>Ga0209702_10001696_pt1 | contig 41003 bp, 40 predicted proteins | sample FRY01_FD_187210 | JGI IMG/M metagenome (GOLD analysis project Ga0209702, IMG submission 187210) | Freshwater microbial communities from Lake Fryxell liftoff mats and glacier meltwater in Antarctica - FRY-01 (SPAdes) (version 2) | ecosystem: Environmental > Aquatic > Freshwater > Ice > Glacier...
CGGCGGCGGCTCAAGAATGGCGTCTTCCATTCGCTTGTCGATCTTCAGGCCGCGATCAATCGCTTCATCCGCGAGTACAACGCCAACGACCCAAAGCCTTTCGTCTGGAAAGCCGATCCTGATGAAACCATCGCAGCTCGAAACCGGGGGTTCCAAACGTTGGAACCAATCCACTAGTGACGGATCGCAACTGCCGGACTATGGCCCACGAATGTCCCACGCGCGCCTTGGTCCTATGTTTCCATTCCTAGCGACATTGCTGGGCGTTGGCTTCCTGTCGCTGATGGACGCATATATGAAAGCAGCTGCGCTGGCAGCAGGGGCCTATAGCGCCGCAGTGTTTCTCCGCTATCGCGGCCGGGATTATCACGCCCATTTGGCTCGGGACAGGCGGGCGTTGGCCCAAACGCAAAGTTCTGAAATTGCACTTGATTCGCGGCACGGTGTCTGGCTTCATGGCGCTAAGTTTCTTCTATGCGCTGACCAAATTGCCGATTGCTGAAGCGATTGCGATCAGCTTCATCGCGCCGCTGATCGCCCTGTATCTGGCGGCAATCCTGCTTGGCGAGCAGATTCAGCGAAGAGCAATTTCGGCATCGATCCTTGGTCTTGCCGGCACAATCGTGATTGTTGGTGGGCGGTTGGGCGCCGCGAAGCATGATATCGAGGCCCTAAAAGGCCTCGGCGCGATCCTGTTTTCGGCAATGCTTTACGCCTATAATTTCATCATTATCCGGCAGCAGGCGCAGGTTTCAAGCCCGATCGAAGCGACGACGTTCCATAGCGGTGTTGCCTGCGCCGTCCTGTTATTGTTCGCGCCGTGGTTCCTGACTTTGCCTGAACCGGGCCCAATGATCGACATCGCATTGGCCTCGGTCCTGACGTTGCTGGGCGCAATGTTGATTACGTGGGCCTATGCAAGGGCAGAAGCGCAGGCGCTGGTCCCGATGGAATATAGCGGCTTCCTGTGGGCGGCGCTGTTTGGCTGGCTGTTCTTCCGCGAACCGATCACCGGAACGACCATTGCGGGAACGGTGCTGATCATCATCGGTTGCTGGATCGCCACCAAGGGCCCGCCCAGATCGGCTGAATCCATTCCCCACTCTGAACAAACCGCCGTTTAGGCGGCTTTTCACCCCACCCGCCCCCTTGACCTCGCGCGCCTGAACGCGCAGTGCCGAGTCACATTTTAAGCGCCCAGACAGGCGAATCTTGCAGGCTATCGCCACAAGGTCACTGACATGGCTGAACACACCCTTGAAAGGACCACGCGCAGCATGACCCAGGTCGGAAAAGACACGCTAGGCGCCCGCAGCACAATGACTGTCGGCGGCAAGGAAATTGCCTATTATTCGCTTGTGAAAGCGGCAGAGAAAATCGGCGATATCAGCCGTTTGCCCTATTCGCTCAAAGTACTGCTGGAAAACCTGCTTCGGTTTGAGGATGGCGGCTTTACCGTTTCCGAGGAGCATGTTCAGGCGGTCGCAGACTGGCAGAAGAACCCGGTCACCGGCAATGAAATCCAATATCGCCCCGGCCGCGTGCTGTTGCAGGACTTCACCGGCGTTCCTTGCGTTGTCGATCTGGCCGCGATGCGCGATGCTATTTCCAAGCTGGGCGGCGATACGCAGAAGATCAATCCGCAGGTGCCTGTGCATTTGGTGATCGACCATTCCGTGATGGTGGACGAATTCGGCCACCCCAAGGCATTCGAACACAATGTCGAAATGGAATATCAACGCAATGCGGAACGTTATGACTTCCTGAAGTGGGGCTCAAAAAGCCTGAGCAATTTCAAGGCAGTTCCTCCGGGCACCGGCATTTGCCATCAGGTCAATCTGGAAAACATCGCGCAATGCGTATGGACCAGCGAAGACCCAAGCGGCGCCACCGTAGCTTATCCCGACACTTGTGTTGGCACTGACAGCCACACCACCATGATCAACGGCCTTGGCGTATTGGGCTGGGGCGTTGGCGGGATCGAAGCCGAAGCAGCGATGCTGGGCCAGCCGGTTTCCATGCTCGTGCCCGAAGTCGTCGGTTTCAAGCTGACTGGCGAAATGGCCGAAGGCATCACTGCCACCGATCTGGTGCTGACCTGTGTTCAAATGCTCCGCGAAGTTGGCGTGGTCGGCAGCTTTGTCGAATTTTATGGCCCCGGTGTCAGCAAACTGAGCCTGGCCGATCGTGCAACCATCGCCAATATGGCGCCGGAATATGGCGCAACCTGCGGCTTCTTCGGCGTCGATGACAAAACGATGGAATATTTGCGCCTGACCGGCCGCAGCGCAGATCAGCTTGCGCTGGTCGAAGCCTATTACCGCGAACAGGGCATGTGGTTCGATCCAAACCACGAACCGATTTTCACCAAGACACTCGGCCTCGACATGGGCAGCGTCGTTCCCTCACTTGCAGGCCCCAAGCGCCCGCAGGACAAGGTCGCGCTTCCCGATGTCGACGATTTGTTCAACGGCGAACTGGCATCCGTCTACAAGAAATCAGGTGCCGAACGCGTGGCAGTCGACGGCAAGGATCACGACATTGGCGACGGCGACGTAGTAATCGCTGCGATCACCAGCTGCACCAACACATCAAACCCCGATGTACTGATTGCCGCCGGTCTGGTCGCGCGCAAGGCCAATGCGCTGGGCATGCAGCCTAAGCCATGGGTCAAGACCAGCCTCGCGCCGGGTTCACAGGTCGTCACAGACTATCTGGTCAAGGCTGGATTGCAGGCGGATCTGGACGCGCTCGGCTTCGATCTGGTCGGCTATGGCTGCACCACCTGCATCGGTAATTCAGGTCCGCTGGCCCCGCCGATCAGCGCAGCGATCAACAACAACAATATCGTTGCCGCCAGCGTATTGTCCGGCAACCGCAATTTCGAAGGCCGCGTGTCACCCGATGTGCGCGCGAACTTCCTCGCCAGCCCGCCGCTGGTGGTGGCCTATGCCCTGCGCGGCACGGTGACGACCGACATGGTCTCGACCCCAATTGGTCAGGACCGTGACGGCAATGACGTATATTTGAAGGACATCTGGCCGACCAATCTGGAAGTAGCCGACTTGCGCGCCAGCTCGATCAACCGGGGTATGTTCGAAGCCCGCTACGCCGATGTATATAAGGGCGACGAGCATTGGCAGGCGATCGATGTGACCGGTTCCGACACCTATCAGTGGCGCCCCGGCAGCACTTATGTGGCCAACCCACCCTATTTCGAAGACATGTCGATGACCCCGGCAACCATCCTCGACATTATCGAGGCGAAGCCGCTAGCAATGCTCGGCGATTCGGTCACCACCGATCACATTTCGCCCGCTGGCGCGATCAAGGCGGATTCGCCCGCCGGCGAATATCTGATGTCGAACCAGGTCGCGAAGGCAGACTTCAATTCCTACGGTTCGCGCCGGGGCAATCACGAAGTGATGATGCGCGGCACCTTTGCCAATATCCGGATCAAGAACGAAATGGTCCCCGGCGTCGAAGGCGGCATGACCACCTATGGCGGCGAAACGATGGCGATTTACGATGCGGCGATGAAGCACAAGGCTGATGGCACCCCGTTGGTCGTGATCGCGGGCAAGGAATATGGCACTGGTTCCAGTCGTGACTGGGCCGCCAAGGGCACCAACCTGCTCGGTGTTCGCGCAGTGATCGTCGAAAGCTACGAGCGCATTCACCGTTCCAATCTGGTTGGCATGGGCGTGCTTCCGTTGCAATTCGGCGCTGGCGACACCCGCGAAACACTTGGCCTGACCGGCGATGACAGCTTCACCGTTCGCAGCCTGGCTGATCTGGTTCCGGGACAGGATGTGACCGTCGATGTCACCCGTGCCAATGGCGAAACATTCAGCTTCAGCGCCAGTTGCCGGATCGATACCGCCAATGAAATGGAATATTACCGCCATGGCGGCATCCTGCAGTACGTACTGCGTAATCTGGCCGCCTAAGTCGGCGATGCCATTGACACATTTGGGGCTCCGCGACGGCGGGGCCCTTTTTGCATTCATGACCGAGAAGGTAGATCAGTCAGGCGCAACAAAAAGGGCGGCATCCTTGCGGAGCCGCCACTTTGTTGTCGCACGCCTGAGAAGTTAGCTTACGCCGCCTTCTTCACGTTGAACTTGCGCAGTCCCAGAACCGCCGCAGCGGCAATACCGAACAGGATCGTCATTGGCGGAGCCGGTGCCGGAGTACCGCCTGTGCTCGTCATGCCAGAGCTTCCGTGGTGCCCTCCCGAGGTGCTTGAAACATTGCCCGAAGTGGACGACGAGGTCGACGAACTGCTGGAAACATTACCGGACGAGCTGCTCGACACATTGCCAGACGAACTGCTGGAAACATTGCCCGAACTGGTCGAGGTGGACGTCGTGCTGGTCACACCGCCGGTCGAAGTGCTGACACCGCCCGTTGTCGTTGAGCTACCGCCGGTCAAAGTGGAGGTTCTGCCCGAGGAATTTTCGATATCGATGATGATGTCACCGCCCGACGAGCCGCTGGAAGAACCAGAAGTGGAGGTCGTCGAGCTGATGTTCACATTGCCGCCGCTCGATCCGCCGCCGCCGAAAAATCCGCCAAAGAACCCGCCGCTGCTACCACCTTGAATTGGGGGTAGCTGAGGCAAGGGTACTGGAACCGCAGCATAGGCCATCCGGTAGGCCGGGGCGCATTGATCACTGCCTTCGATCACGCGGCCGCCGCCATGCAGCACGGTTCCCGCTGGGCCAACAGGCTCGCATTCAACAACCCGCTTCACGATCCGGCGCTTGCGCTGCACCGTCTTGGGTATGCGCCGCTCGGCAAGGCGTTCCTTCACGTACTTCACGGGTTCGGATTTAACCGATTTGGCGGATTTGATGTGCATTCCGTCTGCAGAAGGTGTTTCCGCGACATGCACCGCGCCTCCAGCTAGCAGCGCACCACCAGCAGCAGTTGCCGACAATTCGCCAAGGCCATCTTTACCGACATGAGCAAGCTCTCTCGTTGCTTTTCGAGGGATGGCTCGGGCAACGGCGAATCCGCTATCCGGCACTTCCCTCTCACTGCAACAGAAGCCAACACCCTTTGTCACGCAATCGTATTAACCATCAAAAGTGGGGTCGGCACAGAGTATTCTGGTCGGCTTTCAGCGCGATTGGCCGACTTGTTCCACAATGGAACCGTTCCAGCCGCAAGTCCTGCGCCTGCGTTAATCTTTGCCGTCAAACAAACCGTTCTGGCGACTCGCTTCATCGCTGGCCGTATCCTTCGGAGGTGGGCTCATTTCCAAATGTTGCCATGCCAGATCATTCAGGCACCGCCCCCGGGCTGTGCGGGCAATCAGGCCCAGCTGGATCAGGTATGGTTCGATCACTTCTTCCACCGTATCGCGCGGTTCGCTGAGGCCCGCGGCGAGCGTTTCCACCCCGACCGGGCCGCCCTTATATATGTCGGCGATCATCATCAGATAGCGGCGATCCATCGCATCAAGGCCGAGCCGGTCGACTTCCAACCGGGTCAGCGCATCGTCCGCGACCTTGGCCGTTACCGTCCCGTCACCCGCGACATGGGCGAAGTCCCGCACGCGGCGCATCAGCCGCCCGGCCACCCGCGGCGTACCACGCGCGCGGCGAGCGATTTCGCGCGCGCCGCCGGGTTCAATGTTCATCGCCAGCAGACTTGCACCGCGCGTTACAACGCGCTCAAGTTCCGCCTCGGTGTAGAAGTTCAGCCGCACCGGAATGCCGAAGCGGTCACGCAGCGGCGTGGTCAGCAGGCCCTGCCGAGTAGTCGCGCCGATCAGCGTGAAGGGCGGCAAATCGATCCTAACTGAGCGGGCCGATGGCCCCTCGCCGATAATCAGATCGAGCGCGCGGTCCTCCATTGCGGGATAGAGAATTTCCTCGACCACCGGATTGAGGCGGTGAATTTCGTCGATAAACAGCACATCATGCGGTTCGAGATTGGTCAGCAGCGCCGCAAGATCGCCCGATTTGGCGATGACCGGGCCTGACGTGGCGCGGAAACCGACACCCAATTCCTTGGCCACAATCTGCGCCAGCGTGGTCTTGCCCAGACCCGGCGGGCCAAAGAACAACACATGATCCATCGCCTCCCCGCGTCCGCGAGCGGCCTCGATAAACACGCGTAAATTATCCCGCGCCGCCTCCTGCCCAACAAATTCGGCCAGCGATTTCGGACGCAGAGCTGCATCCGGGTCTTCCGGTTGGCGATCGGGGGTGAGATCGGGGGTGAGATCGGGGTTATCGGTCAAAACGGATTCACCGTATAGCCGCGATGTTGCAATAGAGCATGGGCAGTCATGGCGGAAAGCGCGGTTTCAACACCCGGGATCAGTTCGCTTTGCGCAATACCATTGGCCGCACCGCTTTGGCCGCAGAGAATTAAACGCACACCGGCATCGAGCATTTCGCGGATCATCGCGGCAGACGGGTTGGTGTCTCCCTTGCCCTTTGCTGCCCACGCCTCGTCGCTCAGCAGGTCGAACGAGGCCTTGCCGTGGACCACCACCGCGATGCGGATAATGTCCGGATCAGCCCCAGCGGCGACAGGCATGTTGATGAAGCGGGCAGCACTTTCCAGCCCACTGCTGCGCTTGCCCTCATCGGCAGGCTCCGAAACGTCAAAAGCAATGGCGAATTCAGTGTCGGCAGGGACCTTACCCATTCCTTCAACGGAAGCGTGCGGACCGAAGTCTTCGAAAACTGGCCCTGTGCGGAAAGTGAACATATCCTGCGCATTGGCAGGTCCGGCAATCCCGAATGCCGCCCCGAAAGCCGCCAAAGCCATCAACGTCAGTCGCATGAAACCGTTCATCACCCCGCCGCCCTCTTCAGCGCCACGCGGACCAGCTCATTCAAGTCCGCATCCTCGCCCAACTCGCCTTGCGCCTTCGCCACCGCGCTCGCCGCAATCGCGGGCTTGAACCCGAGGTTCTGCAGGGCCGAAACCGCATCCGCGCTCGCTGAACCGGCGGGCATTACCACTGCGCCAACCGCCCCGCCTCCGCCCAGCCCAGAAGAAGGCATCGTGCCTGCTTTATCCTTCAATTCATTGACGATCCGTCCGGCCAGTTTCGGGCCTACACCATTCGCCCGCGCGACCATCGCGGCGTCGCCGTTGGCGCAGGCGGTCTGGACTTCGCCAGTAGAAAGCGCGGACAGGATCGCGAGGCCGACTTTGCTGCCTACGCCCTGAACCTGTGTCAGCAGGCGGAACCAGTCACGCTCTGCCGCCTCCGCAAAACCAAGCAGCCGCATGTCGTTTTCACTGACTTGCAGGTCGGTATAGACGGTGCAACTCTCACCGATCTCGCCCAGCGCCGACAGGGTTCGCGCGGAGCAATGGACTAGGTAACCGACACCCTGGACATCGATTACAGCCCAATCGGCTCCCGTCTCGTCCAGCAATCCCCGAAGTTTCGCAATCATAAGGCGCGCTTTGCAATCATGGTTTGTTCTTGCGCGTAAAGCTGGCCTTGGTCCACCCTTTAAGGACATTTATGGACAGGGCGGCGATGATAAGACAAAGAATGCAGCCATGAGTTACAACACATTCGGCAGAGTTTTGCGCTTCACCACCTGGGGTGAGAGTCATGGTCCCGCATTAGGCGCGGTGGTGGATGGCTGCCCGCCGGGGCTGTCCTTGTCAGAAGCGGACATCCAACCGTTCATGGATGCGCGCAAACCGGGCCAGTCGAAATACACCACCCAGCGCAAGGAACCGGACGCGGTCCGTATCCTGTCGGGCGTGTTCGAAGGCAAGAGCACCGGCACGCCGATTTCGCTGATGATCGAGAATATCGACCAGCGTTCGAAGGATTACTCCGAAGTCGCCAAGGCATACCGCCCCGGCCACGCAGATTATGCCTATGACGCGAAATACGGTTTTCGCGATTATCGCGGCGGCGGACGTTCTTCGGCGCGAGAAACCGCCGCCCGGGTTGCGGCTGGCGCAGTGGCACGGTTGGTCATTCCGGAAGTCACCATCACCGCTTACGTTTCCCAAATCGGCGATGACGAGATCGACCGTAGTGCGGTGGACTTCGGCGAGATTCGCAACAATCCGTTCTTCTGTCCCGATGCCGCGGCGGCAAAACGCTGGGAAAAGCTGGTCGATGATGCACGCAAAGCCGGGTCATCGCTAGGCGCCGTGGTGGAATGTGTCGCAGCGGGTGTTCCCGCTGGTTGGGGCGCACCCGTCTATGCCAAATTGGACGCCGATATGGCGGGCGGCATGATGGGCATCAATGCGGTCAAGGGCGTGGAAATCGGCGACGGTTTCGGCGCAGCGCGGCTGAGCGGTGAACAAAATGCCGATGCCATGCGCAGCGGAGCGGATGGCCCCAAATTTGAGGCCAACCATGCTGGCGGGATCGCGGGCGGTATCTCTACCGGACAGCCGGTAGTGGTGCGGGTGGCCTTCAAACCGACCAGTTCGATCCTGACCGCCGTCGATACAATCGACCGCGACGGAGTGAACACGCAAATCCAGACCAAAGGCCGCCACGATCCCTGCGTCGGAATTCGCGGAACACCTGTGGTGGAAGCGATGATAGCGTTAATCCTGGCCGATCACAAAATGCTCCACCGCGCACAATGCGGTTGAGCGGCCGGCCGATAAGTTCCCAATAAATAGCCATTTCGGCGATTTATTTATCCGATCATAGGAATCGGAAAACTAGGCTTTAAACTCGGCGCAATGCTCCCTACTTCGCACTTGCATCATTCATTCTCGCAACTGCAACATACGGAGCATCATTTATGACCACCATGATCGGCAAAGAGATCCTGCCATTCGTCGCCACCGCCTTTAAGCCCACCGCACCGGGCAAGGGCGAATTCATCGACGTGACCGACGGCGATGTGCGCGGCAACTGGGCTATGTTCTTCTTCTATCCAGCAGATTTCACCTTCGTCTGCCCGACCGAGTTGCAAGATCTCGCGAGCCAGTATGATGCGCTGAAGAGCATGGGCGTGGAAGTATATTCCGTATCCACCGACACACATTTCAGCCACAAGGCATGGCACGAAATTTCTGAAAAGATCAGCGGCATTCGCTTCCCCATGCTGGGCGATCAGAACCATACGATCTCGAACAATTTTGGCGTATTGCGTGAAGGCCAAGGCCTGGCCGACCGTGCGACTTTCGTGGTCGATCCAGATGGCGTAATCCAGGTCATGGAAATCACCAGCGAAGGCGTTGGCCGCAATGCAACCGAACTGGTCCGCAAGATCAAGGCTGCACAGTATGTGCGCGCCAACCCTGGTCAGGTCTGCCCCGCGAAGTGGGAAGAAGGCGAAGAAACACTCGCGCCATCGCTCGACCTCGTCGGCAAGATCTAAGCGAACATACGAATAGACTAGCCGCGGTTTCGATCGCGGTCGCAGGACGGCCCGGAGCACCCCCCTCCCGCTTCGGGCCGTTTCCCTGCCTACCCAAACACCCTCTTCCGGAGAATTCCGATGCTCGATTCTGCCATGCAGCAGCAGCTCAAGACCTATCTTGCCAATTTGCGCGAACCGATCGAGCTGGTCGCGACATTGGCGGAGGGTGATACGAACTCCGACAAGACACGCGCTTTGCTGGTGGAAATCGCAGAACTCCACGACATGGTCAGCGCATCGTTTGATGGCACCGCCAGCCGCGCGCCAAGTTTCCTGATCCGCCGTGCATCCGATCACAGTGCCGCGGTGACTTTCGCCGGCCTGCCGATGGGCCACGAATTTACCTCGTTGGTGCTCGCATTGCTGTGGGCCGGCGGTCACCCGCCCAAGATCGATTCTGACATCATCGAAACGATCAAGGGGCTGGACGGCACATTCGATTTCGACATGTATTTCTCGCTGTCATGCCAGAATTGCCCCGATGTGGTGCAGGCGCTGACGCTGATGGCGATCTTCAACACCGGTATTTCCGCCACTCTGATCGAAGGTGGAGCGTTCAAGGATGAAGTCGACAGCCGCCAGGTGATGGCAGTCCCGTCGATCTTCCTGAACGGCGAACCCTTCGCCAATGGGCGGATGGAAGTGGCTGAAATCCTCGCCAAACTGGATAGCAGCGCGGGTGACAAGGTCGCTGCAAAAATCGCCGCCAAGGAACCGTTCGAAGTACTGATAATCGGCGGCGGCCCTGCCGGGGCATCAGCCGCAATTTACACCGCGCGCAAGGGTTTCCGCACTGGAATCGCTGCGGAGCGTTTTGGCGGGCAACTGCTCGATACGATGGGCGTCGAAAACCTGCCATCGGTGACCTATACCGAAGGACCAAAGCTGGCCGCGCGATTGGAAGCGCATGTCGGCGATTACGACATTGATGTGATCAATCTACAGACGGCAGAGAAGTTGATTCCGGCGGCACAGGAAGGCGGGCTGCATGAAGTGCGGCTAGCCAATGGCGCTTCACTAAAGGCCCGCTCGCTGATCCTGACAACCGGGGCCCGTTGGCGCCAGATCGGCGTTCCTGGCGAAGATAAGTATCGCAACAAAGGCGTTGCTTACTGCCCGCATTGCGACGGCCCGCTGTTCAAGGGCAGACGGGTCGCGGTGATCGGCGGCGGCAATTCCGGGGTCGAGGCAGCGATCGATCTGGCGAATATCGTCGGGCACGTCACGCTGTTGGAATTCGACAGCAAGCTGCGCGCAGACGAAGTGCTGCAGGCCAAGCTGCGTAGCATGAACAATGTCGACATCATCGTCTCCGCCAAGACCACCGAAATGACCGGTGATGGCGGAAAAGTGAACGGCCTTTCCTATCAGGACCGGGACAGCGGCGAGGAGCACCATGTCGAGCTGGAGGGCGTATTCATCCAGATAGGCTTGGTGCCGAATACCGAATGGTTGAAGGGCTCCGGGCTGGAACTGACCAAATTTGGCGAAATCGACATCGATCACCGGGCGGCGACCAACATTCCGGGCATTTTTGCCGCAGGGGATGTCACCAACGCGCCCTATAAACAGATTGTGATTGCCATGGGCGAAGGGTCCAAGGCCGGCCTGACCGCATTCGATTATTTGATCCGGACCGAACCGGCTGAGCAAGTGGCGCAGACCGTAGCTGCCTAAACCTATATATCCCGCCTGAGAACAATATATATCGCACCATCGCCCCCGTGGCGGCGGTGCGATTTTCGTATCGCGGCAATGGCATCGGCATGCGGGCCAGCGGCCAGCCAGTCAAGAATTTTTGACCGGATCGCCCCCCGCCGGGTTGCGCGGTCTGCTGCATCAACAGGGCGCGGTTTGCCCGTCACCACCAGCACCAGCCTCGCACCCATCGCGCGGGCTTGGGCAATACCGCGTTCCAGCCGGGCGTGGGCCGCATCCAGTCCGTGCCCATGCAGATCGAGCGAAAAATCCGGGTCGATCACGCCGGACTTGAGGCGCTTGTCCCAATGCGAATCCAAGCCTCCTGAACCGATTGGGCGCGATTTTCTAGGCTCCGGTACCGGTGCTCTTTTCGGCGGCGGTGGCGGCACAGCCTTTGCTGGCATTCGTTTTGGAGGCGCCTTGGCGGCTAAGGGCGGAGCGGCCCCTGCCCCAGCGCTTGGTAAATCCCGCTTCACCAATCGAGCGGGATCGATTGGCTGCACCGAAGCGGCAACCCGCGCCCATGCTTCGGCTTCATCGGCAGTTAGTCCGCGCGGAGGCTTCACAGTCCTGTTTTCACTGGCTTAGCTTCATTGGCCGTTGATGCGTTCGACGGTGCCTTTGGGCAGCAGGATCAAGGCCTGCCCACGTGCGCTCATCCCGCCAGCGATCAACCGCGAATCTTCGCCCGCGCCCCAGAATGTGTCGAACCGGTTCGCGCCCTTGATTGCGCCGCCAGTATCCTGCGCGATCCACATGCCATTGGCTTCTTTGCGGTCCATCGCCAGCCATACCGGAGCGCCCAGCGGAACAAATCTAGGGTCAGCAGCAACGGAGGATTCGCGCCGTACCGGCACCTCCAGCGCGCCCAGCGGTCCGTCGCCTTCCAACACGCGGAAGAATATCCAACTCTTGTTAAGCCGCATCAATGCGCGGCCATCTGCCGGATTCTCGCGGATATATTGCATGATTCCCTGCATGCTGCCCGCATATTGGCCAGGCCCATCGCCGAGCAATCCGCGTTCACGCATGATCCCGCCGATCCCGGCATATTCGCGGCCATTCTGCCCGGCATATCCAATCCGCGTAACAGTTCCGTCAGGCGCGATTAACCGGCCAGACCCCTGAATCTGGAGGAAGAAAAACTCCAGCGGATCAGCTGCCCAACCAATTTCCAGCCCGCGATTGGCCAGTGCGCCATCTTCAATCTCGGCGCGTTCATAATAGGATATAAATTTCCCGCTGGCATCATATCGGCCGAGCGGCGCGCGGCCGGTGCGTTCGCTTTCAGCCACATCATCCGGCCAAGCGCGGATCAGTTCCGGCGGCATCTTGTATACCGGAGTGTCAATCCCGGGCATGCGGGTTCGGCTGCCCTTGATTTCCGGCTCGAAGTAACCGGTCGCGAAGGCAGTACCATTGCCCACTTGCGCGGTTTCGAAATGTTCGTCGAAAAATTTCGTCGCCCCGCTGGCAGGCCAAGTGCTGCTGGCATTACAAGCAACGCGCCAGTCATTCTGACTGGTCAAACCGCTGGTATCAGTCCGGCGCAGCAGCTTGGGGCAACTTTCAATGAAGGACGCCAGCGCAGTGCTGGCATCACCGGGGCTCATGCCCAGCCTACCGACACTCGGACCGCGCTTCACACCGGCGAATGCAGCGTTGGCTGCGGATGTGCCCGGCGTGGGAGTAACGGGTGGGCCGGATGAAGAGGGGATAATTCCGGAACAACCGGCGAGCAACGTAACCGCCGCCAAGGCCCATAAATGCTGCATCATTTGCCCTCACATTTGCCGGCGCAGCAATAGATCAAAACCTGCGTCGCTGGATCAGCCTTCGTCCGTTTCATCGAGCACCCAGTCCGGGGAGGCCGAGGACACGTCGCGGCTAAACGTCCAGATGTCGCGAGTTTCGATCGCATCATCGAGCGATCCGGCAATCATGACGCCGTCCTTGTCTTTGGTAATCGCGGCAATATCAGCGACGAAGCGCACGGCCACACGGGCAATTCGTCCATCCAATCGGGCGCTGTGGATCACCGTGTCCTCGATCCGGATCAACCGGTTCTCAAGCGTTTCTCCAGCTTTCTCGCGCGCGTCGATTGCGCCCGCGAAGCTGGCGTATACATCATCGTCACACAATTTGCGCAAGGCAGCCTTGTCGCCTGCCCAGAACGCTTCGAGGGCCATGCCGTAAGCACCTTTGGCTCCTTCGAGGAAGGACGTGATGTCAAACATCCGGTCGGCTGAAGCGATATCGCGTACACCCTGTTCGACGGCAGGCAAGATACCCACCATTTCGTTTTGGCGCGGAATTGCAGTCTGCCCAACCTGAGGGGTAGCAGGCGCGTTCAATTTGTCGTCAAACCGGGTTGGAATCGATTCTTCTTCATGTTCAGCCCGCCGGCCCAGCACCGAATAGAGCCGCATGCCGAGAAATGCGGCGATCATGGCGAGGATAACAATCTGAATTATCACGTAAAAATACCCGTACTTTGGCCGGCACAGTATGCGCCCGCGTTCATTAACACTAATCCTGCCTTAAATAGGGAGGGATTACAAATGAACAACGGGTGATCCGCGGTCATTTACCACGCGCCAGAACCGCTCTGGCCTTATCATCCCTGCAGATTACCTGCTTATCGGCAAATTCCCGAATTCGCTTACCCCGAACTCGCATACAAAGTTGCGAGCGGCGCGCCCAGGTGCTACGCGCCGCGCCGAAGCTTTCGCCGCCAGAAATTTGCGGGGATGGCAGGGCATTATCATTGAATAGAAAGCACAGTTTATCATGGCCGACGAAGGCGACATCCTTACCGATCTCAACATGAACCCAGCACCCAATGGCGAAGATACGCAGCCAGTTGCCGGGGTTATATCGCAATATGTCAAAGACATGTCGGTTGAAAACCCGAATGCGCCGGACAGCTATCAGTGGACCGACCAGCCGCAGATCGATCTGCAGTTCAATATCGGCGCGGTCCCGGCCAACGACCAGATTCACGAAGTCGAACTGAAGATCAACGTCACCGCCAAAGCGGAAAAGGGCAACGCCTATCTGATCGAATTGTCTTATTGCGGCCTGATCGGGATGCGCAATCTGCCCGACGATCAGATGCACGCCTTCATGTATGCCGAAGCGCCGCGGATCCTGTTTCCATTCGCACGCCGGATTATTGCCGACGCAACGCGCGATGCTGGCTATCAGCCGCTGTTGCTCGATCCGATCGATTTCAACGGCCTGTATATGCAGCAATTGCAGCGCAAGGCCGAAGAGCAGGCAGCAGGCGAAGCACCGCCGGCTGGAAACGCCTGAACCGTCTGGGTCTAAGTAATGTGATGGGCGGGCGCCAGCATGAGCCTGCTTAGAAACGTCGGAACAATTGGCGGACTGACGATGGTCAGCCGCGTGTTCGGTTTTGTCCGGGATATCCTGCTTGCCCGGGTACTCGGCGCCGGCGGGGTGGGTGACGCGTGGCAATTAGCATTCCAGCTACCGAACATTTTCCGCCGGTTGTTTGCCGAAGGGGCCTTCGCATCTGCCTTTGTGCCGCTGTTCAACCGGCGCATGAAGGACGGAGGCGAAGCGAAGGCCGATATCTCCGAATCGCGGCAGTTCGCCGAAGAGGTGTTGTCATTCCTGATCCCGGTGCTGATCGTGTTTGGCGCATTGGCAATCATCGTTATGCCGTGGATCGCGGGATTTTTCGCAAATGAAGGGATCGAGGAAGATCCGGCGCTGATGGATCTTGCGATTCTGATGGCGCGGGTGGCATTTCCATATCTCGCTTTCATGAGCATCGCCACGTTGCTTGCGGCGATCCTGAACAGCCTGTCGCGCTTTGCGGCAGCTGCAGCGGCCCCGATCCTGCTGAACATCTGCATGATCACCGCGCTGGTTTATGGCACCACACTGGGCGACGGGATCGAAGCGCGGCGACAGGTCGGGTTTTATCTCTCCGTCGCGGTGACCGTTTCCGGATTTCTCCAGCTGCTGTGGCTTGGATGGTGGGCGCGTAAATCCGGTTTTCGAATGAGGATCAAGCGACCAAAAATTACCCCGGGCGTTAAGGAGCTGGGCATCCTGATTTTGCCTGCCGTACTCGGCGCGGGCGTTTATCAGATCAGCCGGTTCATCGACCTGTTCTTCCTCTCAACCCTGCCGGACGGGGCCTATACTTTCCTGGCAATGGGAGACCGATTGAACCAACTGCCGCTGGGCATAATCGGCATCGCGCTAGGCACTGCCATTCTGCCGTCACTGTCGCGAATGATCGCAGTAGAAGACGCGGACGGCGCGTCCCGGTTGCAAAGCAATGCGGTGGAACTCGCGATGCTGCTGACTGTGCCAGCAGCGGTCGCATTGTTTGTGACCGGCAGCGCATTTACTCGCGCGTTTTATACCGGCGGCGCATTCACTCTGGCGGATTCCTTTACCACCGGCGCGGTGGTCTCAGCGCTGGTGGTGGGACTGCCCGCTTATGTATTAGTCAAGGTTTTGATCCCTAACTTCTTCGCCCGCAAGGATACCCGCACACCGGTCTATACGGCGGGCGCATCGCTGATGCTGAATATCATGCTCAACCTGATACTGGTGCCGCGATACGGCGTGATCGGGCTGGCGCTTGCCGGATCGATCGCCGCATGGAGCAACGTGACACTGCTGTTTATCGTGCTGGCAAAGAAGGGCTATTTCAAGCTTACAGCCAGAGTGGTCAGCCGGATTATACGGATCGGCATTGCCGCAGCGGCGATGGGCGCGGCACTGTATTATGCCATGCCTTACGGGGCCAAATTCTATGCCGGGAATGTGCTGGAACGGGTCGGGTCGATCGCTGCGCTTGTTCTTATTGGCGCGATTATCTATTTCGCTGGAGCGATTGCACTCGGCGTCGTCAACCGTTCGAACCTCGCTCAGCTAAAGCGCCGCCCGGCATAAGGCCGGCTCAACCAATCCAGGACCAATTCTATGCGTGTCGTTTCAGGTATCCAGCCCACGGGCAATCTCCACCTTGGTAATTACTTGGGGGCGATCCGTAATTGGGTGAAGATGCAGGACGATATTTTCAGCGCTGGGGAGGAAGGCAGCCAATGCCTGTTTTTCCTCGCCGATCTCCACGCCATATCCATGCCGCATGACCCCGCCGCCTTGCGCGCTGGCACGCTCGAAATGACCGCAGCACTGGTGGCTTGCGGGATAGATCCCAACAAATCCGTGCTGTTCAATCAGGCGCAGGTTCCCGCCCATGCGGAATTGCAGTGGTTGCTTAGTGGTACCGCCAGGATGGGCTGGCTGAACCGGATGACCCAGTTCAAGGACAAATCGGGCAAGAACCGCGAAGGCGCATCGATCGCGCTGTTTACCTATCCGGTGCTGCAGGCGGCCGATGTATTGCTGTATCAGGCGACCCATGTGCCGGTGGGCGAGGATCAGAAGCAGCATCTGGAGCTTGCCCGCGATATCGCTCAAAAATTCAACAATGATTATTGCCCTGAAAATGCGCCAGTGTTCACCATGCCCGAAGCAATCGTGCCGCCGGAAGCCGCTCGGATCATGAGCCTGCGCGACGGCATGTCGAAGATGAGCAAGTCAGACCCGTCGGAACGTAGCCGGATCAATCTGTCGGATGATGCCGATACCATCATGAAGGCAGTCAAGAAGGCCAAGTCCGACGCCGAACCGTTACCATCGGAGCAAGCCGGCCTCGCCGGCCGGCCCGAGGCGCAGAATCTGGTTGGAATCTATGCCGCAGTGACCGGAGAAAGCATCGACAAAATATTACAGACCCATGGCGGCGAGGGGTTCGGTAAATTCAAGCCCGCGCTGGGCGAATTGTTGGTCGAAACGCTCCGCCCGATTTCCCAGCGGTTCAATGAATTGAAACAGGACCGCGAATCCCTCGACGCAATTCTTGCTCGGGGGGCCGCGAAAGCGCGCGAAATGGGTGGCAAAACTTTGAGCGCAACCTACAATGCACTCGGACTTGTAAGGGGTTAAAACCGACCCGAGATCATTCAATCACCGTTCAGCCAGCACGTTCTAGCTTATGAGTAATCAATAAAACTTTGATTCAGAACCATGCACGGCTGCGCGGCGTTTAATTCGCAAAGGGCTTATGATGACCAAAACACCCAGAACTCTCGCCGCACGATACGGCCGCACTGCCAAATTGGCAGCCATCCCGTTGCTGCTTGCCGGACTCGCCGCTTGCGCGACGCCGTTCAAAGCGGATGTTTCCCGTTTCCAGAGCCAGCTACCTGCGCCGACCGGGCAAACTTTTGCTGTGGTTGCCGATGATCCGAAGCTGGCTGGCGGCCTTGAGTTTGCGCTCTATGCTGACGAGGTTGAGGAAGAAATGGTTCGCCTCGGTTATACCGAAGCTGCCCCGGAAAACGCCAATCTTCTGGTTCGGTTTGATTACGGCGTCGACAAAGGCCGCGAGCGCATTCGTGAAACGGGCTCTGCCCGCTACGATCCGTTCTATGGTCCATGGTATGGATACCAACGGCCGTTCTACCGGAGCCGGATCGGCTTCGGCCGGGGATGGGGTTACGGTTATCACGATTCCTTCTTTGATCGCGGCGATATCAGCAGCTATACCGTCTACACCAGTGGCATCGATGTGAAGATCGACCGGGCTGACGGCGAGCGTCTGTTCGAGGGCAAGGCAGAAGCCATGTCGACATCCAACCGCCTGCAATATCTGGTGCCGAATCTGGTCGAGGCGATGTTCACCGATTTCCCCGGCAGTTCAGGCGAGACTGTTCGAATTTCGATCGCACCGGAAAAAACTACCGTGCGCCGGATCGACTAAAGGGCACATCTGATTCAAGTTCAGGGCGGGTCCGGCAGCGGGCTCGCCCTTTTCTTTGCCGGATTTACTTTTTCCGGCGCGACCGGACTGCTGCAATTCCGACGGCAATTGCGACCGATCCGATTAGAAATGATCCGGGGAATCCAAGCTCGATCGGATAGATGGCATCGTAAAACCAGCGATCAATCAGATCGAGCGCGAAATTGCCCAGATGTATTGCTCCCGTCAGCAACAGGAATGCGCTCAATACGTTGCGCCAATCCAAAGCCGGCCATCCAGTTCCCCGCGTCAGGAAGCCCTGAATACGGGCGGCAACCCACACCAGCACCAGAATCCAGATCGCCAGAATGGCCACAGCAGCCAGAGCGCCTAGGGTAGAGATAACCCCCGCGCCGAACATCAAACGCCTGTCGACCCAAATCCATCGGCGCCGCGCGCCGTATCATCCAGTTCTGATACCTCGTCCCAGCGCGCCTGCGTCACCGGAGCCAACACCAGCTGCGCCACCCGGTCGCCTCTCGCAATCGGGAACGCCTCGCTGCCGTGGTTGATCAGAATAATCTTCAGCTCGCCGCGATAATCAGAATCGATAGTGCCCGGCGTATTGGGCACGGTGATCCCGTGTTTCAGCGCGAGGCCGGAACGCGGGCGGACCTGAATTTCAAATCCAACAGGAATAGCCATTGCCAATCCAGTGGCGACCGCGTGACGCGCGCGAGGCTCGATTGTCACATCCTCTGCGGAAACCACATCCATACCCGCCGCCCCGCCGGTTGCGTAACGCGGTAAATCCAATCCTGCGCCATGCGCCAGCCGTTTCAACTGAACGGCAACCGTGTCACTCATCGTCTTCCCCTGCCAAAGCCTTTGCAACGCGTTCGATCAAAATCCGCGCAACGTCTTGCTTCGGCATTTCGTCGAGTGTGTCGACGCCTTCGCTAGTCACAATATGCACCCGGTTGTTATTGCCGCCCATCACACTGTCACCGACAGAGCCAGAAACGTCGTTGGCAACAATCCAGTCGACGCCCTTGCGTTTGCGTTTCACTTTCGCATTTTCAATCACGTCCTGCGTTTCGGCTGCAAAGCCAATGAGCAGGCCGGGCCGCTTGGTACCGCCAGCCACCGAAGACAGAATGTCCGGATTTTCGGTCAGCATCAAAGCCGGCGGGGCAGAGCCGCGCTTCTTCATTTTTTCCTCTACGAAATCCTTGGTCCGCCAATCCGCAACAGCCGCGACCATGATTACTACATCTGCTGGCAATTCCCGTTTTACTACCTTGTCCATTTCGCGGGCCGATTCCACATCGATCCGCTCCACTCCCTGCGGCGTCTCCAAAAAGACCGGTCCCGCTACCAGCGTCACCCGGGCGCCTGCATTGGCTGCCGCTGCAGCAATGGCGAACCCTTGGCGTCCAGACGATCGGTTGGCGATATAGCGCACAGGATCGATCGGTTCGTGTGTCGGCCCCGCAGTGATCAGAATGTGCTTTCCGTAAAGCGGGCGATGTTCGGGATCGGTTTCGAAATCTGGCTGACCGTAAAGCGGGTCGCTCTGGATACCGACAGCAAGCGGCTGCTCGTCACCTTCAATCGGCTCCGGCGCGGCTTTGCCTGCACCGGTCAGCACCAAATGGTTCATCGCTTCGGGGTCAGTTGGCGGGGCCGAAGCTGCGCCGCCTTTGGTTGCTAGCAAGGAGCTGGAAAAACCAGGTTTCGTGTCAGCCTCGTTGGGGTCAGCGACCGGAGCCCCCGCCGCCAGATCATCCGGCTCCAGTTCTTCTGATTCGGCTTCTTTAATAACCTCTTCCAGTGGCTGCGAAACCCATTCCTCCTCGATTTCCTCGGCTGAGCGCTTGGGCATGCTGCGCGGGATCAGCGATGCGAGCAATCCGCCCAAGCCGCCGCGCGGTTCTGGCTCTGCTTCCGGCTCCAGCGCTTCTGCTTCTTCAAAGGATTCTTCTTCATCGGATAGGTCTTCAACCTGTTCAGGATCATGCTGATCAGCCGCAATGTAATCATGCTCAATCCCGAGCAAATCAGCGATCTGGGCCCACACTGCCTCTGGCTCAGGCATCCGCCCGGCACCAAACTCACCGCAGGCCATCGGTCCGACGTCAGGCTCCATCACATGGACCCCGGCCTTCTGCAGCATGGCGACATTGCGCTGGGTCGCTGCGTGCTCCCACATCCGCACATTCATCGCGGGCACGGCCATCACCGGCTTGTCCGTCGCCAGAATCAGTGTCGTCGCCAAATCATCAGCAATCCCGGTCGCCATCTTGGCCAGAAGATCAGCTGTTGCCGGGCACACGACGACCAGATCAGCCTCACGGCTGAGCTGGATATGGCCCATCTCGGCTTCGTTTTTCAGATCCCATAAAGTTGTGTGAACCGGATTCTCGCTAAGCGCGGCCAACGCCATCGGGGTAACGAATTGCTGCCCACCCTTGGTCACCACGCAAGTAACATCGCCTGCGATCCCGTTCGCGCCCTTACGGATCAACCGCACCAGCTCGCACGATTTGTAGGCCGCAATTCCGCCGCCCACTACCAGCAGAATGCGCGGGCTTCCCACGGCGCTCATACAGCAGTTTTCGCTATTGCTGTGGTACAATTGGGCAGCAACATCTTCGGTCTTCCCCGTTCGTTTGCGCCAACTAGCAGACGCGAATAGATAGGCATCCAGACGGACACCTTATAGCTGTGCAGTTATGCCCTGCAACGTAGTGGTTAATTTTTACCTAGCGGGCAAGGGTTGCCGGGGTGTAGACCCGTTACCGATGGGAGAAAATTCAATGAGGCTGATCCTGACTGCGCTGCTGTTTGTGGGCGGCTTGTTCTTCGTGGCAATGGGTGCCGGGTTTCTGCTCAACCCCGCCATCGCCGGAGAAGATTTCGGTGTCATCCCAGCCGGGATCATGGGCCATGCCAGCCTGCGGGCAGATTTCACGGCCTTCTTTGTCGTGGCTGGGGGCTGTATGATCTGGGGCGGCTGGAAACGCAAAGGCGATCCGCTGCTGGTATCCGCCGCACTGATGGGCATTGCCTTGACCGGCAGAGCAATCAATTTGGCGGTGATGGGGCCCTATGACAGTTTTTGGATGCCGATGGTGGTGGAGGCAGTTGCGGTGACCCTATGCCTGATCGGTAGCCGGGTGTTGCCGCATACCGCCTTCACCGAGATCGACTGAAGATCGAACTCGGTCCGGAAAAGCCTAGCCGATCCAGCCTAACGCCATAGCACCCGCCAGAGCGCCCGCGCCGACCAATCCGGACAACAGGTAGCCGAACCAGCCATTGCCAGGTTTTGGTGCGTTCTTGCCGCGCCGATCCCACATCAATTCAACATCGGGCAAAGGCGGCTGTTCCGGCGCGCCGCCCTTCGGCGGATATTGTTCTTCCAGCCGGCGGATCAGCGCCGGTATCCGCATCAGCGTATCAGTATCTTCGCGAATCCGGTCGGCAATCGCCGATTCGGGGCCGAGCTCATCGCGAATCCAAGCGCGAACAAACGGGGCCGACACATCCCACATATTGATCGAGGGATTGAGCTGGGTCGCGATCCCTTCGACCATCACCATGGTTTTTTGAAGCAGCAGCAAATGCGGCTGGGTCTGCATGTCGAAATCGCGGGTGATCGCAAACAGCCCGTCGAGCATTTGTCCAACACTCAGCTCGCTCACCGGCTTGCCGCGCATTGGCTCGCCGACTGCACGCAGGGCCGTCGCGAACTCGCCAACCGAATGATAACTCGGCACATATTGCGCCTCGAAATGAATCTCCGCCACCCGCCGGTAATTGCCGGTCGTCAAACCATAGAGGATTTCCGCCAGCCATGATCGCGCACGGCGGTCAATTCGGCCCATGATCCCGAAATCAATCGCCACAATCGTTCCGTCAGCGCGGACGAACAGGTTGCCCTGATGCATGTCAGCATGGAAAAATCCGCCGCTGATCGCCTGTGTCAGGAAAGCCAGCACCAGTCGGTTCGCCAATTCAGGCAAATCATGCCCGGCCGCAACCAAAGCCTCGCGATTGCTGATCTTGATCCCGTCGACCCATTCAATGGTCAGGACCTTGCCATTGGTTCGGTCCCAGTCGATCGCCGGGATCACGTAGCCCGCTACTGCCTTCATACTGTCGGCAAGTTCACTGGCGCTGGCCGCCTCGCGCCGCAAATCCAGTTCGCTATTGGTCCAGCGGTGGAAATTAGCGATGGTCAGCCGGGGCCGCAGCCGCTTGGCCTCACCGCTCATCGCTTCTAGATGCGCCGCAGCCCATTCATAGGTGTTGATGTCACGCGCGAATTTCTCGCGAATGCCGGGACGCAAAACCTTAACCGCCACGTCAACGCCTTCGGTGGTCACAGCACGGTGAACCTGTGCGATCGAAGCTGCGCCAACGGGCTCGGGATCGATGCTGGAAAACAGCGCCTCTATCGGTTGCCCAAAACTGGCCTCGATCGCCTGTTTGATCTGTTCGAAATCAACCGACGGCAGATTGTCCTGCAACGACAACAAATTTTCTGCTGCTTCTTCGCCAACCAGATCGGGGCGCGTGGCCAAGGACTGCCCCAGCTTGATCGCTGCGGGGCCAATATCGCGAAATGCCTCGGCATAATTTGGCTGCTTCGGCTGGAAAGTTCCTAACCGGGCAATCCGCGCCAGTCGTTTGACCTGAACGGGAGTGTTTGCGTCTCGCTCGATCCCGCGCAGCGCGCCATGTTTTGCCAGGGTCCGGCCCCATTTCAGGAGCCGCCAGATATGTGTCGCAGGTCTTGTCACGAAATCAGATTTTCCATCCTGAATGGATCGCGACAGCGCCGCCCAATATTGGCTCCACCTTTGTCCGGCTGAAGCCCGCCTCGCGAATCATCCCCTCGAACACCGGCATTTTCGGGAACCGGCGGATTGATTCGGCCAGATAGCGATAACTTTCCTCGTCACCCGCAATCATCTTGCCGAGCTTGGGCATCAACTTGTGCGAATACAGGTCATAAACATCCTTGAAGCCCGGCCATTCGGTGGTTGAAAATTCAAGGCAATAGAACCGCCCGCCATGTTTCAGCACGCGGTGCGCCTCTGCCAACGCCTGATCGATATGAGTCACATTGCGAATGCCAAAGGCAATCGTATAGGCGTCGAACATGCGGCTGGAAAACGTCAGCTCCTCAGCATTTTGGCGCGACCAGACCAGGCTGTCGATTCCGCGATCCATCGCGCGCTCGATACCGACATCGAGCATTTCCTGATTGATGTCGGACACGGTCACATCCGCGCCCTTGGTCGCCATGCGAAAGGCGATGTCACCCGTACCGCCGGCCATATCCAGGATCGCTTCGCCATATTGCGGTTTGACACGCCGCACGAAGCGGTCCTTCCACAAGCGGTGCATGCCGCCCGACATGGCATCATTCATGATGTCATATTTGGCCGCAACATTGGAAAAGACTTCACCCACCAGGGCGGTCTTCTCGCTCGCATCGACATCTTTATAGCCGAAAGAAACCTGATCACTCATACGCGACGCCTTACGGACAATTGCCCCTGCCGGAAAGGGTGTTAGGGGGAGCAATGCCAGAACTTGAATATGCCTGAACTTCCCGAAGTTGAAACAACGGTTCGGGGCCTTGCCCGGTTCCTCGATGGGCAGCGAATTGTGCGCGCAGCCGTCAACCGCCCGGACATGCGCCGCCCCTTCCCTGTGGATTTGGTTCAGGCATTAACGGGGGCGAGGGTGACTGGCCTCAGCCGCAGAGCCAAATATGGGCTGATCCATACTGACCGGGCCCGAACCATCATTTTCCATCTAGGCATGAGTGGGCGTTGGCGAATCGATCCGGAAATGGCCGATAAACACGACCATTTCGTGATCGAAACCGCCGACCACCACTTCGCGCTGTGCGATCCGCGGCGATTCGGCTGGGTCGATCTGGTCGACACCGATGGGTTGGAGCGATGGCCCTCCTTCGCCGCGATGGGTCCTGAACCGCTGGGGCCGGGCCTGACTTCCGGCCACCTTCACCGCGCCTTCAAAGACCGCAAACAGGCGGTCAAGCTGATGCTGCTCGATCAGCGAATCATCGCAGGCCTCGGCAATATCTATGTGTGCGAGGCGTTGTTCAGGGCCGGGATCAGGCCGGACAAGCCAGCTGGCAAAGTATCCCGCAATGCTCTGGACCGACTGGTCTCAGCGATTCGAGAGGTCCTGCAACAATCGATCGAGGACGGCGGATCATCCCTGCGCGATTATGCCCGGCCTGACGGGGAACTCGGCTATTTCGCGACTCGCTTCGATGTTTACGGGCGTGAAGGGGAAGCCTGTCACCACGGAGACGGCGGCATTATCAAACGCATCGCCCAAGGTGGGCGGAGCACATGGTATTGCCCGAAGTGTCAGAAGTAGGGGGGTGGGGTTTGGAGCCTGTATTCTCTCACGGCCAGTTGGCTGCGCCAACGCCTCCGAGGGGCGGCCTAACCGACCGGCGGGCGGTCACCCTTGCGGTCCGCTGCTCGCGGACCGGATCATTCCAAGCTTTCGATGAAGTATCCGGATCTTGGTCGCGGCAGCCAAAGGCCGACCGACCGCTCGAGCTTATGCGAGGAAAGCCAAGGCAGCGGGTGCGGCCGCCCGGCGCTTGAGGCCAAACAAACAACTCGGTTCAACAAACAACCACACCAAACAAATATTGACGATTCGCACCACGCTTTGTAAGGGGCGCGCTTTCCGGCGGGAAACTGCCGCCTCCGATTTTTAGATTCAAGTTTTCCGGCTGCTTCCTATAGTGGCTAGATAAAGGACAAATATGGCCAATTCGCCGCAAGCCCGTAAACGTATCCGCCGCAACGATCGCCGCGCCGAAATCAATGGCGCTCGCATAAGCCGCATTCGCGGTTTCGTGAAGAAGGTCGAATCTGCCATCGAAGGCGGCGACAAGACTGTTGCTTCGGAAGCATTGAAAGCAGCCCAACCTGAGCTGGCTCGCGGTGTTGCTCGCGGCGTGATGCACAAGAATACAGCGTCGCGGAAAATGTCTCGCCTGTCGAAGCGGGTCGCAGCACTCTGATGTAATTGAGGCGATTCGCGGTTGGTCATTAATTTCGGCGAATCGGGAAGAGTTTGCGGGTCCAAGACCTGCTCTAAAAGTACTGAAGGGTCGGCACCGTTTGGGCCGGCCCTTTTTTATTTCAATCTTTTGACAGCCGTATCCGCCGCAACACCTAGAAAACCCGCGATTCGCAGGCAAAAATAGTGAAAATCGAGAGTAAATAGACTCTTAAACGGAGGCCTGCAGGATTCCGTCGAGTCAACAGCTTTATTTCAAATTTTTTACACCTAACGCTCTTGCTTCAATAGAAAACGCGTCCATAACAAGCCTTCGGTTTGGGACTGGACAGTTCAAGCCTTAATATCATTGGCCGATAGGGGGCTGCCCGGGGACAACAGATTCACCGGTATGGCGTAGCTATGTTCGCGGGGGTCCAGCGAACAATTCAGCTTCTGTCATGTCTATCGGGATTTTTTTAGATAACCGGTAAAAGCCGGAGGTGTGGGATCTGGGGAACCGATGGCTAGCAAAGAAATTAGTGCGGGCGAAACAAAACGCTCGGGTAACGCAAAGGGCGGCAGCGACATCAAGATGGAAGATCTGGAGGCGGTAAACTTGGCGGCTGACTGGTCAGACATCAGTCAGGGCTTGCGCAAGGATCTGGGCCATCAATTGCATAGCCAATGGATCAAGCCGATCCAGCTGGGCGGTTTCTGCAAAGACACCGGCACGCTCGACCTTTTTCTGCCAACAGATTTTTCCGCCAATTGGGTGCTAGACCGGTTTTCTGACCGTCTGTCGCTCGCATGGAAAATTGCCCGCAGCGAAGTGCGCCATGTACGGATCGCCGTGCATCCCGGCCGCCGCAAGTTGCCTGAAATGACATTGCATGGCGGCAATTACGGCGGCGACCTCAACGGCGCTTATGGCAATGGCCCATATTCTAACGGCAGGCGCCCAGCCAATGATGGCAGCGATCCATCGATGATTGCGGCTGGCACGATTGGGGAACGCGGCTTTACGTCTTCCGTGGGACTTGATCCGTCACTAACTTTTGCCGCCTTCGTGACCGGCGAAGCCAACGTTCTGGGCTGCAACGCAGCGCAGCGTATGGCTGCCACCGAAACACCGCAATTCTCCCCGCTTTATCTCAAGGCTGCGACTGGTCAGGGCAAGACGCATCTGCTGCACGCCATTGGCCATTCCTATCTTGCGGCACATCCCCGCGCGCGCATTTTCTACTGCAGCGCAGAACGCTTCATGGTCGAATTCGTCCAGTCGCTAAAACAGAACCAGATGATGGAGTTCAAGACTCGCCTGCGCAGTTTCGACCTGCTGCTGGTCGACGACATCCAATTCATCATCGGCAAGGCATCGGCGCAGGAAGAACTGCTTTATACGATCGATGCACTTCTCGCAGAGGGCAAACGACTGGTTTTCGCCGCAGACCGCGCACCGCAAGCTCTGGACGGCGTTGAACCACGCTTGCTCAGCCGCCTGTCGATGGGTCTGGTGGCTGATATCCAACCCGCCGATATCGAACTGCGCCGCAAGATCCTCGAATCGAAGCTAACCCGCTTTGCCCCGCTGGAAGTACCCGGCGATGTGATCGAATTTCTGGCCCGTACTATCACGCGCAATGTTCGCGAACTGGTTGGTGGCCTCAACAAATTGATCGCCTATGCGCAGCTGACCGGCCAAACCGTCTCGCTGCAACTGGCAGAAGAACAGCTGACTGATATTCTGTCGGCCAACCGCCGCCGGATCACCATCGACGAAATCCAGCGTACCGTGTGCCAGTTTTACCGGATCGACCGATCCGAGATGTCTTCGAAACGGCGCGCACGTGCCGTGGTCCGGCCGCGCCAGGTTGCAATGTACCTGTCGAAGGTGTTGACCCCGCGCAGCTATCCCGAGATTGGCCGCAAGTTCGGCGGACGCGATCACTCCACCGTCATCCACGCCGTACGTCTAATCGAAGATCTACGCACTCGTGACGCGGATATGGACGGCGATGTACGCAGCCTGCTGCGGCAGCTGGAAAGCTGACCGAAGCGCCCACATCTTTCCGCATTGTTTGAACAGGTAACAGACAAGGTTTTGCCCACCATTTTCCCTGGGCTTGCACAGGACTGTGTACAGCCTTGTCGACAGGTCATACCTACCCGTCTTAAGGGGGCAGCATGGCCCTATCCCCTGACCGCCTCGACCGTTTTGCCCGGCATATCGTGATCCCCGAAGTGGGCGGCGCGGGACAGATGGCACTCGTGCAGGCGCATGTCGTACTTGTTGGCCTTGGCGGGATTGGCAGTCCGGCCCTCCAATATCTGGCCGGAGCTGGCATTGGCCATCTGACATTGATTGACGACGGGGACGTCGAATTATCCAATTTGCAGCGCCAGACGCTGTTTTCACAGCGCGATATCGGCCATTCTAAAGCTGTGGTCACCCGCGGTTGGCTCGCCAATTTCGACAATCGAATTGAAGTGACCATCAGCGATGACCGAGTGACAGCGGGCAATGCGGCCTGGCTGATTGCCGGGGCCGATCTGGTGGTCGACGGGACGGATAATTTCGCGACTCGCCTTGCCATTTCGGATGCTTGTGTTGCATCCGGGGTACCGCTGCTCAGCGCTGCCGTTGGCCGGTTCCAAGGACAAGTCGGCGCGTTTGCTGGGCATCTACCGGATCAGCCGTGTTATCGCTGCTATGTCGGCGATGCCTTCGATACAGACGATTGCGATACTTGTGCCGAAGATGGGATGCTGGGCGCCATGGCGGGGTGGATCGGAAGTTTCGCCGCAATGCAGGCGGTCCGTTTGGTGCTGGACGGCAAAGCCGCCTTTGGCGATCCGCAATATGGAAAATTGCATCTGCTTGACGGTATGAAGCCCGCCATGCGGACGCTTAGCATCGGCAAAGATCCTGGTTGCCGAACCTGTAGTAATTCAGCCGCCGATTAACTCGCTAACCCAGTCACTGACGACCTTAGTCGCCGGGCCAAGCCGGGTTTCGTGAAACCATTGCGACCCCTGGCTTTCCTCCAGATTCAGCTCCAGCGTCTGCGCGCCCATTTCGCGCGCCTGACGCACCAGCCCGGCGGCGGGGTAGACCGCGCCAGAGGTGCCGATGGAAACGAACAAGTCTGCCTGCCTCAGCGCACCGTAGATATCATCCATCCGATAAGGCATTTCACCAAACCATACGATATCAGGCCGCAGCGCGGGAGTATCGCAAGCCGGACAGGGCGGCCGCTCGATCAATGACCCACGCCATTTCGAACGGGTGTCACACGCCGTACACCAGGCATTCAGATGCTCGCCATGTATATGCAATACATTTTGCGCGCCTGCCCTTTCATGCAGATCATCCACATTCTGGGTGACAATCAAGACGCTTCGATCTGGCCGCGCCGACCATTCACGGTCAAGCCGGGCCAGCGCCAAATGCGCGGCATTGGGCTCCTTCGTCTGGATCGCTTCGCGGCGCATATCATAGAAGCGCAGCACCAGATCGGGATCGCGCATGAACGCCTCAGGCGTCGCGACATCCTCCACCCGGTGCTGTTCCCAAAGTCCGCCTTCAGATCGAAACGTATCGATCCCGCTTTCCGCGCTGACCCCCGCACCGGTTAAAATCACGATATTGTTGATCTTGTCCATCCAACGCCTCTTGTCGTCACTGTGAACTTGTTTCAGGGTCCATTGTTCACCTTGCGCCTAGCTATTTGAGGCATGATGGATGGTGAAACAAGTTCACAGAGACGGGTTCCTTGGAGGTTGTGTGGCAAAGATAGGCATTATCGGCAGCGAAGGCCGCATGGGGCAAGCGCTGGAACAGGACATCACAGATGCGGGCCATGTTTATGCCGGCGGAATCGACAAGGGCGGCGATGTTATGGCTCTGGCGGCCAAGGTCGACGTCTTGGTCGACTTTTCCGCATCAGCTGCATTGCAGACAAACCTCGACGCAGCGATTGCGGCAGGCGTGCCGATGGTGATCGGCACCACCGGGCTGGAGCACGGCCACCATTCAGCGATTGATTCAGCGGCACAGAATGTGGCGATCCTGCAAACCGGCAATACCTCGCTTGGCGTTACCCTGCTCGCCCATCTGGTGCGCGAGGCTGCTGCCCGACTTGGTGATGATTGGGATATCGAGATTGTCGAAATGCATCACCGGATGAAGGTTGATGCACCGTCCGGCACTGCATTGCTGCTAGGTAAAGCAGCGGCAGAGGGCAGAGGCATAAAACTCTCCGTCAATTCCGAACGCGGAAGGGACGGACAAACCGGCGCACGGGCCAAGGGCGCAATCGGCTTCGCATCATTGCGCGGCGGCACTGTGGTCGGTGATCACAGCGTTATTCTCGCGGGCGATGAAGAACGCATAACCCTGACCCATAATGCCGAGAACCGGATGATCTTCGCGCGCGGCGCGGTTAAGGCGGCGGGATGGCTGATTGGTAAACCCGCAGGACGTTACACGATGCCAGACGTGCTGGATTTGTGAACCAGCTCACATGACCAAAGACCAGATTTTCGAATTCTTTCGCCGCTTGGCCGAGGATAATCCCGAGCCGGAAACCGAGCTCGAATATGGCAACACTTATCAATTGGTGGTGGCTGTAGCGCTGTCTGCTCAGGCGACCGATGTCGGGGTCAACAAGGCGACGCGGGCGTTGTTCGCCAAGGTCAAAACGCCGCAGCAGATGCTCGATCTGGGCGAGGTTGGACTGAAGGAGCATATCAAGACCATCGGCCTGTTCAATTCCAAGGCCAAAAACGTCATCGCCATGTCGGAAATGCTGATCGCGGATTTCGACGGCGAGGTTCCGGCGGAACGAGACGCGCTGACGCTGCTGCCCGGCGTGGGCCGCAAGACCGCAAATGTGGTGATGAATTGCGTGTTCGAGATGGAGACTTTCGCAGTGGACACGCATGTGTTTCGCATGGGCAACCGTACCGGCCTCGCCAAGGGCAAAACCCCCGAAGCTGTCGAGGCGAAATTGGAAAAGCGCGTGCCCGGGCCCTTCCGCCGCCATGCTCATCAATGGCTAATCCTGCAGGGCCGCTATGTGTGCAAGGCCCGCACGCCGGAATGCTGGCGCTGCAACGTCGCGGATTTGTGCAGCTTCAGGAAGAAGAGTGTAAAACCCTAACTTAAATATCGTCCGCGCTGATCATCTCCTCGCGATCGATCTCGCCCGTTAGACTCGCGACAGTCACCGCCACTGCCGCATCGCCGCTGACATTGGTGGTGGTACGCATCATATCCATGATCCGGTCCACCCCGGCCACGAAAGCGATGGTTTCCAGCGGCACACCAACTGCACCGAACACCAACGCCATCATGATCAGGCCAGCGCCCGGAATACCGGCGGCTCCGATTGCGCCCAGCGTGCCCAGAATGGAGATCAGGAAGTAATCACCCCAGCTTAGATCAACGCCGAAAACCTGCGCGCCGAACAAGGTCGCGAGGCCCAGATACATCGCGGTGCCGTTCATGTTGATCGTAGCGCCCAGCGACACGACAAAGCTCGCCACCGAATTGCTGACACCCAGATTTCGCCGCACACAGCGCAGCGTTACGGGTAATGTCGCGTTGGAGCTGGCGGTGGAATAGCTGACAGCAATCGCGTCAATGATACCGCGGAAGAAGTCGATCACCGGGAGCTTGGCGATGAATTTGATCATCGAAGAATACATTACGCCGATGATCAGGAGGCAGCCGACATAATTTAGCACCACCAGCTTGCCGAGCGCGCCCAAGGCGTCCAGTCCCAGGGTTCCGGCCACCCACGCCATCAGTGCAAATACGCCAAACGGAGTCAGCTCCATCACCACCATCGTCACTTTTTGCATGACGATCGAGCCCGAATCGAAGGTTTTCAGAACCGGCTCGCCCTCTTCCTTCGCCATCAAAATGCCGATGCCAATCAGCATCGAGAAGATAATCAGGGGCAACACGTTCACATCCGCCATCACCTGAACGGGGCTCTGTGGGACCATACCCAGCAGCATTTCCCGCCATGTCGTATCATTGGGCGGCGGTATATCGCCCATCTGGAGGGCGGAGGTATCGACGCCCATACCGGGCTGAATGACGGTGCCGAGGAACAGCCCCAACCACACCGCGATCTGGCCGCTGACGATAAACAGCAGCAGCGCGCGCCAGCCGACACTGCCCAGCTTACGCAAGTCCCCGATGGCGGCGATCCCTGCGACCAGGCTGAAGAAGATCAGCGGCACCACCAGCATTTTGATAAAGCCGACGAACACATCGCCGAAAATCTTGATGCTTTCTGCATCCGGGCCCCAGAACCGGCCCACGATGATTCCCAGGATGAGCGCGGCGATTACCCGCTGCCACAAGGGCGTGGCGAACCAGAATTTCAACATGTGGTAATCCCCTGTGCCCCTGAACGGCGTATACGGCCTTGTGCAGGCCGCGCAGCCTGTGAGCAAGCGCTAAGGCTCATGCCCGAAATCACCGCGCCAAGGCCGCCTTGGCAATCCGTGCGTAAATCCTGCTGAGCGTATCCAAGTCGGCAACTGCCACCGCCTCGTCGCGCTTATGCATCGTCGCATTCACCAGACCGAATTCGATCACCGGGCAAAGCGCGCGCAAAAACCGGGCGTCCGATGTGCCGCCGGTGGTGGAGGCTTCGGGTTCAATCCCGGTCTCGGCTTTCACGGCATCAGCAATCATCTGCGAGAATTCACCCGGAGGGGTCAGAAACGGCTCGCCAGAAATGATCGGACGGGCAATGCCGCCGTGTTTTTCGGCAATCTCGCTGACCATTTTGGACAGGGACGCGCCGCTGTGCAGATCATTGAAGCGGATCGAAATTCGCGCCTTCGCAGTGTCCGGAATGACGTTATGGGCCGGATTGCCGACTTCCAAATCGGTAATTTCCAGATTGGATGGTTGAAACCAATCGGTCCCTTCATCCAGCACCAGCGCATCAAGCTCTGCCAGAATACGCACCATCTTGGGCAGCGGATTATCGGCCAGGTGGGGATAAGCCACATGGCCCTGCGTCCCGCCAACTTCGAGCCAGATATTAACTGAACCGCGCCGACCGATCTTCATCATATCGCCCATCCGGTTTACCGAAGTCGGTTCGCCAACCAGGCACAGATCAGGCACATCACCGCGCTCGCGGATCAAATCGATTAGGGCACGGGTACCATAGGTGGCAGGGCCTTCTTCATCTCCGGTAATGATAAAACTGATGGTTCCGGCATCGACCGGGACCTCGGCAACTGCCGCGACCATCGCAGCAATCGAACCCTTCATATCCACTGCGCCTCGGCCATATAGCAGATCGCCCCCGGGTGCTTTGCGAATCTCCGGCGCAAAAGGCGCGCTGGCCCAGCCTCCACCGGGCGGGACCACATCCAGATGGCCAGCAAAGGCGATATGCTTGCATCCGTCCGCCCCGCGGCGGATGGCGAACAGATTCTCCACCGGGCCATCGGGGGCCTCACCTTTGATGAAACGGTACACCTCGAAACCGAGCGGCTTAAGCATCGCCTCCATCACAGCGAATACCTCGCCGGTCGCCGGGGTGACGCTTTCAACGGCGATCAAACGTTCGGCAAATGCGAGGGCGGAAAGCGTGTGGCTGGTGTCGGTCATGGAAATATGTCTAAAGCAGTGCGGTGCCGCTTTCCAGCGGGAGTTCACATCACCGGTTCGCAATATTGCGGCAGGAAGGGCGTAGTTTGGATTGGCTTGGTTTCGCGCTCGCGGTATTGCTGATCGAGATAACCCCCGGTCCCAATATGGCGTGGCTGGTTTCGCTCACCCTGGCCGATGGGCGCCGCGCCGGACTGGCCGCCACCTTTGGGATTGCCATCGGGCTGAGCATCAATGCCGCTATTTCCAGCGCCGGGCTAAGCGCATTACTCGCCAGCCAACCTGCAATCAGCAGTTGGGCAGGTATCGCAGCGGGAGCCATGATGTTCTGGCTGGCGTGGCGCGGATGGCTGGAAGGCGGGGAATCGTCGCCTTCCGCCATGGCCCCTTACAAACCAGGCCGCGATTTAGCTACAGGTATCGGGATCAATCTGCTCAACGCCAAGGCGACGCTGTTTTTCATCACTGTGGTTCCGCAATTCACATCTGGCCCGCAGGCCGGCATTGACGAAATTCTGGTACTGGGAATGATCAGCGTCTTGATTGCAACGCTGATCCATCTGACTTTGGTGTTTGGCGCCGAACGATTGCGCGGTTTTGTCACCGATCCCAAATCCAACTCGACCTTTCGCCGGATACTGTCGGGCTTGATGGCGCTGGTTGGTTGCTGGTTTGTTTACACTGCCTTGGGATAGATACATCTGCCGCTGCCAGTGTTCGGCTACAAAGGATCAGGTGGCGGCCGCGACTTCATATTGTTCCAGAACCCACTGTTCTTCCTCGGCCGCGGCGACCCAGGCCTGCATCCATTCATGTTCCCACACCGCCTCCATATAGGCCTCGGCAAAACCGGGTACGCCAATCCGATAGGTGATGAAACGGCTGACCACCGGGGCGAAGAAGATATCCGCTGCGCCGAATGTTCCGAACAGAAACGGGCCGCCTTGGCCGAAACGGGCGCGGGCCTCGGCCCATAATTGTAGCACACGGACGATATCGACCTTGCAGTCGTCGGAAATCTGGACGCCTTCGTGGCGGCTGCGGATATTCATCGGACAGGTCCGGCGCAGGGCGAGGAAACCGCTATGCATTTCCGCCACCATCGACCGGGCCATGCCGCGGGCCGCATCATCCTTGGGCCAAAACCGGTCACGCCCGATCTTGTCACCCAGATACTCCATGATCGCCAGACTGTCCCAGATCACGGTTTCTTCGTCCCACAGGATCGGCACTTTGCCCGATGGCATGATCTCGCCCGACTGGCGCTTGGCCAATTCCCATTCCTCGCCGCCGATATTCACCGTCAGTTCTTCGAAATGCAGGCCGGATTGCTTGCATGCCAACCAGCCGCGCAAGCTCCAGCTGGAATAATTCTTATTGCCGATAATCAGCTTCATGTTCGCACCTTGATACCCACCGAACCGCCGCGATAGGCGTTCATCATGGCGGTGTCGAGACTGAACGAAACGTACAAGCCCTTCCCACTGAACCGCAGAATGATTAAGACGAACGCATGACCCTGCGTCCTTTTCATCTGGCCTTTCCAGTCCATGATCTCGCCCTAGCCCGTCAATTTTACGGTACCTTTCTTGGCTGTGAGGAAGGCCGCAGCGCTGATCAGTGGATCGATTTCAATTTCTACGGTCACCAAATTGTGACTCATCTGGTGCCCGAAATGACTAAGAATGATGCTGGAACCAATCCGGTTGACGGCCACGGCGTGCCCGTCCCGCATTTCGGGGTAGTACTGGAAATGGCTGATTGGCAATCTTTGGCGGACCGGTTGAAAGCGGCGGACGTCACCTTTGAAATCGAACCGACCATTCGTTTTCAGGGCCAGTCGGGCGAACAGGCGACGATGTTCTTCCGAGACCCATCGGGCAATGCAATCGAAATGAAGGCTTTTGCCAGCCTCGAAAGCTTGTTTGCCAGCTAACCAGCCCTTCCGCCGTCCATGCAAGTCTGTATGAACACCCCCAAGACAGGTAATGCAAAGGGCCAAATATGCAGTTTGATGAAGTCGTTTTGGGGCGCCGCTCGATCCGCGGATACAAGCCCGATCCAGTGCCCGAGGCGCTGATCAGGGAAGTGCTGGAAATCGCCATGCGCGCGCCTTCCTCAATGAATACGCAGCCCTATAATTTCTACGTCATCACAGGCGAACCGCTTGACCGGATCCGTGCAGGCAATACCGAACGGATGATCGCGGGCGTGCCGCAAAGCCGCGAATTTCGTACCGGAGAGGCCTTCGACGGGGCGCACCGCGAACGTCAGATCGGCGTCGCCAAACAATTGTTCGGCGCAATGGGCATCGAACGCGGTGACAAGGAACGGCGCCAGGATTGGGTCCTGCGCGGCTTCCGCCAGTTCGACGCGCCAGTGTGCGTGATCGTGACCTATGACAAGGTGCTGGACGGCAGCGACGACACCCCCTTCGATTGCGGCGCAGTCGCCACCGCACTGGTCAACGCAGCATGGTCACGCGGCCTCGGCACAGTGATCAACAGCCAGGGCATCATGCAATCGCCAGTGGTTCGCGAACACGCCGGTATCGCCGAGGATCAGGTGATCATGAAAAGCATTGCGCTGGGCTGGCCGGATGAAAGCTTCCCGGCGAATGCGGTCGTGTCGGAGCGTAAGAGCGTGGATGATGCTGCGGTGTTTGTAGGGTTTGGGGATTAGGGTGACACAGGGTGACACCGTGTCACCCTACTGGTCGCCCAGCTTAGCTACTGTTTTTGCGGAGTAAATATTCCCTCCTGACAGGGTGACATCCTTCATACGAATTTGCGCTGTTCACACACCATATATTCAATTTTCAAAGAACCGTCCCGATGCTGACAGGCTTGAGCGATGTAGGAAAATTGTTTCCGAAGTGGCAGGTTTTTGATGGCGAGCGGACTGGCGGGTTCTAGACAGAGAATGAGGTGATCGGCGGATCTACGAAGCGAAGTCCCCCCGTTTTGATCCAGACTCGCGCTCCTTGATCTCCGCTGACGGCGCTGAGTCGTCCACCCACGGGAATGCGTAACCAGCTAAGGGCGCGCAGGTATTCGCCCGATTCCACGCAATCACCGCCAAGTATCAGCAATTCGGCGCCGCCGGGCATGTTCACCTCAACCTTCGCACCGGCCGACCATGTTTCAAGCTGCACCGTTTCGCGCGCATCTTTGAACAGCGGCTGAGAGGCGACGCCCGGCCGAGCTGGCATATCGGCGGCGGCCAACGTGTTCATGTCAAGCGTCACAACCGTGCGGTCGGACAGATCAAATTGCCATAGTTTGACAAAGATCGTGCAACCGGATTTGGAGCCTGGCCGGTGCCGGGTGGTCGGGGGATTGCGGATATATGTACCCGCCGGATAATCACCATGCTCATCCTGAAATACACCGTCCAGAACGATGAATTCTTCGCCACCGTCATGCGTATGCGGCGCAAACTGGCTGCCGGGTGCATAGCGGACGATGGAGGTCGCACGTGCCACCTCCCCGCCAATACGGTCGAGCATGCGGCGGTCGACCCCGGGGATTGGTGACGGCGTCCAAGATAGCGAATTGCTGTCGATCAGGACGCGCTGTGAAAAGTCAGTGTTCAAATCCACAATTTGTCACCTTGCTATTGTTTATCTCATCCCCGGGGTGCGACCTTCGAGTACATTCAGGTGAATGCGACAACGGCAACCTTGTTACCGGCCGGATCGCGCAAGTAGCCCATGATGCTATCGGGCAATGCGCCGGCTGCCGGCGCGCCGTTTACGTCACTGCCGCCATTGGCAAGACCCGCTTGATACCATGCATCAACCGCTGCCTTTGAACTGGCCTTGAACATCACTGTGCCGCCATTGGCGAAGCACGCATCTTTGCCATCTTGCGGTTTGGTGACGAAGAAAAATCCCGTCGCTGTATCGCCGTACATGTGCGCCGCCGGATCGTCGCGAAATTGACCCTTGGCCGGAATGCCCAGCACACCGAAAGTTGCATCATAGAATTTCGTGGATGCCGCAAGATCATTGGCACCCAGCATGACGTGAAAATACATAATTTGGTTCCTTGAGTAGGTCAACCTGAAACACCGAGTCTACCTACCTACTGATAGGATGTTTATATGGCAAGAGAATCTTGACGGAGTTCTCGAACCTACTAAATGGTAGGGATGAATACGAAAAACGCATTGCTTAACTGTGCTGAGGATGCGCTGCGCGCGCGCGGTTATGACGGCTTTAGCTACGCTGATCTCGCTGAGGGCGTCGGCATTCGCAAAGCGAGCATCCACCATCACTTTCCCACAAAGGCCGATCTCGCGCTGGCGCTGATCGAGCGGTACACGGCTAATTTCTTTGCGGTGCTTGATCATATCGCAGCGGTCAACACGACCGGCGGCGAGCGGCTCAAAGCCTATGTCTCAGCGTGCCGTGACGCGCTCGACGGCGGTAACAAGGTGTGCCTGTGCGTTGCGTTCTGTGTCGGACGTGATGGCCTCAACCCGTCAGTGCTTGCCGAACTCGATACGTATCATGTGACCGTCACACTCTGGCTGTCAGACGCGTTTGCGGCGGGGAAGATCGATGGCAGCATCGCATCTGTTGGTGATGCTGACGCAGAAGCGAATGCTTGCCTTGCGCAAATGGAAGGCGCCCAATTAATCGCACGTGCCGCCAAGGACATGGCCCGGTTTGACGCCTCGGTTTCGGGACTATTAGGTAGGTTAGCGTAGCAGACGGTTTTGGGCCGTAACCGGTCCTTCTGAGCCCAGGCATACAAAAAGTCTTGTTTGGAAAAATCCCCGTTTGATCCAAGAACGGCCGCTACCGGACCGTTAGCTGCCGGAAAATCTAAACCCCGGCGTCCATCAGCACCGCAGCGCGCAGTTCCGGAATGCCCATTCCCTTTTCCGCGCTGGTCACGTGCATTTCGGGGAAGGCGGCAGGATGTTTGCGCACTTCGTCGGCGACTTTTGCGATTACCGAGTCCAGTTCGCTGGCCTTGATCTTGTCGGCCTTGGTCAGGACCACGCGGTAGCCCACGGCCGCACCGTCGAGCATTTCCATCATGTCGCGGTCGACATCCTTGATGCCGTGGCGTGAATCGATCAGCACCAGATTGCGGTGCAGTACTTGGCGGCCACGCAGATAGCTTTTGACCAGCTTTTTCCATTTATCGACCACGGAAGGCGGGGCCTTGGCAAAGCCGTAACCCGGCATATCGACCAGCCGGAACAGTGTGGGTTCGCCCACTTCGAAGAAGTTCAACTCCTGTGTCCGGCCCGGAGTTACCGACGCGCGCGCGATCGATTTACGGCCCGTCAGCGCATTGAGTAGCGACGATTTTCCGACATTGCTCCGCCCGCAAAAGGCAATTTCCGGCACCGTTGGTTCCGGCAGGAATTTCAATTGCGGCGCGGACAGCAGAAAATCCACCCGGCCCGAAAACAGCTTGGCCGCACGCCGAGCCAGCAATTCCCGCTCGCGCTCGTCGACTTCGGTGTGATCAGTGCCGCCATCATGGGCGCCGCTATCTGGCGGGCCTGCATCGGGGAGGCTCATGTCTTGCTCTTCTTATCATCAGGCCCATCACCGCTCGTTTTTGCGCGGGCGGCGTCTTCCTTGTCCTTATTCGCCTGCGCCCGCAGCTGCGGATGCTTGGAATAAAGGTAACTCTGCTGTGCCAGCGTGAGGATGTTGGAGGTTACCCAGTACACCAGCAAACCGGCGGCAAACGGCGCCATCACGAACATCAGCATCCATGGCATGATGTTGAAAATTTGCTGCTGCATCGGGTCCATCGCGGCGGGATTCAGTTTGAACGTCATCCACATCGTCAGGCCGAGCAATACCGCCAGCACGCCAATACCGAGGAAGCTTGGCGGAGTGAACGGCAGCAGGCCGAATAGATTGAGGATCATCGCCGGATCGGGCGCGGACAAATCCTTGATCCACAGAATGAACGGCTGATGCCGCATTTCGATGGTCAGGATCAGCGTTTTATACAGCGCGAAGAAGATCGGGATCTGGATCAGCATCGGCAGACAGCCCGCCAGCGGATTGACGCCTTCTTTCTTATACAGCGCCATGATTTCCTGCTGCTGCTTCGGCTTGTCGTCCTTATGCCGTTCCTGCAGCGCCTTCATCTTGGGCTGAATGGCCTTCATCGAGGCCATCGAGGCGAAACCCTTCTGCGCAATGGGGAACATCGCGGCGCGGATAACCACCGTAAGCAGGATGATCGCGACCCCGAAATTGCCGACCAGGCTGAACAATTTGCTGAGCAGCCAGAAGATCGGTTTTTCGAACCAGGCGAACCAGCCCCAATCGATCGCATAGCCGAACTTGGCTACCCCGGCGTCTTCGTAACCATCAAGAACGGTCGAATCCTTGGCTCCGGCGAACAGCCGTGTGGTGCGGCTGGCTTGAGTGCCTGCCGCCACAGTCACCGGCTGATAGATCATATCCGCGCGGTAAATATCCTTGCCCAGCGAGCGGAAGTCCGCCGCCGGGTCTGTGCCCTCTTCGGGGATCAGGGCGGACAGCCAGTAAATATCGGTGAAGCCTAACCATCTGGTCCGCCCCTCAGGCGTGACCGTGCCAACTTCGGCGATATCATCATAATCATTGGCGAAAGTGACCGTGTCGCCAAATGCGCCGATCGGGCCCGAATGGACGTTCCACGTATCGCTGCTGGCGGTCGCGCTGGTGCGGTTAATCGTGGCGAAGGGGCGCACGACAATCGGCGCTGCTCCGGTGTTGGACACCGATTGCTGCGCCGTAATCATGTAATGTTCGTCAATCGACAGCGCGATCTGGAACTGCTGGCCGGTATCATTCGCCCAGCTGAGCGTAATCGGATTGTCCTGACTCAGTGGGCCAGCGCCGGCCTGCCACACAGTCTTGGCATCGGGAACAGTTACGCCCTGCCCAACCCAGCCAAATTGCGCGAATTGTTGCGCCGGTGTGCCTTGCGGAGAGAAAAGGCGAACCGGGCCGCTGTCTTTCTTCACCGTCTGGCGGTGCGTCTTCAGGGTAATATCATCGATTCGCGCGCCAATCAGATTGATCGAACCGAGTACTTCCGGCGAATCGATCTCGACCCGCGTGGTCTCGGCCAGTGCGGTGACCAGATCGGCCCGCTCTTCCTCGATCGCAATTGGATCGGTCAGCCCGCCTTCGCGGTTACGTGTCGCCGGTGCGGACGTTGCCGCATCACTTACCGCGTCTGCCTTGGCGGACTGCGTGGTGGGGGCAGGCTGCGGATAGAAGTAATTCATCCCGGCGTCCCAGCCCAGAAGAAGCAAGCCGCACATTACTACGGCGACCAGAAGATTGCGCTGATTGTCCAAAATATCGGATCCCGTAAGTCTAGATTGAATTCAAAATGAAAGGCGGATCAAGGTACTGGATCGTACCCATGTCCCCCCCAAGGATGGCAGCGCAATATACGCTTAGTGGCCAACCATCCACCCTTGATCGCGCCATATTTTCCCAGCGCCTGAATCGCATATTCGCTGCAGGACGGGGCATAGCGGCAAGATGGCGGCAAAATCCGCGACGGACCAAGCTGCCAGCCCTTGGCAATCCAGATGAAAATGTGTTTCATTTGGTCTTGTTAGGTCCATTCTTGCCGCGGTTCTTGCCAAATCGGCCCGCTGATCGTTTGCGCGGGGGATCACCCTCGCCCTCATTTGCCTTTGCCAACGCCCGCGCCAATTCCAGTCGCAATCTGGCGAAGTTCCGTTCAAGCCCGCCCTCGCGGCCAATCAGGATATGGTCGTGATCCGCCAGCCCCTCGCCGGGCAGTGCATCACGTAATAATTCGCGGAACCGGCGCTTCATTCGGTTGCGGACCACCGCATTACCGATTTTCTTGGTTACGGTGATGCCGTACCGCATGCCCTGCCCCTGATTAGGATGAGCCAGTAAAACGAAACCGGGACGTGCTAAGCGCAGGCCCCGGTTTGCGGAAAGAAAGTCATCGCGGCGCGTAAGCACCGCTAGTGCGTCAGAACGAGAAACTATCCCGCCCTTATCAGAGCCGTCAGCCTCAGGCAGACAGCTTCTTGCGACCTTGAGCGCGGCGCAAGCGGAGAATTTTCCGGCCGCCCGGAGTTGCCTTGCGGGCGAAGAAACCGTGGCGACGGGCGCGCACGAGATTGCTGGGCTGAAAAGTCCGCTTCATGATAACCTCAATAGAATAAAATGGGCCGCCTGCACTGACAGGACGCCTCTAGCAGCGCGCCGGTTAGGGTAAGCGGTCACTCAAGTCAAGATAAGCAATTGACGTAGCTTAACACCCGTCATATTTTCTTGACCTATAAGAATCATGTATGATTCAGAGGCTCTCCATAAATTTTGGGGGTTCAGATGTTCAAGGCGAGCGTGGTCAGCACGGCGATAGAGAAAGATTTTGAGGCGCGT
>Ga0209702_10001697_pt1 | contig 40930 bp, 34 predicted proteins | sample FRY01_FD_187210 | JGI IMG/M metagenome (GOLD analysis project Ga0209702, IMG submission 187210) | Freshwater microbial communities from Lake Fryxell liftoff mats and glacier meltwater in Antarctica - FRY-01 (SPAdes) (version 2) | ecosystem: Environmental > Aquatic > Freshwater > Ice > Glacier...
TATAATTATTAAAAAATAAATGTATTTTTATTTGGTTATTAAATTTTTCTGAACATATCTTTGCACTCACAAAGTTCAATAACTTATTGAAATGTTATCAAGAAAGGTGGAGGGATTAGACCCTTTGAAACCTTAGCAACCCTTTAGTAATAAAGAAGGTGCTAAATTCTACTCAATTTTAAATTGGATAGATAACAAAAAAAGAATTTTCCATTCTTGGAGGATTCAATTTTTCTTAATAACATTTTTCTAGTAGGTACATCAAATTTTTTGATGCATTTGACTTTTGTTTTAATCATTTATTAACTCAAAAAAATAGAAAAATGAGCACACACAAATTCGCAACAAACGCATTACATGCAGGGCATGATGTAAAAGCAAATGGAGGAACAAGAGCAGTTCCTATTTATCAAACAACATCGTATGTTTTTAACAATGCAGATCATGCAGCCAATCTTTTTTCATTAAAAGAATTAGGGTTTATTTACACACGTTTAAACAACCCAACAAATCAAATTTTACAAGACCGTTTGGCAGCGTTAGAAGGCGGAATAGGAGCAGTCGTTTTTGCTTCTGGAACGGCAGCAATTTCTACAGGTTTGCTAACGATTTTAAAATCGGGAGATCATATTGTTGCTTCTAGTAGTTTATACGGCGGAACATACATTTTATTAAGTGTAACGTTACCAAGATTAGGTATTACAACAACGTTTGTAGACGCTTCAAATCCAGATAATTTTGCCGCTGCGGTGCAGAATAATACAAAAGCTTTTTTTGTAGAATCTTTAGGAAACCCCAAGTTAGATGTATTAGATTTAGAGGCAATTTCTGCGCATTCTAGGGCTGCACAAGTTCCTTTTATTGTTGATAATACAGTGGCTACGCCGGCTTTATTAAATCCTATAAAACATGGCGCAAATATTGTAATTCATTCACTTACCAAATACATTGGTGGTCAAGGAAACTCTTTAGGAGGCGCAATTATAGATGCAGGAACTTTTAATTGGGCAAACGGAAAATTTCCAGAATTTACAGAGCCTTCTGCAGGATATCATGGTTTAGTATATCATGAAGCTTTGGGAGCAGCAGCGTTTACTTTTAAATTAATTTTAGAAGGATTGCGTGATTATGGAGCAGCTATAAGTCCAACAAATGCGTTTAATATTATTCAAGGTTTAGAAACATTGTCTATACGAATTAAGCAACATTCAGAAAATGCTTTGGCATTGGCAAAATGGTTAGAGAACCAAGAAGAAGTTGCTTGGGTAAATTATCCTGGTTTAGAGAGTAGCAAATACAAATCTTTAGCAGACAAATACTTGCCAAAAGGACAAAGCGGAATTGTTACCTTCGGTGCAAAAGGTGGATTTGAAGCTGCGAAAACAGTATCAAACGAAACGAAGATTTTCTCTTTATTGGCTAATATTGGCGATACAAAATCGTTAATCATTCATCCTGCAAGCACTACACATCAACAATTAAATGACGAACAACAAGCAAGTGCTGGTGTAACACAAGATTTAATTAGATTGTCTGTTGGTATTGAAGATTTAGAAGATTTAAAAGCCGATTTAAAAGAAGCTTTTTCTAAAATATAGTTACAATGTCTCTTTGAGCGAAGTTGAAAGGTAATTTTACATTTTACTTTTTATGAGTTTTCGATTTCGCTCAAACAGACATACATTTTTTAATAAAATATTTTATAATTGAAAAATCAATTACAACATATCAACATAAAAGATTTCACTACAGAAAGTGGAGCACTATTGGATAATATTCAATTGAGCTATCAATTATTTGGACAAGAATTAGGAACAGCCCCAATTGTTTTGGTAAATCATGCGTTAACAGGAAATAGCGATGTTGCTGGTAAAAATGGCTGGTGGAAAGATATTATTGGCACTAAAAAAACCATTGATACTGATAATTACACCATTTTAGCTTTTAACATTCCGGGTAATGGTTTCGACGGATTTATAATTGAGAATTACAAAAGTTTTATAGCTAGAGATGTTGCAAACTTATTTTTAATTGGATTAAATGAATTAAAAATTGATGGTATTTTTGCCTTAATTGGTGGTTCTTTAGGTGGCGGAATTGCTTGGGAAATGATGTTGTTAAACACCAAATTAACCCAACATTTTATCCCCGTTGCAACCGATTGGAAATCTACCGATTGGTTGATTGCTAATTGCCAAATTCAGGAACAATTTTTGGTAAATTCTAGCAATCCTGTGCACGATGCACGCATGCACGCCATGTTGTGTTACAGAACTCCAGAATCTTTCAAAGAACGCTTTCATCGCTCTAAAAATGAAGGCTCAGAAATCTTTAATGTAGAAAGTTGGTTATTGCATCACGGAAATAAATTACAAGAACGGTATCAATTATCGTCTTATAAATTGATGAATCAGTTGTTGAAGACTATAGATGTAACTGATAATGGTAAGAAGAATATCGAAATTTTAGATTCAATAACTGCGGATATTCATATTATTGGAGTTAATTCTGATTTGTTTTTTACGGCCGAAGAAAATAGGCAAACGCATAAAAAATTGGCATTAACAAAAGAAAATGTTACCTATAATGAAATAAATTCTGTGCACGGTCATGACGCTTTTTTAATTGAATACGATCAATTACAGACTATTATTGAGCCTATTTTTAATAAGGATTACAGAAAGAAAAAAATGAAAGTAGTTAAGTTTGGAGGAAAATCTTTAGCCAACGGAAAAGGAATAAAGAATGCCATTGAAATTATTTTGCATAAATACAACAACAACGAAAAAATTACGGTTGTTGCTTCTGCAAGAGGAAACTCTACAAACGATATAGAAGCTATTTTAGAAAAAGCGGCTGCTAAAAAGGAGTATAAATCGAGGTTCGAAAAATTTAAAGAATATCAATTGCAACCTAATAATTTGGTTGATTTTTCTCTAGAATTCTCAAAATTAGAGACCATTTTTGAAGGTGTTTCTTTGTTAGGCGATTATAGCCAGAAAATTAAAGATGAGGTTTTAGCCCAAGGCGAATTGTTATCCGTAAAACTAATAGCAAGTTTGCTGGAAAAGGAAAATGTTTCTGCAAATGCAACAGATTCTAGAGCTTTAATAATTACAGATGAAAATTTTGGAAATGCACATCCAATCACATCCATTTCTAAAGATAATGTTCTTAATTATTACAAGAAAAATAAAGATACCATTAACATTGTAACAGGTTTTATATCTTCTAATAAAAAAGGAGAAACAACAACTTTAGGGAGAAATGGAAGCAACTACACCGCAGCTTTATTGGCTAATTTTTTAGATGCAGATGAGTTGCAAAATTATACACACGTTAGCGGAATTTTTACTGCAAACCCCGATTTGGTTGCAGATGCAAAAAAAATTGAACAATTATCCTATTCTGAGGCAAATGAATTAGCCAACTTAGGAACCACAATTTTACATGCAAAAACCATCATTCCGTTATTAGAAAAGAACATCAATCTTCGGATTTTAAATACGTTTAACAAAGAAGACAAAGGAACTTTAATAACTGCAGAGTCTTCTACAAAAGGAATTAAATCAATTTCAACAATTAATAACGTTGCACTTCTAAATTTTGAAGGTAGAGGTTTGTTAGGTAAAGTGGGTGTTGATGCCCGAATTTTTAAAGCCTTAAGTGATCGAAATATTAGTATCAGTATTATTTCTCAAGGTTCATCAGAAAGAGGAATTGGTTTAATTATAGAAGCCGATAGAGCACAAGAAGCAGTTGCTGCACTTGAAAAAGAATTTGAAAATGATTTTTATTCGCAAGATGTAAATCAGATTTCTATTATACATAATGTGGCTGTTATTTCTATTATTGGTCAAGATTTAAGCGAATTTCATCTTCCTTATAATGCCTTAATTAAAAACCAAATTGTGCCTGTTTTATTCAATAACACGGTTACAGGGAAAAATGTGAGTTTGGTGGTTAAAAAAGACCAACTACACAAAGCGGTAAATGTAATTCATGGTCAAGTTTTTGGAGTTACCAAAAAAATAAACATAGCCGTTTTTGGAAAAGGTTTGGTGGGCGGAACATTAATTGATCAAATTATTGAAAACACGCAATCCGTTTTAAAACGCAGAAAAATTCAGTTGAATGTTTTTGCAGTGGCAAACTCTAAAAAAGTGCTACTAGCTAAAAACGGAGTGTCTAAAAACTGGAAACAAGATTTAGTAGATAACGGTGATGAGAATGTTTCGGTGGATGATATTATTGAATTTTCAAAAACACATCATTTTGAAAATTTAATACTTGTTGATAATACCTCAAGTGTTGCTTTTGTAAGTAATTATATTCCTTTTATTGAAGCTGGTTTCGATTTGGTTTCTTGTAATAAAATTGCGAATACCTTGTCTTTTGATTTTTACAAAGAAATTAGAGCAAAATTAAAAGAATATAAAAAACAATATTTATATGAAACTAATGTTGGTGCAGGTTTACCTTTGATTGATACCATCCGTTTATTGCACGAATCAGGCGAATATATCACTAAAATTAGAGGTGTTTTTTCTGGAACTTTAAGCTATTTGTTTAATAATTTTTCTTCGGATGATGTTCCGTTTTCAAAAGTATTAAAAGAAGCGATTGACAAAGGATTTACAGAACCAGATTCGCGGGAAGATTTAGGTGGAAATGATGTTGCTAGAAAATTACTGATCTTAGCACGAGAATTAGATTTAGAAAATGAATTAGATGAAGTGGATATTAAAAATTTAATTCCGATAAATCTAAGAGGTGGTTCTGCTGAAGATTTTTTAGGCAATTTAGAATTGCTGAATGAAGAATATCAAAAGCTAAAAGACGATCAGAAACCAAATCATGTTTTACGTTATATTGGTGAATTAAGTGGAGATTTATCCAAAGAAAAAGGAAATTTAGAAGTAAAATTAGTTTCCGTTCCTGTAAATACACCTTTAGGTTCTTTAAAAGGATCGGATGCAATTTTTGAAATTTATACAGAATCTTACGGAGAACAACCTATTGTAATTCAAGGAGCAGGAGCAGGAGCAAGCGTAACTGCAAGAGGTGTTTTTGGTGATATTTTAAGATTGGCAAAACATAATGATTAAAATAATTGGCAGTTTTTGGTTGGCAGTATTCAGTCAATTAAAAACAGTTAAAAAAGATACAGGACAAAAGAAATAAGAGACAAAAAAAGAGAGTTATAGTTCTTTGTAATCATTTTGATTTTTAAATCGAAATTTATCCTAGTTCTTGATTCTAAAAACGAAAGCGGTCTTACAATCTAATAAAAAATATGAGCAAACATTTCGAAACACAAGCAATTAGAAATCAGACGGAAAGGTCTCAGTTTTCAGAACATTCTACACCTTTATACTTAACATCAAGTTTTGTTTTTGAGGATGCAGAAGACATGCGAGCATCTTTTGCCGAAGAAAAAGAACGGAATTTATACAGCCGATTTACAAATCCGAATACAACCGAATTTGTAGATAAAATTGTTGCGATGGAAGGTGCAGAAACCGGGTACGCTTTTGCAACAGGGATGTCTGCAATTTTTTCAACATTTGCCGCTTTGTTAAATGCTGGCGATCATATTGTTTCTTGTCGTTCTGTTTTTGGCTCAACACATAGTATGTTTACCAAATATTTGCCAAAATGGAATATAGAAACCTCTTATTTTAAGGTAGATGAAGTTGGTTTGGTAGAAAGTTTAATCAAAGAAAACACCAAGATTTTATACATAGAAACACCTACAAACCCGGCAGTAGATATTTTAGATTTAGAAGTTATTGGTAAAATTGCCAAAAAACACAATCTTATTTTTATTGTAGACAACTGTTTTGCCACGCCATATGTGCAACAACCTATTAAATTTGGCGCAGATTTAGTAATTCATTCTGCAACAAAATTAATTGATGGTCAAGGTAGAGTTTTAGGCGGCGTAACAGTTGGTAAAGAAGATTTGATGCGAGAAATTTATCTTTTTGCAAGAAATACAGGACCTGCAATGTCTCCTTTTAATGCCTGGGTTTTATCTAAAAGTTTAGAGACTTTATCAATACGAGTAGAAAAACATGCAGAAAATGCTTTAAAAGTAGCAAGTTTTTTAGAAAGAAATAAAAATGTTGAATTTGTAAAATATCCTTTTTTAAAATCTCATCCTCAATATGAAGTGGCAAAAAAACAAATGTCATTGGGTGGAAATATTGTTGCTTTCGAAATTAAAGGTGGTATTGAGGCAGGAAGAAAGTTTTTAGACAATATTAAAATGTGTTCTTTATCTGCAAATTTGGGAGATACACGAACGATTGTTACGCACCCTTCGTCTACAACGCACGGGCGTTTGTCTGAAGAAGATAGATTAGAAGTTGGTATTACAGATGGTTTGGTGCGTATTTCTGTTGGCTTAGAAAATGTTTTAGATATTATTGAAGACATTGAGCAAGCTTTGGATGCTAAATAATTACAATTATTTATGTAGTTTTGTTTTATGCTCTCAAAGAAAACAAAATACGGAATTAAAGCACTTACTTATTTAGCAAGGCAGGAAAATAAAATACCCGTTCAAATTGCTACGATAGCTAAAAGTGAAAATATTTCTTTGAAGTTTTTAGAAAGCATCTTATTAACGCTTCGTAAAAACGGCTTTTTAGGATCTAAAAAAGGAAAAGGTGGAGGTTATTATTTACTCAAAGAACCTTCTGAAATAGAAATGACAGCGATTATGAGAATTTTAGAAGGACCAATTTCTATGGTTCCTTGTGTAAGTTTAAATTTTTATGAAAAGTGTGATGATTGTCCGGATGAAAATGCTTGTGCTGTTCATAATTTAATGCTTCAAGTTAGAGATAGTACACTTCAAATTTTTAGAAACACCACATTGGCGGATTTAACAATCAATAAATCGTAATATCTTTTGATAAAAAGCGCGCTACTTCGGATGAAAAAAAACTTGCTACTTCTTCTAATTTTGCTGATTTCATTTACTATTTTTAGTCAGGATGAAAATGAATCAAAAACGAAGCTGACGAACTTTTTATCAAAATCGTATTATAGTATCAATTTAGGAGGTGTTTTTTATCCGTTTTCAAACGATAATTTAATTGATGGATATCAAACAGAAACTTTTAGCAGAAATTGGTTTTCTGGAAGATTGCTATTAGGACATAAATTAACGGATGATTTAGCCGTTCAATTCGGAACAATGAGACCCGCTTCTTGGTTTAAATACGACAATGTAAATAACATCGGTTATGATAGAAGTGTTTGGATAAACGCTTGGTCATTATCACTTAAAAAAGATTTTAAATTACATAAAAACACTTCTTTTTATGTAGAATTAGGGATTGCAAATTTAACAAGATTTGGTTTTTTAATAGAAGATAAAGAAATTTATGAAGATGCGCATTATGCAAGTTTGTTATATGGTTTTGGGTTGCAACACCGTTTAACCGAAAAGTGGCGGTTGTCTTTAAACGGAACTTTTTTACCAAAATCGACAAAACAGAATCAGCCTTCAATATCGCAAGTTTCTTTGGGTTTTGAATATCATTTGCAACAGCTTGATAATAAAAAGGCGCAACAATTTGCCAATAATGAACATTTTTTTCCAACCAATATTTTGCAAGTAAGTTATGGCACAAGTGCGATAGGTTTTGGGGTAAATCGTTTTTTTGGGATGAGTTTAAAAGTTGGTAGTTTTGAGAGTTTCGGAATTCCTGTTTTTTGGGTTGGGGAAGTAAAAGCAAAACACGCGTTTTCTGTAACTTATCAAAGATTGATTTTTAGAACAGAAAAGATTTTTTCTTTAGATTGGGGTGCAAGTATAACTGCTTTTCAGTCTGAACTAACAAACGAAAATGTAGTTGCGTTTTCAATATTTCCTGTTTTACGCTTTTATTTATTAAGAAAAAAAGACTTCGATTTCTACACAAACTATTCTATAATTGGCCCAACTTTTTTAACAAAAAGTAATATTGATGGCTTAAAAACTGGCCCAAAAATTACCTACCAAGACACGATGGGTTTTGGAGTTTTTTTCGGTAAAGAAAGAAACTATAACTTCGAATTACGTATTATGCATTATTCAAATGGTAACATTTTTACAGGAAATGACGGTGTTGCCGTTCCGCTTCAATTTACTTTAGGTAAAACTTTTTAAAAATATAAAACTTTTTATCTGCCATATTAATTTCTAAAATATTTCTTTAATTAAATCCGTATAGTACTAACATATTCCTGAAATTAAACCCTTTTTATTATTAATCTACTAAATCTATAGGATAATTATTATTTTAACTATTTTATCTTAAGTTTTTATAAAAATAAGCTGTAAGTTTGCATATCCTATTAAATTAGTAGGCTATTATAAACAGGTAATTTTTATGATTGCAGATCAAATTATTTTTAGTAAAAGAATAGCAGAACACAGTTTTGAAGAAGATAAAATTTCTGAAAAACCAGTAAGAAGTATTGCCAAGGCTCTAAGCTGGAGAATTATTGGAACGCTTGACACACTAGTGGTTTCTTACATTTTAACTGGTAAAATAGCTTTAGCAGCATCGATAGCATCAGTAGATTTTATTACCAAATTGGTCTTGTATTTCTTTCACGAGAGAGCCTGGAACAAAATAAAATGGGGAAAATAATGAGTTTGAATTTAGAAGAAATCAACAAAAAATTACAAGATAAAAGTCCGGCAGAAATTATTTCATGGGCAATCTCTTTTGCGAAAAATCCGGTAATTACGACCAACTTTAGACCTTATGAAGTGGCTATTTTAAATGCAGTTACAGAGGTGCAAAAAAATGTAAAAGTAATTTGGTGTGATACTGGTTACAATACAGATGAAACCTACAAACACGCAGAAGAAATCATCAAAAAACTTAATTTAAACATTCATTTATATACACCAAAACAAACAGTTGCGCATAGGAATGTGGTTTTAGGTGTTCCGTCAATTGAAGATCCAAAACATGCAATTTTCACGGAGCAAGTAAAATTAGAACCATTTTCTAGAGCTTTGAAAGACCACCAACCAGATGTTTGGTTTACGAATCTAAGAAAAGGGCAAACTGCATTTCGAAATAGTATCGATGTAGTTTCTGTAAGCAAAGACGGAATTATAAAAGTAAGCCCTTTTTATAATTGGACAGATGAACAATTAAATCGCTATTTAATAGAAAAAAATCTACCCAACGAATTCATTTATTTCGATCCAACAAAAGTAGAAAGCAACAGAGAATGTGGTTTGCATATTTAAAAGACATGATTATGAATCAAAGAACAATACAAGTAGATGCTTTAGAAAGCGAAGCCATATATATATTTAGAGAAGTTGTTGCTCAGTTTGAAAAACCTGTGCTATTGTTTTCTGGAGGGAAAGACAGTATTACATTGGTTCGTTTGGCGCAAAAAGCATTTTATCCTGCAAAAATTCCTTTTCCATTAATGCATATTGATACAGGTCATAATTTTCCTGAAACCATTGAATTTCGAGACCGATTAGTGAAAGAATTAGGCGTAGAGTTAATTGTTAGAAACGTTCAAGATAATATTGATTCAGGAAGAGTAAAAGAAGAAACGGGCAGATATGCGAGTAGAAATATGCTACAAACAGAAACGCTTTTAGATGCTATTGAAGAATTTGGTTTTGATGCGTGTATAGGTGGTGCAAGAAGAGATGAGGAAAAAGCGAGAGCAAAAGAACGTATTTTTTCTGTAAGAGACGATTTTGGGCAATGGGATGAAAAAAATCAACGTCCAGAAGTATTTGACATGTTAAACGGTAGAATTGATTTAGGACAGAATGTACGTGTTTTTCCTATTTCTAATTGGACGGAATTAGATGTTTGGTCGTATATAAAACAAGAAAATATAGAAATTCCTTCTATTTATTTTGCACACATAAGACCTACTTTTTTAAGAGACGGAATGATTTGGTCTTCTGATGACGAAATTGTGTATCGAGAAGAAAGTGAACGAGTAGCGCATAGATTGGTAAGGTTCAGAACTGTTGGAGACATGAGTTGTACAGCAGCTGTTCTTTCTGAAGCAGCGACTATAGATGCAGTTGTGAGAGAAATTAGAGCATCAACCATTTCAGAAAGAGGCGCAAGAATAGATGACAAACGTTCTGAAGCAGCCATGGAAAAAAGAAAACAACAAGGATATTTCTAAAATTAGTTGTTAGTGATTAGTTTTTAGTTGATGGTAACAATGAGAACCAAAAACCAAAAACTATCAACCAAAAACCAAAACAAAAAATGAATGTACTAAAAATAGCAACAGCAGGAAGTGTAGATGACGGTAAAAGCACATTGATTGGTCGTATTTTATATGACACAAAATCATTGACGGATGATAAATTAGAAGCGATTGAAGAAAAAAGTAGACAACGTGGTTTTGACTATTTAGATTTTTCTTTGGCCACTGACGGTTTAATTGCAGAACGCGAACAAGGAATTACGATCGATGTTGCTCATATTTATTTTTCAACACCATCAAAAAGTTTCATCATTGCAGACACTCCGGGTCATATAGAATATACAAGAAATATGGTAACGGGTGCTTCAACTGCACAAGCTTCAATCGTTTTAATTGATGCTAGAAACGGAGTTGTAGAACAAACGTATCGTCATTTTTTTATCAATAATTTATTGAGAATTAAAGATGTTGTAATTGCTATAAATAAAATGGATTTAGTTGATTTTTCTGAAGAAAAATATAACATCATTAAAGGAGAAATCGAATATTTAGCGAGTAAAAGCGAATATAAAAGTCAGAATTTAACCTTTATTCCTTTATCAGCCTTAAAAGGTGATAATGTGGTTGAAAAATCAGAAAATATGCCTTGGTATTCGGGTGAGACTTTACTAAATCATTTAGAAAATTTAGATTCAGTAGATGTTGCTGAGGTTTCTCAAGTACGTTTTCCTGTACAAACGGTGATCAGACCAAAAACTGAAGAATTTCATGATTTTAGGGGATATGCCGGTAAAATTTACGGTGGAGATTTAGAAATAGGAGATGAAGTTTTGGTATTACCATCTTTAACAAAATCGAGAATTAAATGCATTCATTTTTTTGATAAAGAATATGCACTAGCAAAAAGCGGAAGTTCTGTAACAATCACGCTAGAAGATAATGTAAATGTGAGTAGAGGCGATATGTTGGTAAAAGTGAATGAAGAACCAAAAATTTCGAAAGAATTAGAAGCTACAATTTGTTGGATGGACAAAGAACCTTTAGAAGCATCACAAAAATACTTTATCAAACATGGCGTAAATGATGCACAAGCAAAAATTACGCAATTATCTAGTATCATAAAAACAGATTTTTCAGGAATTGAAGAAAATCCATCCCAATTAGTGTTAAATCAAATTGGCGATATTCAATTAAAATTGAGCAAACCATTCTTATTTGATTCTTACAAAGACAACAAATCGAATGGCTCTTTTATCCTAATTAATCCAAAGACAAACAATACAGTTGGTGTAGGTTTTATAAAATAGAAGCTACTTAATTCAAATAAAATAGTACAATGCAAAGTTTTAGAACAGAAATAGAAAATCCAGTTGTAGAAAGAGATATTATTGAATTAGCAGATAAAATTGCACAATTTAATAACCTACAAATAGATGAAGAAAAATTTAGAAGTTTACGTTTAGCAAGAGGTGTTTACGGCCAGCGACAGGCAGGCGTGCAAATGATTCGTATTAAATTACCTTTTGGTAAAGTAATGAGCAATCAACTAAGAAGAATTGCGGACGTTTCTGATGAATATTCAAGAGGAAGATTACATATTACAACGCGTCAAGATATTCAAATTCACTTTGTAGATTTACAAAGAACCCCAGAATTGTGGGCGCAATTAGAAAGAGATGATGTTACGTTGCGCGAAGCTTGCGGCAATGTGGTAAGAAATGTTACTGCATCAGAAACTGCTGGTATCGATATCAATGAACCTTTTGACGTTTCCCCGTATGCGGATGCTTTATTTAAATTCTTTTTAAGAAATCCAATTTGTCAAGAAATGGGTCGTAAATTCAAGGTTTCTTTTTCAGCTACGGATGAAGATACAGGCCTGTCTTATTTACATGATTTAGGATATATTGCAAAAATAGAAAACGGAATTAGAGGTTTTAAAGTAATGGTTGCTGGCGGATTAGGTTCTCAGCCAAGACATGCAGAAGTGCTCTATGATTTTTTACCTTCGGATAAAATTATTCCAGTAATGGAAAGTGTTTTAAGAGTTTTTGATCGTTTTGGAGAACGTAAAAGTCGCGCTAAAGCAAGAATGAAATTCTTATTAAAAGACATCGGATTAGAAGCTTTTAGAAATTTAATCAAAGAAGAACAAAAAGCAATTGAATTTAAAACCGTTGTTATTGATGCAGATTCTTATGTGCCTTCAAAACCAATTATTATTGAAGCGCCTCAGGTAGAAATAAAAGATCAAGTTGCGTTTGATTTATGGAAATCAACAAATTTAATTCCGCAAAAGCAAGAAGGATATGTTGCAATCGGAGTCAAAGTTTTATTGGGCGATTTTTATACAGATAAAGCCCGATTATTAGCCGATTTAGTGGATAATTATGGTGCTAAAGAAATCCGTTTAACATTAAGACAGAATATTGTAATTCCGTTTGTAAAGTTAGATTTAGTCCCGCTTTTTTACACTGAATTAGAAAAACTAGGTTTTGTAGAAGCTGGTTATAACAAAGCGGTAGATATTACTGCTTGCCCGGGCACAGATACGTGTAATTTAGGAATTGCAAGCAGCACAGGTATTGCAGTAGAATTAGAAAAAGTGATTGCAGCAGAATATCCACAGTATTTAAAAAACTCAGATTTAGTTATTAAAATTAGTGGTTGCATGAATGCTTGTGGACAGCATAATATGGCAAATATTGGTTTTCAAGGAATGACGGTACGAACGCCAGAAAAACTAATTGCGCCCGCATTACAAGTTTTATTAGGAGGTGGAAATTTTGGAAACGGAAGTGGCGCTTTTGCAGACAAAGTAGTAAAAGTACCAAGTAAAAGAGGACCAGAAGCATTGCGCAGAATTTTAAATGATTTTGAAGCCAATGCAAACGGAAAACAGTTTGTAGATTATTATAAAGTAACTGGCGAACGTTATTTTTACGACTTATTAAATGACTTACAAGATGTTACCAATTTAACGCAAGAAGATTTTATTGATTGGGGAACCAATGAAGAATATGTAAAAGAAATTGGAATAGGAGAATGTGCAGGAGTAATAATCGACTTAATTGCCACTTTATTTTTTGAAAGCGAAGAAAAAATTGAAAAAGCTAAAGAAGCTTATCAGAACAAAATATATTCGGGATCAATTTATTACGCTTATCAATCTTTAGTAAATACAGCGAAAGCAATGTTGCTATCAGAAAATAAGAATACAAATACACATGCAAGCATTATTAGCCAATTTGATGAGTTATTTATAGCAACCGGTAAAATTAAGTTAAATACAACTTTTAGTGAATTAATTTATCAAATTAATAAAAACGCACCTAATAAAGAGTTTTGTTCACAATATATCAATGATTCGACAAATTTGTTGCAAAAAGTGAAAAAATTTAGAGCGCTATCTAATACTTTTGTTGAAAGTGTAATTTAAAAACCATGAATTTTAAAACTCCAAAATTAACAGTTGTAGGTGCTGGTCCAGGTGATGTAGATTTAATTACCATAAAAGCAGTTAAAGTTTTAAAAACTGCGGATGTAGTTTTATATGACGCTCTGGTAAACGAAGAATTGTTAGATTTTATCAATCCAAAAGCAGAACTTATTTTCGTTGGTAAACGCAGAGGTTGCTATAAATATCAGCAAGAACAAATTAATGAGTTAATCGTTGCTCGAGCAAATTCTCATGGACATGTTGTTCGCCTCAAAGGAGGTGATCCATTTATTTTTGGTAGAGGAGCAGAAGAAATGCTATATGCTGCCAATTATGGAATAGAAGTAGCCGTTGTTCCTGGTATTTCATCTTCGTTAGCAGTGCCGGCGTCACAAAATATTCCCTTAACAAAACGCGGCAGTTCAGAAAGTTTCTGGGTAATTACAGGAACTACCAAAGAGCATCAAATATCGTCGGATATTAAATTAGCAGCGCAATCAAATGCTACGGTTGTAATTTTAATGGGAATGAGCAAATTGCCACAAATTGTAAAATTATTTCAAGCAGAAGGTAAAAATGATTTAGCGGTTGCGATTATTCAAGACGGAACAACATCTAAAGAAAAAATAGGAATCGGAACAGTTGATACGATAGAACAAATTGTTACAGAAAAGGATTTAAGAAATCCTGCGATTATTGTTTTAGGTGAAGTTGTAAAACATCGTCAAACGATTTTAGAGATTGAGCAACAATATAAAACTAGAGTAATCAACTAAATTAATGGAAAGAAATAATTTATATCCTATCTTTTTGAAAATCAAAAACCTAAATGTTTTGATTATTGGTGGTGGCTTTGTTGCAGAAGAAAAATTAACTTTTTTATTAAAATCGAGTCCAGATGCTAAAGTTTTAATGGTTTCTCCAATGTTTAGAGAAGGAACCATCGAATTAGCAAAAAAAGGCTGTGTTACTTTGGTTACAGATACGTATCATAAAAAGTATTTATTTGGCAGACATATTGTGGTTGCAACTACGGATGTTCCAGCAGTAAATGTGCAAGTTTGGGCAGATTGCAGAGCAGAAGCAAAGTTGGTAAATGTTGCTGATAATCCGCCGTATTGTGATTTTTATATGGGCGGAATTGTAACAAAAGGAAACGTAAAAATTGCAATTTCTACCAATGGAAAATCGCCCACAACAGCAAAAAGATTGCGTCAGTTTTTTGAGGACGTAATTCCGGATAACATTGATGATTTGGTAAAGAACTTAAATGAATATAGAAAAACAATCAAAGGAAACTTTGAAGAAAAAGTAGAAAAGTTAAACGAGTTTACAAAAAGTTTGGTAGGTAAATAAAAGTACAACGTCATTGCGAACGTAGTGAAGCAATCTGTTAATTTAAAAAGAGATTGTTTAGTTCCTAGCAATGGCCAAGCAAAATAAAAAAATATGATTACAACAGACATTCTTATTATTGGTGCAGGACCCACAGGATTATTTACGGTTTTTGAAGCAGGTTTATTAAAATTAAAATGTCATTTAATTGATGCTTTACCCATACCTGGCGGACAATGTTCAGAGATTTACCCTAAGAAACCTATATATGATATTCCTGCATATCCAGAAATTTTAGCAGGCGATTTAACAAGTAAATTAATAGAACAAAGCAAGCAATTTAAACCTGGTTTTACGCTTGGTGAACGTGCAGAAACAATTGACAAACAGGAGGACGGAACTTTTATAGTAACGACTAATAAAGGCACAAAACATCATGCGAAAATTGTTGCAATTGCAGGCGGTTTAGGTTCTTTTGAACCAAGAAAACCTTTAATTCCGAATATTCAAAAATATGAAAATAAGGGGGTTGAGTATTTTATTAAAGAGCCAGAATTATATCGTGATAAAAAAGTAGTAATTTCTGGCGGTGGAGATTCTGCTTTAGATTGGGCTGTTTTCTTATCTGATATTGCATCCGAAGTAACTTTAATTCACAGAAGAAACGAATTTAGAGGAGCTTTAGATTCCGTTGAAAAAGTACAAGAATTAAAGAATTTAGGTAAAATAAGATTAATTACTCCGGCAGAAGTAAAAGGAATTTTAGGTGCTGACAAAGTAACAGGAGTTGCTGTTGAAAAGGAAGGTGAAGACGCTTTTATTGTCGATACGGATCATTTTATTCCGTTATTTGGATTGTCGCCAAAATTAGGGCCAATTGGTAATTGGGGATTAGAAATTGAGAAAAATGCTATTAAAGTAAACAACGCGTTAGATTATCAAACAAACATTCCGGGAGTGTATGCAATCGGCGACGTAAATACCTATCCTGGGAAATTAAAATTGATTTTATGCGGATTTCACGAAGCTACATTAATGTGTCAGAGTGCTTATAAACGCATCTTTCCAGATAAAAAATATGTAATGAAATACACCACAGTTGGCGGTGTAGACGGTTTTGACGGAACACGGAAAGAAGCACCAAAAGCAGTAGTTAAATCGATTCAGTAATTTTTTATAGAGTTTTGAAAAACTTTTAAGTACAATTATTGTTAGGTTTTCAGAACTTTATAGACAGAACAAATAGAAAGAAAAGAACGTAGAGGTTTTTAAAACCCGTGAGGTCTAACCAATCAAATTTCTTACTTTTGATGTTTGATAAAAATACACAATGAGTTTAGATATTAATATAAAAATAACAGACAGAAACGGAGTAACGCATGAAGTTGTTGCGCCAACAGATATGGCAATGAATTTGATGGAAATTGTTCGTTCTTATGAATTAGCAGAAGAAGGTACCATCGGGATTTGTGGCGGAATGGCTATGTGTGCTTCTTGCCAATGTTATGTAAATTCAGATCATAAATTACCAGAAATGACAGATGATGAAGATGCCATGTTAGCAGAAGCTTTTCATGTACAAGACAATAGCAGATTGGGTTGTCAAATACAAATGACCTCAGAAATGGACGGATTAGAAGTTGAATTAGCACCAGAAATTTAACAATCTAAATGAAAGAAGTAGAAGAAATAGTCGCGTTTAAAAATTATAGAATGTGTCTAAAAGACGCTGTTGGTGTTTTTACAAAAGAATTGATTAATAACTTATTTGATGTAAATCATTTGGGTAATAATGGATTGAAAACGAAAATTAAATTTTTAAAGATTTTAGAAAGACTATCCATTGAAAATGGAGAAAACTTATGGAATGATTTTGAAAGTTCTTTTGTAAATATTAGACAAAAATTAGATTTGGATGCAATTGCTGCTGAAAAAAGTGATCCAGCGGCTAAGAGTTTAGAAGAGGTGTATTTAGCATATCCGGGTTTTTACGCAATTGCGGTTCATAGATTAAGTCATAAATTGTTGCAATTAGAAATTCCGATTTTACCACGAGTAATGAGCGAATTTGCGCATAGTATAACAGGTACAGATATTCACCCAGGAGCAAAAATAGGCGATTCTTTTTTTATAGACCATGCAACAGGAATCGTAATTGGCGAAACCACGATTATTAAAGATAACGTTACAATTTTTCAAGGAGTTACTTTAGGCGGCATTCAAGTTAAAAAGAGTTTGGCATCTACGAAAAGACATCCAACAATAAATAGTAATGTAATTATTTATGCAAATGCAACCATTTTAGGTGGCGATGTTGTTATCGGACAAAATTCGGTAATTGGCGCAAATGTATGCATTACAGAATCGATACCAGAAAATTCGGTGGTTACCGTTCGATCAGAAAATAAAATAGTCCAAAAAAGAAATTAATATGCAAACAAAAAGTATCATAGACTTTATTGGAAATACACCTTTGGTAGAAGCACAACATATTTTTAAAAAACAAGGTGTTACTTTATTACTCAAATTAGAAGGAAATAATCCAGGAGGAAGTGTAAAAGACAGAGCTGCTTACAATATGATTTTTGAAGCGCTCAATAAAAAAAATATAAAAAAAGGAGATACTTTAGTTGAAGCAACAAGCGGAAATACAGGAATTGCGCTGGCTTTAATGGCAAAAGTTTTAGGTGTTAACATGGTATTGGTAATGCCAGAAAATTCAACCATAGAAAGAGTGAAGACCATGCGAGCTTATGGTGCAAAAGTAATTTTAACTCCGGAAGAATTAGGAATTGAAGGCTCTAGAGACCACGCTTTAAAATTAAAATACAAAAAAGGATATTTTAGATTGAATCAGTTTGACAATCCAGACAATTCGAAAGCACATTTTAAAACTACAGGTCCAGAAATTTGGAGAGATACAGAAGGTAAGGTAACGCATTTTATTGCTGCAATGGGAACTACAGGAACCATTATGGGAGTTTCTGATTATTTAAAAGGAAAAAATAAAGAAATTAAAATAATTGGAGCGCAACCAAAAGATGGCGCTAAAATACCCGGAATTAGAAAATGGCCTCAAGAATATTTACCAGCTATTTTTAATGCATCTAAAGTAGATGAAGTTATAGAAGTTAGTGAAGAAGAAGCCAAAGCGATGACACAAAGATTAGCATCCGAAGAAGGGATTTTTGCAGGAATGAGCAGCGGAGGTTCTGTATTAGCAGCTATAAAAGTAGCAGAAAAATTAGAAAAAGGAGTTGTTGTTGCTATTGTTTGCGATAGAGGCGACAGATATTTATCATCAACACTATTCGAGAAAGATTAGTTCTAAATAAAAAACGAATTTCACTTAATAGCACGAAGCAAAAAGTACTATTTTAGATAAAATAATATACGGTTGATTTTCTTTAAGTCTGAAGGATTTGTGAAATTCGTAAAATTAATCTCTAGAATTCAACAATATTTATAGTATAAAATTCTACAAATAAAAAAATATTACGTTAATTTGTAGTCCAGTTCATAAACTTATTGATTACGTTATCACGAAAGGCAGAGGGATTAGACCCATTGAAGCCTTGGCAACCTCTCATTTATGAGAAAGGTGCTACATTCTACAAGAAAAATCTGAATTAATTTTAGTATTTCTTGACAGATAACAGCGAAAAAATTACCTTTCCTGATGACATATTGATACTAATATCAAAAAAATGTCAAATATATACAAAGCTTTACAAGAACGAATTTTAGTTTTAGATGGTGCCATGGGCACGATGCTACAAGCCTATAAATTCACCGAAGAAGATTTTAGAGGAGAACGCTTTAAAGATTACCCAACACCATTGCAAGGTAACAATGATTTGTTGTCAATAACCCAACCAGAAGCTATTAAAACCATTCATGCTAAGTATTTTGAAGCAGGTGCAGATATTATAGAAACCAATACTTTTTCGGGAACTACGATTGCAATGGCAGATTATCAATTGGAAGATTTAGTCTATGAATTAAATTTTCAATCAGCAAAAATTGCCAGAGAAGTTGCCAATCAATTTACATTAAAAAACCCTCAGAAACCACGTTTTGTTGCTGGTTCAATCGGCCCAACAAACAGAACGGCAAGTATGTCTCCTGATGTAAATGATCCTGGATATAGAGCGGTTACTTTTGATGATTTAAGAATTGCCTATAAACAACAAACAGAAGCTTTAATTGATGGTGGCGTTGATTTGTTATTGGTAGAAACTGTTTTTGATACTTTAAACGCAAAAGCGGCTTTGTTTGCCATTGAAGAGGTAAAAGAAGAAAGAAATATTGACATTCCTATTATGCTTTCAGGTACAATTACAGACGCATCAGGTAGAACTTTATCTGGGCAAACAGCAGAAGCTTTTTTAATTTCTGTTTCTCACATTCCACTTTTATCTGTAGGTTTTAACTGTGCCTTAGGAGCTAATTTATTACAACCACATTTAGAGGCGATTGCGAACAAAACAGATTTTGCAATTTCTGCGCATCCAAATGCAGGTTTGCCAAATGCATTTGGAGAATATGACGAAACTCCGGAAGAAATGGGCGAACAAATTGAAGAATATTTAAAGAAAGATTTGATAAATATTATTGGTGGTTGCTGTGGTACAAATCCTGAACACATTAGAGTAATTGCAAATATTGCTGCAAAATATAAACCGAGAGAAGTGGTTTTTGGTTTTTAGTTTTTGGTTGTTTGTTAAAAAAGAAATATGAAGTTATATACAGATTTAGAGGTTTGGAAATATTGAAGAGAATTGGTTAAGTTGTTTTATGTATTAACAAAATCATTTCCTAAAAAAGAATTATATGCATTAATTAATCAAATTAGAAGAAGCGTTATTTCTGTGCCTTTAAATATTGCTGAAGGCATTGGAAGACAGTCAAATAAAGAAACAATTCATTTTTTATTTATAGCAAAAGAATCTTTGCAAGAAGTAGAAACTTAATTGTATTTATCTTTTGATTTAGAATATATATCAGAAATTGAATTAAATAATATTTTAGAAAAAGTAGTATCAAATAAAAAGTTGTTAAACGGTTTTATTAGTTATTACAAGAATTTATAGATATGAGTGAGACCAAAAACCAAAAACCAAAAACTATAAACCAAAAAAAGTACATGAAATTGTCTGGCTTAGAACCTTTGGTTTTAAACGAAAACAGCAATTTTATCAATGTTGGTGAGCGAACAAATGTAGCCGGTTCTCGTAAGTTTTTAAGGCTGATAAAAGAAGAGCGATTTGATGAGGCATTAGATGTTGCAAGGCATCAAGTAGATGGTGGAGCACAAATTATTGATATTAACTTTGATGATGGTTTAATTGATGGTAAAGAATCGATGGTTCGTTTTTTGAATTTAATCGCAGCAGAACCAGATATTTGCAGAGTTCCGATTATGATTGACAGCTCTAAATGGGAAATTATTGAAGCGGGTTTAAAAGTAGTTCAAGGAAAATGTATTGTAAACTCAATTTCTTTAAAAGAAGGAGAAGAAAAATTTATTTGGGAAGCGAAGCAAATAAAACGCTATGGAGCCGCAGTAATTGTGATGGCTTTTGATGAAAACGGACAAGCAGATAATTACGAACGTAGATTAGAAATAGCAAAACGATCATACAATATTTTAGTGAATGTTGTTCACTTTGCATCTGAGGATATTATTTTCGATTTAAATATTTTTCCTGTAGCCACAGGGATGGACGAACATAAAAAAAATGCCATCGATTTTATAGAAGCTACAAGATGGGTTAGACAAAATTTACCAAATGTTTCTGTAAGTGGTGGCGTTAGTAATGTTTCCTTTTCTTTTCGAGGAAATGATGGTGTTAGAGAAGCAATGCATTCTGTGTTTTTGTATCATGCAATTCAGGCTGGTATGAATATCGGAATCGTAAATCCGTCATTATTAGAGATTTATGATGATATTCCGAAGGATTTATTAGAACGCGTAGAAGATGTAATTCTTGATCGCAGAGAAGATGCAACAGAGCGATTGTTAGATTTTGCAGAAACTGTAAAAGGTTCTAAAGTAGAAAAAGGATTGGATTTATCTTGGAGAGAAAATTCGTTACAAGACAGAATTACACATGCTTTGGTAAAAGGAATTGATGCTTTTATCATCGAAGATGTTGAAACAGCAAGGCAAGAAGCAGATAAAACAATAGAAGTGATTGAAGGTCATTTAATGATTGGCATGAATGTAGTTGGCGATTTATTTGGAGCCGGAAAAATGTTTTTGCCTCAAGTAGTAAAATCTGCACGAGTAATGAAAAAAGCGGTAGGTTATTTAAACCCTTTTATTGAAGCAGAAAAAGGCGACAAACAAGAACCTGTTGGTAAAATATTAATGGCAACGGTAAAAGGCGATGTGCACGATATCGGTAAAAATATTGTGAGTGTTGTTTTGGCGTGTAATAATTATGAAATCATAGATTTAGGCGTGATGGTTCCGCCAGAAAAAATTATAGAAACTGCCAAAAGAGAAAAGGTAGATGCTATTGGTTTAAGCGGATTAATTACGCCTTCTTTAGATGAAATGGTCTATTTAGCAAAAGAAATGGAGCGTCAAAATTTTGTATTGCCTTTACTAATTGGCGGTGCAACAACATCCAAAGCGCATACAGCAGTAAAGATTGATACACAATATAGAAATGCAGTTGTGCATGTAAATGACGCATCTAGAGCAGTAACTGTTGTTGGTGATTTATTAAATAAAAAAACGAGTCATTTATATACGGCAAAATTAAAGAAGGATTATGATGAATTTAGAACCAAATTTTTAAAACGAGGAAAAGACAAATCATATATTTCTATAAAAGAAGCGCGTAGAAAAAAATATAAAATCGATTGGAAAACTTCAGAAATTGTAAAACCAAAAGAACTAGGAATTCAGGTTTTAAAACAATTGAGTTTAAAAGAATTAGTTCCGTTTATAGATTGGAGTCCGTTTTTTAGAAGCTGGGATTTACATGGCAAATTTCCAGATATCCTTACGGATGAAGTTGTTGGCGAACAAGCTTCAATTATGTATGAAGAAGCTCAAAAAATGATTCAAGAAATCATTACAAAACAATCTTTAAAACCAAAAGCTATTTTTGGTCTGTTTGAAGCGAATGTTATCAATGAAGACGATATTTCGATTCAGAAAAAAGGAAAAGAAATTGCTATTTTTAGAACTTTACGTCAGCAATTAAAAAAACGAGAAGGAATTCCGAGTTTAGCTTTATCCGATTTTATCGCTCCGAAAGAAACGAATAGAATAGATTATATGGGTGCTTTTTGCGTTGCAATTTTTGGAGCGCAAGAATTAGCAGATAGTTACAAAGCAAAAGAAGACGATTACAATGCAATTATGGCACAAGCAATTGCAGACCGTTTTGCAGAAGCAATGGCAGAATATTTACACAAACAAATTAGAGTTAAACATTGGGGTTATGACGCTGATGAAGGCTTAACAAATGACGATTTAATTAAAGAAAGTTACAAAGGGATTCGGCCAGCACCAGGATACCCAGCATGTCCAGATCATTTAGAAAAAGAAACTATTTGGGAGTTGTTAGATGTAGAAAATAGGATAGGCGTAAAGCTAACAGAAAGTATGGCAATGTGTCCAGCAGCAGCAGTTTCTGGTTATTATTTTGCAAATAAAGAAGCAAAATATTTTGGATTAGGTAAAATTACAGATGACCAAGTTACCGATTATTCAGAAAGAAAAGGAATTACAAAACAAAAAGCAAGAAAGTGGTTACATCCGGCGCTTGCAGAAGAATAAATTTAATACTTCAATAGTTTTTAAAACCTGTGAAGTCTGTTTTTATACAAGTGTAAGTTTGCGTTAGCGATTGAAACGGCATCCTTTTTATGCTAAACGTATTTAAATATTCTAAGGGTTTTTAAATTGCTGCAGATAAAAAGAAATACATGCTACATTTAGGTAGGCATAAAAAGATATAGTGTAAAGCGCGACCCTTGTGGTAACGCCCAAAATGATAAGTTTAAAGATCTAAAGTTGAAGTTTATATTACGTAAAACAAATAGCGAATACCGAACAACCAAATAACATGAAAGTTACAGAACACATAAAAAAAGCAAACGGAAAAACATTATTTTCTTTTGAAATTATTCCCCCAAAAAAAGGAAATAGTATACAAGAATTGTATAATAACATTGACCCATTAATGGAATTTAATCCACCTTTTATAGACGTTACAACTTCAAGAGAAGAGTATGTGTATATAAATAAAGGCAATGGTTTATTAGATAGAAAAATAACAAGAATGCGCCCAGGAACTGTTGGTATTTGTGCGGCAATTAAGCATAAATACGATGTGGATACCGTTCCGCATGTTTTGTGTGGAGGTTTTTCGAAAGAAGAAACAGAGTATTTATTGGTGGATTGTCATTACTTAGGTATTGACAATGTAATGGCATTAAGAGGTGATGCAATGAGTCATCAAAAATATTTTGAACCAAGTAAAAACGGCAATCATTTTGCAAAAGATTTAGTGGCGCAAATTAAGGATTTGAATTGCGGAAAATATTTACATGATGTTGTAGAAGCCGATGATAAGGCTGATTTTTGTATTGGAGTTGCTGGTTACCCCGAGAAACACTTAGAAGCGCCCTCTTTACAAACAGATTTAAAACGATTAAAAGAAAAGGTAGATGCCGGTGCCGATTATGTGGTAACACAAATGTTTTTCGATAATAAAAAATATTTTCAGTTTGTAGAAGCTGCAAAAAAAGCAGGGATTCATGTGCCAATTATTCCCGGAATAAAGCCAATTGCCATAAAACGTCATCTACAATTATTGCCACAAGTTTTTAAAATTGATTTACCAGAAATATTAATTGACGAAATAGAAAATTGTAAATCAAATACAGATGTTCGTCAAGTAGGAATTGAATGGACTATTCAACAATCCAAAGAATTATTGGCGGCAGGTGTGCCTGTTTTACATTATTATTCTATGGGAAAAAGTGATAATATTAGAGCTATAGCAGAAGAATTGTTTTAATGATTTTTTTTAAAAAAACTTAAATCTCGTGTATTTTCACCAGATCTATTTTTGGTAGGCATAAATACTATTGATAGACAAATAGTAAAAAGTAATTTTTTAGAATATGCAAAGAAAATAAAATGATTACTTTTGTTTGGACAAATTAAAAATAGGATCTTAAAAACATAATAAAATGGCATTAGAAATAACAGACGCAAATTTTGATGAACTAGTATTAAAATCAGACAAACCAGTTTTAGTAGACTTCTGGGCAGCTTGGTGCGGACCATGCAGAATGGTTGGACCAATTGTTGACGAAATTTATGCAGAATACGAAGGTAAAGCTATTGTAGGTAAAGTAGATGTGGATGCTAATCAAGAATTTGCTGCTAAATACGGAGTACGTAACATACCAACTGTGTTAATTTTTAAGAATGGAGAAGTTGTTGATAAACAAGTGGGTGTTGCTCCTAAAAATGTGTACACAGGTAAAATAGATGCTGCGATGTAGTCGTTTATGAAATTATATATTTAAAAAAGGTTTGGCTAACGTCAAACCTTTTTTTTGTGAAATAAACTATAATATTTTAAAAAAACCTTTTTCTGCAAGGTTTTGTGTAATTATTGAGAATATTACATACTATTACTTATTTTTTTAGATTTAATTTATTTTTTTAAGACTTTTTTTCAATTTTTTAGTAAAAACACCAATACATAACCAATACATTCTCAAGGTATTTGTTTTTTGAACTAAATAAATAAATTTTTTTTGGTTTAGCAGTTCGCTCATTATGCAGTGTTAACTTGGAGGTAAGGAGCAGATAACTAATGCGAAGATTGAAATGTAAAACATGTATGTTATTTGTAGGGGTCTAGGAAGTTCTTGTTACAATCATTTTTTTTAAGTTTATAAACTTATAATCAATTTATTAACTAATTGGTTAAAGATTAAAAGGTTTATGATGGTTCCATTAGTAAATGAAGAGTTTAAATGGTTGGCGATATATACAAAATCAAGAACTGAAAAAAAAGTATGTGAGCAGCTAACGAAAGCGGGCTTCGATACTTTTTTACCTTTAATTACTTCTGTTAAACAATGGAGTGACCGAAAGAAAAAGGTGAGTGTTCCGTTAATAAATTCATATGTATTCGTTCATGTCAGTAACATCAAATTACCTAGTATATTAAGTATAACTGGGGTTGTAGGTGTTTTAAAATATTTGGGAAAACCAGCTATAATTAAAGATTTTGAGATTGTTAATTTAAAAATAATTGCAAATACTATTGAGGAAGTTGCATTAATCGACTCGATCTATTTAAAGGATGGAGAAGATATTGAGGTTATAAAAGGACCTTTTTCTGGACTATTAGCGAAATGTATTAGTCGTTTAGGAAAGCACAGAGTTATAGTTGAGGTTGAAACTTTGAAAAGCTTTATAGAGATAAATGTGCCTTTAAGCTATATTAGAAAAATTTAATATTTATTATTTTCTAGCTTGTGTTTTTATAATACCGTGTCTCAATTATTGGGACTCAGGAGGGCGAAGCAGTGGTTAAATTTAGCATTAAAATAGAAAAAGCAGTTTTTTTAAAATAAAAATTATTACAAAATTAAAATAATTCTATCTTTAGGTCGGTTATTTTCTGGTTTGGTAAATATTTTTTTTAAACTAAATTTAGAGTTACTTACTCTTTCTTTTTACTGCACAAAATCATACATTAGCACAAAATAAATTTTATTTCCAAGAAACAAAAAGACTTAAATTTTGTTCAAAAAAGATATTAGATGAGATTGAAAACCGTCACCTTACTTATTTTTGTTGCTATAGCTAGCATACAGCAAATTTATTCTCAAGATATAAATACTAGCCAGCTTAGCTCTATCAATGTTGATGATTTATCCGATGAAGAAATTTCTAAATACTGGGATAAGGTCAAGTTAGAAGGGTATTCATTAGAAAAGCTGGAAGTTGCTTTAAAGTCAAGGGGAATGTCCCTAAATCAGCTTGCTAAATTGAAACAACGAATTTCTGCTCTAAGATATGTAGATGTAAATACAGCCTCAATTCCTAGTGCAAAACAACAGGATAATATATCAACTTTAGAAAAATTCGGATTAGAAGGGACTTCTCCAAAAGAAATTACTCAAAGCGCGCTTTTTGGATTTGATTTTTTTAGCAATCCAAATATTTCTTTCACTCCAAATTTAAATTTAGCAACGCCTGCAACGTATCAATTAGGTCCTGGCGATGAGTTGTTAATCTCCGTATGGGGAGCCGCTGAAAATAGCTATAGAAATAAAGTGGATAGAGAAGGAGCGATTCGATTAGAAAATATAGGTCCGGTTTATGTAAATGGTTTATCAATTGAAGATGCAAAATTAAAGATAATTTCATCATTAAAGAGAATATATAGCGGTATTGGAGCCGCGAAGGAAAGCTATAACAAAGTAAATGTAGATATTTCTTTAGTAGGAGTTCGAACGGTGCAAGTAAATATTATTGGCGAAGTAAAAGTTCCTGGAACCTACTCTTTGAGTTCATTGTCTTCGGTGTTAAATGCTTTATATGCATCTGGTGGTCCAACGGTAAACGGATAGAGCAAAATTAATTGCACACGAAACTTCACATATGTGGTTTGGTGATTTAGTTACCATGCGTTGGTTTAATGATGTTTGGATGAAAGAGGTTTTTGCCAATTTTATGGCCGATAAAATTATGAATCCTGTTTTTCGGGAAGTAAATCATGATTTAAATTTTATGATGTCTCATTATCCAAGTGCATATTCCGAAGACAGAACAAAAGGTACAAATGCGATTCGTCAGTATTTAGGCAACTTAAAAAATGCAGGTTCTTTATATGGAAGAATTATTTATAATAAAGCACCCATTATGATGCGCCAGCTAGAGTATCTGTTGGGTGAAAATGCTTTTAAAGAAGGTATTCAAGAATATATAAAAACCTATCAAAACTCAAATGCAGATTGGAATGAACTTGTTACTATTTTAGATAAAAAATCGGAGGGAGATATTAAAACCTGGAGCGATGTTTGGGTAAATTCGCCAGGAAGACCAATTTTTTCTGAAGAAATAGAGCTAAATAAAAAAGGTGCTATTACTAAATTTATTATTCATCAAAAAGCAGAAGATGGTTCTAAAAAAATTTGGATACAATCTTTTAAAATTCAGTTAAAAGATGCTAGAGGATATGAAAAAAATATCACTTTAAAAAATATTGGGAGTTCTTTTGATATTACTTCAGCTACAAAAGGTTTTAAACCAGACCAGGTTTTATACAATATAGACGGATTTGGGTATGGTGTTTTTCCTGTTTATAAAAACGAAATTGATACCTATAAACATATTGATGATGAAGTTTCAAGAGGTTATCAATACATTAATTTATACGAAAATATGCTGATTGGAGCAATTTCTCCTTTAAATACATATCAAGTGTATGTAGATGCAATTGAAGGTGAAAAAAATGAGTTAATTACGAATTATTTATCCGAAAGAATTCAGGATATATTTTGGACATTTTTAACGGATGAGCAACAAAATAAAATTCAACAGAAAACAGAAACTCAAATTTTTGGATTGATAGAAAAAGAATTGCCGTCAAATATTAAGAAAACTTTATTTGGTTTGTATGAATCGATTGCAATTTCAGAGAAGGGAAAAGATAATTTATATCAAATCTGGAATGAACAAAAGAATATTAAAAATCTTTTTTTAAATGAAGATGATTTTACCTCTTTAGCCATGAAATTAGCTGTTTTTAAACATCCGAAGACAACAGAAATTTTGTTAGCACAACAAACTAGAATTTTAAATCCAGATAGATTAGAGCGTTTTATATGGTTATTGCCCTCATTATCCCAAGATTCTGCTATAAGAGATTCCTTTATGAAATCGCTTTTACAAAAAGAGTATCGAGAAAAAGAGGCTTGGGTGCAAACGGCTTTAAGTAATATTCATCATCCCTTTAGGCAAAAATCATCCATAAAACATTTAAAATCAATTTTGGAAACTCTAGAAGAAGTTCAATTAACAGGTGATATTTTCTTCCCTAAAGAATGGTTAGCATCCTCAATTGGTAATTATTCGTCAAAAGAAGCAACTATTATTTTGCAAGACTTTTTAGAAGAAAACTCTAATTACAATCCAATTTTATTAAAGAAATTATTACAAACTACCGATAATTTAACAAGAGCTCAACGTATTAAAAAATAGTATGAATGTATCCGACGTTAAATCATTAGAAATAAAAAACTTAGAGATACTTGCTAAACAAGTGGTTGAAGGTTTTATAACAGGTATGCATAAAAGTCCGTTTCACGGATTTTCTGTAGAATTTTCTGAACATAAGTTATATAATAATGGCGAAAGTACCCGTCACATAGATTGGAAGTTATTTGCCAAAACCGAAAAATTATACATCAAAAAGTACGAAGAAGAAACCAATTTAAGATGTCATATTATTATTGATAATTCTGCATCTATGCATTATCCAATTATAAAAAAGCAATCTGTAGATGATTTAAATAAAGTTGGTTTTGCTGCTGTTGGAGCGGCATCTTTAATGGAAATATTAAAAAGACAAAGGGATGCAGTAGGTTTAAGTATTTATTCAGATTCGTATGAATATTATGCACCAGAAAAAGGAAGTGAGCGCCACAGAAAAATGTTGCTATATCAATTAGAGCGATTGTTAATTTCTAGTTCAACGAAAAGGACAGAGACGTATCAGTATTTACACGAAATAGCAGAAAAGATGCACAGACGCTCTTTAATTTTTTTATTTACGGATATGTTTCAAACAAATAAAGACGACGAATCGCTTTTTGAAGCGTTACGTCATCTAAAATATAACAAACATGAAGTAGTTTTGTTCCATACTTTTGATGGAAAAACCGAATTTAACTTCAATTTTGACAATTCACCTAAGAAATTTGTGGATGTGGAGACGGGAGAAGAAATAAATGTCTATGCTGAGAATATTCAAGAGAAATATAAAAATCTTGTCGAAAATTTCTTTAAAGAATTGAAAAGTAAATGCTTACAATATAAAATAGATTATGTTCCTGTAGACATTCATTCAGGCTTTGATCAGGTTCTGATAAATTATTTAATAAGTAGAAAAAAAATCTTATAATTTCTTTGTGTAATTAAAAAACAGAGTTATATTTGCCACCGCTAACAGCAACGGTTTGGTAGTTCAGTTGGTTAGAATACCTGCCTGTCACGCAGGGGGTCGCGGGTTCGAGTCCCGTCCAGACCGCAAAAGCATCTCATTTATGAGATGCTTTTTTGGTTTTAAAAGCTTTGAATCCCTTTCTGTGTAAGGGTTTATTTAATAAAATTTATTCATTTTTCAGGATTTAGAAAAAGCATCGGGGGACTAAATCGGGGACCTTTTTTTCGTTGTACCCTAAAATAATTATTTATTTTAAAATTTATAGGATAGCCATTCTTGAGACTTCACTATTTGAAATATACCGCTAATTGTAATCCTCAATATAGGGTGTTTTTTTATTTTTAAAGATAATTTTTTTATTTTTAAAATAACCACCCTTCCTGTAGGTCCAACTAGAACACTTCCAATTTTAACAATAATTGTTGTCATTAAAAAGTAGGTTTTTAACTAGAAAGGGAGGGTTGCTTTTTTTAGTTTAAATGTGAGTTAAATTTTAATTGATTTTTAATGCATTTTATTACTTTTAAAAACTGCGGTAGCAATTGATTTTACTAAGATTTTAATGGTTTTGTGTAGTTAAATGGAATCATTAATTCATTTCGATTTTTTTGTTATGAAATTACATTGATTTTTGGAAGTGAATTAATGCTGTTTTTGGGCTGATTTAACTCGCGATTTCAAAAAAGATATTTTTAGGAAATAAATCATTAAATAATGTCTGCTTTTTTATTTGTTTTTTGTGAAGTGTTTTTTTTGATTGAAAGTAGTTAATTTTAATACAGATTTGTATTAATTATATTTTACTATAAAGAGGCTGAAATCATTTATTTTGCTATAAAAACCAATGAAGTAGTGCTGTTTTGAAAATCACTCGCTTAAAACCTCTTATTTTTGATTAAAATGGCATTAATTCAATACGTAATTAACTTTTTTTTATTAATTTTTTTTAAAGCTTCAATTAACTCTTTAATCTTAAAATTTATAGATTTTCGGAAAAGTTACATTTAGTAGGCTAGAATTAAATTTTACTTTTTTAATTCGTGTTTTGAATTTTTAAATAAAAGGTATTTTTTAAAATAAATTAGTGTTCTTGCTAGCGATGCTTATATAACTATTTATTGTTATAATGATAATTAACTACATAGATTACTAAAGTTCTAAGATTTTAAAAAACCTCCTCTCTTGTTATGAAACTTAAAATTTTATTATTTTAGCGTTATAGTGCGGATATAGACAATAGTCTATGTCCAATTTGTTGTAGCCGATGAATTTGAAAGAATGAAAGCGCACACACAAGAAATCAGGAAAAACTAAAAACCATTTATGAAACCAGATAATAATTAAAACTAGCCAACCATTATCAATGTCCGAAAAAAATAAACCTGCTAAAAAAAGAATAGAATATCGTGGTAAGAACCTTCGTGTTTCCAGAACAGGAGGGGTTTCTGGGACCAAAACATTTTCGGGAGATGGCTATGGTGCAACGATAAATACTAAACACGGACTTCGTCTTCATAAAAGAATTATGAAAGGAGCGCGTATAGGATTCCAACGTGGTAATTTTCAATTTATAGGACACTATAAGAGCGGGCCTTTTAACTTCAATATATCTAAAGGGGGCGTGAGTACTTCCATAAAAAATAAACGAGGTGCGTATAATATCTTCAAACCAAATTACTCAAGTTTTAAATTAGGGGGTGTGCAACTCCGAGGAAAAAATGCGGCGACACTGCAACTCCTATTTTTAGCATTCGGTCTTTTGGCGGGTGTTTTTAAATTTTTCTGGCATCTTTCAAAGACTATATTTTGGTTTGTCTTCTTAGCCTTAAAATGGGTAGTCGATTTTTTTATTGGTTTTTATCGAGGATGCAGGTCTGCTGTTTAGGTAGAAAACAGTTTCATTTTGATGGTTACATCTTTTACGGCTAGTTTATCTGTAAACTGTTCCGTAATCAATTATACAAACTATGTAAAACTCATTAAACAGCAATGAATTTATTTTTGTCTAAAATTTTTTCAGCATCAAGGCTGTATGCTACAAGTTTTCCTTCCTTGGCTACACTGTAATCTAGGCAGCAGACATTATTTTTATACATCGCTGGTGGACCTTCTAGCCAGTAATGTCCGAAAAAAACCATTTTATCTTTACTGCTATAAAAGTTAAGGTATTTTAATTCTGATAATTTAATCGGTTCTTCTGGTAGTTCTTTGCTAGCTTTAACACTGATGGATTTATAGGTCATTTTTGTGGGGTCTTCCCACCATTTTATTCTTATTTTATTTCTCTTTGTTCCATCTTTATCAGTAAAAAAAAGTCCATCAGGAATTTTTATTTCTTTTCCTTTTAGGGTTATCTCAATGGCTTCATTTAAGGGAGTTCCTAACTTTACAGATTGATAAATAAGATCATCAGTTAATCTGTCGTTAACTAATATATCCCTCAAATATTCAATAATTTCAGTATCCCAACAAGCGTGAACCGCTTTAAATGTATCGGTCTCTAAATAAAGTGGTAATGTTTTGAACCAGTCTAAATACCCTTCATATTCCTTTTGTCTATTCTGAAACTGTTTGAGCGTTTCACAATGCTGAATGACATTTTTAATTAAATGTTTTCTAAGGTGTCCTCCTTTTGCATCTTGGTAATGGAAACAAAGTGCGTTGTATTCGTGATTGCCCATTAGTGCAATTGCATTCCCAGCATCAACCATAGCTTTCACTATTTCAAGCGTTTCCCTTATTTTAGGACCTCGGTCAATATAATCTCCAACAAATAATACTTTTCTATTTGGGTGTGTGTATGCACCATTGCTTTTAGTATACCCTAACTTAAGCAATAGTTCTTCCAGTTTGTCTGCATGTCCATGGATGTCTCCAATAAGGTCTGTCATAAATTAATTTATTATAGAATATATCCATTTTACTGTCTTTAATTTTTTTAACCGCTTTTAAAAATTATAACATTTAAACTTCAATATAATCTAATTATTGGAGGTAAAGGGACGTAAGGATAACTTTTTTCAGCTTAGATTTATGTATCTTTAAAAACAAAACATAAACAATTAAATTGCGATTTACATGTTCCTTAGTTTGACTTACTATGTCTTTTTGATTTATTTTTTATTGGGTTTTATTTATTTGGTAATTGACTATTTACTTTCAAGGCAGCGATATATTTTTATAAAGCACGTTTTAAGGGTTTTGTTTTTTCTTTTTTTCTGGCCTTTTATACTCTTAAAAGCACTAAGACTTTATCTTAAAATCGGAAAATATTTAAAGCCAGAAGGTAGATGGCGGCTTTTTTTTACAAGTGAAGTGTCTCAAAAGCCTGATATTTTCAATGGTAACACTTCTGAAAGCAATGTTTTTTTTAAAAAGAAAGAAAAGCCACCTTTTTGAATGTAATTTTAAACACCTAAAAGTTAAACTTATCGAATCACTAAGTTATTTAAGGTCTTTCATTAAGTTTGATTCAAAGACAATATTTCAATCTACATATTGACAGGTGTTATTAGATTATCTTACGAAGTATTTTTTTTTAATGGAGACAAGATAAATTGAACTTATTTAAATTCATTCGCTATCTTTACAGAAGACAAACTTTAATTTTTATTAAATAGATGCTGCTAAAAGGACTACTAAAATCTAAAGGAGTAAAACAGAATTGGTTAGCTCAGAAAATTGGAGTTAGCACAGTTACAATGAGTAATTGGGTGAAAGAAAAGAGCCATCCTTCAAAGAAAAACCTAATAAAGTTGAGCGAAGTATTGAATGTTCATCTAAATGATTTAGCAAATTAATGATAAAAATAAATAAATATAACTTTTCGTTTTTAGCTTTTCCGTTAAGAGTAAATGACATGTCTAAGTTCGCTAGAGCAATTAATGAGGGTAATCCGTTAGAGTTTTCTGAAATAGGGAACGGAAATATACACACTGGCAAAAAGAAGTCAAATGAAATCAAAAAAAGATTAGCGAAACTTTCTGATAAAGAATTAGAATTATTTAATTCGGGAGATTACACAACTCAAAAGCAGCTAGCGTTCTTATCAGTGTGTAAAGCTCATAAATTTATTAGAGATTTTATGGTGGAGGTGCTGAGGGAGAAATTATTGGTGTTTGATGACCAAATTACTGAAGGAGATTATATTTCATTTTACAGACGCAAATCGGAATTACATCCAGAAATGGAAAATTTTACAGATAGAACGAAGAGTGCAATCAGGCAAGTAACTTTTAAAATTCTTGAAGAATCTGGGATTATTGACGATGTCAAGACAAAAACAATTCAACCTCAACTTTTAGAGGCTCCTGTTATCAATGCAATTGCATCTGAGAATAAGGAATGGTTAAAGGTTTTTTTTATGAGTGATATGGATATAGAAAATATAAATTAATATGGTGGAGATTGTAAAAAAGTTTGATGATTTATATAATAAACTATCATCAGGTAGGTTTTTAAGAAAAGATGGATTGGGAGGTGAAATACCCTTTTTTATATCTCCTTATAAACCTGAATACGAGCTTGAGGTTGCAGAGTCAATACAACTATTAAAAAAGAAACTAGACACCAATGGTATTCCTGTTTTGGATATCAACTTATATGACTTAGTATGTGAAATATTGGAAGAAAAAGGAGGTGTTGAAAGAATGTTAAGGGTTGAGAAGTCAAAATCTAAAGATAAGTTTTTAAGAGCTTTGCAATCTTCTTTAAACATACACCAAGTTTTAATGCCAAAGATTGAAAAGAAGATATTAGAAAGTGAGGCTAAGATATATTTCCTAACGGGTATTGGTTTAGTGTATCCATTCCTTAGGTCTCATACCGTATTAAACAACCTTCAAAATATAGCAAAAGATGCCCCAACAGTCATGTTTTTCCCTGGGGATTATGATGGGCATTCTTTAAACCTATTTGGTCTGTTAAAAGACGACAACTATTACAGAGCATTTAATATTGACAAAATTGAAGCAAAATAAATTATTATGATAAAAAATTTCTTTGAAAAAGACATTAACAGACCAATTGAAACAGTAATTAAAGCAGATGACCGTGAGCATATCTCTGATGAGGTAATGGAATACGTAATCACAAATGAAATTGCTAAGAAAATACGAGACTTATTCTCGGAATACAATGATTATGCGGGCGCTAATGGTGTTTGGATTTCAGGTTTTTTCGGTTCTGGTAAATCTCACTTATTAAAAATTCTTTCTTATGCATTAGAGAATAAAGAATTTGATGGGTACAAAAGTGGAGAACTCTTTGCTGAAAGGGTTGATAATGACGAAGTATTAAAAGCAGATATTCTTAGAGCTTCTAGAATACCGTCAGAATCTATTTTGTTTAACATTGACCAGCAAGCTCAGATTACAAGTAAGTCTGATGAGAATGCTGTCTTATCAGTATTTTATAAAGTCTTTTTTGACCACCTAGGGTATTATGGTTTTCAGCCTCACGTGGCAGAATTCGAAATGTGGTTAGACAAGCAAAACCATTATGATTCCTTCAAAACGAATTTTAACACCAAGCATGGAAAAACTTGGGAGGAAGCAAGATTAGATTATTTCGATCCATTAGTAACTGACGATATTGCTGCTGTTTTAGGGGAGTTAAATAACACGGATGCTTCTAAATATGAAGATATTTTAGATGACTTAGAAGACAAGCAAAAACAATCTATTGAGGATTTTGCTGAAAGAGTACATAACTATCTTAAAACAAAACCATCAGGCTTTAGGTTGAACTTCTTTGTAGATGAGGTTGGTCAGTATATAAGTGACAACACCAAACTGATGCTGAATTTACAGACCATTGCTGAAACTTTAGCGACCAGAACAAAAGGGAAATCTTGGATTTTAGTTACATCACAAGAAGATATGGAAAAGGTTGTTGGAGATATGAACAAACAACAACAGAATGACTTTTCTAGAATTCAAGCGCGTTTTAAAATCAAAGTGCCATTAACCTCTGCAAATGTAGATGAGGTAATTGAAAAACGTATCCTAAAGAAAAAGGAAGCTGCTCAAAAACAATTAGTTGCTTCTTATAAAAAAGAGAGCGCCCATTTAGAATCATTATTGTCATTTTCAGACGCTGGCATCCAATTTAAAGGGTATCGTGACGGAACTGATTTTGGAAATAAATTCCCATTAGTTCCGTATCAATTCGATTTGTTTCAACAATGTAGAAGAGCCTTGTCTACACATAATGCATTCCAAGGAAAGCATGCCTCTGTAGGGGAACGTTCTATGTTAGGAGTGTTTCAGCAAGTAATTGTAAAGATTGGAGAAAGAGACGACAAAGCTTTGGTAAGTTTCGATTTAATGTTTGAAGGTATTCGTAATGAATTGCGTGGTGAAATTCAAAGTTCTGTAATCTTAGCAGAACGAAATTTAGACAACGATTTTGCAAAACAGGTATTAAAAGCTTTATTTCTTGTAAAGTATTTTGCAAGTTTTAAAACAACTAAAAGAAATATATCGGTGTTAATGATTAATGACATCAATATTGATATAAAAAAGCACGAACAAAAAATTGAGGAAGCCTTAAATATCCTCGAAAATCAAAATTATGTGCAACGAAATGGTGATTTCTACGAGTTTTTAACAGATGATGAAAGAGATATTGAAGAAGAAATTAAAGAAACAGACATAGATGAACAAGCGGTTACACAATTGCTAAAAGAAATTCTATTTGATGAAATTATTCGTGACAACAAAATAAAATACTTGGATAACAAGCAAGATTATGATTTCACAAGCAAGACAGATGGCTCTGTCTTTGGTAGAGAAAAAGAGTTAGAAATCGAAATTCTTACAGAAAACTATAATGACTATGAGAATATAACTTTCATACAGTCGCAAACAATGGGAAGTACCAGTATGAAGATGGTATTAAGTGCTGATGCTGTATTTATGAAAGATGTTAAAATGTATTTACGTACACACAAATATGTAAAACAGAATCAATCTACCTCCAATCCAACAGAGCGTAAACGCATACTTCAAGATAAAGCACAACTAAATGCAGAGAGACGTAGAAATCTACTACTGATTGCTAATAATTCGTTAGCAAAGTCTACCGTTTATATGAATGGTTCTAAGCATGAGTTAGGACAATCATCTGATGGAAAAACCCGTGTAGTAAATGCATTTCAAGACTTGATAAAAACAGTGTATTCTAGCCTGCGAATGTTGGGTGCTACACAGTATAGTGAAGACACTATAAAAGCTACGGTAATTTCAAGACAAGATGATTTATTTGGCGCAGATGATAAGACTATTTCAGAAGCAGAATCTGAAGTATTAAATATCATCAACAGACGAAAAAAACAAGCGGAAAGAACTTCTTTAAATGACCTTAAAACTTACTTCTCATTAAAACCATATGGTTGGTACCCGAATGCTATTTGGACGATTACAGCAAGGTTGTATAAGCGAGGAAAAATTGAAGTATTACAAGATTCAAATATCTTAGAAGACCAAGATGTGTTGAATGCTTTTTTAAATAATTCAAAGCATGGAAATACGCTATTAGAACCACAGGCAAGTTTTGATGCAACCGCAGTGAATAAATTAAAACAAACTTATAAAGACGCTTTTGATGAATCATGTCCATCAAAAGAACCTAAAGATGTTGCCAATGCTTTTAAAAGTGAAATAAAGGAAATGTCGGTTGGTGTAAATCAATTATTAGCTCGTAAAAATGAATATCATTTTCTTAAAACATTAGAAGATTTTAGTGAGAAACTGGATAAATTATCTAAGAAAGAATACAGTTATTTTATTACAAATTTAGCCGATTTTGAGGATGCCCTTTTGGATACCAAAGAAGATTTGTTAGACCCAATTAAGCGCTTTGTAAATGGTGACCAGATAAAAATTTATGATGCTGTAAAGACCTTATTAAACGGAAATACTGCCAATCTAAATTACATTGAGGGGGATGATGTTAAAACGTTAGAAACGATTCTTGAAAGTGCCACTCCTTATAAAGGAAATGGCATTCAATTAGCAAAAGCAGCAAAAGACAGTTTACAAAGAAAAGTGTTGGAAGCTATAAAATCTGAAAAGGAAATATTCAATACGAAGATGAATGCTATTGAAAAGGCGATTCAGGATTCTGATGAATTTGCTAAATTGGATGAGGGACAACAACGCCAAATTCAAAAAAAGATACTGGAAACCAAACACAAAGTTAAAGAAGAGCGCTTTATTGGGAACATAAGAGACATTACCCGCAATGCAGAAGACCATTTGCATTGTATTTTGCGTAATTTCCAATCATTGCATTATCTAAATCTGCATTTAAAATTTCTACATTATTCTGTATTAAAGAATTTACAATCGTAGAATTTGCTATCAAACTATTTGCACCAATAGAAACATAAGGGCCAATTTTAGTATTTTTCAAAACCACATTTTTACCTACATAACAAGGTTGTATAATTTCTGAATTCTCTAAAACAACATCTTTCGAAACTAAATTGTTTCCTTTGTCATGCTCGAATCCTAAAATCTGTTTGTTGGTATCAACTGTTGGATCTTTCTTTCCACAATCCATCCAAACATCTACTTTTCCAGGAACAAATTTTGCGCCTTTTTCTTTTAAAGCTTCCAAAACTTCTGTTAATTGAAATTCTCCAGACGGGCGAATATCATTATCAATTAAATGCTTTATTTCCCCTTTTACTTTATCGCCATCTTTAAAATAATAAATCCCGATTATTGCTAAATCAGAAACAAAATCTTTAGGTTTTTCAACAAAATCTGTAATAAAACCGTCTTCTAATTTTACCACACCAAAAGCTTCTGGATTCTCAATTTGTTTTACCCAAATTGCGCCATCTGCATTTGCATCCAATTTAAAATCTGCTTTAAAAAGTGTGTCTGCAAAAGCAACAACACAAGGACCAGATAAAGAATCCTTTGCGCAATAAATAGCATGTGCAGTTCCCAGCGCTTCTTCTTGCACGTAAACAGCACCTTTTGCGCCTAATTCTTTTGCTATATTTAGTAACTTTTCTTCTGTATCTGATGGAAAACCTTTCGCGGCAGGACCAATAATAAATGCAATTTCATCTATTTTTTGATTCACTACAGATGCAATATCCTCAACCAATCGTTGTACAATTGGTTTGCCAGCAATTACGGTTAAAGGTTTGGGTATTGTTAATGTGTGAGGTCTTAAACGAGAACCTATTCCCGCCATTGGTACTATAATTTTCATGTTTTTTCTTTTCAATAAATAGGCTGCAATATACCAAATAATGAGTTAGTTTAAATAGAAACAAACTTTAAACAGGTGTTTTTATGAGATAATTTATTAGAAATGAATTCCCCACGAATTCACGAATTTCAATCTCTTAAATATAAACATTAATTTCATTATTGTAAAATTCCTTTGGGATTTTCAAAATAAGTACTATCATTTTAATTTACCCCACTATAAAAAAATTAATGATTCGTGAATTCGTGGCAGGTTTTATAGCATTTAATTATTATTAACCTCAAAAAATTATATTATAAAATTGCCATTTATTTACCAAATTAACACTCGAGATTTTCGTTTCTTTGCAAATCATTAAAAAAAACTGAATTGTGAATTATTTATCCGTAGAAACTATCTCTAAATCTTATGGTGAACGTGTGTTGTTTGAAGACATTTCATTCGGAATTAGCAAAGACCAAAAGGTTGCTTTTGTTGCCAAAAACGGAACAGGAAAAACATCTATTTTAAATATTATTGCTGGTTTAGACACGTCAGATTCTGGTCAAGTAGTTATTAGAAAAGATATTTCTATGGCTTATTTGGCGCAAAACATGGATTTAGATCCTAAATTAACCATTGAAGAAACCATTTTTGCAACGGATAACAAAATTTTATCAATTGTAAATCAATATGAAAAAGCACTACTAAATTTAGACGATACAGATGCGTATCAAGCTGCTTTTGAGTTGATGGAACAATACAATGCGTGGGATTTTGAAACACAATACAGACAAATTTTATCGAAATTAAAATTAGACGATTTAACGCTAAACGTTGGATTACTTTCTGGTGGACAGAAAAAACGTCTCTCTTTGGCTATTGTTTTAATTAGCAAACCAGATTTTTTAATTCTTGATGAACCTACAAATCATTTGGATTTAGAAATGATTGAATGGTTGGAATCGTTTTTTGCGACAGAAAAAATTACACTTTTTATGGTAACGCATGATCGCTACTTTTTAGAGCGTGTTTGTAATGAAATTATCGAATTAGATCAAGGAAAGTTGTATAAATACAAAGGAAATTATTCGTATTATTTAGAGAAAAGAGAAGAGCGAATTGAGTTAGAACAAATGTCGACAGACAAAGCTAAAAGTTTGTTTAAAAGCGAATTGGCTTGGATGCGAAAACAACCGAAAGCGAGAACTACAAAATCGAAATCTAGAATTGACGATTTTTATCAAATCAAGGAAAAAGCAAGTGCGCGTAGAAAAGACCACCAAGTTGAGCTAGAAATAAATATGGAACGTTTGGGAAGCAAGATTTTAGAGCTTCATAATGTGCATAAATCGTTTGACGACAAAGTAATTTTAGACGGATTTGACTATGTTTTTAAGCGTGGCGAACGTATTGGAATTATTGGTAAAAACGGAACAGGCAAATCTTCTTTTTTAAATGTTATTACGCATAAATCTCCTGTTGATAAAGGAAAAGTTGTTATTGGCGAAACAGTAAAGTTTGGTTATTACACGCAAGCCGGAATTGTAGTTAAAGAAGGGCAAAAAGTAATTGAAGTTGTTAAAGAATTTGGTGAATTTATTCCGTTAGATAAAGGTAGAAAAATTTCTGCTTCGCAATTATTAGAACGCTTTTTATTTGATAAGAAAAAACAATATGATTTTGTAGAAAGATTATCTGGAGGAGAACAAAAACGGTTGTATTTGTGTGCTGTTTTAATTCAGAATCCCAATTTTTTAATTTTGGATGAACCAACAAACGATTTGGATGTTGTTACTTTAAATGTTTTGGAAAACTTTTTGTTAGATTTTCCTGGTAATTTATTAGTGGTTTCTCACGACAGGTATTTTATGGATAAAATTGTTGATGCGTTATTTGTTTTTCGTGGTGATGGATTGGTAGAAAATTTCCCTGGTAATTATTCTGATTTTAGAGACTATGATAACTCTAAAGATGTTGAAGATGCAGTTCAGGAAATTAAAGCAACGAAAATTCAGAAAATTGAAGCAAAAAAAACAAAGAATGTTTTAAGTTTTGATGAGAAAAGAGAATTCGGAACACTAGAAAAAGACATAGAAAACCTACAAAAAAAGAAAACGTTGATTGAAACTCAATTTTTAAATGTTGAGATTGCTTCCGAAAAAATTGATGAAACATCGAAAGAATTGCAAACTACTATTGATACTCTTGAAGAAAAAGAGAATAGGTGGTTGGAGCTGACGATGAAATTGGAGGAATAAGTTTGTAGACTTTAGCTAAAAAAAATGAACACATAGAGAGATAGAAAAACATAAATCTATTTTTTTATGTGTTAAATAAAAATCAAACACTTACAATATCTTCATCTGTCAATAAAGGTTCATTGTTAAAACGCAATAAAATTTGCGCAACAGCAATGGTATCTTTTTCGCAGTAGGTTACTATTCTATCAATATCTTTCTCTTTGTAGTACACTTTTGCTACTTCGCTTCCATCAATATCATCTTTTGGAGAA
>Ga0209702_10001698_pt1 | contig 40915 bp, 29 predicted proteins | sample FRY01_FD_187210 | JGI IMG/M metagenome (GOLD analysis project Ga0209702, IMG submission 187210) | Freshwater microbial communities from Lake Fryxell liftoff mats and glacier meltwater in Antarctica - FRY-01 (SPAdes) (version 2) | ecosystem: Environmental > Aquatic > Freshwater > Ice > Glacier...
TTCGTCATTCGTCATTCGTCATTCGTCATTCGTCATTCGTCATTCGTCATTCGTCATTCGTCATTCGTCATTCGTCATTCGTCATTCGTCATTCGTCATTCGTCATTCGTCATTCGTCATTCGTCATGCACCTCCTCTTCGCCACCTCCAACGCCCACAAGACCGAAGAAGTCGCCGCCATCCTCGGCGCGAAGTGGCAGGTCGCCGACCTCCGCGCCCATCCACACATCGTGCTCGATGAGGAAACCGGCGACACCTTTGAGGCCAACGCCATCATCAAGGCCGTCAGCGGCAGCCGCCAGTTGCCTGGCCAGCTCGTCCTCGCCGACGACTCCGGCCTGGAGGTCGATGCCCTGAGCGGTGCTCCCGGCGTTCGCAGCGCCCGCTATGCCGGGGACACCGCCACCGCCGCCGACAACCGCGCCAAACTGATCGCCGAACTCGCCAAAAAAGCCCAGTACACCCGCTTCGCTGGCCGCTTCCACTGCTGCATGGTCCTCGCCCGGGATGGCGCGGTGCTACATGTCACCCACGGCAGCGTCGAAGGCTCTCTCCTCACCCAGGAGAAGGGAGAAGGCGGCTTCGGCTACGATCCACTCTTCATCCCCGCAGGATTCGCCGAAACCTTCGGCGTCCTCCCAGCGGAGACCAAGAACCAGCTCAGCCACCGCGCCCGCGCCCTCGCCGCCATGCGGCAACAACTCGCCACCCTGGCTTGATGCAGCCTCTGCGCCCCTGCCTGCTCCTCCCGGCACTCCTCGCCCTGGCTTGATGCAGCCTCTGCGCCCCTGCCTGCTCCTCCCGGCACTCCTCGCCCTGGCTAGCTGCGCCACCCCGCCGCCCGCCCTCCCGGTTGATGATCCCCCCTCGCCGCCGCTCATCACCGAGCCGGTGCCCGACACCACGCCCCGCTGGCTGCCTACCGGGCCGCTGCAAACCACGCCTCTTCCCGGTGGTGCCGCCTGGCTGCATCAGGTCAGCGTCAGCCGCGCCGGCCGGACCGTCGATCTGCAGTTCATCCTCTTTGACAGCAGCCGCTACGACCTCCAGGTCATCGACCAACCTGAAGATTGGTCCGGCGGCGGCCAGATAACCAACCGCATGCGCTCCGTCGGTGCCGTCGCCGGGGTGAATGGCGGCTTCTTCTCCCCGCAGTTCGTGCCCCTCGGCCTCATGATCGCTGCCGGGCAGCCTACCGGCGCCTGGCAGCAAAATAAACTCCTTAGCGGTGCCGTCGTCGTCAGGCAGCAGGAACCACAGTTGCTCTGGAACGCCGAAGTTCACGACACAAACACCGTCCGCCAGCTTCTCCAGGCCGGCCCCCGCCTTGTCGATGCCAGCCGCCCCGTGCCCAGCCTCGACCGCAACAAGCAGGCCGCCCGCACCTTCATCGCCACCGCAGGCGGCCAGCGCTGGGTTCTCGGCACCGCACGCAGCACCAGCCTCGGCGAGCTGGCCGAAATCCTCACCTCCCCCGACGTTTTACCTGGCCTCCGCCTCCACCGCGCCCTCAACCTCGACGGCGGCCGCTCCACCGCCCTCTACTGCCGCAGTGCCGACGGCCAGGAAATCTCCCAGCCCGGCTGGAGCACCGTCCGCAACTACCTCGCCATCCTCCCCCGCTGAACTGGATGCTCGATTCGGTTCGCGGTTCGCGGTTCGCGGTTAGCTCGTCCTCGTCATCCTACTCGAACTCGTCCGCGATTCTGGATGCAGGATGCTTCTTGCGCCCTTGGCTCTTGCGCCGCAGCTCGGATAGGAAGTGCCGCCGCTCTGCGCGAGGAGTGATGGCATCCTCGCGTCATTGATTTGGGGATGACGGCAAGATGCCGTCACTCCTTGGAACGGCGGATGCACTGTGCCATCACGGCGTGGCTTGACGCAGCAGCAGGGGCGTTTCGCGGATGAGGAAGATGCCGTGGAAGGGCTGTGCCGCAGGCGACAGGGCGGTTGGCACGGTGTCTTGCAACTGCCAGGACGGTGGCGTGGTGCTGCTGTCGAGGTAGTAGCTGGTGTAGCTGTTGAGTTCGGGCGCGGTGTCGCCATTCCAGAGGCGGAGGCGGTCGGCGGTGGCGGGGGTGCTGCCAGCGCGAAGTCCGGTGGTTGGAAGTGCGACCGGCGCGGGCCAGCCGGAGCCGATCAACTGCGTGCCGGCGGTAAGAGGGGTGGTGAAGCTGCCACTGCGGACTTCGCCGGTGAAGAGCAGGCTGGAATCAGCACCGTGAACGGTCACCAGCGCGGCTGCGTCGGCGGTGAACGGCCGGGCGTTCATGCTCAGGGCGTCCTCGGTCCAGGCGTCATCCTCGTGAGTGAAGGTGATGAAGGTGCTGGCGGCGGTGTTGAAGAACAGCAGGCGGTCAGCGGCGGTGAAGGCGGCGGGTGGCAGGAGATCGGCCAGCATCCAGTGGGTGCGGATGGCGATGCGTGATCCCGCGAGTCCGGACAGTGAGGTGGTGCTATCCAGAGTGATGTTGTTGCCGGAACTGACCGCGGCATCGATCTCGAAACGCTGACCGGCCAGAGCGCCGTCCATGACCTCCAGGTAATGCGAGCCTGCGGGCAGAGTGAGCGTGACAGGCAGGGTGATTTCACGGCCGCTGACGGCGGTCACGCGCCCGCTGAAGACGGCGGGGCGCAGTAGCGGCATGCTGAAGCTGCGGGTGCCGATGGGGAAGGTCTGGCGGCTCCAGGCGTGAATGGCGGAGGTGGCGGTGGCTTCAGGGGTGCCGTTGCGGTCGGCGTCGAGCTCGACTTTGAGGCGGAGGAAGCCGGTGTTTTTGCCAGCGAAGACAAGGAGGCGTTCTAATCCAGCATACTGACGCGTAAGGGTGCCGTCCGCATTGAAGCGGGTGCTAGCGGCCATGGCGAGACGCTGCCAGGCGGCGGGTTCAGCGGCCTGCGTGAGATCGGTGAGGGTTTCGAGCCTGAGAACGATGTCGTCAGGCGTGCTGACCGGCAGGGTGAGCCGTGCCACGAGGCCACCCGTGCTGTCTTGAGCGAGATCAAAGCGGTTGGTGGCGATGCCGCTGAGCGGATCGGTGCCGAGGGCGTATTCGAGCAGATTGGCGAGGCTATCCGCGTCAGGATCGTCGCCAGCGTCTCTCATGGCGTTGTTTTGACGCCAGAGGGCGAAGGTGCCTGCTGGAGCGGGTGCGGCATCCACAGGTTCCGCCGCCAGATCACGTTTGGCGCTGGTGCCGGCGGCGAAACCGCTGCCCGAGGGAGCGACAAAGCCGAGATCGCGGGTGAGATCGACACGACCGTCGTCCTCGTCGTCCATGCCGCCATCGGCCCCGGATTCAGCACTGCCAGTGGGGGCGAGTCCGGTGCGGAGGGCGAACACGCCGGTGCTGACACCGTTGACAGCGGGGTTGTTGTTGAAGATGAGATCCTGGCCGGCATCGTCATCGCCGGCGACGACGGTGGCCATGGGCAGCAGTCCTTCCAGCGGCATGCCAGCGGCGAACTGGGAGGCCGGGACATGGAGGAAATAACTGCCGGGGTTGAGATTCTCGATGAAGTAGCGCCCTTTGCTGTCAGACAGCGCCGCGCTGACCGGCGGCGTGGCACCCGGTGAGGCTCCCTGGGCGTAGAGGAAGATCAACACATCCTCCAGGCGCTCGCCGGGATTGAGCACGCCGTCGCCATTCACATCGAGGAAGACGTAGTTTCCGACCGCGAGGCTGCTCCAGAAGCCGAAATCGACCGTGAGATTGGTGTCGGGGTTGGTATCGCCATCGGTGGTGGATTCGGCACTGGCGGAAAGATTGATGATGGGGCTGAAGGACGGCGTGCCGGGACCACCGGGCTGGGAGCCGTCGTTGTTGTTGTCGATGTCATTGTCCACCGTGACTGGCGTGCCGCCGGTGATGAAGAAGGAGCCGGGTGGAGTGACTTTGACGTAATAGTTGCCGTTCGAGAGGCCGGTGAAGGCATAAGTGCCGGTGCTGTTGGTGACGAAGTCGCTGCCGATCTGGGTGTCCGCCGCAGAGTCGCTGCCGCCGATAGCATTGTCCGAGCCGGGGGTGAAAAGCTGCACCAGCGCACCGGCGATGCCCGGCTCACCCGCGTCTTTGCTGCCGTTGTTGTTGGAGTCCTCGAAGATCTGATTGCCAAGGGTGAGCCGTCCGACCAGCAGGGTGTAGGGGAAGGAGTTGGTGCAGCCGCTGGCATCCGTGACCTGTATGGTGAAGACGAAGGTGCCGGTGGCGGAAGGTGCGCCATTGAGAATGCCATTGGAAGCCAGGACGAGGCCGGAGGGCAGCGCACCGCTTTGCAGCATGTAGGTGTACGGAGCGGTGCTGCCGGAGGCCGTGAGCGTTTCACTGTAAGGATAGCCGAGCGAGCCGGTGGGCAGTGCGGCTGGAGCCAGGCTGATGGTGGGACAGGTCGGCGTGATGGTATAGCTGGTGGAGCCAACGCAGCCGTCCGCCGCCGTGGCGCGGATGGTGAATGTGACCGTGGCAGAGCTGGTGATGGAGCCGGATATGACGCCAGTGCTGGTGTTCAATGAGAGGCCTGCGGGCAGGCTACCGCTGCTGACGGCAAAGGTGTGCGGGGCGTCGCCCCCGCTGGCGGCCACCGTCTGGCTGTAGGGTGTGTTGACTTGGGCAGTGGGCAGCGAGGCAGGCGTCACCGTGATCTGCGGGCAGGCCGGGGTCACCACGAAGTTGCGCGTGCCGGCGCAGCCGTTGGCATCTGTGGCGCGCAGGGTGAAGACGACGGTGGAGGTGCTCGTCGGGGTGCCGGAGAGGAGGCCGGTGCTGGTGTTTAAACTCAAGCCAGCAGGCAACACGCCGCTGGAAACCGCGAACACATACGGCCCCGTGCCGCCGGAGCCGCTGATGACTTGTGAGTAGCTGCTGCCGGAGGTGCTGGTGGGTAAGCTGGCGGGAGTGACCGTGACCACGGGGCAGGTTTTCAGGGCGATCACGCCGGTGGCCTGGCAGCCGCGTGAGTCCGTGACCCGCACGGTCAGGCTGGTGCCGCCGCCGTTCGCCGTCGTGGGCGTGCCAGAGATCACGCCGCTGCTGGCATTGAGAGTGAGTCCTGCCGGGAGTGCGCCTGCAATCACCGTCCAGGCGGCATAGGGACCCACGCCGCCGCTGGCGGTGAGGGTTTGTGAATAGGCGGAACCCACCGTTCCGGTGACCGCTGTCGCGGGCGCGATGCTGAAGGTGGGGCAAGTGGGGGTGATGGTGTAGCTGCGTGAGGCGACGCAGGCGTACACGTCCGTGACGCTGATCGTGAAGGTGGCGCTGGCGTTGGTGCCTGGTGTTCCCGAGATCACACCGCTGCTGGGATTGAGCGTGGCCCAGGCAGGCAGCGCGCCACTCGTCACGGCGAAGGTGTAACCGCCATTGCCGCCGCCAGCGGTGATCGTTTGTGAATACGCCGTGCTGACCGCCGGATTCGGCAGCGTGGCGGGGGAGACGGTGATGACGGGGCAATGGATGGTGGCGAGGTAATCTTCCACCTCACCCATGCCGCTGGCTCCAACCGGAGTAGGAGTCTGCGTGCTGGTGAAGCGGAAACGCGCGCCGCGCTGGCCCGGCACCGCGCCGACTGGCACGCTGAAGCTCACCGTCTGCGTCACGCCGTTGGTGCCGGTGGCGACGCTGATGTTCGTGGCGATCTGCTCGCCCGGCTCGGCGAAGCTGCCGTTGTTGTTGAAGTCGATCCAGGCATTGAGATAACCCGGCGCACCGCTGTTGTTGGTCACCACCACGGCAGCACTGGCCGCCGCACCCGGGGGATAGGCGGAGAGGGTGACGCCGTCTTCGTCATCGCTGCCGGTGATGTCATCTCCCGTGGCAGTGGCGTTGCGGGTGGAGACGTATTCGGTGTCTGCCAGAGAGCCCATGCGCAGATTCGAGCTGGCGAGGCTGGAGGCATCCGCCGCGCCGTTCCAGTCGCCGAAATCGGTCGTCGGCACGGCGATCGTCGCCACATAATCCTCCACCTCACCCGTGCCGGCGATGCCGGTCTCGCCTGGGGTGGGGACGCTGGTGAGGCGGAAACGCAGGCCGATGCTCGCGCCGGTCGCCGCGTCCGCAGGGACGGTGATGTTGAGGTTCTGCGCCGCATTGCTCAAGCCGTTGGCAATGGTGGTGTTCGTGGCGATCTGCTCGCCCGGCTCGGCAAAGCTGCCGTTGTTGTTGAAGTCAATCCAGACATTGAGATAGGCGGTGGCACCACTGGTGTTCGTCACCACGACCGGGATCGTGGCGGGGGCACCGGCCGTCATGGACGGCACCGTCACACCGTCTTCGTCCGCGAGGTTGGTGATGTCATCCCCCGTGGCGGTGCCATTGCGGGTGGCGGCATATTCGGCATCCACAAGCGCCCCCAGGCGCAGGGAGTTGGAGGCGGTGGATGCGGCGTCAGCGCTGCCGCTCCAGTCACCGTAATCGAGCAGCGGCGCAGCGATCTTCGTGACATAATCTTCGACTTCACCGACGCCGCTGGCTCCCGTGGGTCCAGGGGTGGCGGTGGAAGTCAGGCGCACGCGCACACCAAGATTGGGGCCGACGACGGCATTGGTCGGCACGCTCACCGTGAGATTGGTGGTCACATTGCTGGAACCCGTGGCGACCAGCACGTTGGCGGCGACCTGCTCGCCCGCATTCGTGAGGACACCGTTGTTGTTGAAGTCGATCCAGGCGTTGAGATAACCCGGCGCACCGCTGGTGTTGGTCACGACGACGGGAATCGTCAGCGTCTGGCCTGCGGTCATTGCAGGCAAGACCACACCGTCTTCATCCGCGAGGTTGGTGAGGTCATCGCCCGTCGCGGTGTTGTTGGTGGTGGCGACGTATTCGGCATCCACCAGCACTCCCATGCGCAGGTTGTTGCTGGCGGTGCTGCTGGCGGCGGCGAAGGCACTGAAGTCGCCGAAGTCCGTGGTCGGCGCGGTAATGTTGGCGACATAATCCTCCACCTCGCCATTGCCGCCGCCGCTGCCGGTGGCACCCGGACTGCCAGCGGCGGTAAGACGGAAGCGCAGGCCCAGATTGACGCCGGTGACCGCAGCGATCGGCACGGCGAGGCTGGTGTTCACGGTCACATTGTTCGCGCCGTTGGCGACTGCGGTATTGATGGCGAACTGCTCGCCCGCGTCGGCGAAGGAGCCGTTGTTGTTGAGATCAATCCAGGCATTGAGGAAGGCGGCGGCCCCGCTGGTGTTGGTCACGAGCACCGGAATCGTGAACGTGCCGCCCGCAGTCATGGCTGGCAGGGTGACTCCGTCTTCATCGTCCACGCCGGTGATGTCATCACCGGTGGCATTGGCATTCTTGGTGGCGCTGAATTCCGCATCCACTAGCGCGCCGAGCCGCAGGTTGTCAGTGCTGCTGTTGGAGGCGTCCGCAGCGCCACTCCAGTCGCCGAAATCCACCGTGGGGGAGAGGATGTAAGTGACATAGTCCTCCACTTCACCCACGCCACTACTGCCGACGGGGCTGGTGGCGGCTGAATTGGTCAGGCGGAAACGCACGGCGCGATTCGCACCCACACTGGCCGTGAGCGGCACCGTGAAGGAAATCTGCTGCGTGCTACCGGTCGGTGGAGTCAAGCTCCAAGGGGATAGGTACTGGCCGCTGATGACCACCGGACCGGTGCTGGTACCCGGCAGTTCCCACGCGGCGGCAATGCTGTCGCCACCACCGCCCTCTTTCATGATGCCCTCAATGTAGTAGGGCCGGCCAGCCTCCAGCGTGATTTTGACCGACTTCTGCTCCGTGTACTTCGTCCACTGCAACGAAGGAGTCCAACCCGGCACGCGTGCGATCATCGTGGCGTTCGCGACGGACTCGTCCGTGCTAAGGAAGAGCTGCGTTTCATCATCACCCGAGACCCAGAAGGTGTATTCACCGCTGACGGGCGGATACACCCAGCCGCGCATGCGCTGCCCCATGTTGTCCGCCCAATCGACCGGAGCGGTGAAGTCATTACGATAGTCGTAGCTTGTGGGATTGTTGGGGTAATTGGGATGGCTGGTCAGGTTGGCGACACTGGTGCCGCTGATGCCGGTCCAGTACTCACGCAGTATGATGCCCCGGTTCGTGCTGGTGATCAGCCGGGCCGACTCGAGCCGCTCGCCGCCGTTGCTGATGGTGGCGTCGTTGAGCACGCCGTCATTGTTGAAGTCAACCCAGGCATGCAGCCAGGCGTTGGCACCCGTTTTGTTCTGCACCGTAACCGGCATGGTGACGGCGTCGCCGGGCATGACGCTGGCGGGAACGGTCGCACCATCCTCGTCGTCGATGCCAGTGATGTCATCACCCGTGGCCGTGGCATTGGTGGCGGCGGCGAACTCCACGTCCACCGTAGCTCCCATCACCAGATCAGCATTGGCGGTGCTGCTGGCAGCGGCCAGGCCGGAGTGGTCGCCAAAGTCCAATGTCGGGACGGCGATGTTCACCACATAGTCCTCGATTTCACCGACAGCGGCGTTGGCACCCGTGGGACCGGGAGAGGTGGGCGCGGAGAGGCGGAAGCGCGCGCCCAAATTCGTGCCAGTGACGGCGCTGACCGGCACCGTCACGTTCAGATTGAACGTGGTGGTGTTGCTGCCGGAGGGAATGTTGACGTTGGTGGCGATCTGCTCGCCAGCATCAGTCAGGAGGCCGTTGTTGTTGTAATCGATCCAGGCATTGAGATAACCCAGCGCGCCAGTGCTGTTGGTCACGACCACGGGGATCGTCACGGTCTGTCCGGTGGTCATGGTGGACAAGGTCACCCCGTCCTCGTCATCAATGCCGGTATTATCGTCACCCGTGGCTGTGGCATCTTTGGTCGAGGTGTATTCGGCGTCGATGCTGGCCCCCATGCGCAGGCTGGGACTGACGCCTTGTGAAGCATCGGCGAAACCGCTGAAGTCACCGAAATCAGTCGTCGGGGCGGTGATGTTGACGAAGTAATCCTCCACTTCACCGGCACCACCAGTGCCGGTGGCACCTGGACTGGCGGCGGAGGTCAGACGCACGCGCACCCCCAGGTTCACCCCGGTCAGCGTCGTGGCGGGAACGGTGAAGCTGATGTTCCGCGTGGAATTGCTCAGGCCGTTCGCCAGGCTGACATTCGTGGCGATCTGTTCGCCTGCATCTGTGAGCACGCCATTGCCATTGAAGTCGATCCAAAGGTTCAGATTGGCGGTGCTGCCGGTCGTGTTAGTCACCACCACAGGGATCACGGCGGGCGCACCGGCCACCATGGCAGGCAAAGTAGTACTATCCTCGTCCGCCAGACCCGTGATGTCGTCTCCAGTGGCAGCGGTGTTTGTGGTGGCGGCGTATTCCGTGTCCACCAGCGCACCGAGGCGCAGGCCGGTGACGACCGTGTTGCTCGCGGAACCCAGGAGCGAATAGTCGCCAAAGTCCGTGGTCGGCGCGGCGATGTTGATGACATAGTCCTCCACCTCGCCCACACCGCCCGCTCCCGTTGCGCCTGGGGAGACGTCACTGGTGATGCGGAAGCGTGCGCCGAGGTTCACCCCGGTGACTGCATTGGCGGGCACGGTGATGGGCAGGCTGACGGTGCTGTTGGAAGTGCCGTTGCTGACGACCTTGTTGACGGTGATCTGCTCGCCGGTGTCTGTAAAAACGCCGTTGTTGTTGAAGTCGATCCAGGCGTTCAGATAGCCCGACGAGCCAGTGGTGTTCGTCACGATGACTGCAATCGTGGCCGGTGCGCCAGCGATCATGGCGGGCAAGGTGGCGCCGTCCTCATCGTCGTCACCGGTGATGTCATCACCCGTGGCGTCAGCATTGCGGGTGGAGGCGTACTCCGTATCGACCAAGGTGCCGAGGCGGATCTTGCTACTGGCGGTGTTGGACACGTCACCCGCGCCACTGAAATCGCCAAAGTCCGTAAGCGGTGCCAGGATGACCACGGCATGATCCTCGACTTCACCGATGCCGGAGTCGCCCGTTGATCCTGGATTGATGGTGCTCGTGAGACGCAGGCGGGCACCCAGGTTGGTCGCGGCGGTGATGGCATCCGTCGGCACCGTGAAGCTGATGTTCTGCGTGGCGTTGTTGGTGCCGTTGGCGATGGGTAGATTCGTGGCGATCTGCTCGCCTGGATCAGTCAGCGCACCGTTGTTGTTAAAGTCGATCCAGGCATTCAGATAGGCCACAGTGCCATTGGTGTTGGTGACGTTGACGGGCAGCGTCACCGGCTGGCCTGCGGTCATGGACGGGAAGACGACGCCATCCTCATCGTCCACCCCCTGCGTGTCATCGCCGGACGCGGCGCTGTTGGTGATGGCGGTTCCTTCCACATCTACCAGCGCCCCCATGCGCAGGTTGTTGCTGGCGGCGCTGGAGGCGCCGGCAAAGCCGTTGAAATCACCGTAATCCTTCGTCGGCGCGGCGATGGCCGTCACATAGTCCTCGACCTCGCCGTTGCCACTCGTGCCGATGCTGCCGGGATTGCTCGTGCTCGTCAGGCGCACACGCACGCCAGCCGTGCCCAGGCTGGCGGTGGCGGGCACGGCGAAACTGACCGTGCGGTTGGAATTGGACGTGCCGGTGACGATGACGGTGTTCGTGGCGATCTGCTCGCCCGCGTCAGTCAGCAAGCCGTTGCGGTTGAAGTCAATCCACGCGTTCAGGTAGGCCGAGGTGCCGGAGGTATTGGTGACGTTCACCGTGAGGCTGTCGGTGGTGCTCTGCGTGATGACGGTAGGCAGCGTCACGCCGTCCTCGTCATCAATGCCGGTGATGTCGTCACCGGTGGCGGCGGCAGTGGTAGTGGCTGTTGCCTCGGCGTCCACCAGGTCACCGATGCGGAGGGTGTTCTGCATCAGGCTACTGGCGCTGCCGAAGGCGTTATAGTCACCGAAATCGGTCGAGGCCAGGAGAGTCGTGACGTTGTCTTCCACCTCGCCATTGCCGCTGCTGCCCGTAGGGCCGGGACTGCTGTTGGAAGTGAGTCGAACGCGCACCCCGACGGTGCCTGGCACGATGATGGCAGGCACGGTGAAGCTGACAGTGCGGTTCGAATTGCTGCTGCCGTTGCTGATGATTGTGTTGCTGGCCACCTGTTCGCCTGCATCCGTGAGCACGCCGTTGCCATTGTAGTCGATCCAGACATTGAGAAAGGCGCTGGCACCGGAGGTGTTGGTGACATTCACCGTCATGGAGCTGGCGGCACCCGCCGTGAGACTCGCTGGCACGGTGACTCCGTCCTCATCGTCCTCGCCAGTGATGTCGTCTCCGGCGGCGATCGTATTGGCCGTTTGTGCTACTTCAGTATCCACCGTGGCACCCAGCTTGAGGGTACTGTTGAAGGTGCTGCTGGCGCTGCCGAAGGCGCTGTAGTCACCAAAGTCTGTGTTTGGCAGCGGAGCCAAGGAGTCGGCGCGTGTCACCGAACATGAGTTCGCATCCGTCGCACGAATCGTGAATGCGGCGGAGGTGGTGCTTATCGGCGTACCGCTGATCTCGCCGGTGCTGGCATTGAGTGACAGACCGGAAGGCAAGATGCCAGAGGCCAACGCGAAAGTGTAGGGAAGCGCGCCACCGCTTGCAGTGAGCGTCTGGCTGTATGCCGTACCGACCATAGCCGAGGAAAGCGTCACAGGGCTCAGTGACAAGACCGGGCAGGACTGCAGCACGAGACTGGTCGTTCCCTGGCAGCCTAGGGAGTCCGTCGCGGTGAAAATGAGACTGACACCCACCCCATTGCTGGCAGTAGGCGTTCCGGTGATGGCTCCCGTGCTGGCACTGAGAGTCAGGCCGGCAGGCAGTGTGCCGTTGGTGAGAGCCCAAGTGTATGGGCCATTTCCTCCGCTAGCGACGAGCGTCTGCGAATAGGCGGCTGACATCGTTGCACCTGGCAGAACAGCCGGCGTGATCCTGATGGTCCAGCAGAGGAAGCAGGCGGGTGAGGGTGGCACGACCAGCGTCAGGTCATTGACCGCGCTGTTGGTTAGGGTAACTCCTCCCTCACCGGTCGTAAACACACTGCCACCGACGCGTGAGTCCGTCACAGTGATGGCACCGTCGCGAGAGATGACATCGCCGCCGACCAGGACACCTGTCAGCGTCACGACGCCAGCACCCGAGGGGGGTGACGTCGCCTCTGATCGTGCTGCCGGCACCCACCGTGATGGCGCCTGCAACGGTGCTGATGCTGCCGCCTATTATTACATTAGCTCCGAGTGTGACCACGCCGGCGCCAGTGGTGATGACGCTGCCGCAAGTCGAACTGCCGGCACCAATGGTGATGGCACCCGCTATGGTCCTGATATCACCATCAATTCTGACGTTCGTCGTCAGGGTGACCACGCCGGCTTCGCTAGTAATACCGCCGCCGACACTCCGACTCCCATCGCCGACATTGATGGCTCCGGCTACGGTGCTGATACCACCACGTACTTCGGCGTCCGCCCCCAGTGTGACCACCCCGTCACGGGAAGTAATAGCACCGCCGATAGAACCCGCAATACCGACATTGACTGCTCCAGCTACGGTGCTGATACCACCACCTACTATGACGTCCCTCCCCAGTGTGACCACCCCGTCACGGGAAGTAATAGCACCGCCGATAGAACCCGCAATACCGACATTGACTGCTCCAGCTACGGTGCTGATACCACCACCCACTATGACGTCCCTCCCCAGTGTGCCAACCCCGGCTTTGGTAGTAATATCACCGCCGACAGAACCCGCAATACCGACGTTGACTCCTCCGCCATCAGTGAGAATGTAGCCGCCCACGCTGCTATTAGCCGCCAGGGTAACGACGCCGGTGACGTTGGGCGTTGCGTTGGTGCTGGCCGTTGTAAGGTTACCGCTCAGCGTGCTGCCAATACCTATGCTAACGGCAGCGATGGAGGTCGCGTTCGCTTTCACGATGGAGTCGGCCCCTACCGTGAGCGCCCCGATCGTTACAAGATTCAGGTCGGAGGTAAGCCCATCTGCGTTGATTAAATTATTCGCGCCCGTGGTGAATGCGCCGCTGAAAGTGAGGGTGGCCGGCTTGGTGCCGCCAATGCTGATGGTGTCGCCTGCTCCGAGCGTTAACACTCCGCCAGAATAGTTACCCGGGCTGACGACGGTGACGCCTGGAGGAAGAGTGGTTGATACGTCTGAAAGAATATAGTCAGTCCCCACGGCGGCTATGATTGTCACAACATAATCTTCCACCTCGCCATTGCCGCTCGCACTGGTCTGCTGGTGGAGGTCAGGCGCACACGCACACCCGCCGTGCCTCTACTGGCGTTCGCGGACACGGTGAAATTGACCGTACGGTTGGAATTGGAAGTGCCGTTGGCGATGGTGATGTTGGTGGCGATCTGCTCACCGGAGTCGGTGAGCACACCATTGCGGTTGAAGTCGATCCAGACGTTGAGGTAAACCGTGGAACCACTGGTGTTGCTCACATTGACCGTCATGCTGCCCGCCACTCCCTGAGTCACGCTGGCAGGCAGGGTGACGCCGTCTTCGTCATCAGGCGTTCCTGTGATGTCATCGCCCGTGGCGGTGGCATTGGCGGTGATGGACGATTCACTGTCAGTGAGAGCCCCGATTTTCAGCTTCGAATTGACAGTGCTGCTGGCACTGGAAAACCCCGAGTAGTCGCTGTAATCCGTCTGGGCCACGGCGGCCAGCGTTGACATCAACCAGACGGAGCACATTGAAACGATGAAACGTGTCGCTTTTAGGCGACACGTCAGACCGGGTAATCGTGATGCGGTATCCCTCATGGGGTGGATTTTAGGATAGGGACAGGCGAGTCCGGCTGCGTGTGCGGCGGGTCAGATGTGAGGCGGCGGCGGCGAGCAGCAGCAAGGCCGAGCCCGGCTCCGGCACCACGGCGGTCTGGAGACTGAATACCCCAGGATTCGCACCAAAGGTGCCGTCGCCCTGGACGTTGTTGCTCCGCCGGTGATCGCCTGATCCGCCGTGGCCAGATCCCAGTTGTAGGAGCCCAGCTCATCAGCGGGATCAGGAAAGCGCCAAGTGTTGGACAGGTTGCGGCTGTCCCCCACCAAGGCCCATTCACTGCTTGGGACGATCAATTTGGAGTTGTACACCCATAGGTAAGCCTTTTCCCCCTGCGTGAACACATCCGCAGGATTCGCGTCAGGCGAATCCGAGTAGCCTCCGAAATCATGGTTCACGGTCCCCGCAAAAAACTGCTCCACCGAGTTCCAACCTTCGCTGTCCGGGTCGTCCAGGTCCAAAGGCATCGCATCGAACGCACGGTCAAACACCTTCCAGTTCGCCGCCCATTGATCGACGTTCTGATAAGTCGGGGTGAAAGCGCCAAAGGAGCCGATTTCGAAGGAATAATCGGACGTCAGCGGCTGGCCGTTGCTGTCGAACAGGGTGTCATTGAAGGCACTGCCCCAGAAGACCGTGCTGGCGCTGGCACCGCAGCACAGCCACGCCATCACACCAAAAAAGGCGGCCAGCGGGTTGATTCGTGAGGGTAGTTTCATTGGGAACAAGGAGGTGGGGAGGGAGCATTGGGCGGTGGCTGAGCTGGTGCGCCAGAGTCACCGCCGCACCGAAACGACAGAGCTTTGAGCCTAAATATATCAGGTATATTATAATTACAATAAAAATAAACCCAACAAATCAGCCGCCTTCCTGGCCTATTTTCGCGCCTGAACTGGCGGCGTGCGGCGCTTTGCCACCCGCCAAGCGATTCAACTTGAGCGCTTTCAGCCCCCATTTTTACCCCAGGGGCAGAAATCTCATGCGCGGGCCGCTGCCGGGCGTTAGAAGAGCCAATGAAGTTGGAACAAGGCCAAATTTGGAAAAAAGGTGAGGGCTATTATCGCATCGTCGAATGGGCGCGGCTGTCCATCGAGTACAAGCTCATGCAGGACCCAGCGACCAAGGAAGGCACGCTGCACAAGGTCACGAAAAAGGAATTTTGCCGCCTGCTCAAGGACGCGGTGCTCGTGAAGCCGGAGGATCTGCCGGCGGCGGGTGCGGAACTCAGCCCCGCGCCTGCTCCAGAAATAGCGTGAACTCGTGCCGGTTGTAGGTCAGGTGCGTCTGCGCGAACAGCCGCAGTCCTGCCGTAGCGGCGGTTTGCACGATCTGCTCAAACAAATCACTGGGCAGATCGACGGTCTCGACCCGTGGCACCTTCAGGGTGAACACCACCAGCCCGTGCGGTTTTAATAACGCAATAGCCGCACCACTGAGAATTTGAACGCCCTCCCCTACCAGACAAAACGCAGAACTACCACTGAGCGACTTGTTGCAACAATAGGGGCGTTTCACGGATGAGGAAGATGCCGTGGAATGGCTGCTGCGCGGGCGCAGGCGGTGTGGTGGTTTGCGCCGCGTCTTGAGCTGCCAGGACGGAGGCGTGGTGCTGTTGTCGAGGTAGTAGCTGGTGTAACTGTTGAGTTCGGGCGAGCTGTCGTCATCCCAGAGGTGGCGACGGCCGTCGGTGGCGGGAGTGCTTCCAGCGCGGAGGCGGTAAACGGCCGGGCGTTCATGCTCAGGGCGTCCTCGGTCCAGGCGGCATTCTCGTTAGTGACTGTGGTGAAGGTATTGGCGGCGGTGTTGCAGAGCAGCAGGCGGCCGGCAGTCGTGAACGCGGCAGGCGGCAGGAGATAGGCCAGCATCCAGTGGGTGCGGCGGCGATGCGTGATCCCTCGAGTCCGGCCAGCGTGGTGGCGGTATCCAGGGTGATTTTGTTGCCAGAACTGATTGGGCATCGATCTCGAACCGCTGACTGGCCAGAGCACAGTCCATGACCTCGAGGTAATGCGAGCCTGCGGGCAGTGTGAGCGTTACCGTCGCGGCGGCCTTGGCGATCACGAACGTCCCCGGTGGCGGTGCTTTGATGATTCGGGTTGTTGATCGTGGCCGTGACCGGGTAACTGCCGTGGATGGTCTGCGGAGCGTTCGGCCAAGTCACAGCCAGGCCAGCCGGGCGCGTTGACACAGGATTTACAAGATGGCAGAATTCAAATTCTCCGGTTAATCGAGCCAATTGCAAAACCCCAGGTAATAGGGCCATTCCGGACTCTTAAAGATTCTAAACACGGCTGGGATGCCCCGTTTACGGCGGTTTTGCAATTGGCGCTGATCTCAGATTTATGGGAGAAATACGTTTAACAAAAGGTGATGCTTGTGGGGGTCGTTAGGCAGCGATGATACCTGGCACAAAAAAACCGGTCTCTGGCTCACCACGAACCAAGAGACCGGTTAGAACTGCACTGCTAATGAAGTCTCAGCAGGCAGGATACAGATGACGACGGCGGCGCAGGATCAGCCCGATCCCGGTCGCCGAGATGAGCAATGCACCGCTTGGCTCAGGCACGGCAGCAAGCTGGGCCTCAAAGGTATTGTCAGCCATTACCGAAGTGATGGTGCCACCACCAGCCAGAATGCCCCCTGCCCCGCTAGAACCGTAGTTCGTGTCAGTGCGTCCATAAATGACACTGGTCATGTTTGAAAACTCAAAGGTGTCCGCTGGCAGAATGGAACCGAAAGTAGGCAGTGCCCAGCTCCCAGTGCCGAGAAATGCCTGACCACCTGTGGAGCCAGTTTGGCCCAAAGCATCATACACCCACATGTAGGCATTTTGGCCGTCGGAGGCAGAGCTTAGCACATTGTCTGTGCCGCCAAAGGTCCAGGGAATGCTGTTAATTAGCATGTCTGAGCCGAGCATGTTCCAGTTACTGTTCCATGAGCCGATGTTTGTATCCGTAGGCGCGAAGCCAGTATTGAAGTAGCCGACACTGAAGGTGTAATTGGTCGAATCCAGCGGTGTGCCGCCGCTATCAAAGTAGGTCTGCTGGGAGCCGGAAAAGGTGACGGTGCCACCCCAGTTGAAGGATTGAGCGGAGGCCTCCTGGGTGGAAAGCGCGGCAAAAGCCAGCGCAATAAGGAGGGAGATTTGATGAGTGATTTTCATGTCGGGTTTTATCTTGGTGGGTTTGAGCTGAGCAGTTTGAGCAGAGGAGATTGCTGGTGTTTTCTGGTGGTAGCCCGAGGGAGGCTTCTGCTCCTCCCCCGAGCCACTCCTGAGTGACGATCACGGCGTCCACCGGCATTAACACTTGAGGCAGATACATGGAACGAGCCCGAGCCACTCCTGAGTGACGATCACGGCGTCCACGGACGTGGAATGACCAAGCTGTTCACAGCAGTCGCATTGAAGCGCTTGATGAACTGGGCTCGTCCGGCCTTCATGAAAGGTGTGGAACTGGCATTGCCGATCGGCGAATGCAGCGTCCAATACTGGTTCGGCGCACCGGCATTGAGCAGCCAGTAGGAGGTATAGCCGGATGTGTTCGGCGTGCTGTCACCTTTCCAGAGCTGGATCTGATCCGCGAGACCAGCCGAGGTCGCTCCGACAAAGCCACTAGCTAGGGTATGCGCGCGGCTGTTTGGCGTGTCATCCAGCGGATAGCCACCTGCGGTCAATGAAATGTCAACTGGCAGATTCAGACGGAACTGGTTCATACGGGCTTCCCCGATATGATTGACCATGCTGGAGCTAGCGCTGTTGGTGTGCTTCACCAGCACGCCCATGCCTGATGGGATGACCAGCGAATCACAGTTCACCATGCCGGCTGGCTTCGACCAGTAGTAGAAGGATGGGCCAGCATCCAGCAAGTAATAGGTGGTGAAGATACCGCCGATAAAGGTCTGCACCTGATCCGCCGTGCCGCTGCTGTTTGATCCAGTGAAGACGGCTTTCGGCGCGAGATCTGCCAACATGACATGCTCACGCAGCAGGAAGGTGGCACCCGCGAGCTCTGATGGCAGGCTGTTTGTGGTGTTGTTCACGCTGGCTAGGTCCAAGCCGATGCTCGTCGCGGTCGTCGTAGAATAGCTCACGTCGATGCGATGTCCTTCATTCGCGCCACTGGTGATTTCCACATAGTAGGGCTTCGTCGAGTCCATGTAAGTACGCAGGTCGCGCGTATCGGGCAAATAGGAGACCATCGAAGAGCCAGAAGCACTGCTGATGGTGCTGGAGAAGACAGGTTTCTTCACCAGGTTATGGCTAGAGCTTTGATAAGTGCCCTGGACATTCGTGCTCATCCAGCCTTCGACCCAAGTGTATTGAGTCGCAGCAGGAGCCGCCAGATCAAGCTTCATACGAACGAAGCCTTTGCTGCCAGCTGCACCGCGCGCGGTCCACTTCAGAGTCTCTGTGCCATCCATGTTCGAAGTCGTGGTCAGGGCAGCTGAGACAGTTGTCCAGACTGCCAAATCGCTGCTCTGTTCCAGCGTGTAGCTGACATCCGCACGACCGCCTAGAGGACGGCGGTAAGTGACATCGTAGCTGCCGTCTCCAGCAGTTGCGACATTCAGGCCGGCATTACCCGCCTTCACTGCTCCCCCGTTACCCAGCACCACTGGGACTCCTGAAGCAGGATCACTGCCGAAGGCGTACTCCATGAGGTCCGTGAGACGATCTAGGTCATTGTTGCTGGCCGGTATAGGACCGGCACCAATGGTGCTTCTGCGCCATGTTTCATATGGAGTGAGAATCTCGAACGTCCCGGAGGCGGAACCCTGATAATTCGGGTCGTTGATCGTGGCGGTTACCGGGTAACTGCCGACGGCGGTCTGCGGAGCGTTCGTCCAAGTCACGGTCAAGCCGACCGGAGCCGTCGTCGCCGTGGGCGTGAGCGGGCTGCCGGTGTAGGTTTGCGTCAGATCGCTGAGCGTCACCGTGGCGGTGGCCTTGGCGATCACGAAGTTCCCCGCCGACAATCCGGTCAGGGTGTTGTAGTTGGCGCTGTCCGTCGGAACGAAGTCCGCCGTGACCGCATAGGTGCCGGCAGGGGTCTGTGTCGCTGCGCCGCCGGTAAGGATGTTCGCCACCACGCCAGAAACGGAACTCGCGGAGATCGCGACCGTGGCGGACTGGCCGGAGCCGTTGTAGGTCTGCGGGGAATTGCTCACCGTCAGCGTCGCCGTCGGCGTGGCCTTGGCGATCGTGAACGTCCCGGAGGCGGACCCCTCGTAGTTCGGGTCGTTGATCGTGGCGGTGACCGGGTAAGTGCCGGCGGCGGTCTGCGGAGCGTTCGTCCAAATCACCGTCAAGCCGACCGGAGCCGTCGTCGCCGTGGGCGTGAGCGGGCTGCCGGTGTAGGTTTGCGTCAGATCGCTGAGCGTTACGGTGGCGGGAGCCTTGACGACCGTCTGGCAGGCGGGTGAGGGTGGCACGACCAGCGTCGTGTCATTGACCACGCTTGAAGTTATGGTAACGACTCCGGCACCGAGCGCCACCACCACGCCACCGACGCGTGAGTCCGTCACAGTGATGGCTCCGTCGCCAGTGATGACATCGCCGCCGACATGCACGCCGGTTAGCGTCACGACCCCGGCACCCGAGGGGATGATGTCGCCTCCGACCTTGCTGCCGGCACCCACCGTGATGGCACCTGCAACGGTGCTGATGCTGCCACCTATTTTTACATTCGTGGTGAGTGCGACCACGCCAGCGCCAGTGGTGATGACGCTGCCGCAAGTCGCACTCCCTTCACCAATGGTGATGCCGCCCGCTATGGTCGTGATATCACCATCAATTTTGACGTTCGCCCCCAGGGTGACCACGCCGGCTCCGGTAGTAATACCACCGCCGACAGTCTGACTCCCATCTCCGACGGTGACGGCTCCGGCTCCGGTGCTGATACCCCCACCCGTTGTGACGTTTGCGCCCAGTGTGACCACCCCGGCTTGGGTGGTAATAGCACCGCCGACAGAACCCGCAATACCGACGGTGACGGCTCCGGCATCAGTGAGAATGTAGCCACCCACGCTGCTATTAGCCGCCAGGGTAACGACGCCGGTGACGTTGGGCGTTGCGGTGGAGCTGGCCGTTGTAAGGTTACCGCTCAGCGTGCTGCCAATACCTATGTTAACGGCAGCGATGGAGGTCGCGTTCGCTTTCACGATGGAGTCGGCCCCTACCGTGAGCGCCCCGATCGTTACCAGATTCAGGTCGGAGGTAAGTCCACTTGCGTTGATTGAATTACCCACGCCCGTGGTGAATGCGCCGGTGAAAGTGAGGGTGGCCGGTTTGGTGCCTTCAATGCTGATGGTGTCGCCTGCTCCGAGCGTTAACACCCCGCCAGAATAGACACCCGGGCTGACGACGGTGACCCCTGGAGGAAGGGTGGTGGAGGTGTCTGACAGAATATAGTCAGCGGCATTGGAGCGAGCAGAGATCGCAATAAAGATACTTATAACGATGGCTGGTCGCAATTTTAAGAATGCATACATAATGGCGAGGTGTTCTGTGTTTGGCGGATCTTAAAATATAAAGGCATATTTCAATAATTCAAATCATATTTGCTGTTTTTTATGGTTTTTAATAATTCTACCCTGAAATTAAGATAAAGCGTAAGTTTCAAAGTCAGTGCCCCTCATCCACCACAAAACGTGGCATTTTCCCTCTGCGAGTTAGATGCCTGCCAGAATCCCCCAGGACGCCATGATTCGGGCTCGGGCGCACTGATTGATGGAATCGGTGGGAAATCACCCAACCTGACAACGACTGGTGATCTGCGCTTCCCAAGCGAACCAACCCGAGCGTTTCCAGTCTCATTTTTGCACCTGGGCAAAAAAATCATGCGCGGGCCGTTGCCGGGCTTTAGGGATGCCGATGAAGTTGGAACAAGGCCAGATTTGGAAGCAGGGGGAGGATTACCTCCGTATCGTCGAATGGGCGCGCCTGTCCATCGAGTACAAGGTGATGAAAGATCCCATCTCCAAGCAGGGCACGCTCTACCGGGTCTCCAAAAAGGAATTCTGCCGCCTGCTCAAAGGCGCGGTCTTGGTGAAGCCGGAAGATCTGTCAGCGGCAGAACCCGCTACCGAGCCTGAGGCTCCAGCATCAGCGTGAACTCGTGCCGGTTGTAGGTCAGGTGTGTTTGTGCAAACAGACGCAGCCCGGCCCCCTTGGACATCGACACGATCAGTCGAAACAATTCATTGGCTTCCTCCACCGAATCGATCCGTGGCACTTTGAGCGTGAAAACGACAAGTCCATCCGGCTTGAGAAACCGTGACAACCGGATCACCTGCCCGATGGATTCCTCCGGCGGTCCGTTCATATCACACAGCAGTGCGTCATAGCTCGTGCCTGCTTTCGGTTCAAAGGCCGCCACGTCTTCGAGGAAAAATTTCAATCCTGGCCGGCCATTGAGGCGTTTGTCCAGCGCTGCACGATCAATCGCCGTCACGCGTTGATTCCGGGCCAGCAGTTCGGAGGTCATGCCGCCCGGGCAGGCACCCAGTTCGAGCCAGTGACTCCCCTCTTTCAGCACCGGCCGGTACAGCAGCAGGTAATGCAGTGCCTCCGCGATCTTGGCTCCGGCACGGCTGATCGTGTCCGGCGCGTCCTGATCAATGTACTTGCTGCCACCGGCATACAGGCCGTTCGAGGCACGCGGACTCTGCATGCCGCAAAACAGCCCCTCTTTGCCGACCAGACAAAACAGCGTCTCCGCCGTTGGGTCCTGCTCCTCCACAGTTCCGGCAGGTAGTTTCGGGAACAATTGCAGCACGCGCCCGCGTAAGTTCGAGGCGAGTCCTTTGTAATACTTGTCCGGCGCGGTGGGATTGAGCTGACCGATGAAAATGCCCTGCGGCTGCCGCCCGCCGAATTTCTTGAGCAGCGTCTGCGCCGCTTTTTCGATGAAGCCGTCCATCTTCTGCGGATTGCAGGGCCAAGTGTGGTCCATCGGCAAATTCCAGCGCACAAACTTCGCCGCCGCCGACTGCTGCACCGCTGCTGGCTTGGTGGTCTTGATCAAATAATAGTCCTGGCCCAGCCGCGTGCAGGCTCCTGCCCCGCAGCGCCGCAGCACCTCGTCCGCGATCCCCGCAAAAATCTCTGGGATGCGCACCAGCCACGGTCGAGTCTGTGGCGTGGCGTCGTTCTGGCTCTCTTGATTCATGCCGCTTGCTCTCGTCGCAGCAGACGGTGGCTTCAAGCAGGTCGATGCCTGAGGACGAAATACTTGGCGAAACGCATTCTGCTTCTACCCTGGGCGCTCGTGAAACCACCTCTCCGCCGCGTCCTTCGTCTGCTGCTCCGCGTTGCCCTCGCCGGCTTACTGTTCATTCTGCTGCTGACGGCCTCCGTCTGGTGGTATCTGACTCCCGATGCCACGGTACAGCACGGCATCGTGTACACGCAGCGCCACGGTCATGATCTCACGCTGGATGTGGTCCGTCCGGCACGGGCGAATGGCAGCGCGGTACTGGCAATGATCAGCGGCTCGTGGAAATCAGACCCCGGCAAGTTTCAGTCGTGGATGGCCGCGCCCTTTCTGCGTGAAGGCCAGACCGTCATCGCCGTGAGCCATCTCTCCCAGCCAGAGGCCACCATCATGGAGATCGTGGCGGATGTGCACCGCGCGGCGCGTTTTGTGCGGCTGCATGCGGCGGAGTACGGCATCGATCCGCAGCGCATCGGCGTCTTCGGCGGCAGTTCCGGCGGTCATTTGAGCCTCATGCTCGCCACCTGCAGCACGCCGGGAGACGCCAGCGCCGCCGATCCTGTCGAACGTGAAAGCAGCACCGTGCAGGCCGCAGCCGTGTTGTATCCTGTCACGGATCTGATCGATCTCGGCCCCTCCACGCAGAATCTCCACGATGGCGGCCCGCCAAAGAGCTTCCGCAAATCCTTCGGCCCCAAGGGCACCGATCTCGCCGTCTGGAAAGGCATCGGCCACGATGTCTCGCCCATCTTCCACATCACGCCCGCGCTGCCGCCCGTGTTCATCACCCATGGCGATGCCGACACCCTCGTGCCGCTGGATCAATCCCTGCGCTTCCAGCAAAAAGCCGCCGAACTCGGCCATGCGGTCGCCCTGACTGTGCGCCCCGGCAAAAAACACGGCTGGCTCACCATGCCCTGGGACATTCATCTCATCGCCGGCTGGTTGGCACAGCATCTGGCGCGCTAGCAAGCCGCAGCGCCACGGGAGCGCGAGAAAGCGGGGTTTCACTTTGCGCGGCCGCATTTCTTTCTACCCTCCGCGTCCCGCATGTCCGTCAAACTTCGTCTCAACACCGCCACCGTCACCCAAGTCGTCCTCGCCAAAGTCGGCAATCCGCAGCGCGAGGAGCCGCTGCAAACCTCCCGCGAGGTTTTTCAAGTCGCCGAGGCCGATCAGGAAACGCTCACCGGGCTGTTTTTGAAGCCCTTCAAAGCCTGCATCGCCCACCGCTTCACCCATCACGCCTCGCTGACCCAGCATGAGGTGAACAACTGCGCCAAGGCCGTTTTTGCCGATGAGACGAAGCTGCTCGCCAAAGGCATCGAAATCGCCCAGCGGCTCTACGCCAAATCGAATCATCCTAACATCAAGGCCGGCGATCTGTGCATCGCCATGCTCAAGGAAGTCCACATCGAGGGCGAGCTCGTCAGCGGCCTTTGCATCTTGAAAAGCGACAGCGTCGTGCCCTTCCTCACCATCACGCCGCGCAATGGCGACCTCCAGCTCAGCACTGAGCACGGCATCAATCCCGACAAGATCGACAAAGGCTGCCTCATCCTCAATTTCTGGGCGGAAAAAGGCTACTACGTCCTCACCTTCGACCGCAGCGGCGGCGACACCCGCTTCTGGGTGCGCGAATTCCTCGGCGTCGAAGCCGTGCCAGACGCCGCCTTCCTCACCAACGCCTACACCAAAATGGCGGTGTCCTTCCTCGAAGAACAGAAGTCTGAGGATGATGACTCGCCGCCGTGGGAAACAGCCAACGCCGCCAAGGACGCGCTCAACTACTTCGAGGACCGCGAGAAGTTCGATCTGGAAGAATTCGGCCAGACCGTGCTCAAATCCGCCGATGCCATCGCCAAGTTCGACGAGCACCGCGCCCGCATCGAGGAAGAGCAGGGCCAGCCACTGGAAACCAACTTCGAGATCTCCAAGAAAGACCTCACCAAGGCCAAAAAGCGCATCGCCGCCGTGCTCAAGCTCGACACCGGCGTCGAGATCCACATCAAGCCCGCCACCAGCGACGCCGACCCACAGCTCGAACGCGGTTACGATGACAAGAAGGGCATGAAGTTCGTGAAGGTGTATTACAACAAGGACATCAGCGCTGGCTGAAATGACGAATGCGGAATGACGAATGCAGAATGAAAATCCCGCCACATTCAACTTCATGAACGCCGCATCCGATCCCACCTCTCCCCAGCGCCTGTGGAAAATGGGCCGCGTCGTGCTGCAGCGCGAAACGGCGCATCGGGGCGGCAAAACGGTGATCGTTATCAAGGACTTCGCCACGCATTTACCGATTTCGGTCATCGAGACCATCGCCAAACGCGTCCGCGCCGCCTGTGGCTGCGGCGGCACCGTGCGGGACAAGCGCATCGAGATTCAAGGCGATCAAGCCGCCAAAGTGCGTGCCGTGCTCGAAGCCGAAGGCTTTGAAGTCCGCGGCGTGAAGTGAAAGCACTCACCCGCGCTCAGCGCGTGGCGCAGGATGCACTCGATCAATTGCGGATACGCCAGCCCGCTCTGTAGCGCGGACAAGGCGAAGTCCTCATCTGCGGCGAGGATGGGATTCGGATTGGCCTCAATGAAATAGACGCGGTTGTCCGCTGGATCATCTTCCGCTCCAGCTTGCGCAGGCGATCGGTCACCAGGAAAAATGGCACGAAGATCGAAGGAATGCCCACCGGCACGAACCATTCGTCCCCCACATGACAGGGCGGCATGAACACCTGCCCTCTGGCGGCCAGCTCGTCGTATAGCTGCTGGATCAGCGGCTGCAGTTCCGTCGCTTCAAGCTTCAACCCGAGCTGCGAGATTTTTTTCTCCAGCAATTCATCATCGCTCAGCGCGGCCCAGGTGGCGGGTTCCCTGAGCGCGAGCCTAGCACGTTCTCAGCGCCAAGCGCAAGCCTGCATAGGTTTGGCAGGATAAATCCTCTTTACGCCAAGAACACGACATGACAAAATCCGTTACCCTGTGAAAAGCCATGCAAGTCTTTGGATTTTAGGAGTCACGATCGCATTGATCTGTGGAGCGCTTTGGTTGCAGCCTCAGCCACCTGCGATCATCAAACAATGGCCTGCTGAAAACGGGAGGCAGGTCATGGCTCCGACCAAGCCGTCTCCGGCCGAACCACCGCAGGAGCTGCCGCTGACACAGGCCACGCTGCCAAGCACAAACAAACCACCAAAGAAAAGCAAGCCGCCGCCGCAAGACCCCGGCGCGCGCGGCGCTGAGCCTGGTGGGTAAAGATTCCACCGCAGAGTTGATCTGGCTGGAGGCGATCAACAATCCCGAGCTGCCGAGAGGCGAACGCGAGGACTTGATCGAAGATTTGAACGAGGAGGGCTACTCCAATGGCAAGCAGGCCACCCGCGCCGATCTACCGATGATTGAGGCCCGGCTGCAATTGATCGAGCGCCTGCTGCCCGGCGCGATGGACCAGACGAACCGCGCTGCCTTTGCGGAGGCGCGAAAGGATCTGCTGAACATGCAGACGAAGCTGCGGCAGTGATCCGGCTGGGCATCGGATTCACTGCATGATGTGAAACACGGCCTTCTCGTTCCCGACCTCGTAGAAGCTGCTCCAGGTGTAGTCGAAGACGTATTCCACCTTGCGCTCGGCGGACCAAGTGATGCGGAGCTTGTTGCCAGCGAGTGCTTCCCACTATGGCAGTCCTGCAAAGCCGTAACCCGTGGCGGTGTGATCGGCATGGAATTGCAACTCGCCCTGCTCAGCGCGCCAGCGGCTGTCGGGGAGCCATTTCGCCAGCTCAGGCGCGTCCTGCGGGCCGTAGAAGCTCTCCGGCAAGACGTGCTCGTTTTCATAACGCCGCACCTCGCGGCGCACACCGTCCTTCACATAAGCGATCCACAGGCTTTTTTCCAGTAGGGGACGGGATCGACACCGAGCGTCGTCGGATCGACGGCAAACCACGTTTTCTGGGTCTCCACGAGTTCCTTCACGCGCATGGTGACATCGGCATTCCTGTCGCCACTGCCAAACATGGCGTACAAGATCTGTACCGGCCAGCGCGTGGGACTGAGCATGGCTTTGGGCGCGGGCTGCACCGGCAAGGATTCGATGATTTCTTCCACGGGGGTGGTTTCAATTGAGGGCATCGCAACGGGTTTGGGCAGATTCTTCGGCGCGACGAATTTGATCCACGTCGATGAACCACCGCCCCACAGCGGCTTGCCGGGAAAGCCTGCACCCGCGTTTTTGCGCATGTATTTGTCACCGTCTCTCCAGGGGTTGGCGACAGCGCTGGCGCGGATCTCGGTGCCTTCATCGCGACTGCGGATGAAATCGCGGACACGAGCGGGATCATCGCAGACAGACCACGCGGCAGACGCGGGATCGGAGACGAAGTCGTAGTCGTAGTCGTAGTCGTTGTCCCCCAGCATGCCGGTGACAGCGAAGTACTTCGTGCCGCCCCAGCGCAGGTGATTGTTCACCACATGAAACACGAGCCAGTCGCCGGGATGCAGATCCACATTCATGCGCTCGACCGTGGCACCGTGGATTTCATTCAGCAGCTTGCGCTGACCGTCCATGATGCGTTTGCCGTTCTTGTAGGCCTCGACGACGAAATCATCGGTGGTGGTGATGAGATGCGTGGCGAGCAGGCCTTGCGGACGGGCAGGCGGTTTCGCCACGGGCTTTGGTTTCACGCTGCCATCATCGACATGCGACAGCAGGCGTGGTGGGATCGGGCTGAGTTCGGTTTGTCCCGGTGGTTTCCAGCGGATAGTGATGCCGCTCTCGCCACGACCGCCGACAAAGCCCGCTGAGAGGATCGTCACGCGGCCTTTCGTGAGCGGGATGGTCGTCACCGCTTCGGTGCCATCGCGAAATGCGCAGACGACTTCGCCCTGAATCATGAGCAGGTTGCGGTCGTAGAAGCTGTTGGTGGTGAAACTGTAGTCGCCATCGGCCTTGATCTCCAGCATGCCGCTCGCCACGGCATTGCGCTCGGGTTCCCAGGTCCACGGTGCGAGGGACTCCACGATGAACTTCTCGCCGATGGGCTTACCGAGCTGTTCCAAAGGCACGTTGAAGCCCTCTTTATCATTCGCCTGTAAAGTGTGACGCGGATATCCGGTCACGATCAGACCCGGTGCGAGCGCAAGGTCGATGGCGGCACGCACCTCCACGGTAGCGGTCTTGGTTGCAGGGGCCGTGCCACCCATGAGAGGGGCTGCGGCACTGAGGACCAGCGAGAGGGACAGCAGGATCGAGGTTTTCATCGTGGCGCAGGGTTGGGGCGGAAATTCTGCGGACAAACTACCACAGAGGCCACTGCCACACACGCAGTCATTCCCGCTGTTCTTGACCCTTCATTCTCTGCGTCCTCCGCCGCTCTGCTCCACTGCGGTGAAATCGCGTGTGCGAAATGCAGGCTAGCCGCAGTGCCAACTCACTACCTGCCCAACACCAGCACGCCGAGCGGTGGCAGATCCACCACGAGGCTCCACGACTGGCCCTGCCAGGGAATCTGCTGGGCCTGAAAGCCAGCGCCGGCGCTCACGCCTGACCCCGCATAAATCGCGGCATCCGAATTGAGCAGCTCGCGGTAGCTGCCAGCAGCACTCACGCCCACGCGGTAGTTTTTGCGTGTCACGGGTGTCGCATTGACCAGCACATACACTTTGTCACCATCCGGTGCGGAGCGGCCGAAGGCGAAGATGCTGCTGTCCGCATCATTGGCATCCAGCCAGAAGAAGCCGCCGGCCTCATGGTCTCGTGCATGCAACGCCGGGCGTGAGGTGTAGAGGTGATTGATGTCGCGAACGAGCTTTTGCAGGCCGCTGTGCTCCTCGCCGAGGAAGAGATGCCAGTCGAGGCTGGCGTCGTGCTTCCACTCGTTCCACTGGCCGAACTCACCGCCCATGAACAGCAATTTCTTGCCCGGATGCATCCACATCCAGGCCAAGAACATGCGTAGGTTGGCGAACTTCTGCCAGCGGTCGCCAGGCATTTTGTTGATGAGCGATCCTTTGCCATGCACGACCTCGTCATGGCTCAGCACGAGGACAAAATTCTCGTCGAAAGCGTAGATCATGGAGAACGTGGCCTCGCCATGGTGATACTTTCGATGCACCGGCTCATTCGCCATGTAGCGCAGGCTGTCGTTCATCCAGCCCATGTTCCATTTGAAGCCGAAGCCGAGGCCGCCACTGCTGACGGGCTTGGAAACGCCCGGCCAAGCGGTGCTTTCCTCCGCGATGATCGTCGTCCCAGGATGCTTCTCGTAGCACACGCAGTTGAGGTCACGCATGAAGGCGATCGCCTCCAGGTTTTCGCGCCCGCCGAGGTGGTTGGGCACCCACTCGCCCGCCTCGCGTGAGTAATCCAGATAGAGCATGGAGGCCACGGCATCCACGCGTAGGCCGTCGATGTGGAACTGCTCCAGCCAGTAGAGCGCGTTCGAGATGAGGAAATTCTTCACCTCATGGCGGCCATAGTTGAAGATGAGCGTGCCCCAGTCCTGATGCTCGCCCAGGCGCGGGTCTTCGTGCTCATACAAAGCGGTGCCGTCGAACTTTGCCAGACCGTGGTCGTCTTTCGGGAAATGGCCGGGCACCCAGTCCAGGATGACGCCGATGCCATTTTGATGACAGCGATCCACGAATTCGCGAAACTCATCGGGGTTCCCAAAGCGGCTTGTCGGCGCGAAGTAACCCGTGACCTGATAGCCCCAGGAGCCGTCAAAAGGATACTCCGCGATGCCCATGATCTCGATGTGCGTGAAGCCAAGGTTTTTGACATATGGGATCAAATCATCCGCCAGTTCAGTGTAGGACATCCAGCGGTTCCCATCTTCTGCCTTCCGTTTCCAAGACCCAAGATGCACCTCGTAGGTGCTCATGGGCGCGTGATAGACATTCCGCTGCGGGCGGGCCTGCATCCAGTCGCCGTCAGACCATTTGTAGCGCGTCAGATCGAACACGAGGCTGGCGGTTTGCATGCTGTGCTGGCCGAACACCGCGTACGGATCGCTTTTCACGCGCAGGCGACCATGCTTGTCCACCAGCTCGAATTTGTAATGCGTGAGTTCGGCCAGACCAGGGATGAAAATTTCCCAAATACCGGCCTCCATGCGGTTACGCATGATATGCACACGTCCGTCCCAGCGGTTCCAGTCACCGACCACTGACACGCGTTGCGCATTCGGTGCCCACACCGCAAACTGACAGCCAGCGACGCCATGCACGGTCTTCAACCGAGCGCCCAGCACCTCCCACAGCCGCTGATGCGTGCCTTCGCGGAAAAAATACATGTCCTGGTCGCCCAGCAGCAGGCCAAACGAGTACGGATCGCTATTGCGAGTGGTGGCACCGGTCTCGTCGGTGATTTCCAGTTCGTACAGCCCCTTTGGCGTCACGGCTTCAAACAAACCGTCCGCATGCGCCTTCACCGCCGGGAAGGACTCGCCACCGCAGATCACCGCGACCTTGTCCGCAAAGGGCTGCACGGTGCGCACCACTTGCTTGCTCCCATCAAGTTCGTGCGCGCCCAGGAAGGCGAACACATTTTGATGCCGCGCAGCCAGCACGGATTTAATCTCGGCTTTATTCGAATATTGGCTCATCAGTCTTCACTCATGGAGCGCTCCCGCCCAAAAGCAACGGATTGACCATCTCGCGTCCGATTCGCTCCCACGCCAGCCGCCGCATCAGCCCGCGCCGCTCCTGCCTTAGAGCCACTCCCACATGGGCGCGGATTTTTTTCGCGACCGACTCAGCAGACTCGCTCAAAGCGAAGAATTCCGCCCCTACCGCCACCTCACGATGCGCCGGAATGTCCGAGCAGAACACCGGCACACCATGCAGCGCCGCCTCGATCAGCGGCAGCCCATAGCCTTCCTGCGTGCTCGGAAAAAACAACGCGTCCGCCATTTGATACAGGCTGCGAACGTCATCATCACTCAACGGACTCGACTCACCCAAAAACAGCACTCGCTCCCGCACCCCCAATGCCATCGCGAGTTCTTCCAGTTCACTGAAATAGGCCATGCCATCGGCCTGGTGCGGATCAGGGGCCGCCGTCACGACATAAAACGCCTCCGACAGCTCCGCGAGCACCCGCAGGCCCAGCTCGATGTTTTTTCGTCGCACGAAACGCGTGGGATGCAGCAGCACTAGGCCGGCATTGTCGAGCTTCAGCGCCGCAACAGTCTCCGTCAGGCCCAGCACGGCTACCGCATCGCATCCGTTCGGAATGACGTAGATCGGCTCTGCGGTGACTTGCGCATATTCACTCTTCCGATGCGCCGAAACCGCCACATGCACCGCCAGCGGCACATTTTCCGACCAGCGCACATCATGCACCCAATTGATCCAGCGAATGTCAGGGCGTGTTTGCGTGAGTTCGAGCAGTTCCCGCGTCCATGCGAGGTCAAACGCCATCGTAAACACATTGTGGACGATGACGGCGCTTCGTTGTGGAGCGCGGCTGCCCTCATCCGCCTTGGTCATTGGCGCGTGCGGGCACTCGCGCTCCATCCAAGCCTGGAAGCGGATGTGGGCATCCGCGCTCCGGTCAAACAGCGTGACCTCATGCTCTAGCGTTCGCAACGCAGCCGCCTGCTCGCCAACGACACGCTCCACGCCGCCGATGACGGGGGGCAGCGTGTAATGCAAGATGGCGATGCGCATGCCGCGCACAGGAGCGCGGACGCCCTCGTCCGCAAATGCTTCAATGCGGCTGCGGGCATCCGCGCTCCGTTTCAAGAGCGTTAAACCACGATGTTCACCAGCTTACCGGGCACGACGATGATCTTCTTGGCGGGTTTCCCCTCCATGAATTCCTGCACGCGGGCGCTGGCGAGGGCGATCTGTTCAATCTCCTCCTTCGTGGCCTGGATCGGCACGCGGGCTTTGTCGCGCAGCTTGCCGTTCACCTGAAAGACGACTTCCACCTCGTCCTCAATGAGGGCGGCGGGATCGTATGTCGGCCATTCGGCATCGGCGAGGAGACCATTCACCGCCAAGGCGGGGAACTTGCTGGCGATGCGCGCGTTCAGATCATCCGCGATATGCGGAGCGAAGGGACTGAGCACTTTCATGAAGGTCACAATGGCGGCGGCGGGTTTCACTTCGGCACCGGTGAACGCGTTCGTGCAGATCATCATCTGGCTGATGGCCGTGTTGAAGCTTAGCTTTTCGATGTCTTCACCACACTTCTTGATCGTCTCGTGCAGCGCCTTGGTGAGCTGCTTGTTCGCGGGCACGTCTTGCAACGCGGCAGACATGCTCCACACGCCTTCGTCATCGACTTCCATGACGAGACGCCACACGCGGGCGAGGAAGCGATACACGCCCTCAACGCCCTTCATGCTCCACGGCTTCACCTGCTCCAGCGGGCCCATGAACATCTCATACAGGCGCAGCGAATCCGCGCCGTATTCACGCACGACGTCGTCGGGGTTCACGACGTTGCCGCGTGACTTCGACATCTTCTGACCGTCCTCGCCGAGGATGAGTCCTTGATTCACCAAGCGTTGAAACGGCTCCGGCGTGCTGACGTAGCCGAGATCAAATAGCACCTTGTGCCAGAAGCGGGCGTACAGCAGGTGCAGCACGGCGTGCTCGGTGCCGCCGACGTAGAGATCGACACCGCCGGGCTTGCCGCCGCCCATCCAATACTGCTCAGCGGCTTCGCCGACAAAGCGCTCGCTGTTCTGCGCATCGCAGTAACGCAGGTAATACCAGCACGAACCCGCCCACTGCGGCATGGTGTTGAGTTCACGCGTCGCGGTGGCGGAGTAGCGCACCCAATCGGTGGCCTTTGACAACGGCGGCGCGGGCGTGCCGGTCGGTTTGAAATCTTCCAAAGTCGGCGGCAGCAGCGGCAGCTCGCTTTCGGGAATGCAGCGATGCTTGCCATCTTCCCACACGATCGGAAACGGCTCGCCCCAGTAGCGCTGGCGGCTAAAGAGCCAGTCACGGAGTTTGAAGTTGATCGTGCCTTTGCCGTGGCCTTCTTTTTCGAGCCATGAAGCAATTCTCCTCTTCGCTTCGGGTGTGGGCATTCCATCAAGGAAGCCAGAGTTCACGGCGATGCCGTTGTCAGTGAATCCTTGCCAATCTTTGCCTTCAGGCGGCTGCACAACCTGCTTGATGGGCAGCTCGAATTTCTGCGCGAACTCAAAGTCACGCTCGTCATGCGCAGGCACGGCCATGATGGCACCGGTGCCGTAGCCCATGAGGACGTAGTCGGCGATCCAGATTGGCACCTCTTGCTTGCTCACTGGATTGATAGCGTATGAACCAGTGAAGACTCCGGTTTTTTCCTTTGCTACCTGACGTTCACGGTCGGACATCGTTCCAGTACGTTGAACGTAGCGCCTTACTTCGCGGGCTTGTTCACCGGTGGTAATGGTTTCCGCAAAAGGATGATCTGGAGCTAACACCATGTAAGTTGCTCCGAAGAGTGTATCAGGACGTGTGGTGTAGACGGTCAGTCGAATAGGAAGTCCGTGTAATTCTCGGCCTTTTACTCGGAAGTGAACCTCCGCGCCCTCGGAGTGCCCAATCCAGTTGCGCTGCAACAGCTTGATGCTTTCCGGCCAGTCGAGGCCGTCGAGTTCATCGATCAAACGCTGGGCATACGAGGTGATGCGCAGCATCCACTGGCGCATGGGGCGGCGCTCGACGGGGAATCCTCCGACTTCGCTTTTGCCATCCACTACCTCTTCGTTGGCTAGGACCGTTCCAAGGGCTTCGCACCACCAAACCGGCGCTTCACTGACATACGCGAGACGCTTGCCATCGATCTCTTCACGGCTCAGTCCCGTTCCTTCGAGTTCAGCGATCGGGCGTGCCTTGCCTGCGTCATTCACGTACGAGTTGTACAACTTCAGGAAGATCCACTGCGTCCATTTGAAGTAGCCGGGGTCGGTCGTGTTCACCTCGCGATCCCAATCGTAGGCGAAGCCGAGGCGCTTCAACTGACCACGAAAGCCCTCAATGTTCTTCTCCGTCGTCGCACGCGGGTGCTGGCCGGTTTTGATGGCGTATTGCTCGGCAGGCAGGCCAAAGGCGTCCCAGCCCATCGGGTGCAGCACATTGAAGCCGGACATCTTCTTGAAACGGCCGATGATGTCCGTGGCGGTGTAACCCTCGGGGTGACCGACGTGCAATCCTGCGCCGCTAGGATACGGAAACATGTCGAGCACGAAATACTTCGGCTTCGAGGCATCGAAGTCGGCATCACCGGGGTTCGGCGTGCGGAAGGCCTTTTGAGCCTCCCACACATCCTGCCACTTCGGTTCAAACTCAGAGAATGGGAAGGCTTTGCGCTGCTCGCTGGACATAAGGGGCGCGAAAGAAGGCGAGGATGACCACAGGCGCAACTACGGAGCGCGAGTATGGCGCAGCCTACCCGTCACTTCAGGATGACGGACACGGAAACCCATGCCGTCACCTCATCATCATGCGAAGGGGCAGGAAAGTCAGGCGAGTAAAATACTCGCGCTCCCACTGCTACTTGAACAGCTTCGTGCCCGCCTTGAGTTGCGCGTCATGATCCGTCATGCACATTTCCACGCGCTCGCGGATGGTGCGCTCGCCGATGCCATCGTGTTTGGTGGCGACGAGGGCTTTGAGCAGCTCGATCATGGATTGCAAATCATCCATCATGACCCATTCCGGCGCGATCTGGCGGGAGGGGTTCATGTTATGGTAGTTGCCCAGCAGAATCGAAATGCCCGCACTGCGGATGCCTGCGGCTTGCACGGCGGTGGCCTCACAGGCTCCCGCGTCGAGCAGGCAGCGCTGCACGCGGATGCCCTGCTCCTGCGCGGTGCGCATGAGCACGGCCACCGCTTCATTGTCGAAAATAGAAACGCGGTCGCCGACACGAATGACCGGCCCGCCACCCATGACCGCACCATTGACCGGGCGGCTGGTTTCGAGGGAGAGAAACACGCTGTCAGGGCCAAACGGCCAGTTTTGCGCCAGATGCCAGGCTCCGAGCCAGCCGACCTCCTCCGCCCGCGTGAAGGCGGCATGCACAGTGGTGGGAATGTCCAGGCGTGAGAGCTCGAGAAAGGTCATCACAATGGCAGCGCAGCCGATCAGGTCATCGCAGGCCGCCGCCTCGATGCGGCTGTTGGTCACTTCGACCGGAAAATTCCAGGTGGCCATCTGCCCCTTCGCCTTGCGCAGTCCGCGCTTCACGCCAGCCTCGATCTCTGCCTGCCCCACACCGCCGAGGAAATCCCAGTCATCGCGTTTGGGACTGCCGGTCGTTGGCTTGACGAATCCAGGATGATCCATGTGGGCACCGAGCACCCAGGTGGGCTTGCTCTTGGCCTTGCCATTCTTGTAGGTAGCAAGGAGGTTGCCAAACTTGTCACGCTTCAGTTTCACATGCGGGCAACCCTTGAGCAGGGACTCGATCTCGGCACGCACATGATATTCATGAAACGGGGCGGTCGGCTGCTTGAGGAGTCGCTTGAGAATGCTATTGAGATTGAGCGCAGGCATGTGCCACACTAACGCGATTTTCCCAAACACCAAACGCCTCGTGAAGAAGCTCCGAATTTTCTTTGAAACCATCCTGCTCGAAATCGTCGCCTGGCTCCTGCCACGAACGCCACGCCGGATCATCATGGCGCTCTCACGCGGGATCGGCACGCTGGCCTACTGGGGCGACCAACGCGGGCGCAAAACGGCGCTGGATAATCTGCGCTGCGCGTTTGGTGACCGTTACACCGAAACGGAGCGTGCGCGCATCGCGCGGGGTTCGTATCAGGTCTTCGCGCGCACGTTTCTCGATCTCTTCTGGTCGCCCAAGCTGACGGCAAACACCTGGCAGCAACACTTTGTCATCAACATCGACGATCCGAGCGCGGAGGAGAAGGCACGGCAAAACGGCGCGGTGTGGGTGACGCCGCATTTCGGCAATTTCGAACTGATCAGCCAGGTGTGGGGCTTTCGCGGCTTCCCCTTCACCGTGGTGGCCCAGGACTTCAAAAATCCGGCCATCACCCGCATCTTCAAGCGCCTGCGGGAACAGTCCGGCCACACCTTCATCTCGCAGGATAATGCGATGCTCAAGCTCATGAAGGCGCTCAAGCGCAAAGGACATGTGGGCCTGCTGACGGACCTGAACATCGCCCCAGGCAAGTCGGCGGCGGCGATTGAATGCTTCGGCCTCTGGACCTGCGTGCCGACACTGCATGTCGAGCTCGCGAAGCGGCTCGGCCTTTCCATCATCACCGGCGTGTGCCGTCCCCTGCCCGATGGCAGATACGAGGCGTCCATCTTTGAAGCCATCCAGCCCACCGCCGAGGACGATACGCGTGAACTGACGCAGCGAGTGTGGAACCACTTTGAGAAGGCCATCAGCGAGCACCCGGAATGCTGGCTCTGGATGTACAAACACTGGCGCTACCGTCCTGTGGGCGTCCCTGAGTCGCCGCACCCCGATTATCCGTTCTACTCCAATTTCTCCGCCGCGCTGGTGACGATGATCCCCGAGGCCTTGCTCCCTCCTCAAGCCAACTGAAAGACTTGACGGCGTCAGCCAGTTTCTCTTTGCCCGTCGGGTCTGACACTCGTAAATCTTCCGTCTTCCAAAAACTACCCAGCCAATGTCCATTCCCCATCTTCCCGCCCTCCGCAAAGGCCGCCCTTACGAGTCCCTCGACAAAGCCCAGGTCAAAGATCACAAAACAGGCGAAATCTGCGCCGAAATCAGCCAAGTGAACGCTGGCATCGTGCGCAAGGATCTCGCGAAGATCGGCGAGGCACGTGCGGCGCTGAAGAAATTCACGGTGGAGCAGTTGATCGAGATCACCGCCAAAGCGGGTGAGCATTTCCTCAACGGCACCCTGCCCCTCGGTGATAAAGGCCACACGCAGACGCCGGAGGAATACATCGCCACGCTTTCTCGCACCAGCGGTCTGCCGCATGTGATGGTGAAGCGGAACATGGCCAAGCTGCACTTCGCGCTGACGAACATGAAGATGATCCTCAATGGCCTCACGCGTGGCTTGGATTTGAGCGTCATCGACCGAGGTTTCGGCACGCAGTCCGGCTGCCCGGTGTCCTACTTCCCCACCACGCAGTCCCTCGGACTCGTGATGCCGAGCAACTCTCCCGCTGTGAACTCGCTCTGGCTACCCGCCATCGCCTTGAAGATCCCGGTCGTCATCAAACCAGGCCGCGAGGAGCCGTGGACGCCGTATCGCCTCATCCAGTCCTTCATCGCCGCCGGTGCTCCTGCGGAGGCCTTCGGCTTCTACCCCACCGACCACGAAGGCAGCGGTGAGGTCGTCAAGCTCAGCGGTCGCAACCTTGTCTTTGGCGATGTCGCCATGGCGAAGATGTATGAGGGCAATCCCGCCGTGCAGGTGCATGGCCCAGGCTGGAGCAAGATCATCATCGGCGCGGACAAGATTGAAAACTGGAAGGACTACCTCGACGTCATGGTCGCCTCGATCAGCGACAATGGGGGCCGCTCCTGCATCAACGCCTCGGCCGTCATCGTGCCGAAGTATGGCAAAGAAATCGCCACCGCGCTGGCTGAGCGCCTCGGCCCCGTGATGCCGACGACCTCGGAGGACGAAAACGCCCGCCTCGCTGGCTTCGCAAATGTGAAGATGGCCGACTACATCGACGGTGCCATTGACTCCGACCTGGAGAAACCCGGTGCCGAGGACATGACCGCGAAGTTCCGCGATGGCCCGCGCAAGACCGAGTTCATGGGCGGCACCTTCCTGCGCCCGTCCATCATCTGGTGCTCCGACAACAAGCACCCACTCGCCAACCGCGAATTCCTCTGCCCTTACGCCAGCGTGCTCGAAGTCCCGCAAGGCGAAGTCCTTGGCCGCATCGGCTACTCGCTCATCGTCACCGCCATCACGCAGGACGCCGAGTTCATCAATGAACTCCTCGAATGCGGCGACATCGACCGCCTCAACATCGGGCCGATCAGCACGATGAAGATCAGTTGGGACCAGCCGCACGAAGGCAACATGTTCGAGTTCCTCTACAAGCGCCGCTCCATCGACTGCGCTTGAGTTCGTAGTTCCGCCTTTAGGCGGTCCGAGCACTCCGCCTGAAGGCGGAACTACAATACATCCCCCATGTCCCTCGCCCCCTTCGACCACCAGCCCCGCACCCGTCTCATCTATGGCAACGGCACGCTCGCCCGTGTCGGCGAGATGGCGCAGGAGATTGGCGGTAGGCGGGCGCTGGTGGTCAGCGATCCGGGCATTGTGAAAGCAGGCTATGTGACCCGCGCCGTCAGTTATCTGGTGGCAGCCGGTTTGCAGGCCCGTGTGTTTGGCGACGTGCGCGAAAATCCCAGCACCGAGGATGTGGACGCCTGCCTCGCCGTGGCGAAGGAATTTCAGGCGGACATGATCATCGGTCTCGGCGGCGGCAGCAGCATGGACACGGCCAAGGGCTGCAACTTCATCCTGACCAATGGCGGCCGCATGCAAGACTACTGGGGCGTGGGCAAGGCCACCACGCCGATGCTGCCGCTCATCGCCATTCCGACCACCGCCGGTACCGGCAGCGAATGCCAGAGCTTCGCGCTCATCTCCGATGCCGAAACGCATGTCAAAATGGCCTGCGGCGATCCCAAGGCCGCCGCCAAGGTCGCCATTTTCGATCCCGAACTCACCGTCTCACAGCCGCAGCGCGTCACCGCCTGCACCGGCATGGACGCACTCTCCCACGCGCTGGAAACCGCCGTCACGAACAAGCGGAATGCCTTCTCCTCGCTCTACTCCCGCGAGGGCTTCCGCCTTTGCCACAGCGGCTTCAGCCGCGTCCTGCGTGATCCCAAGGACATCGAAGCACGCGGCATGATGCTCCTCGGCGCGGCCTATGCCGGCACCGCCATCGAAAACAGCATGCTCGGTGCCGCGCATTCCTGCGCGAATCCGCTCACCGCGAAGTTCAACGTCGTCCACGGCGAGGCCGTCGGCGTCATGCTCCCGCACATCGTCCGCTTCAATTCTCAACTGCCCGAGATCGCCGCCGTTTACGAAAGCTACTTCAACGGCGACCTCGCTGACCGCATCAGCGAACTCCTCTGGGAGGCCAAGATGCCGCAAAAGATCTCCGAATACGGTGTCAAAGAGGAACACCTCCAAGACCTTGCTGCAATGGCCGCCAAACAATGGACCGCCCAGTTCAATCCGCGTGTGCCGAACGTCGCGGACTTCGTGGCGCTGTATCGCGCGGCATTGTGACACCGAGTGAACATCTCGATGCCCTGCTCGCCCGGCAGGAGCCGCTGCTGGCGCTCGCCCCGATGCAGGATGTGACGGACCTGGGCTTCTGGCGGCTGATGACGCGTTACGGGGGCGCGGATGTGTATTACACGGAGTACTTCCGCGTGCATCCTGAGTCGCACCTCGACAAGCCGATCTTGGCCTCGCTGATCCACAATCCCACGGGCAAACCGGCCATCGCGCAGATGATCGGGAATGACATCCCGTCGCTGGTGCGCAGCGCCAAGGAGTTGCAACAGTATGACATCGCGGCCGTGGACCTGAACCTCGGCTGCCCAGCGCCTATCGTGTACAAGAAGTGCGCGGGCGGTGGGCTGCTGCGGGACCTGCCGCGCATTGAGGGCATCCTGGGCGCGTTGCGGGAGGCGATTTCGATCAAATTCACGGTGAAGACTCGACTGGGGTTTGATGACACGGGGACGCTCGACGCGCTGGTGCCGCTGTTTGCCAAGCATGGGGTGGATCTGGTGACGATCCATGGGCGCACCGTTTTGCAGATGTATCGAGACGGTGTGCGCTACGACCTCATCGGGGCCGCTACCGCACAGCTCCCCTGCCCCGTGCTGGCGAACGGTAACATCGCCACGCACCTCGATGCCGCCGCCGTTTTGCAGCAGACCGGTGTGCGCGGCCTCATGCTCGGGCGTGGAGCCATCGCGAATCCGTGGTTGTTTGAGCAAATCCGCCAACAGGTGCGTGGCGAGCCGATCTGCCAGCCCAACGCCGACGATGTGCTGACGTACGTCGAGGCGCTGTATGAAACCGTGGTGATGCCGAACACGCGTGAGATTGACCAGGTGAACCGCGTCAAGAAGCACCTCAGTTTCTTTGGCCCCGGCCTAGCCGAGCCCGAGGCCTTTCTGCATGACATGCGGCGCTGCACCACGCGACAGGGGCTGATGGCGGTGTGCGCGCGCTTTTGCCAGCCGCCCTGAGTTTCGCGGTGGGGCAGATTCGCGGTTGTCTGTGACACAAGTCCGCCTAGCATCGGCAGCTTCCAACCATCCAACCAACCATGCCCCTTCCCATGCTGACGCGCCTTGGGAGCGGAGCCACACGGATCTTTTCCGTGGCGGCTGCGCTCGTTCTCGCCACCACCACCGTCCACGCAGCGGAGGGCAGCAGCATCGACAGCGGCGACACGGCCTGGCTACTGGTCTCGACGGCGTTGGTGCTGTTCATGATGCTGCCAGGACTGGCGCTATTTTATGCCGGCCTGGTGCGGGCGAAGAACATCCTGTCCATCCTCATGCAGTGCTTTGCGCTGACGGCGGTGCTCAGCCTAGTGTGGTTGGTATGCGGCTACTCGCTGTGCTTCGCCGACGGCAGCTCGATGATCGGCGGCCTGGGCAAAATGTTTCTCAGCGGCGTGACAACGGACTCGGTGCGTGGTGATTGCCCGACGATCCCGGAGTTGCTGCACTTCGCCTACCAGATGATGTTTTTCATGATCACCCCAGGGCTGTTCATCGGTGCCTTTGCGGAGCGCATGAAGTTCAAGGCGATCCTGGTCTTCAGCGTCGTGTGGAGCCTAGTGGTGTATGCGCCGTGCTGCTACGGCGTGAGGCACAAGGCGGGCGCGTTCTTCGGCCTGACGGGCGTGATCGACCTCGCAGGTGGCATCGTGGTACACATCACGGCGGGTGTCGCGGCCTTGGTCGCGTGTGTCATGGTAGGACCGCGTAACGGCTTCCCGCAGGCACAGCTCATGCCGCACAATCTGCCGCTGGCCATCACCGGCGCAGGCATGCTGTGGGTAGGCTGGTTTGGCTTCAATGCCGGCAGTCAACTGGCCGCAAATGGCGCGGCAGCCATGACGTTGGTCGTCACGCATATGTCCGCCTGCGCCGCCTCGGTGGTGTGGATGCTGATTGAGTGGATTCGCAATGGGAAGCCGAGCGCGCTGGGCATCGCCACAGGTGCCATCGCCGGATTGGCGGCGATCACGCCGGCGGCGGGCAAAGTCGGTCCCATTGGGGCACTCTGCATCGGCAGCGCCTCCGCCCTTCTGTGCTGGCTGGCCTGCGCGAAGCTGAAGAAGAAATTCGGCTACGACGACTCGCTGGATGTCTTCGGCGTGCATGGCGTGGGAGGATTCGTCGGCACGATTCTGGTGGCTGTTTTCGGCACCACCGCCTTTGCGGGCGGCCTCGGCGACTTCAACATCGGGCAGCAACTGCTCACGCAGGGCCTCGCCGCCATTTACACCATCCTGCTCTCCGGCATCGCCAGCTTCGTGATTCTGAAGGTGATCGACCTCACCATCGGCCTGCGTGTCAGCCACGAGGAGGAGAATCAAGGCCTCGACCTCGCCGAACACGGCGAGGCGGCCTACAATGACTGAGACGGTTTGATCAAATTTTGAACTGATCGCGTTGCGCTAGCAGGTTGCCATTAACCTCAGGGTGTGGCAGCCGCAAAGTTGTTCGTGCCAGCATCAGCAGGACATCTTCCGCGAGTTTGAATCCTGGGTCGTGCCCTCACAGGACTTGTTTCTGAAAATAGACCCCAAAGGCCCGGCTGACCAAGGCGGGGTGAACCTGCATCTCCAGGTCTGGCGCGAGCAGCAGCTGCTGGTCAAAAGCGACGCCGTGCTGCGCGCTGGCAGCCCGCTCTTCATTGGTGGCCCGGCCTGGAAAAGCGGGCGTCTGATTTTTGTGCTCTCACTGGATCGCAAGTGAGTAGAGCTTAGCAGTGG
>Ga0209702_10001699_pt1 | contig 40876 bp, 38 predicted proteins | sample FRY01_FD_187210 | JGI IMG/M metagenome (GOLD analysis project Ga0209702, IMG submission 187210) | Freshwater microbial communities from Lake Fryxell liftoff mats and glacier meltwater in Antarctica - FRY-01 (SPAdes) (version 2) | ecosystem: Environmental > Aquatic > Freshwater > Ice > Glacier...
TTGAAGGCTGAGGCTTGGGAGAGATTTTGGATTCTGGATTTTAGATTCTCTGAGTTTTAGGGATATTTTCGGAAGGGATGGGGGGGCGCTGCGCGCCGTGGTCGGTTTTCTGTTGTCTGGCTTTGAAAGTCGAAAGTCGAAAGTCGAAAGTCCGGGAATCCAGAATCCAGAATCCAAAATCCAGAATTCAAAATTCAAAATCTCTCCCGCGCCTCCCCGCTTGCCAGAAGGTATTTCTGACGATAAGTTACAGCCATGAAAATGATCTCCGAAATCACGAAGGACTGCCTTGAGCTTTCCGCTACGGAGAGGCTCAAGCTCGCCCGCATCCTGATGGATGTTTCGGAATCCAGCCAAGATTTCTCTCCGGATGCCGAAGCGGCCTGGGAGGATGAGATCAGCGCACGTGCTGAGGCCGTGAAAACCGGCAACGCTCGCTCCCGTCCGGTCGCCGAAGTCTTCGTGGAACTCGACCAACTTTATCCGGCATGACCCCTCGGATTCTGGAGGACGCGGCGGCTGAATTTTCCGTTGCCATCGCCCGCTACGAATCGATGGAATCCGGTTTGGGCGTCCTACGCAAGGAGGAGTTGAGATCTGCCGTGGGCTGGATCGCCGATCATCCCGAGTTACCACGAGTCCGGCCAATGGGATATCGTCGGGTCAATCTTAAGATGTTTCCTTACTACATCGCCTACCTCATTCATTCCGGGATCATTTGGATTCTGGCCATCGCCCACTCTGCCAGACGGCCGGAATATTGGATCAATCGCACCATTCCCGATCAGGAGCCGACCGTAAATGAAACAAGCTGAAGTGCGGCACAGAGTCGAAAGTCCGTGATCGGTTGTCGGTTGTCTGAAAGTCAAAAGTCAGAGAATCTAAAATCCAAAATTCAAAATCCAAAATCTCCCCAAGCGCCGCCCTCCCAGCGGTTGCATCTTGCGCTCCGGTATTTGCAGGCTAGCATCAGCGGCATGAAAGAACTGATTTTCGAAGTGACTGAGGATCCCTTTGGGGGCTACGTGGCGACGGCACTCGGAGTGGGGATTCACACCCAAGGTGATGGTTTGGAAGACCTTCGAAATCAGATCCGGGATGCCGTTGCTTGTTACTATGATGGCGATGATGATGGGCCTTCCTTGATCCGACTTCACTTTGTGAGAGACGAAGTTCTGGCGGTATGAAAATCCCCAGAAACCTCAATGGGGTTGAGCTGGCCAAGAACCAGTTAAACGTTCATCGTTCTTCGTTCAAGAACCAAGAACCAAGAACCAAGAACCAAGAACCAAGAACCAAGAACCAAAATCCAGAATTCAAAATCTCTCCCAATCCTCTCATCCCCTAGCGTCGAGGCTCAGAACATGAGGATAGCCTAGAATGAGATCATCGGCCGTGACCAGCGGGCAGTTCAGTTCCCTCGCGGTCGCGACGAGCATTCGATCCGCGGGATCCTTGTGAAAGGAGCCCGGGAGTGAGTAGCTCTCCATGGCGACCGAATGGGTGAAAGGCGCATCCACCAAGGCTAGGTTCAGGCGGGCCGCTTCCAGCCAATCGGAGAGCGATTTACGCAAGATCAGACGAGAAAGGGAAATTAAACGCGAGAGTTCGAGCGTGGTGATCGGAGAAACGAACAGCACGTTGGAGGAATCGAGCAGTAAAGATCGTGTTTTGGGGCCCAAGCGTTCATCGAGGGATTCCGCCCAGACCAGCACGTGGGTGTCGAGAAGGAGGTTCATGATTCCCAATCGTTTTCAAAATCCGAGTCAATCAGGGCCGAATCGGAAACCCCGTGATCCAAGGCCTCTCGTTGGCCACCCAAGACCCGCTGCCGGGTGGGCGCGATCCCGATGACGCGTGCCAGCGGCTTGCCCCGCAGGGTCACTACCCATTCCTCGCCGGAAGTGGACGCTTCTTTCAAAACCTGAATACACTTCGCCTTGAATTCTGAAATTGCAATTTCCATGACTCAATAAATGACCTAGTCAGGTGACTAGGTCAAGTCAATTCCGGTCTTCGCGCGGTTGTCAGAAAGTCGAAGAACCAGGAACCAGGAACCAAGAACCAAGAACCAAAATCTCTCAAAATCTCCCCCAACCCTTCAGCTTTCCTGAAGGACGCTTGATCCTTTACTCTCTGATCCCAAAAGCCCGCCGACATCAATGTCATGGCGGGCTTTTTTTTTGTGTGTGTCTCGATTTTCACGAAAAACCGAAAGGAAAACACAAGGATGGGTCCCATCATGGAAGAAATGGTCGTTTAGGGCCTGCGGATGTCACGCGAGCGGCACCTGAGCCATGTGAGCACCGGCCGCGATTCTGCACGGCCATTGCTATCAGAAAGTCTGAAGGTCTGAAGGTCTGAAAGTCTGAAAGTCCGGGAATTCAAAATTCAAAATCTCTCAAAATCCTCCGCCAACTCCTCGGCAACATACGTCCAGATTTCGCCGAGGGTGGGGTGGTAGGAGGGGATTTTGAGGAAGTCGGCGACGGTGAGTCGTTGGGACATTGCGACGGTGATGGTGTGGGCGTAGTCGATGACGTGCGGGCCCATGCCGGAGGCTCCGATGATTTCGCCGGTGGTGCGCTCTGCGGTAAGGATGACAAGGCCGTGCTTTTCGCCCACGATTTCGCCTTTACCCTGATCGTCGAAACGGTATTCGGCGGAGACGGGATCGAGGCCGGCTTCTTTGGCAGCCGCGACGGTGAGTCCGACCTGGACGATTTCGGGGTCGGTGAAGATTCCAAACATATCGAGACGTGAATCCCAAGTGGCTTCGAGTGGTTTTTCTTGGAGGAGTGATGCGACATTGGCACCGGCGGCTTCGCCTTGCATGACGGCGAGATGGACGACGGCAAGAGGGCTGGCACAGTCTCCGGCGGCGAAGATGTGGGGGACGGAAGTTTGGCTATGTTCGTCGATTTCAATGCGGCGAAGGTTGGGTTCGAAGCCGGCGTTCTCGAGCGCGAGTCCGGCGAGGCGGGGAGCGCGCCCGGTCGCCATGATGAGTTGATCGCAGGAAAGGGTGGTGCCTTCGGAGAGTTTCAAGGTGAAGCCATCGTCTCCGTGTGCGACTTCCTGGAGTCCTTCACCGAAGACGAGGTCGATGCCAAGGTCGGTGCATCGTTTTTCCATCGCTTCGGAGACGGCGGGTTCGACGGACGTGACGAGGGGCTTGCGACGGGAAACGATGGTGACTTTGGAGCCGAGTCCTTGGAAGAGGTGGGCGGACTCCATCCCGACCGCACCGGTGCCGACGACGACCACGGTTTTGGGGACGGAGGGCATTTCGACGATGTCGTCGCTGGTCCAGAACGGCGAGTCATGGAGGCCGGGGACGGGCGGGATTTTTTCGTCTGAGCCGGTCGCGATGATGAAGGTTTTGCCGGTGATTTCGCCATGATTCTCGACATTGATCGTGTGAGGGGAGGTGAAGCGTGCCGTTCCGCGGATGAGTTTGAAGTCACCTTTCTCGAGCCCTTTGACGCGGTAGTCTTTGAAGCCGTCGATGAGTTTGGTCTTGCGGTTGCGGAGGGCATTGAGATCGAGGGTGGGTTCGGCGACCTGGATTCCGAATTCGTGAGCTTCGCGAATGGCGCGGAGGCGGTTGGAGGTTTCGAGGAGGGCTTTGGTGGGCATGCAGCCACGGAGGATGCAGAGTCCGCCGAGTTCGCGGGCGCCCTCGACCACCGCGACGGTTAGGCGGAGAGCCACGGCGGCCTTTGCCGCGGCGTAGCCACCACTTCCTCCACCGATCACCACGAGGTCGAATTCTTGAGTCATTGGGTGATTGTGACATCGGTGGGATGGGATTCAAGAAGTCGTGTCATATCATTGACGATTGTTTGGGGACTGATAGAGAGGTGGGCATGGCAGGGCAAAGTAAACACCAACCGATGGGGATGGAGATCATTCACGAAGACCGTGACATCATTGTGGTGAACAAGGCGGCGGGATTGCTGACGATGGGAACGGGACGCGATGGCGGGCGGACGGCACATGCCGCGCTCATGGATTACGTCAAGAAGGGGAATCCCAAATCGCGGGAGCGGGTCTTTATTGTGCATCGGCTTGATCGCGATACTTCGGGGGCCTTGGTATTTGCGCGGTCGGAGGAAGCGAAGCGGTATTTGCAGGACAATTGGGAGAAGGCCGAGAAGGTGTATTTGGCGTATGTCGACGGGCATCCGGAGCCTGCGGAGGGTGAGATCACGAGTTACCTGATGGAGAATGAGGCGAGGCGAGTGTTCTCGACGAAGAATCAGAAGGAGGGTCGGCTTTCAACGACGCTCTACAAGGTGATCAAGGTCGTGAAAGAGCGCACTCTCCTGGAGGTCACCCTAAAGACGGGGCGGAAGAACCAAATCCGCGTTCATTTGGCGGACAAAGGGTGGCCCATTGTGGGGGATTCCAAATACGGATTTAAGATTCGCGACAATAAGCGACTGGCGCTGCATTCCCACAAGTTGAGTTTTGATCATCCCTGGAGCAAGGTGCGGATGGAGTTTACCGCGCCGGTGCCGAAGACCTTTTACGCGATGGGTTCGGCGCCTCCAGGAAAGAAGCCGTAGGGTTCGAGCCTGCCCTTTTCTTGTGGGAATTTCTGGACTAGCTTTCACCACCGTGAAATTCCCTTTCAGATTTCCCCTCCTATTGTTCCTTCTCGCGTGCTCTCTTTCTGCCGAGGTTTTGACAACCCAGGAGATCGAGATCCGTCTTGTGGCTTTGGATCAGGCGAGTGGAAACGGGGAGAATGAGACTGTTCAAGCGCTTTGGCGTGAGGCGTTGAAGTCGGCGAAGGATGCCGAATTGGCGTTGGCAACGGCGAAGCAGCATCATGAGCGCACGGCCAGATTGAGTGCTTTAACAACCCTGAGTTTACCAGAATCGTCCGGGGTCGAGGCCCCTTTGGCAGAGCAGGTGGCTTTTCAGGATGCGGTCAATGCGGCGATCGAGACTTCCAAGGCACGGAAGGCCGAGTTGGAGACCGAAAGCTTGGTGTCACGGGCACGAATCACTTCCTTGGGGGAAGAGTTGGCGAAAACAAAGGCGGAGTTGGTTGATCTGGAAATTTCGGCGACGGGAGCCAGCGAACTTGAGCAAGCGAACTACCAACGGGAGATCCAGCGTCAGGTCTTCTTGAATGCGAAGGTGGTGGAGATTCAGGCCGAGCAGGGATTGATTAAAAAGAGGACGGAGACGATCACCGATCGGATTTCGAGGAGAGATGACCAGATGGCTTCCTTGAAAAAAATGCTGACTGAGGTGACCAAGGTGATGGGTGATTTGCGGTCGCAGGAAACGAAGTCGACGAGTGATTCACTGGCAAAGTTTGAGGCGAAGGCTGGGGCCTTGCCGGAGTTGGGGCGTTTGTTGGAGATGATCCGTGATTTGAATGACCGGAGGACTGGCGAGGAGGGCGTTGATTCACAATTGGCGGAAGCGGTTCGTTACTTTGATGACATTGAGAAGACGAAAATACGGATTGCCGATCAGTCCAAGAATGCCCGCGAGCGGATCCGGCTTCTGGAAGAAGCCGATCTCGGGGTGGATACGGAGACGGGGTTGCAGTTGCGGACGCAGCGGTCGCGTCTGCCGGGAATTTCCGAGATGACTGCGGAATATCGGAAGCACGTGGCGATGGCGGCACAGTCGCAGATTGAGCAATTGGAGCTGCAAGATCGGCAGGCTTTGACGATTCTTAGCAATGATGAGATTCAGGAAATTTCAAGGAAGGAGCCGACGATCAAGCGGGAGGATCTTGAGGGCTTGTTGAATCAGCGACGGGAGATTTTGAGCCAATTGGTCAGCGATCACCAGACTCTGAATACTCAGTTGAGTGAGGCAACCGCGATGGCGAAATTGACAATGGTGGACATTGCTGATTACTCCCACTTTCTGGATCAACGGTTGCTTTGGATTAAGAGCACCCGACCGCTCACGGGGATGGAGCCGGTGGAGGAATGGGGGAGGATCATTGGGCTCTTTACGCCAAGCGTGCTCGGGGAAGCTTGGATGAGCGTGCAACAAAATTGGTTTCCCAATCTGATTCCGATGATTCTGCTGAGTCTCATTTTTTTGTTCACCCTGGTGCGGAGAAAAAAGTTTCTTGATTGGCTGAAGGCCGCAAGCGAGGAGGCGGCTCGGCGGAATTGCACGCGTATTGTTCCCACTCTGAAAACGATGGCCTGTTCGGTGGCTCTGGCATCGTGTCTGCCGTCGTTCATCTTCCTTGGAGTCTACTTGTTAGAGTCACCCGAGGCGTATCGAAATGGCTTGGTGAATATGGGATTTTTCATTTTGATTATTGCGACTTTGTCGAGGTTTTCGCGGAAGGACGGATTGTTTGAAGCCCATTTCAAAATTGCTACGGAGAAGACGTCATTGCTTCAACGGAGCTTGGCCTGGCTGATTCCGGTGGGGGCACCACTTTCGTTCTTGATGGGGGCCTTGATTGAGCCTGAATCCAATCAAGCGGGCGGTCGCATCTCGTTTATGGTGGCAATGGTTATTGTGGCGTGGTTTGGACACCGGGTGCTGCATCCATCCAGATCAATCTTGAAGCGTGGCAAGGAGGACTCGGTGGTGGTTCGGGGGGGGTATTTCCTATTTTTGGCGATTCCGCTTATTTTTGGGATTGGCGCTGGCTTGGGGTATTTTGCCTCGGTGTTAACTCTGCGGACCCAGGTGACGGCAACGATGTGGTTGATGGTGTTGGCCTTCCTTCTGGTGCAATTTTTCAATCGATGGATTTTGGTTTCCAAACGTCGGTTGGCGATCGCGCAAGCGCTGCGACGGCGGGAGGCTATTTTGGCGGAGCGGGAGCGCGCTGCGGCGGTCGCTGATGCGGTGGTCGGGGCCGAAAAGGTGACTGATTTGCCGAGTCTTGATGAGGTCAAGGCCAATGCCGTGAATGTGGTGGAGGTGGAAGTTCAGACGACCCAATTGTTGAGGTTGTCGGTCTTTGTGGCCCTCTTTTTTGCCCTTTGGGGAGTTTGGTTTAGCACCTTACCGGCCCTGACCGTTTTTGATAAAATAACGATCTGGGGGGGCGCAGTGGCCGCTCCGGCGGAACCACCCAAGACCAGCATTCCGGGAATGGCGATGCTGGCGAGCAAGCCCAAGGACGAGGTGAAGGGGGGCGATGATTCAGCTTCGGAGGAAGATCCGCAGGCTGATACCGGTTTGGCGGCGAAGGTTCCGGAAGGGGCGCCGATTGCGGACAATCGAGTGTCATTGCAGGATGTTTTTTTGGCGATTTTGATGATCGCAATCACGTTTATTGCGGCGAGGAATATCCCGAGTTTGCTGAGTTTAACCTTGTTTAACCGGATCAATTTAGGGCCAGGGGGGAACTTCGCCCTGACAACCACGGCGCGTTACCTCATCGTTTTAATTGGAGTGGTGCTGGCGTTTAACCAGATTGAAATTACGTGGGGAAAGGTGCAGTGGCTCGCGGCCGCCATCACCCTGGGCATTGGGTTTGGATTGCAGGAGATTTTTGCGAATTTCGTGGCCGGAATCATCATGCTCTTTGAGCGCCCGATCAGGCTGGGAGACGTGGTTACGGTGGGGGACGTCTCAGGAAAAGTGACGCAAATTAATATCCGCGCGACCACAATTCAGCAATTCAACAATCGGGAACTCCTCGTCCCTAACAAGGAATTTATTACGAGCCAACTCGTCAACTGGACGCTGCGGGATACGGTCTTGCGCTTTGAGGTGGTCGTGGGCATCGCCTATGGTTCAGATACTCGAAAGGCGGCGGAGATTCTCAAGGGAATCTTGGATCATCATCCCAAGGTCATTGCCGAGCCCAAGCCGGATGTTCTCTTCACCGCTTTCGGGGCCAGCACTCTCGATTTCACCGCTCGCGGGTTTGTCGGGAATGTCGAGGATCTCGTTTCCGGCAAGAGTGATATTCACTACCTGATCGACGACGCCTTCCGTGAGGCTGGTATTGAGATCGCCTTCCCCCAGCAGGATATTCATATCCGTTCGATCACCGAACAAATTACCCGGCTCGAAAAATCATGAGTTCATCGACTCCCACCGGTCGTCTCGATCACATCCGTTCCCGTCGCAGCAGGCCCCGCACTAAGCCGCCGGGAGCCCGTCCGGGATCGTTGGTGTTTGAGGGGGGATTGCGCGGGTCGACGAGGTGAGGATCAGGGTGCGCGACTATTTTCCTGCGCACTTCTTGATCATCTGGAGGATGCGTAAGAGGGGCATGGGAGAAATCTACAACTGTTTGGCGATGGTTAAGGCGAGTTTGTCGATCAGTCTGCTTTGCGCTGCCACAAGAGCCTCGAAGCCATCGCCTCCTAAAGGTTCGTGGAGAGTGGTGGTCTTGCTGGTGACGAGTCGGCTTTCGGGGAGGCTGTAAATGCGCCACGAGGCTTCGAGGATGGCATCGCCTTCGGCCGTTCCATGGAATTGACGGATGTCGATGGAGATCTGGTATTTCAGATCGTCTTCGTGATCCCACGGATAGGTGCGGACGTTTCCAGTGTTTTTATGGCGACCTAGGTTGGTGGCGAGAACCCGTGAAAAGTTGTCGCTGAGATCGCCGGCCCATTCATGAAGGTCGGAAATCTCCATCTTGTTGGGCGAGCTTTGGAAGACGAGGTAGGGGCGTTCGGTGAGGTAATTGGCGACGTCGACCGGCCCGACGCCGATGCCGATGCCTCCGCGGGAGGGCCCCTTGCCAGCGGGCGAGAGAACGTAGAAGTTGCGTGGGGTTGAGCAGGACGTGAGCGTGAAGAGCGCTGCGAGTAAAAGGGCTGGTTTCAACATGAGAGGGAGAGTTGTTAGCGACGGGCGCGTGGGATTTTGTTGCTGCTGGGATCTTTCCCGAAGAGGAGGGCGTTGGGCTTGTCGGAGATTTCGTTCGCCATTTTATCGATGGCTCTCACGGCATGTCTGAGTTCTTCCATCGTCCTCTTCAGGTCACCGTAGATGGCACCATCGTTGGAGAGCGGCTCCAGGGATTTGTTGATGGACGCTAAGGTCTGCCGGAGGTCGGCAGGGATCTGTTGGGTGTCCTCAGCTTCGAGCAGGCCGTTGATGCTCTTCATCGTCGCCGTCATTTCTTGAAGGGTCGTTTGGGCGTCGGCAACCACGCCTTCTTTGGATGAGATGGCGAGATTGATGTTGCTGAGGGTTTCGGTGGCTTCGTCCGAAGTGTTTTGGATTTTAGCGATGAGGCCATCGAGATCCATGCCGTTGAACTTGTCCAACAAGCTGGAGATCTTGTCCTGTAATCCGTTGAGTCCGGTGTGGATGGTGGGGAGAATGATAGAGTCGCCTTCCATTTGGGCCTCGACCACCGGGGATTCGGGGTAGTAGTCGAGATCGACATACATTTGGCCCGTCAGGAGGTTCCCAGATTTCAGGGATGCCTTGAGACCTTTCAGCAGTGCTTTTTCGAGGCCTTCCTGTCCTTCGTCGAGAATACTGGGAGGGAAGTGCGCCGCCATGAGACGGTCGTCGAGTTGAATCAGGACCGGGATTTTTTCGATGTCAGCGCCCTGCACGAGATCATACGAGATGCGCGCGACCCGCCCAATTTTGAGGCCGCGATATTCGACAGGTGATCCGACACTGAGACCGCGTAATGATTCGTCGATGAGGATGAGAAGCTCCACCCCGCCCATGAAGTTACTCTGATTGGCGGCTTCCAGGCTTTCGTAGAGCGAGACAAGGGATTCGTCGGTGACGGGGCCACCGGGTGGGACTCCGCTGGGGACTCCCACGGAAATTCTTCCGGCAACCAAGGAATCGAGAGAGGGGAGGTTGAGGTCGAAGCCATCGGCACCGACATGCAGGGAGATCCCGGAATTTTGCCAGAAGAGTGAATTGGTCGTGATCAGATTGCTGAAGTTTTCCTTGATGAAGACTCCAAATTCAACGATTTCGGTTTTCGGGTGGAAGGTGTGACTTTCGACTCGCCCAATGAGGTTGTTCTGGAAATAGATTCCGCTTCCAATCGTAACCGACCCAGGTTCCTTGGCGGTGAGAATCAGTCGCAGTCCCTCGATGGAGGCCGGGGTGAGGGGAGGTGTTTCAAGCCCCTTGAATCCGCGGACGCCCCTCGAGCCCGTTCCCGGATCGAGTCCGATGAAGGCCCCTTTGATCAGGGTGTCGAGTCCTGAAATCGAGGCTCCTTGCACCCGTGCTTTCTCCACCCAGAACTGTGAGTCTTTCCGCACTAGGTCGAGTTGGTCGGGTCTGATGCGGACGGAGACCTCCACCTTGAGCTCGGCGGTGAGACGGATACTTTCAACGATGCCGACTTTGACATTCCGGCATTTGACTTCGGTCTTACCAGCGGTCAGTCCGTCGGCAGTCTCGAAGTGTAGGGTCACGATTTCGCCCTTTTCGTCGTGATTGCGTTTGACGAGCCAGCCTCCGAGGAGGAGTGCGATCATGGGAATGATCCAGACCTTGTTCAAGCGGCTGACTGGGCGGATCTCCGGTTGGATTTCTGGTGATTGATCGATCATTTCGAGAGTGGCTTATTTTGAGATTTACGAATTTGATCCCAGATCAGTTTGGGATCGAAAGCATGGGCTGCGAGCATCGTTAGGATGACCATGGCTCCAAAGGCAATGGCGGCGGGTCCTGGTCTGATCGTCATTAAATCGCCCATGTGGACGAGTCCGACGAGGATGGCGACCACGAAGACGTCAACCATTGACCAGCGGCCGACGAGTTCGGTCAGCCAGTAGATACGATTGGCGAAGGGTGGGTCCATCGTGATTTTTCCGGTGGCGGCGGCGCAGAGGAAGCCGAGGGCTAAAAATTTGAGCCCGGGGATCATGACGCTGGCGATAAAGATGGTGATTGCGACCGGGTAGGCGTGCATTTCCCAGAAGGTGGCGACTCCGCCCAGGATGGTGCTGGGTTCTTCAACGCCCAGTTGGGTGACGAGCATGATGGGCATGAGGTTGGCGGGAATGTAGGCGAGGATGCCTGCGAACCCCAAGGCGAGACATCGTTGGATACTGTCCTGTTTACGACCGTGGAGAGGAGCCCCGCACCGGGGACAATGAGGGTGGGAAAGGTCCGAGACCTTATCGCAGGTGTGGCAGGCTGCCAGATTCTCGTCGAGGGCGGGTTTCATGCTTTCCCCTTTCTACGGCTCTCGGCCAACTCGAGGCGGTCCCAGAGCTCGATTTTATCAATTCCGCCGACGGCACCGGCGATGCAAAGCATGAGGCCGGCCACCGACCAAAATCCGATCCCGAGTTCGACGTCCGCCAGTTTAATCAGTTTCAAGAGACTAACGATCGTGCCCAGAAAGAAGATTTCGACCATCACCCAGGGCTGAATTGAGAGAAAGCAGCGCATGATCCCGGCAGATCCTGGTAGACATTTTCCGTGGGAAAGAGGGATACAGAGATAAAGGAGGCTGCAGATGAGGGTCACAGGCAGGACGATGACAAAGATCGCCACGGTGCAGGCAATCAATGCTCCTCCGGATTTCCAAAGCATCACCACGGCCCCCGGCACCGTGACGGAGTTCATATTGCCTTGGGCATTCATGGTGATGAAGGGAAAGATGACGACGAGGGTGATCAGGCACAGCGCCGTGATTCCAAAGGCAATGGCCCGATGAAGACTGTTGGGTCGATTCCGGTAGAGGACGGCCTGGCATTGCTTGCAGTGGGCCGCCAAGCCTTCGTCCACAAGAAGAACATCGTGGAGGGTATCACAGAAGTGGCAAGCGACCCGGTGATTCACGCCGGGAAGCCTTGGCCAGGTATGGGTGTGATGGGACATGCTTGATCTCGGAATTTGGCCCAACTGTGGCCCGTGTCGCTTTGGTCGGGTTGAACTCTGGCAGAATGATAGCACGGACCATTCTAAATGTGCAAAGAAACCTCTTTTGCCCAGTCCCTATCACATTCTTGACGTCCAGGAGGTGAAGACGACCTAGCACCCGATCGGGGTTTAGGGAGGGACGGGGAGCGCGTGTTGAGCCCATGAATGTGTCGAGAGGAGTCCCTTTTTCCAACTTGTCGATTGCGAGGTCGGACGGTGAACCACCCAGAAATTTGTGGGCACAAAATGGTCTTTTTCCCTGGACGCTCAATTTAGCGATTCGTGGGACTGGATTTCTGGAGAAAACTTTGGCAAAAGCAGGTGATCTATGAACGCTCCCTACGAGGTCTTACTTTATTACAAATACTCACGAATTGAAGATCCCGAAGCTTATGCCGCGACTCATCGAGCGCTTTGCGGGAAGCTGGAGCTCAAGGGGCGAATTATCGTGGCGGATGAAGGCTTGAACGGGACGTTGTCGGGCACGGTGGAGAATTGCGCAGCCTACCGGAAGGCCTTGGATGAAGATCTTGTAACGGCCGGGATGGCCTGGAAGATCGATCCCTCCGAGCGTCATGTCTTTCCCAAGATGTCGATCAAGGTGCGGGAAGAAGTGGTGACACTGGGATTGGGTGAGGAGGATTTCAGCCCGGAAGATCTCACCGCAACTCATCTCAAACCCACCGAATGGCGGGATGCGATGAAGGAAGAGAACGTCGTTTTGTTAGATGCCCGCAATGACTACGAATGGGAGGTGGGGCGCTTTGAAGGAGCAATTCTGCCAAAGTTACCCAGTTTCCGGGATTTTCCGAAGTGGATCCGGGACCACCGCGAGGAATTGGAGGGAAAAAAGATTTTGACCTACTGCACGGGTGGGATTCGTTGTGAGAAGTTCAGCGGGTTTCTGCTCAAAGAGGGGTTGAAGAATGTTTACCAACTGGAGGGTGGGATCGTGACTTATGGAAAGGATCCCGAGGTGAAAGGCGAGGGCTATGAGGGTGAGTGCTACGTTTTTGATGAACGTCTTACGGTGCCGGTGAACCGGACCGAGAGTGCCAAGTTGGTTTCGACCTGTGGAAGGTGCGGGGTGCCTTCGATCCGCTATCGCAACTGCGCATGGATGCCCTGTAATGCGCAGTTCATTTGCTGCGAAGAATGCGAGAAAACCGCCGGGCGGTATTGCGACCCGATCTGCAAGGAAGTCAACGTGATGAGTCGGGTGGCGGTGGTGGGGGGATGAGAGCCTCTTCTACGGGCGTTTCAGGACGACCTCGATGGGCTTCGGGAGCGCGTAATTGATGTCCCGGGCGGGTTCGTATCCGGTCATGAAGACGTGGAGATACTGGATGCTCGGGAAGCTTTGCCGGATCGTCGCTTCGCCGTTTTCGTCCGTAGCGACAGGTGGATAGGTCAAGCTGAGTCCTGCCGGAATGATGCGGGCGTTCGAGATGGGCGCGCCCTCTTCATCAATGACCCGCAAGTTGGGAGTGCACGCCGCGACCAAGAAGGCGAGGAGGGCGACGGGCGGGAGGCGATTCATGAGGCCGCGTGGTTATGAAACGCTCGTCATGAATTTTTCCTGGGCGATACGCTCGGCTGACTTGAAGTGGTTATCCTTTGAAGTTTCGCCAACGAGTTCGTCGCGGAACTTGTCGATCATCGCTTCCACGGGCCAGGCACTGGCTTCACCAAAGGCGCAAATCGTCTTCCCGTCGATTTGGTAAGCGATTTCTTCGAGCGTTTTGACGTCCTCGGGAGTGGCGGTGCCACCTTCGATGCGGTCGGAAACTTTCTTCATCCATGTCGTTCCTTCGCGACATGGGGTACATTGTCCGCAGGATTCGTGAGCGTAGAAATGGGTGATGTTGTTGAGGACCCAGGACATGCGTCGAGAGTCGTCCATCACGATGACTCCGCCGGAACCCGCCATGGAGCCGGCGGCAGCGAGGGTATCGAAATCAAGGGGAAGGTCCCAGAAGTCGACCTCCTTGGCCTCGTCGCCCCGACCGATCATAAAGAACTCGTTGCAGCGGAGAATTTTTGAGGAGGAACCACCGGGGATGACCGCTTTAAATTCGCGTCCATCTTTCGGGCCGCCACACATCTCGTAGAGGAGTTCACGGAAGGTGACCTTGCCCACTTGGACTTCGAAATATCCGGGTTTTTTGACATCGCCGGAGACGCAGAGAATGCGGGTGCCAGAGTTACGCGGGGTGCCGAGTTTGAGATACTCCTCGCCGCCCATGCGGAGAATGTGGACGACGTGGCAGAGTGACTCCACGTTGTTCACGATGGTTGGGGCCATGTAGAGTCCCATCGCCGCGGGAAAGTAAGGAGGCTTGATTCGTGGGTAGGGACGCTTGCCTTCGAGAGACTCGATGAGGCCGGTCTCTTCACCACAGATGTAGGCTGCGGCTCCGCGGTGGACGTAGATTTCGAGATCGAACCCTGAATTGAGGATGTTTTTTCCGAGGAAGCCTTTCTTGTGAGCTTCGGCGATCGCTTTTTCAAGAGTGATGGCGGCTTCGGGGAATTCTTCGCGAATGTAAATGTAGGCGGTGTGGGCCCCGACGGCAAAGGCGGAGATCACCATCCCTTCGATGAGTTGATGGGGATCCTGGTGGAGGATGTAGCGGTCCTTAAAGGTTCCGGGCTCGGATTCGTCGGCGTTGCAAATGAGGTAAACCGGCTTGGTATTCCCGGGAGGAATAAATCCCCACTTGATTCCGGTGGGGAATCCGGCACCCCCACGACCACGCAGGCCCGAGGTTTTCACTTCGGCGGTGATCGCTTTGGGCTCCATTCCAAGTCCTTTCTTGAGCATCTCGTAGCCACCGTCCTTGATGTAAGTGGCGATGGCAGGATCCCACCCTTCACGGTCGATATTTTTGAAAATGAGGCGGTGTTCCTTGGCGTGGGGCTCTTTTCCGGGAAGGTAGTTGATTTCAGACATGGTCTAAAGTGGGGGGACGAGTGATTAGGCCTTGTTGGCGTAGCGATCGAGGAGGTCCTGGGCTTTGTCGATGGTGACGCCTTCGTGGAAGTCATCGTTGACGAGGCAAACGGGAGCGGTTCCGCAGGAGGCGAGGCACTCGGCGAATTCAACTGAGTAGTTGCCGCAAGGGGAGACTGCGATGGGATCCAGATGGGGATCAGAGCCGGAACGATCGATGCCGGTCAGATCACAAAGCTTGTCCATGAGTTCGGCAGATCCACCCATGGCGCACGAGAGAGTGCGGCAGACGCGGATGTGGAATTTCCCGGGAGCCTTTTGGCGGAAGCCAGGGTAGAAGGTGACGACCTCGACGACTTTGATGGGAGAGATTTCCAGTTGACCGGCGACCCATTCGATTGACTCAGGGCTGATGAAGCTGAAGTGATGCTGGACTTCGTGAAGAAGCGGGAGCACGGCCGAGCGTTTTTGCTCGGCGGGATATTGCGCGATCCGCTCGTTGGCTTTTTTCGCAAGCTCGGGAGTGACCTTGAACGGAGGGAAATTCTTGGAACCCGGGGTCATCGGGGAATGAATGTTCTGCTCGAGGACCGAGAGCTTGGGCCGAAGGTTTTCGACCTTGTTCAGTTCAATGATAGCGGGCTCAGTCACGATGACAGCGGGCTCAGTCACGATGACCGGGCTGTTGTCGATGTCCGCAGGTTTCGGGTCGAGGCCCTGGGTTGCGGAGAGGTAGTTCAGCTTGGTGCGATCAATCGCACGAGGCTGGGGGACTTCAATTTTGGAGCTCACCTTGAGAGAAATCAGTTAGTGGGAAATAAGAAATTAGCGGTCGCACTCGCCCATCACGAAATCGAGTGAGCCAAGAATTGCGGGGATGTCGGAGACCATATGGCCTTTGAGGAGTTCGGCACAAATGCCGAGATTGACGAAAGATGGAGCGCGGATTTTCAGGCGATTTGGAACACCGCCGCCTTTGGAGTGGATGTAGAAGCCAAGCTCCCCTTTGGGGTTTTCGGCGGCAAAATAGACTTCGCCCGCTGGGGCTTCGATGCCTTGGGTTGACACGATGAAGTGGTGGATCAGCTCCTCCATGCTCATCATGACGCGTTCCTTATCGGGGAGGATCGACTTGGCGTCGACGAAGTTGATGTCACCTTCGGGGAAGTTGGCGAGAACCTGTCGGATAATTTTGATGGACTGACGGATTTCTTCCATGCGGACGAGGTAGCGATCGTAGCAATCGCCATTTTCGCCAACGGGGATGTCGAAGTCATAGTTCTCGTAACCGAGATACGGGCTATCCTTGCGGAGGTCGCGGTCGACTCCGCAAGCGCGAAGGTTGGGGCCGGTCATGCCATAGCTGATGGCGTCTTCCTTGGAAATGACGCCGACATCACACATCCGCTCAAGATAGATCTTGTTGTTGTTGAGGAGTCCCGCGATTTCCTTGAGTGTGTTTTCGCACTCACCGAGGAATTTGAGGATCTTGACGTCGAGTCCTGGAGGAAGGTCGCGAAGTTGGCCGCCGACGCGGGTGTAAGAGGTTGTGAAGCGGGCTCCGGTGAGCTGTTCGCAAAAGTTGTAGATTTTCTCGCGCTCGGCGAAGGTGTAGAGGAAGACCGTCATCGCGCCCACGTCCATCGCGCACACCCCGACTCCGAGCATGTGGGAGGAAATCCGGGCGAGCTCGCAGCAAAGAACGCGAAGGGCTTGTCCGCGGGGAGGGAGTTCCCAGCCCATGAGCTTTTCGACCGCACAGGCGTAAGCCACGTTGTTGGCGAGAGGTGCTAAATAGTCCAAACGGTCCGTGTAGGGCACAAACTGGTTGTAGTGCATGCTCTCGGCGATTTTTTCGTCGCCGCGATGCAGGTAACCGATGTGGGGTTCGGCTTTCTCAATGATTTCGCCATCCAGCTCTAGAACCAGGCGAAGAACGCCATGGGTCGCGGGGTGGGACGGGCCCATATTCAGGATCATCTTTTCGCCGAGGACGTCATCGGCCTCCGCTTGATAATGATTGGCGGCTTTTGCTGCAACGGCTGCGGCGTCCGGGGCCTCGTAAGTGGTAGTCTCGCTCATAGTAAGACAGGCGGATGAAACTCTCGTTTCACAAGGGTCGCAAGGAGTTTGTGAAATATTTCACAAAGTCTGGATTTCTAGCGACGAGGAAGAAGTGTGATCTGGGCAGGATGATAGTGATCCGAGGGGGTGAAGAGCCAGCCGGGGTGGGTGCTGACCAGCTTGTAGTCGAAGAGCTGGAATTCAGGCAAAAGCTGGTCGCTGTTGGGCTCGTAGAGTGGCTTTCTAGTGTATCGACCGTAGATTTTGTATTCGTAATTATGGTCGTATCCGTAGTTTTTTCCGGGTCCGGCTTCGGGGAGTCGGTCGGGATTGTGCTTTTTAGATTCGTTGAAGATGACGAGCTTCGCGGTGTGGGCCGGTTGTCCGGGTTCGCGGAGGTATCCCCAAAAGCGGGTCTTGTGGACGAAATAACGTCGACCGTAATAAAAATCGCCCCGGGCTTCGCTGGCAATTTGTTCTTTCCGCATCTCCGGACTCGGCTGCGTTCCCATATTTCCTGGGCCGGATATTGAATTCGAACAGGAATTCAGGACGAAAACGAAGAATGACAGGGCCCGCAGCAAGCGCATGGAGATATTAGGCCCTGATGGGCTGCGGACGGTCAAGCCTCGGAGAGAGATTGCTTTGGTCTTGTCAGGGAGGCGGGCTTGACCTAGCACGGGACTTCCTGCGGGTTCGCCAGCAGGATTCACTCCGCACTATGACAAGCCTCCGACAATTGGTCACGCCCGAGTGCGTGATCCTCCAGCTCGAAGAAGTCGAACCCGAGCAGGTCGTCCTCGAAATGATCAATCACCTCGCGCAGATTGGCCGGATTCCCTCCGGCGAATGTTACCGCTATGGCAATGCTGTTCTTGAACGTGAATCCCATGTGGGCACCGGTCTCGGGTCGGGCGTAGCCATTCCCCATGGTCGCATCTCCGGCTTGAAGGATACCATTGCGGTCTTTGGGCGCTCTACTGAAGGGGTTGATTTCGAATCGCCAGATAACGCGCCTTCCCATTATATTTGCCTCCTTCTCGTCCCCGAGGATAAGGCCGCCCAACATCTCCAGACTCTCTCCGAGCTCGCGAAAGTGTTCTCCCAGTCGGGGCTTCGTCAGCGGCTTGAGGAGGCGACGACGGCCGAAGCAATCTGCGAAATTTTCCACCGAGCCTCTCCCTAAATGATGACGATCCCCGAAATTCTCAGTGAGAAGGTTCTCGCTGCTCTTGAGACTCTCGGCATTGCGGTGCCGGACTTGATGCGTATTCAGGTTACGAATGCCGCGGACCTTCGCTTTGGTGATTTCCAAAGTAATGCCGCCATGATGCTTGCAAAGGCTGCGGGCAAAAACCCCGGTGAACTAGCCCAGGAATTGGCTGACGAACTTTCAGCGGGTGATCTCTGCAAAGTCTCCGTGGCCGGGCCGGGGTTCTTGAACTTCACCCTGACTCCGCAAGCTTGGTCCGATCTTGCGAGAACGCAGTGGTTGTCGACCGATCTTGCTGTTTCCAAAGTTGAGTCTCCTCAAACCATCGTGCTCGATTTCTCCGCGCCCAATGTCGCGAAGCCCATGCACGTGGGGCATATACGCTCGACGATTATCGGGGAGTGTCTTTCCCGCGTTGCCACGAAGTTGGGCCACAAGGTCATTAAGGATAATCACATTGGCGACTGGGGAACCCAGTTCGGAATGGTGACTTGGGCTTGGAAGAAGGGTGTCGATGAAGCCCGTCTCGAAAAAGAGCCCCTTCAGGAACTGCTTCGACTTTATCGGGCGGCCTCGGAGGCTTCGAAAGAAGACGAAGACATTCGCGAAGAGTGTCGGGCCGAACTCGTGAAGCTGCAGCAAGGTGATTCTGAGAATACGGCGATCTGGACGCGTTGCCTTGAGCTTTCGAGAAAGGGCTTGGATGCCATTTATGAGCGACTTGATGTGAGCTTCGACCACTGGATGGGCGAGAGCGCTTACAACGAGGCCCTTGCACCCCTCGTTGCGAAACTTGAGGCCGCCGGGCTGGCCCGCGAAAGCGATGGCGCGGTCTGTCTCTTTTCAAGTGAGACGGTGAAGCCGAAGGCGGATCCTTTTAAGGTGAACCGCGATGGCGAATGGCAGGATTTTCCGATGATCGTTCGTAAGAAGGACGGGGGATTCAATTATGCCACCACTGACATCGCGACCGTTGAGCACCGCGTTCACGAGTGGAAGGCGGATCAGATTTGGTATGTCGTCGATTTTCGTCAAGGGGGGCATTTTGAGCAATTGTTCGATGTCTCGAAGCGTCTAGGTTACGATCAAGTGAACCTTGTGCACGTGTCTTTCGGGACCATTCTTGGTAAGGACGGCAAGCCGCTCAAAACGCGTGTCGGTGATTTGCCGCAACTTGAGGACGTTCTCGATGATGCCGTCAAAGCGGCCCGCATCATTGTTGATGAAAAGAGCCGTCTCGATACCGAAGAGGAGAAGGAAGCGCTCGCCGAATTGATCGGGGTGAACTCGGTGAAGTTTACCGAGCTCTCGCATCACCGGATGTCGGACTACGTGTTCGACCTCGATAAGATGGTCGCGCTCGAAGGCGATACCGCGCCGTATCTTCTTTATAGCTACGTCCGGAGTCGTTCTATTTTCAGGAAGTTGGAGGAGGGGGTGACCTTGTCGGCTGAGAATTTAAAACTGACCGAGCCTGCTGAGATTCACATGGTGCGGATGCTTTCCCGCTATGGTGATCAGGTCAGGCTCGTTCTCGAGGATTATCGTCCGAATCTCCTCGCGACTTACCTGCTCGAACTTGCGCGGGCCTTTCATTCCTTCTTTGAAGCCTGTCCGGTTTTGAAGTCCGAAGGGCAGACCCGCGAGAGCCGACTGATTGTCTGCGATCTCACTTCGCGTGTTCTTAAGGACGGTCTCGCGCTCCTCGCGATTGACGTTCCCGAGCGGATGTAGTCTAACACTGCCCGTGAGCGAGATTATCGTCATTAAAATTGGCACCGGCGTTTTAACGCGAGAGAACGGCACCCTCGATGGGGCTTCCCTCGTGCGTCTCGTGACCGCGGTCAGTGCCTTGCATGACGCCGGGCATTCCTGCGTGATGGTGTCATCCGGTGCCGTGGGTGCCGGGGTTTCTGCGCTGGGATTGGAGTCGTATCCCTCCGATGTCGAAACTCGCCAAGCTGCCGCCGCGGTGGGACAGGCCCGACTCATGCAGCGCTACCAGACGCTCTTTGAGCAGTTTGATCTCAACGTCGCGCAGCTTCTTCTGACGGCGGGCGACCTTGCCGACAATCACGAAAGGATCTCGGCAACGCTGCAACGTCTCCTCGCTGATTCGTCCATCATTCCCATCGTGAACGAAAATGATTCGGTCGCGATTGAAGAGCTCAGGGTGGGTGACAACGACATGCTCTCGGCCCGGGTTGCCATTCTTCTCAAGGCCCGTCAGCTCATTCTCTTCACGACGGTCGATGGCCTGATGCCTCCCGACGGGGGTGACATTATCGCAGAGGTTGCCGATGTGCAGGAAGTCCTCACCTTTGCTCGAAACGAAAGCGGGAAGTTCTCCATCGGTGGAATGGCTTCCAAGCTCAAGGCGGTTCAGCTCGCCACCGAGCAAGGAATCCAAGTCACGATCGCGAATGGTCGCAAGCCCGAGCAGTTGCTCGAACTCGTGAACGGCGGGGGGCGGGGGACCCGTTTTTCAGCGAAAGATTGAGGAGCTTGGTCACCTGTGCTAGAAACCGTCTTATCAATTGGAATTGATGATTCCGGTTTCGACATGAAGAGGTTTCAAATCGCGTATTTATTCATTCTGGCGGCGTTCGTCCCAGGAGAATTGCATGGGCAAGGGGTTTCCTTTTCTGGGAAGAAGCTGACCCAGGTTGTTGATTTCACGGACGGTGGGATCACGACTGTTTTTGGAAGTTATGCGACAATCACGAAGGCTCAAATCGCGGGAAACTCTGTTGTGTTTTCAGCGTATGGCGGCGCGGATTTGGATGAGCTAGCGATTCTCTCGGCAGATGGTGTCTCGGTTGTGCCTTTGCTTGAGTTGGGGGCAGGCCCGCTGGCGAACGATGTTTCGCTGCGCCTTGGAGATTTTCGATATTTGGGGGATGGCGTGACCTTGCGGATTCCCGTGACGGCTCAGGCTCAAAATGATTTTCCACGTTTGGCATTTCTGAGTGAAGGGAATTACCTCGAAGTGGCCGGGCCCTCGACGATTGTTCCGGGATCGGTCGACGATCGCTTTACGCAGTATCTGGGGGTCGTTTCATACGATGACGAGATTGCCTTTGTGGGGGTCACGAGGGATGGGAAGCGGGGCGTTTATTTGGCATCCGGCGGGAGCATTCACGATCTGAGCGACAGGGTGATGCCGGAAGAAGAGCTGGTGGGGAGCGGGATTGGGAATCGCGTGATTTTTGATGGAACGACCGTCTCTTTCTTTTACCAAGGAGGCGAGGAAGGTTCGCCCAAAGATCTCTACGGATCGACCCTGAACGGGGCTCCGTTTTTCGTGGCTGCCGGGGCGGGGGAAGTCAACGACGAGGGGGTGATGAGAAACTATCAAGCTAGGGAAGTTTTCTCCGGGGGATCAGGCGAGGTCATCTTTCTCGCTGAAATCGCCGATGACTCGATTCACTCACAATGGGCCTTTTTGCAATCGACGGCGAGGGGCTTGAAGATTGTGGCGCGGAGCAGTTCCCTCGCTCCGATTGACGGGAGATCGGCCGGGCTCTCGGGGTTTTGGAATTCCTTCTTCGATGGCGTATCCTCGTTTGTAGGTGGAGTGAGCCAAGTTTATGGCGATCTGGAGGGGGCGGCATTGACGCCCAAATTGCAGGTGTTCGCTGGGAGTCCGCCGATGGTTCTTGTCGATATTGAAGCGGGGAATTCGGCACTCGTAGAGGTGAGTGCAACTCCTAAGCGCCTCTGGGCTGAGCTGGGGATTGTCGGGCCGGTCGAGATCCCGGTGGCCCCCGAGCCGCAGGTCGTTGCGTCCGGTGAAACGGCGATCTTCAATGTCGTTGCCGAAGGATTGGGGCCATTTGCCTACCAATGGTATTTGAATGGTGAGTTCCTGCCGCTTTCAACAACCGCCACGCTGACCCTTCGGAATGTTTCTCTCGACAATGTGGGGTCGGTGAGAGTGGTGGTGAGCAATGAGAGCGATTCACAAGAGGCCTTTGCTTCCCTTGATGTATCAGAGCCTCCGGAGGTGATTCTTTTGCCATCGGACCGGCAGGGCATCATCGGGGAAGCGATCGAGGTGCTCTTTCAAACGCGCGGACAAAGACCGATCACCTACGAGCTTGTCGAAGCCCCCGAAGGGAGTTCATTGGGGATTGTCTCGATTCAACCCGGAGCGGTCTTTGAGATTCACGCTGTGCGGTCTGATGCGCTGACTCTTGGTGATTCGGGTCGATACACGGTGAGGGCCTTAAGCCCGGCCGGAGTTGCTGAGTTGAGCTTCAACCTTTCGGTGGGTGGGATTCCCCCGAATCCGGAATTTCAAGCGAAGCGTTTTGAGTTTCTGTCGGATCACCACGCCGCTGAGCTTTTGGCATTTCCCAATGGCCTCAGCTTCAATGGACCGGTGGTCTTTGATGATGAAAACGATCGCTTCCTGACATCGCCACTTGTCGATTCAAGTGACTCATTTTTTGCCATCTCGAGCGATGGCACGACCGAGCCGATTCTTGATGGCAACGCGTTACAGGGAATCTCGAATCCAGTCATGATCGGCTTCCTTGCTGAATACGGAATCGTTTTCCAGGGAACCCAAACCTCTCAGAATCGAATGGCAGTTCTCTCGCATCAGAACGGGTTCACTTCGACTCTCGTCTCCGGCTCTGATTTACAAAATGAGCTGGGCTTGGGCCCCGACTTTTCGCGCTTTGAGTTTCAGATTCAGAATGGAGGACTTGTCGGCTTGGTCGAAGGATCAGGGTCGTGGGCGGTCGTCCGGGTCGGTGATGTCATTACCGAGTTGGTATCGAGTAACGAGGCAACGCCGATCGCAAACGCCGAGGGCTATCTCGGTTGTGATGAGCAGTTTCGTCCGCTCTTTCACACCGGCTTCCAGGCTGCCCCCGGCAATCCCACGAGGACCTATGGCCCGGTGATTCGGCGGATTGAGAGCAATGGCCTCGTGACGACGTTGCAGACGGGATTTCTCCCGCTAGATCAGACCGATCCTTCAAGAGAGGTGAAGGCGGTGCCCTCAAATACCGGGGTGAAGTTTCTCGCGTGGGGAGAACGGCTCGTGGAGATGATCGATAAGCGATTGCAGGTTCATCAGATCACCGAGACGGATACGGGTAAGGCCCTCTTTTTGCCAAAAATGGCAGAGGGGTATGCTTCGAAATATCGCGTCTTTTTTCCGGGTCTGTTGGTTGAGGATCATCTTTCGAAAGAGGAGTTTGCGCAACTGGGTTTTACGACCCGGGAGAGTGACTCCATCCGGCGTCAGATTTTTAGTTGGTCGGTTGCCGGGATCGAGGAGGCGTTCTCGGGAAGGTATTTGACCGGCATTCGGGCGAATGCCGGTGGGTTGGGTCGGGAGTCTCTGAAGCTCCTGAATGTGGTCGGCGATCAGCTTCTTGTGAGTGGCCAGATCGAGTCCGAAGGGCCGCGTTCATTTCTCATGCTCAATCAAGCGCCGGATCTGACTTCGACCGTTTTGGCGTTTCAGCGGAGCAGAGATGGGTTCTATTTGGATATTCCGATGGGCACGCGCTTGATTTTGAATCCGTCCTTGATCGGGCCGTGGTCCCCGGTGCCTTCGAAGGCCGGGAGTTTTGTCATTCCGCGAAACGCCGACAAGCAGTTCTATTCGGTCATACCGAAGTGATGCGGAAGACGTCGCGGTGAGTGTTTCTTTGCTGATCATGTCTTATTCTTGTGGACGGTGATCAGAAATGATTCACTTTCCTTAAGTGCTCTTTTTACAATTGGGTGAATCGGGTTTAGCGTTCGTCACGAATGAGGATCAGAGAAAAGATAATCCGTCGAGGCGGGCGCTCCTTGGAGGTGGTTGAACTGACCCCAGTGAGGGTCGAAAAGACGCTGCGCTTGATCTGCGGAGCGGCGGGAGTGTTGTTCATTGTGCTTGCGATCGGATTAGCGCTTTATGTGCCTCAATTTGCTGATCGCTATCAGTTTAAGATCATCATCCTTGGTGTCGTGATTGGAGGGGCGTTGATCTTGTCCGCCATTGCGCGCCGGGTTTATCGATCCGTTGATCGTGCGAGCGTGCGTTCTGGGACACGATGGCTTGGGTTGACGCATTGGTCGCCCGGGATTCCGACGACGAAGCACCAGGTGCTCGATATTGGCAGAAATGATGATTCCGAGTTGTTCGTGACCGTGCGCCGTCCGGAAGGGGGGGCTTTGCTCGCGATCGGCCCATTCGTTGATGGTGATCAGGCGGTGAAGGCCTCAAATTTGCTCAGCCCGGGGCAGAAGGTAGAAGAGTCAGTTGAAGGTGGCGTTGAAGGTGGCGTTGAAGGTGGCGTTGAAGGTGGCGTTGGCGTTGATGCTCTTGGGATGATTCGAGAGCTGGCGCCCGGCCCTCCGCTTATTGTGCCGCGGTTGTTGTTGGCGGCCGCGTTTTTCGTGCTGTTGATGCCGGCATGGTTTGACCGTACGTGGTTGGATGCCGGGCTTTCGATGATGATCGGAATGCCTCTCTTGCTGCTAGCCGTGGTGTGGATCGCTCCGGGCGGAGGAGTGTTTCACAAGACGGACGATAGTGAGAGCGTGGAGTTTTGGACGAGGCACCGCTTCTTCCGTAGGCTGGAGTATCGCAAGAGTTTGCTTGCTAATGATTCGCCCGTCTTTCTGCGGAAGAAGCTTCATTGGGCCACTTTTGGGTGGCTCCTCATGATTCCGCTGTATGCAGTGGTGATTCTTGGGATCGTGCTTCGTTAGGAGATTCTAGGGCCGGTGAGACCTTATTTGGAGGAGATCTGGCATATTTCAGAACCGGCGGTGAGAGTTTCTCATGATGCAACGATGGCGGGATTTTAGAGGAGAGTCGCCAAGAGATCACCCGTATCCGCCGACGTTCCTTTGACGAGGAGGATTTCTCCGATGACTCCGCCGGTGGGGGCGCTGACGGTGGTGAGCATCTTCATGGCTTCGATGACGACGAGCTTATCGCCTTCCTTGACTGCGTCTCCGGCTTTCACGGCGACCTCGCTGATCATGCCTGGAAGTGGGGCGATGACGTGCTTGGGGTTGCTGGGTTCGCCTTTGAGGTGAGTCGCGATTTCCTTGCCGAGGCTCCTGTCGACGACGACGGTCTCGCGAGGCATTCCGTTGAGCTCAAAGAAGAGGGTGCGGCGACCTTCGGGATCGGCTTCTCCGATGGAAACGAGCTTGATGAAGAGGGTCTTGCCGGGAGCGATCTCGACGTTGATTTCTTCGGCTCCCTGCAGTCCGTAGAAGAAGGCGGGAGTGGGAAGAACGGTGAGGCGGTCGAATTCTTTGAGGGTGGCCTGGAAGTCGGCGAAGACTTGGGGATACATGAGATGACTGTAGAGGTCATCATCGCTTGCCGGGCGCTCGAGAGTTTGGCTGAGTTCGGCCTTGGTTTGCTCGAGATCGACGGGCGTCGCCAGTTCGCCGGGGCGAACGGTGACGGGAACTCGGTCGCCGAGGACGAGTTTTTGAATGTCCTTGGGCCAGCCGCCATCGGGTTGTCCTAGTCCACCGGAGAGCATGTCGATGACGGACTCGGGGAAGTCGAGATTGGGTGCCTTACCGTTGAGGAGGTCTGCCGCTTTGAGGTTCTGGGTGACGAGGAGCATGGTCATGTCGCCGACCACTTTGGAGGACGGGGTGACCTTGATGATGTCGCCGAAGAGCTGGTTGACGTCGGCGTAGGTGTGGGCGATTTCCTGCCAGCGATGACCGAGGCCCATGCCATTGGCTTGTTCCTTGAGGTTGGTGTATTGGCCGCCGGGCATCTCGTGGAGGTAAACCTCGGCGGTGCCGCTGCGGGGAGCGGAGTTGAAGGGCTCGTAGTGCGTGAGGATTTCTTCCCAGTAGTCGGAGAAGTCGTTGATGGTGTCGGGGTCGAGGCCTGGGTAGCGCTCGTTGCCACGCATCGCGGCGTTGACCGAGTTGAGGTTGGGCTGACTGGTCGAGCCGGACATGGAGGCCATGGCCATGTCGGCAATATCGACCCCGGCATCGGAGGCCGCCATGATGGAGGCGGCATTGAGACCGCTAGTGTCGTGGGTGTGGAAGTGGATGGGGAGGCCGATTTCCTGCTTCAGAGTGGAGACCAGCTTGCTGGCAGCGGCGGGGTGGCAGAGGCCGGCCATATCCTTGATGCAAAGGATGTGGGCCCCCATTTTTTCGAGTTCCTTGGCTTTATCGACGTAATATTTGAGTGAGTATTTAGCGCGGTTGGGGTCGGTGATGTCGCCGGTGTAGCAGACCGCGGCTTCACAGACGGCCTTGCCGTGCTCGCGGGCCGCTTCCATCGCGACCTTCATGTTGGGAAGGTAGTTGAGAGAATCGAAGATGCGGAAGATGTCCATGCCCGAGTCGGCCGCGTGCTTCACGAATCCGGCGACGACGTTGTCGGGATAGTTGGAGTAGCCGACGGCATTGGAGCCCCGGAAGAGCATCTGGAAACAGATGTTGGGAATGCGTTCACGAAGTTCGCGGAGGCGGTCCCAAGGGTCTTCCTTGAGGAAGCGCATCGCGGTGTCGAAGGTCGCGCCGCCCCACATTTCCATCGAGAAAAGGTTGGGGGTGCGGTTGGCGTAGGCATCGGCGATGTTAAGCATGTCGGAGGTGCGCATGCGGGTCGCGATGAGCGACTGGTGGGCGTCACGCATCGTGGTGTCGGTAACCAAAAGGCGCTTCTCGTTTTTGATCCATTCGGAGAACCCTTCGGGTCCTTTTTCTAGGAGGATTTCGCGGGAGCCGGGAGCTGTGGAGAGCCTAAGAGCCTCTTCTACGGATTTCGTGGAGCGGGGGATGCGGGGGACGGCGAAGGGCTTGGCGGGACGCCAATTCTTGGCTCCGGGGTTGCCGTTGACGGTGATGTCGGAAAGGTAGTTGAGAAGCTTGGTGGCGCGGTCGCGCTTGGGGACAAACTCGAAGAGGCTCGGTTGGGAGTCGATGAGCTTGGTGTGGGCATTTCCGGAGCGGAAGGTCTCGTCGGCGATGACGTTCTCAAGGAAAGGGATGTTGGTCTTCACGCCGCGGATTCGGAACTCGCGGAGGGCGCGGTCCATGCGCTGGCAAGCGGTTTCGAAGTCGCGGCCCATGGCGGTGAGCTTCACCAGCATGGAATCGTAGTAAGGAGTGATGACAGCACCGGCGTCCCCGTTTCCGGAGTCGAGACGGATGCCGAAGCCCGCCGCAGAGCGGTAGTTGGTGATACGGCCGTAGTCGGGGGCAAAGCCTTTTTCGGGGTCCTCGGTGGTGATGCGGCACTGGATGGCGTAGCCATTGCAGGGGATGTCCTCCTGGGCCGGAATGCCAATCTCGGGATCGTGAAGTTTGTAGCCTTGGGCGACGAGAATCTGGGAGCGGACGAGGTCGACGCCGGTGACACATTCGGTCACGGTGTGCTCGACTTGAATGCGCGGGTTCATTTCGATGAAGAACCATTCCTTGGACTCCATGTCGTAGAGGAATTCGACGGTGCCGGCGTTGTCGTAACCGATGTCCTTGGCGAGGCGGGCGGCGGATTCACAGAGGTCGTGACGAAGGGTTCCTTCGAGGTCGATGGAGGGTGCAATTTCGACCACTTTTTGGTAGCGACGTTGGACCGAGCAATCGCGCTCGTGAAGGTGGACAACGTTGCCGTGGCGGTCGCCGAGGATTTGCACTTCGATGTGCTTGGCGCGCTTGATGTAGCGCTCAAGGAAGACGGCGTCGTTTCCGAAGGCATTGAGCGCTTCTTCCTGGGCTTCTTTGAGGCGGGATTGGAGCTCGGAGGGCTTTTCGACGATGCGCATGCCGCGACCGCCACCACCGAAGGCGGCCTTGATGATGAGAGGGAAGCCCACTTCGTGAGCCATTGTGAGGGCTTGGTCGGGATCTGAAATGGCGTCGTCGGTTCCGGGAAGGACGGGGACATTGGCCGCGATGGCCTGGGCACGGGCGGCGGTCTTGTCGCCCATGGAGGCGAGGAGGTCGGCGGATGGTCCGATGAAGGTGATCCCTTCACGCTCACAGGCGCGGGCGAAGTCCGCATTTTCGGAGAGGAAGCCGTAGCCCGGGTGGATGAGAGTGACGCCTTTGGCTTTGGCGATGGCGACGATGCCTTCGCCGTCGAGGTAAGCTCCGACAGGCCCCTTGCTGGAATCGAGGGCGTAGGATTCGTCGGCCTTGAAGCGGTGGCGGGAGAAGCGGTCTTCTTCGGCGTAAATGGCGACGGTTTTGAGCCCGAGTTCGGTGGCGGCGCGGAAGACCCGGATCGCGATTTCGCCTCGGTTTGCTACGAGAAGTTTCTGTGGTGCTGACATTGTCGAAAGTTTGCTAGAGGGAAGCTAGAGGGAAGCTAGAATTTTGGAGAGGGGTGAGCCAACCACGAAACTTACGAATTTGACGAAACTTGGTTGAGGGGTGGGGAGCGGAGTCGTCTCTGGTTTGCTTTCGGTAAGTTGTGGGGAGAGCGCGGAGTAGGAGCCACTTCATTGGGAGAGGTGAAGAATGGCGATGAGGGGCGAATCTCCAAGGGAGAAAGTTTCTCGGTGTGGGAGTTCGGGAGGCTTGCCCCTGGTGGGCGTCTCCGCTACGCAGTGGCCGCGATGTCTGAATTGCCCAAAGCCTACGAACCCACTGAAGTCGAGAAGTCCTGGTATCAAGCCTGGCTCGACGGGAAGTGTTTTGAAGCAGATCCATCTTCCGAGAAGCCAGCTTACTCGATTGTTATTCCGCCGCCCAACGTCACTGGGATTCTTCATTTGGGGCACGTTTTAAATAACACCATTCAGGATATTTTGGCACGCCGGGCCCGTCAAAAGGGCTGTGAGGTTCTCTGGCTTCCGGGAACGGATCACGCAGGCATTGCGACGCAGACCAAGGTCGAGCGTCAGCTCCGCGATGAGGAAGGCAAGACCCGTCGTGATATCGGACGGGAGGCCTTTCTTGAGAAGGTGTGGGATTGGAAGGAGAAGCATGGCGGCATTATCATTAAGCAACTGAAGCGCCTCGGGTGTTCGTGCGATTGGAGCCGTGAGCGGTTCACGATGGATGCGGATTATTCCGAATGGGTGTCTCAGGTGTTCGCGGATCTTTTTAACGAGGGTTTAATTTACCGAGGCAAGCGGATGGTGAACTGGTGCCCCGTTTCGATGACGGCACTTTCGGATGAGGAGGTCATCATGAAGCCTCAAAATTCCAAGCTCTATTACATCAAGTATGAGCTGGTGGGAGAGCCCGGCAAGTTTCTCGAAATCGCAACGACCCGTCCCGAGACCCTGATGGGTGACGTGGCGGTTGCGGTGAATCCCAAGGATGAACGATACGGGAAGTCTATCGGCAAAATGGTGAAGCGGCCTTTCCCGGCGGCTGAGATTCCGGTGGTGGCCGATGACCACGTTGATCCTGAGTTCGGAACCGGAGCACTCAAGATTACCCCGGCGCACGACAAGGCTGACTTTGAAATTGGGGCGCGTAACAATCTCGAGATTATCGATGTCTTCCATCCCGATGGCCGCGTGAACTGCCCGGAGGTCCCTGAGTTGGATGGTCTTGATCGCTTCGTGGCCCGCAAGAAAGCGGCGGCGATGCTCGCGGAAATGGGCCTTCTGTTGAAGGTCGAGGAATACGCGAACAATGTGGGGTTTTCGGAGCGGGCCGATGTTCCGGTCGAGCCCCGCATTTCCATGCAGTGGTTCCTAAAATATCCGTCGACTGGAGAGACGGCGGCGGCAGTGGCCCATGATGAAATTTCCTATCGTCCGGCTCGTTGGGCGAAAACGCACGCAAGCTGGATGGGTGGCATTCAAGACTGGTGTGTTTCCCGACAACTGTGGTGGGGACATCGGATTCCGGTTTGGTATCGCAAGGAGAAGGTGAACGAACTCCAGGAATCTGAGTCGCTGACGCTCGATGATCTTGGCACCGGCGACTTGCACGTGAGTGCCACGCCTCCTGCGGATCCAGAAAACTGGGTGCAGGATCATGACGTCCTCGACACCTGGTTCAGCTCCTGGCTGTGGCCCTTTGCGACGATGGCGAAGGTGGGCGAAGACTCCGAGCTCGTGAAAAAATTCTATCCCACGACGGATCTCGTGACCGGGCCGGACATCATCTTCTTCTGGGTCGCCCGGATGATTATGGCGGGCTATCGCTTCAAGGGAGAGTTGCCCTTTAAGAATGTCTTTTTTACCTCCATTATTCGCGACCTCCAAGGCCGAAAAATGAGTAAGTCTCTCGGCAATTCGCCTGATCCCATCGACTTGATGGAGAAGTATGGCGCGGATGGCCTTCGCTTCGGCTTGATGCGCACGGCCCCCGTGGGAGCTGATCTTCGATTCGACGAAGCGCTCGTGGAAGAAGGGCGAAACTTCGCCAACAAGATTTACAATGCCTGCCGCTTCCGCCGGATGGCTGGAAGTGACTCGAAAGTGAGCTTCGTCGCTTCGCAGTGCACGACCTTACGCCCTTATCATCTCGATATTCTGGCCAAGTGTGACCAACTCTCGATCGATCTTGAAAAAGCCTACCTCGACTATCGCTTTAATGAAGTGGGTTCGCTCCTCTACGAATTCCTTTGGAGCGAATTTTGCGACAAGTTCCTCGAGGCCGTGAAGGGTGATCTTCGTGATGAAGCCAGCGAGGCTCAACGTGAGACGACCCTGGGTGTCTTCGATATTGTGATGGCTCGGTATCTCCACCTGCTTCATCCCTATATGCCGCATATTACCGAAGAGTTAAGTCTTCGGATGGGATATATCGAGGAAGGAGTATTTCTGATGCAAAAGGAATTATCTACGGAGGCGCTTCTTGCCGGAATTGATGCGAGAGTAGTGCAAGAGGCACAGACGATTGCGAATTCGGTCTATGAGTCGGCCGGGAAGCTTCGAAATCTGAAAGCCGAGTATCGTCTTGCGGCTCGCAAAGACGTGCGCTTTGTTGCCAAGAGCGGTCCTTGGTGGCTGGAAGAGGAAGCCCCAACGCTTGCGCTTTTAGTGGGTGCCAAGAGCGTTTTGCGTGACGAGGGCTACGCTCCAGAGCATGGAACACCCGGTGCCTTAACGGTGGCAGGCGAGATTTTCATGCCTCTTGAGGGCTTCATCGATGTGGCGGCCGAGAAGGCGCGACTGGGTAAGGAAATCGAGAAAATCGAAATCGAAGTGCGAAAGTGCCAGGGAAAGCTTTCGAACGAGAAATTCGTCGCAAATGCCAAACCTGAAGTCGTAGCGATTGAGCGTGAGCGACTTGCTGAATGGGAAGGTCAGCTTTCCCAGCTCTCTGAAATGAGAGCCAACCTTGCTTAGAAGTTATCAGTTGTGTTCGACTCCTGAATGCGTAGTTTACGAATATAGATGACGGAAGAAGGTGGATTGAAACAAATCGAGAGTCTCGGTGAAAGTGGCACGGAGTTTCTGATCGCCGCGGGCGTCGAGGATTTAGGCGCGCTGGCCAGGAGCGATGCTGCGGTGCTTCGTCAAGAAATGGCAGGGGCCAACGCCATTCTTGCCATCGCTGAAGTTGTCCCTTCGATCTCCGAGATCGAAGGGTGGATCGAGTTGGCGAGAAAGATCGGTGACGTCGAAGAGTCGGGATCTGTCATCAAGCTTGAGGAAGAGTCAGAGGAGCCGGACTTACAAATTCTTGATGCTATTCCTATTTCTCCGAGTGTGTTGATCGCGCAACAAATTGCCGTTCAGGACGTTGCCCCGATGGAAATTTTTCTCGAAGAGGAATTGGAACCCGAACCAATCAGGGTAGAACGGAAGCATGATGAAGCTGATGTTCGGAGAAAGGTGAACTTCCGGGAAGTTGCCCCTCTCAGCATGAGAAGAACCGACGAGCAGGGCAACGAGGCCTCCCCGGTGCAGCCCCTCGAGAGAAACTCCACCCGGGATATTCGTAAAACGGCGAGCCCGGAGTTAAATGAAGGTAAGAAACTTTACTCAAGAGCCTATATCCGTGGGGTTCTGCATCCCCAGCCCTTCAGAGTCCGTTTTGCGGCCTTCATCTCCGTGATGACCTTGATTTTACTTCCTGCGACCTTTGTGGCGGGGGGCTTGATATTGGCCAAGTATCCTCTTTGGCTGTTTCTGATTCCGGCTGCATTTTCAATCTTCGGGATTCTCTATTTCATGTCTGCCCGCGGTCTCAAGTGCCGCATTTGTGGTCAGCCCTTATTTGCGCCGAAAGCTTGTCACCGCCATTCAAAAGCACACCGGTTGCCGATTCTGGGATATATCCTGCCGACGAGTCTTCATATTCTCCTCTTTCACTGGTTCCGCTGCATGTATTGTGGGACCTCGGTTCGCATTAAAGAATAAAACCGCTCCAAGAATCGCCCAAAGGGCTGCGGGATTCTCCTGCCCCAGATCCCTGGTAAGCTGACCCCAGAAGAAGAGGGTGAGGAGAAAAAGAGTGGGGTCAATGATTGCGCCGATTGCGTCAGGCTTTGCAGTCGGGATTCAGCGAGAATGAGGCGATGGGAAATCGAGTCCATACCAAGATCATGATCGCAAAGTGCTTTTGGGCTTAATTGATAAGGTTTTTAGAATCATCGTTTAAAACGATGATTTCAAGGACGAGTTCCGGCAGTTCTCCGATGGTGTTCATTTTGATCGGTGCGATTGCATGCAAGGTTGACTGGGTCTTGATCAAAAGCATCGATGACGAGGGTGGCTGCCTGGCATGATACGAGAGCGAGGGCGTTGCAGATGATCGTGGTTAAAAATAGCTTCATGGTTTCGGAGTGTTGGGTTTGTAGTTATTGGGATAGGGGTGGACTTTTGATCGACCCATTTTTGATGAAGATAGCAGTGTCGAGTTGACCTCTTCGGAAAGCGATTCCGTCATCAGTATCAGCAACGACAATCTTCATTTGGTGAGTCCGGCCAGGTTCAACAAAAATTGTATTTCTAAATTTGAGAGTCGTGGCAGTGTATTCAATCCTTGGGGGTAATTGAGGGAAGGAGAAGGCTTCATCGATCGTCTCCTTACTCACGTAGAATTGGGAATTAATGGGGGGCGCAGTCGATGGAAATGGGATGCATAGGGAATCGGAAATCGCAGGGTGAATGGTATTCAGAGCGATGACATTATCACAGGCTGGCAGGAGACTCACAATGACACCATCAATACTGACGGTAGCGGCATCATTGAAGCAAACATCTTGATTGGCACCTGATACAAATCGCAGGTATTCCTCGGAAGCAAGCTGTAGCTCGATGGATAGTTGCCGATGAGCGGGAGAAAGGGTGAACTCCAATGAGGAAGCGTCTGAGGTTGTGATCCCGGCGGTTCGATCCTCCAGGGTTGGGTCTCCCGGACTATGCCAGGCTTCCCCGGAAAATTCCTCTACATTACCACGATTCCAAACTGAAAAATCGCCGGTAGAGAATCCCACTCCAGCTTCCATTTGGAGGCCTGAACTGAGCCCGCCGGTGAACTCACCTGCTGATCCCACCATTCCCCGGAACACCGGATTTGAGATCGTCACGGAGTTTGAATCCACCAGGTTTTGCGCCAAGGTGTTGGCGAAATTTAGGTGAGAGGAGTCTTCGATGAAGACTTCGAAATATTCTGGATAGCTCTCAAGTCCTGTTGCAGTGCTTTTTGATCGAACTGCCAGGCGGTGGGTGCCTGGGGTCCATCCGGCGGTGTCCACGGTGAAGGTTTCGTCGCCTGTAGAATTCGGAAAGTGTTCGTGAACGATATTTGAGATCGTCCCTGCGTCAGTGAATATGTTAATGTCTGTCACTACGACGCGTTGAATTAAATCTTGAGCGTCGTCAACGCTTGCTGAACAGGTCACGTCAAGGTCACCACCGAGAGGCAGATGGAGATAGCCATTTTGCGGGGCACTTACGGAGATCAGTGGTCTCATATTTGTTCCGGTGACGTTCACGATTTTTGGGGTAGGGGTGGTGGTTTTTCTCCCTTTGGAGTCTACAACGGTGGCGGTAATGGAGTGCAGTCCGTCGACCAAGTCACAGAACTAGGATCCGCAAAGGCAATGGAAGGCCCGGTTCCCGGGCCGACGGTGATGGTGCGGGGAGGATAAGTGATGGAGCCACCGGCACAATCCACGATTACGACCTGAACCTCATATTGGCCTTCGTCAGCGACCCAGACACAGCCTCCCTGGACACTTCGTTCCCCAGAGGGTTGGAAGAAGTCGGTGATCGAGCCAATGAGCTCGAAAGGAATAGGGTTTTGGAGTGGAGGAGGGCTTTGGTAGGCTCTTTTAAAGATCTGGATTTGGGTGGGCAGTTCGGCGAGACCTTGGAGATCAAAGGAAAAGCAGACACCCTCGATCCGATCGATAAGGGAAGTATCGGCTGGTAGAACCCACGAGTTTTCACCGTTTAGATCAGTGGATGCGCTGAGGCGAAAGAAGTTTTTTCGAGCCGTGGTCGTCCAGAAATGGTCGGTTGTTTGGTCATTTCCTTCCTTGGTGATCCCGGTAGGGTTCCAAGTGATGAGGTCGTCGCTCCACTCGAGGGCGTAATCGTAGTCAGCCCGGGCAAACCAGCTGAGTTGGTATTGGTTCGCGACGGAGGTCTGGGTCAGTAAGGGTGGTGGGAGTTCAGCCAAGGCACAGTTGCTTGAGAGAAGCAGAAGAGGGAATATGAAATTTACGGCTTTCATTTTGTTGCGCTTCCTTCTGTTGGCAGTTCAGAGCTGTTTTCGTCATCGCTGCTCCAGTGGTAGAGGACGACGTTTTCTTTTTGTTCCTTCGTGTTCGGAAATCTGGGGTCGATTGTCACGAGCTTGCTCGATTTTCGTGCGTCCAAAGCTGCTTGGAGAGTTGGTTTTTCGTTTTTGTAGAACTCGTGGAGTGCCTCAATATGAGGTGGTTTTATTTCGGTGTAAGTAAAATTTGTTAAGAGTTAGATTTTGTGAAAAATTTGATCTCGAAGTTGTTGACTGGGTCTTGGTCGAAGGAATCGTCCCCTTCTGAAAACTCTGTAAAGATTCATCCACTCGGATTGAGAGGGGTTGTCAGGAGAGCCTCAAGATTGGGTAATGGGTCTCCTTGTTGGTTGATCAGCCCGAGGCCTTATCGAAGGAGCCCAGCGATGAGTGGCTGTGCATTAGTCCGCGAGGAGTTCGCGGATGTGCGGGGTGTAGAGCTCGGGCTCTAACAGGAAGGAGTCGTGCCCTTTGGCCGAGTGCACCGTGATATGCATGGTGTCGACTTCGACGTCTTCGAGGTGTTTCACGAGTTCGGCTTGTTCTTCGGGATAGAAGCAGAAGTCGGAGTCGATGGAGAAGACGAGGAATTTGTGGCCGGCCTCTTTGCAGCGTTGCAGGAGTGCTGTCGGGGATTGGGCGTCGCCTTCGAGGACGGCGTCGTAGCGGGACCACATGTCGATGATGCGGAGGTAGGTGTTGGCGTCGAAGCGCTCGGTGAATTTTTTCCCCTGATGAAGCATGTAGCTCTGGAAGGTGTCGCGGACCTGGAACCAGGAAAGCATTTCTTCTTCGTGGACCAACTGTCGCTTGGCCCGTCGCTCGAAGGTGTCGAGGTGGACGAAGGTTTTGTGGGAAATCATGCGGGCGAGGGCGAGGCCGATGCGGGGGGCCTCGCTCTCGTAGTAGTCGCCGCCGTTGAAGTGGTGGTCGTTCTCGATGGCGAGGATTTGCTCAAAGAGGATGAGCTTGTTGAGGACGGTTGTTTTGAATCCGCTCGCGATGGGGATGACGTTGCGGACTTTCTCGGGGAATCGCGTGGCGAAGGTGAGGGCGAGGAGGCCCCCGACTGAGGGGCCGACGACGGAGTGAAGTTGCGTGATCCCGAAGTGGGCGAGGAGGGGGATTTGCGTTTCGACGAGGTCGGCGGCGGTGATGGGGGGGAAGGAGGAGCCGAAGGGCTTGCCGGTTTCGGGGTTGAGGCTGGCGGGGCCGGAACTGCCGTAGCAACCGCCGAGGTAGTTGGCGCAGATGACGAAGAAGCGGTCGGTATCAATGGCCTTGCCGGGCCCGACCATTTCGTTCCACCAACCGTCGTGGAGTTCTTCGGTCCAATAAGGGCAGTCTTCGGGAGCTTCGGGATGGGAGCCCGAGGCATGGTGGGTACCTGAGAGCGCATGGAAGAGAAGAATGGCGTTGGATTTGGCGTCATTCAGAGTGCCCCAGGTTGCGTAGGCGAGTCGGGCATCGGGAATACGGCCCCCTTCACGAAGGGTGAGGTCACCGAGAGGCAAAAAGTCTGTAGTGGTAATGGCCACGGTGGGATGGTGAGTGTGAATGAAGGATTTTAAAAGATGAGATTTGAATTTCCCGAACAAGGGGAGTTAGATCCTTGCATGATTGCTTTTAAGGAATGGGATATTGTGTGCGAGGCGCTGGAGGAAGGTCGTCAGTCTTTGATCCTGCGAAAAGGTGGAATTCACGAAGGTCGCGAGGGGTTTTCTTTTGCGCACGAGGAGTTTGTTCTCTTTCCGACGCGCTTTCATGCCCAAGGAGAGTTTGTGACCGTTCCGGGGGTGGTGGCGAAGCCCGAGTGGGAGATTGGTGAAGAAGTGGTGATCACGAGTAAGGTGAAGGTTATCAAGGCGCTGACTTTGACTGATTGGGAAGAGGTTGCAGCGCTTTCGGGTCAGCATATCTGGAATGAGGAGGTGATCCGCGCTCGCTTCTTTTGGGAGGGGAAAGGAATGGCCTCGGGAAGTATCCACGTCGCCTATGTCGAGGTCGAGAAGCTGCCCGAGCCGATCAAGTTCATCTATTCCAAGAAATATGGTGGTTGCCGTAGTTGGGTGGAGCTTGAGTTGGATCAGTCGTCGATATTGTAGCCGGCTTCCTCGAGAGCGAGGGTGGCCGCTCCAATAATGCCTGCTTCGTTGCCGAAGCGGGCCGGCAGGATCTGGAGGTCGTCCTTGAACGGTCCACTGAGTTGATTTCGAAGGTATTTGTTGAGCGGGTCAAAGAGGAGGGCCCCCGCGTTGGCAACACCTCCTCCGATGATGATGGCCTCGGGGTTGAGGAGCCAGCAGCAATTCATGAGGGCCGAAGCGAGCTTCTCGGCAATCTCGTCCCACACCGCAATCGCGACTTTGTCGTCCTTGGTGGCAGCCTTGGCCAGATCAGAGGGTTCACAGTCAGCAAGGGCAATTTCCTTGCCTGCGGCGGCGTAGGCTTTGACGGCCATTTCGGCGATTTGATGATTTCCAATATAGTCCTCGAGCGATCCCCGGTTGCCGTAAGCTCCGGCCGGGCCGCGATAGTCGATGGAGGTCTGGCCAAGTTCGCCCGCTGCGTAGTTGGAGCCGCGGACCATGCGTCCGTCGATGATAATGGCGCCTCCGACTCCGGTGCCCAGAGTGAGCGCGACGAGGTGGTTGATGCCGCGGCCGGCACCGCGTTTCCACTCGGCATACGCCATGCAATTGGCGTCATTTTCAACAGTGACGGGCAGGGCGCAGAGTCCACCGAGCTGGCGTTTGAGGTGAATGTTGACCCATCCTTTGACGTTGGTGAGGCGGTGAACTAACCCGGTTGGGAAATCAACAAAGCCAGGCATACCGACCCCAATCGCGCTAATCTTGGGGTGCTTGGAACGGAGCTCTTCGATCGTTTGGTGGATCCTCTCAATGAGCGGGGTGGCTTCTTCGAATTCCTGGGTGTCAATGCGGGGGGCCTCGTCGATGATGTTGCTACGATAAAGGACTCCGATTTTGACCGAAGTTCCTCCAAAGTCGATTCCGATGGCTAATGGAACGTCACTCATGAATGAGGAAAGGGTAGGGGAGGATCAGCGATCAGGCGACGCTTGATTTTAGAAATTATGATTCAAGCGCCCGATGGCCTGGATTCCGCGGAAGGTGAGATCAGGGTCTAGAATCTCGATGGCATCAAGTTTGGCGCTGATGAGAGAGGCATCACCGCCGGTGGCGATAATGGTGGGATTCCCTCCGAGTTCCTTGCTGACGGCAGTTAGAATCTCGCGGACCAAGCCACGGTAACCGATGACGGCCCCCACTTGCATGGCGTGTTCCGTGCTCCGGCCAATCGCGGAAGGGGGCTCTTCGAGTTGGATCTCGGGCAGGAGGGCGGTGCGACGGTGAAGGTAGTTGCGCAGGGATGCCGTGCCCGGGGCGATGACGCCTCCGAGGTAAGCTCCTTCTTTGGAAATGACGTCGAAGGTGACGGCGGTGCCAAAATCAATGACGATGGCGGGTCCTTGGTATTCTAGGAAGGCCGAGGCTGAGTTCGCGAGACGGTCCGCGCCGATTTGAGCGGGCGTGGGGTAATCAATCGCGATCGGCATCTTCGACTCGTGGGTGATGCGGTGAAGGGGCTTGTCGAAGAAGGCTTCGATGACTTCGGCGGCCTTCGGGACCACCGAACACAAGGTGACGTGATCGAAGTCGATGCCTTTCAACGCGCTTTCCAGAGTCTCGGGAGTGACCTCACCGGTTGGGATGACGGCGCGCCACTCAAATAACGAGGTGCTATCGTGAAGCGCGAACTTCGTGCGGGTATTCGAGTTGTCGATCAGGAGATGCACAATCGTTTTCTACGGGCGCTCCAAAATTTCGACCTCATAGCCATCAGGATCGGTGATGAAGGCCATTTTTCGTTCACCGGAGGAGAATTTCTCGCGCCATCCGGCGGGCCAGATTTCGAGACCATCGTTCTCGAGCTTGCCGCAGTATGCGATGATATCAGGGACTCCGACGCAGGTATGCATCAGGTCTTCCGGGACCGCGACCTTGTAATCGGGCGAGTAGGTGAGTTCGAGAAAGTGGTCGTTTCCGGGAAGATGGAGAAAGGCGAGTTCGTTGCCTTGGGGTGATTTTTTCTGCTCGCCGAGTTCGAAGCCCACTTTTTCGTAAAATGCGATGGAGGATGCGGGGTTTGAGACCCGGATGCGGGTGTGCAGGAAATGAATCATGGCCGAAAGTTTGCAGGGAACGGTCCATCTGTGAAGTGTGGAGTTGCGGGAGGGGTGTCGCCGGAGTAGAGATCGCTTGTCTTGAAATCATTTAGTTGGACCCTTGCGCTGAGGTATCTCAATCCTCTGCGGACCTTTGTCTCGATTATCACCCTGATTTCGTTGCTCGGAGTGGCGTTTGGAGTAATGGTCTTGATCGTTGTGCTCTCGGTGCACAACGGCTTTGAGCGGAATCTCAAGGAGATGCTTTTGGGATTTTCCCCGCACGTTACGGTGGTCCGTTCCGATGGTGGCGCGATCGAAAGCTGGCAGGAAATGGAGGATGCTCTCGTGAAGAAGGACGGCTGTCTCGGGGCCTACGCGGTCATTGAAGGCTATGCTTTGTTGGATTCGAAACTTTGGCAGCGTCCGGTCGGGTTTCGAGCGCTCCACTCAGGAAATGAAGATCAAGTGAAGGCTCTCACCGAGTTGTTGGATCCAGATTATCCCGGGAGTCGGGCCGATATGGGGATGGAACCGAATGCGGTCATTTCCAAGCAGCTTGCGGTTGCGATGGGGCTTTCCGTGGGAGATGAAATCAGGCTTCTGGCGGCCAGTAATCTCGAAGCGGTGATGGCCGTTTACGGTGTGCCCAAGGAGCGGGCGAGCGATCTCTACCCCGAGATCTTTTCTGATTTCGAAGAAGTGATGCGGAAGGAGTGGGTTTCGGCGAATGGAATGGAGTCCGTGAGCACGGACACCATTATTCAAGCCTATCGTAAGTTGGAGGCGCTCTTGCCTTCGGAGGGCGTCGACGGGCAGGCGATGAGGCCCTTTGAGAAGGATGAAATCATCGAGATTCTCATCAAATTGGAAGGGACGGTCGAACAGAACGAGGGACGAGATTACTACGCCGAGGGGACCCAGGAGGAGATTTTGAAAATTGTTTCCAACTTGCGCGAGTTTGATTTGAAGGAGGCGGATAATCAGGCCTTCCGTGAGATTGAGGAATTTGTGACTCCGAAGACCTTCAAGGTTTGGGGGGTGTATTCCGATACCCAGCGCTCTCAGGGCCCCTCGCTCTTTATTCCTCTTGAAATTGGGATGGAACTCAAAGGGCTCAAGGGAGATGCCGAAGCGATCGGGGTGCTTTGTGTGGATCCCTACAAGGCCGAGGAAACGGCGCTCGCTTTGCAAAAAGATCTCGGTGATGAGTGGTTTGTCCAGAGCTGGATGAGGACCCATTCGGGGCAGTTCCAACTCGTAAAGACCGAGAAGATCATGATGAGTTTTGCTCTTTCCTTTATTACCGTTCTTTCGGCCTTCAGCATCATGGCGGTGATGTATACTGTCACGGTGCAGAAGAGGCAGGAGATTGGCGTGATGAAAGCACTCGGTGCCCGGCCTTCTCAAATCGTGAAGGTCTTCGTTTACCAAGGAATCATCGTCGGAGTGGGCGGGGCCATCTTGGGACTGGGATTGGGCTTACTCGCGATCGAGAATCGCGAGCATATTGTCAGTCTCTTGCGCTCGATTGGGATTGACCCGTTCCCGCCGGACTTTCACGGAATGAGTGAAATGCCAGCACACGTCGTTCCGGAGCAATTGGGGGTTATCTGCGTGGTGGCCGTCATTCTCTGTATTCTGGCGGCCCTTGTTCCGGCTCTCATGGCGGCGTTTCGTGATCCTGCCAAATCCCTGCGCAATCTCTAATCATTCATGAAGTTCTGGATTCACCGAAACGGGGAGAAGCAAGGCCCCATCGAAGACTACGAAGTCCGTGCGATGATTCGTGAGGGCGAAGTTGAGCGCGACACCTTGGTTTGGTTTAACCCAAGTTTAACATTCCAGGGTCCCAAACCACCGAAAAACCACTTTTTTTGAGCCGGCGAGTCCCCGAAATCGTTGGGAGTAAAGGAATTCACCTTTTGAGAATCCAAATGTAGTGCCATAATTTTTTATTAATCATTGCTCCCGTCCCTTA
>Ga0209702_10001701_pt1 | contig 40855 bp, 33 predicted proteins | sample FRY01_FD_187210 | JGI IMG/M metagenome (GOLD analysis project Ga0209702, IMG submission 187210) | Freshwater microbial communities from Lake Fryxell liftoff mats and glacier meltwater in Antarctica - FRY-01 (SPAdes) (version 2) | ecosystem: Environmental > Aquatic > Freshwater > Ice > Glacier...
ATAACGGACTTAGGAGCTTGGCTGCGGATTGTCTAATCCCCATACTTTTTTACCATTGGGTACGGCAATTAACCGTGTTCCCCCATTATGTTTCCATTATGGGGTGGTAGTATAGGGCTCTAAAGAAATTCCCGCAATTTGGCTACGTTGCCATTCTTTCAATTCTAATATAAATTTTTTTGCTCTAATTATTGTTTCTTCTATTTGTTCGTGTTTTCCTACAAAAGTTGTGATTCTTTTATTATTAATGACGATGCGAACATATTCAGTATTGTTCGTATTGTTTTTTAAAACACGAACATACTTATCAACATCATCATCAACAATTACTACATGTTTAAACCGGTCATATTTTTTTGTTAAATGTTGTTCCTGTACTAATTTCATTCTTTTTTCACAATTATCATTGTTACTATAGAATGACTTTAACTGTTCGGATATTAACTTTTTGGTATAGTCACTTTTTGGCTGAGGCACATATATTTGGGGTGATGGAATTTCAGTGTTCCATATAAAATTACCACTAATATCAGTAAATCCTCTTCCACCATCTGTTAAATTATAACCATTTGGATATTTGGAATCATGTTCAATTATGTATTGTTTTTCAAGTTCATTTAATTCATCTACTTTACAAGTATGAATTTTTTCACAAGTAAAACATTCTTCTCCATATTTCTTTAAAGCATAATTCAAATATCTTGACTGATTTTTTTTACTTGAATTTGCTTCGTGTATATGATCTTTGAACCTTCCTAAATATCCAAATGGCCTATATTTATTATGATTTAATCTGTGACTACGTGTTTGACCAATATAATGTTTTCCATTTGTAGTGTTTGTTATTTTGTATATTTCACCAACAACTTTGTATATTTCATCTTTGTTTAATATCATATTCATATTGATATTGATTATTATTATTAATTAGAGCAATTTTTTATTTTTATATTAGTTTGAAAGAATAACTAGATGATTATATTAGTAATATGTACCTTTACATGGAATACATTTACTAGTAGACTTTACACCGTTTTCCCCAATAAGTATTATCTACAACTTATTGAGCGGTCACCTGTTGGGGACAAAATCTATCCCCATCAAAATCAGCATTGTATGGTTTGGTGTCGGCTACATTCATGCGAAAGGTATCACCCTTGAACATGATAACTGCTATATGACACATCATACTCATTCTATGAAGGGTCGGTTGTCTGTTAAACAGAATACCATCTCCGTCCATCATATGACGGTGAACAATGTCCCCATATTCAAGCTGAATATTTTCCCTATCCGCATATCGTAGGGTAATTTGTTCACCGTTTTTCTTTTCCAATATTTTAGCACCAGGATATTCATCTGGTCCATTCTTTACCAATTTTAGTAGAAAGTTCTTGTTCATAGCATTAACAGTAACCGGTTTGGTAATATTCTTGGCTACTTTGAGAGGAATACCAAGCTCACGAATAGACAAGTTAGGATCTGGTGTAATGACTGAACGAGCTGAAAAGTCAACACGCTTTCCCATTAGATTTCCTCTAACACGACCACCCTTTCCATTCAAACGTTCCTTGATTGATTTTAAGGGACGACCTGAACGCTGTGCTACAGAGGCTACACCTGGAATTTTATTATCCACTTGTGTAGCTATGTAATACTGAAGAACTGTATGCCAATCATCAATAATATTTGAATTGGCACTATCCTGAATTTTCTCTTGAAGCGTTTTATTTGCCTTGATAATATTCACCAAAATATGACTGATATCGTCTTCACTTCTCTGCTGACCATCCATCTTAATAGACGGACGAACTGCTGGAGGTGGAACAGCCAATACTTGACATATCATCCAATCAGGTCTTGAAAATACTGGACTAAAACCCATAAAGTTTACATCGTCGTCTGAAATTCTACGGAATATTTTTAATACTATTTCTGGGGTTAATTTCATATTTAATTTATCTTTGTCATCTTCATTTAATCCATCAATATTATCCCACTCGGCAAATAATGTAGCTAAACCTTCCTTTTTTATTCTCTTTGGTTGTAAACATCCACATCCGTCTGCGCTATCTTCTCCGCAACGAGTTACTACACTAGCTAGCTTGAATACATAATTCCATCTCTCATCTCCATTTAACTTCAAAGCCTGTTTATATGTATCTTTACTAATCTTTAACTTGCTACATTTAATACACACACATCTTAAAATCTTCATAACAGTTGTCAAATATTGAATATAAAATACTGGTCTAGCTAGTTCAATATGCCCAAAATACCCAGGTGTCTCCATATAATCAAGACCATCCGTAGGACAAATTAAACCAGGTTCCAATACACCCATTCGCGGATCAAATAATCCACCAATTACTGGCTTGTTATTAATATATGTATCTCTAGATGTAATTTCTGCTACTGAACCTTTGCGGATTTCATCTGGACTTAATATACTAAACTGAATACCAATGATTTTAGAATTCATCTTTCTGGGAATAGTTTCGTTGAATTTATTCGCCATACTTCCTTATAATATAATATAATATTTAACTTGTTTTAAATTATCAATTTTTTATTTTTATTGACTAATTAAATCATAACTATTGGGAAAAATTGAACTTAAATATTATATATATAATATTTATAACTAAACGTAACCATGCCTATTTCAAAGGAGACCAAGAATACTAAATTAAATAAAAAGGTCTATAATACTCGATCGAGTAGCATAGACAAACAATTAAAAAAAAATTCGGATAGTGATAGTAGCGAAGATGAGGATGAGGTAAGTACACATAGTGATAGTGATAATGAGAATGATGGAGACGACGGTGATATGGATGTTCATGAATATAGAAAATTTCTACAAAAAATCTTTCCGTCCAAGGATTTACAAAATAAAATCACAAGTGGTGAAAAATTAAAGAAACTAACAAATAAGTCTCGTAAAAATAAAGATAATACTGCCGTTGAAAATGCTGCCACTACTGGAGAGCAACTGGACAACAAGAAGGACAAACAAGACAAGAAGGACAAACAAGAGAAACAAGAAGATGTAGTATTATTGAAAGATAAACATACTAAATCAAAGAAGGTAACAAATAAAAAGAAAATGACAAAACAAAATAAAAAGAAGCAGGTTGTAGAGGAAACCATTGAACTTGAAGAAGATAGTAGTGAATATGAAACATTAGACGAAGAAGATAGTGAAGACGATGATGAAGATGATGATGAAGATGATGATGAAGAGAATGATATCAAGATTAGTAGGAGAGGGAAAAAAGGATTTAATATCATATTTACAATTGGCGATCCTATGCGTAATGATGATGAAGACGAGGATGATTCTGAATACGAGGGTGAGGATGAGGATGAAGATGAGGATGAAGATGAAGATGAGGACGAGGACGAGGATGAGGATGAGGATGAAGATGAAGACGATGATGATGAAGAGGAGGGTAAGCATAATAAGAACTTTGAGCAACATATTGCTAAGCAGCAAGATACATTGAACGAAATTAGAAAAACGTTTGAAGGCATCTTAGAAAAGGATAAAAATAATAAAATTGCGATTAACGGTCTAAAGGATTTAGATGTCAAGTCGGAGAAGCTAAAGAAGCGTCTGAATAAAAATCTCAAGACGCAGAGAACAGCGAATACCAAATCATTTAAAAATCTGGTTAATAAGAAAAGCCTACTGAATGATTTCAAGTTCTTTAAGGATAAATTAACTATTGAAGAACAGCAAAAGGTTATTCAGGAAGTAGAAGCAATTAACAAAATTAACATCGTACAAAAACCATATAGGCTAACCTTGTTGGAGGCAGATATTCCAGTTCATTTAAAATCTATCGCTCTTAACAAGATTTCATCTTTACGAAATATGGATCCTGGAAATGGCGAATATTACAAGATTAAGAATTGGGTAGATACTTTTATGCAACTTCCGTTTAATCGTTATAAGACTCTGCCGTTAACTATTGAAAATGGAATTGACGCATGTCATGAATACATGTCACAATCAAAGGACATTTTAGATAAAGCTGTATATGGTTTAAATGATGCCAAACTTCAAATCATGCAAATGGTTGGTCAGTGGATTAGTAATCCCACTTCGGTTGGCACAGCAATTGCTATCAAAGGCCCGATGGGAACCGGTAAAACAACTCTTGTAAAGGAAGGTATTAGCAAAATTCTTAATCGTGATTTTGCTTTCATTGCTCTAGGGGGTGCTACGGATAGTAGTTTCCTTGAAGGTCATGGATATACATATGAAGGTAGCACGTGGGGTAAAATTGTTGATATTTTGGTAAAGACCAAGTCCATGAACCCTGTCATTTACTTTGATGAGTTGGACAAGATTAGTGATACTCCCAAGGGTGAAGAGATTGCTGGTATTTTAACACATCTCACTGATACTAGTCAAAACAGTCAGTTCCATGATAAGTATTTCTCGGAAATCGATTTCGACTTGAGCAAGTGCTTGTTTATATTTAGTTATAATGATGAATCTAAGGTAAACCCGATTCTACTAGATAGGATGTATAAGATTCAAACACAAGGATATGAAAAGAAGGATAAGCGTGTTATTTCAAAGGATTATCTTATTCCTACCATCATGAAACAAGTAAACTTTAAAGAGGATGATATTATTATCCCTGACGACACGATTGATTATATTGTAGAAAACTATACTGAAAACGAAAAGGGTGTTCGTAATCTCAAGAGAAGTCTAGAGATTATCTATACTAAGTTAAATCTATATCGGTTAATGAAACCCGACTCTAGACTGTTTGAAGAAGAAATGACATTAAAGGTAACCTTTCCATATACAGTCACTACTGAAATAGTAAAAAAAATTATTAAAAAGGATGACAAAATGACAAACTCATTATATGGACTATATGTCTAATGTAACGTGATATGTGAGTTTGTAAAATATATAATAAAAAATATATAAATATTTTTTATTATTATCATTATAGAATAGTAATGACTTGTAGAAACCTACTTTTACATAGATTAATTCCGATAGAGCTGTATAATATAAAGAATATTTGTCCAATGGTTTATAAAATAGCCGAAGACACGTTTAGTGCCCCATTACAAAAATATAACATAACTATTGATAATCATGTCATTCTTTCCGATAAACACAACTATAATATTAACAGCTCACCAATGACATTAAATAATTTGTATTTTGTAAATGGGTTCAACAAACACGTGTCTATATTGTCTCACATTGAACAAAAATACAAATATAAACGCATAATATGCGATGAAAATAAAAAGTGTAAACATTGTATTGAATTACGCGAAGTTATGCACGAACTTACTCTCGTAGTTTAGTTTAGTTTAGTCAAGGTAGCTGTAGCACATTTGATTTTTCTAGTATTCGGCGGGCGCAATTGAACGATTTCCTCCTCGTTGGTTAATATAATTTACTTGCTCTTGTGTAATACAAGCACATCCAGTACTGGAAGAGTAGGTAGAAGGACAACATTCAGGTTTAAACTCGTTATTAGCAAACATGAACATTTCACCTTCAGGTAAAGGAACAGGTGTTCCCTTATATTGAGACCACTTTGATTGTGTAGAACTATATCCCATATCATGAGAATAGGTATTTGCTTTATTTGTCCAACTATTCACTACATCTTCGCCCATTGTCCAGTTTACTGCGGCACCCATTACTTCCATACCTTCCGTTAAACCTATACGACTACATGAACAAAATAAGTGTGAACCTAATACAAAACCTATAACTAAACAAAGTATTATTAACTCTACACGGCATGAATGACCAAACATCTTTAGTTCCATCTTATATATATTTTGTATATAAAAAATTAAACCTCTAAAATATTGTGTAAATTACAAACCCGTTAAATAATTTAGTTTAGTATATCCTTTTCTAAATACTTATCGATACAATAATTATAATCGTGAAATTTAATTCCATTTACATGGAAGGTTCTTTTGTCAGTTATTAGATGATATACATAGTTTACTTTTATTCTTTCCCCATATACATCTAAAGTACTTATCACTCCTAAATCAGGGTCACATGTTTGTAAATTAGGCCCACCTTCTATTATATTTTGTTCATCTATTATAAATTGTTTTGTTTCTAAATCGTCCGCTTTGATTTTTACAATACCAGATACTCTTTCACCAAATCTTAATATATCATTTACTTCTATGTTGTTTATATTCATATTATGCCCGTCTTGTAATTCTACCTTTGTTGTTTCAACAAACCCTCCATCAAAATATCGGTGAACATCGTTTAATTCAAACGAATTCGATGAATATCTACCACATTTCTGTTTCAACATGTTTATCTGTTTATTATCTAGTTCATCCCAATCGCTAAATAGTTCGCCATTAATACTTATCGTTTTTTTACTAGTATTTATACAGTATAAATAGTTACAGTATTTGTCGGTTTTTACACTAAATGGATGTTCTTTTACTTTTATCCAAGTATTACAATACTTCACCATATGTTCTCCAGTGCAATATACATTATTTAAATTATAAATTGTTTCATTTATATTGGCCAGCTTCATTTTAGCGGTTACAACATTATTATTTTGTAGTATCATACCTACGTCAATATCCTTTATTTTTAGTTTATTACCATTTTCTAATGTTAGTAACGTATCATCTATAAAACAACTCGGTATACCAGGTAGCGGGTTTACCCATTTTTTCAATACCATCACTTGAATTATATACACCATGATACCTGGCACCAATACCATAATAAATATTATTAATAGTGGTATGGCAAATGGTATGCCAAAACCAAATGGTATGAAAAATAATATCATCATTATTGATGCTATTACTATTAATATACTTGAAATTATTTGAATAATCGCACCAAAACTAGCTGTCAACGTTTGGTAGATGCCCATTAACATGAATATTCCAGATAACATTATACCTTGAGTTTTATTCATTATATCTTTTATTTTAATTACAATAAACTGAATAGGTATTAAAACATTTAATAATTTTCCCATTATTTCTTGTGATACCGACGATATTGCCGTTCGAATGGATGTCAAAACCTTCCTTATTGACTGTACATCCTCATTTACTCCATCTAGTATTTTTGTAAATGAATTTACTAAATAATAAAATGGCGATAGGAATACTCCGGCTATGTCAGATAAAATAGTTTGGGTGCAGCTTGTGAAATTTTGAGCGGTGAAATCAAAAGCACTCATTTTTTTAGGATCTGGAGGGTTAATCAATCCGGCAAATGGCATTACCGACGGTTTACATCGTTGATTTATCCAGTCTGCTTTTATAGGCTGTATGTTATTATATATGTAGTAATAAGATATTAATATAAAAAATATAATTATTATAATTATTGTACTCCATAATGAACCTCCATATTTTTCAAGAAAACCTACTTTATCATATAATTTATTTATTACATTAAATATATTGTTATCCCCATTCATATATTTAATTTGTATAATAAATAATGTTATTTTAATTTTAATTTTAATTTTACACACTTGAAGATTTATTCCATGGTATTTTATCTGTAAATATCATATACAGATAGAATACAAAAAAGGTTGCCTATTACATATTACCTATTATATGCTTAATTTTGACATAAGTCTTACCATTTGTCCAGGAGGACCATTCCACGATGATTGCATCGTCAATACAGTTCCTTGTAGTATATACATCATAGTTGCCATTATTCCAACAATTTTACCCATCATATCTTTCAATTTTATCAATATGAATTGAAACTGTGTCAATATATTCATAAAGACACCAAAAATACTTTGTACTACCGCCGTTATCATATTTCTAAATACATTAATAAAAGACCGTATATCTTGAACTGCTTCCATTAATCCACCGATGGTTTTGTTTACTACCGTCATCAAATAGCTAATTGGTTGTAATAAATAGCCCATGAAATCTGATTGTGTGTTTTGGATACAATGGGTAAAATTTGACATTACATCGTGTCCAAATGTTCCAGCAAATGGCATGATTGATGGATTACATCTATATTCGGGCCAATTGTCCTTTATTTTTTTAATCCCAACTGCGAATATATTATAAAAATACATTGCTATAAATACTAAAATTATAAATATAGATAAAGTAATATCGCTGGTTCTCATATTACTTTATATTGTTATTTTTATTTTTACTTTATACAACTTTTTATTTTCTGGATTTTCTGGATTTCTTGGATTTCTTGGATTTCTTGGATTTTCTGGATTTTCTGGACTTACTGGACTTACTGGATTTTCTGGACTTACTGGATTTTCTGGATTTTCTGGACTTCTTACCACCGCTTAAGCACCCCCAAGTTTGACCATTTAATATCAAACCACCACTTCCACAAGTCCCTCCTTTTTGTCTTTTTTTTCCTCCAGATTGAGGATTACACTGAGGCCCTTGACAAACAGCACTTGTTGAGGCATCACCTATACATTTATCGCATATACTGTTTGCCGAACCTTGTGTTAATGATGTATTGGCACTCATGCTAGAAGCATTAGGATTTTGACTACCTGAACTAACCTGGGGTCCAGGTGTATTAAACGTAGGAACGATTTGAGCTCCACCACGATAATTTCGTCTTCGTCTTTTTCCACCTGATTTATTCATAGCAGATTGTTTTGCGACTTGTTCTTGTCTATACATTATTGCTGATTGACCAGGGGATGACGCACCCGGATAAAGTGGGGCACTTTCAACCGGTATCACACCGGTATTATTTGTTGAATTAGATGTAGCCATCTACAGTTGTTATATAATTAACGTAGAAAAAGTTTAAAACGAATACTTTAATTATATACATAAATAACAATGAACGATTCGGAAAGATTAAATCTACAAAAGATGATTCAGGCGAACGAAACTGAAAATACTACTCCTTTAATACGTCAATTAAAACACAGTAAAAACATCCTAGAAGATGTCGAAATGCTATTAAAGATCAAGAGAGAAAATGCTGCTATGGCTAAATCTTCACCTGAACAGTTTGATACTTTGTGTGTTAGTAATTGTCACTTCTTGTTCAATAATTATACTGACATTTTCAACAAAGTAAAAAAGGATGAAATTGATTTAAATATTTTGTTGCGATTACTAAACGTCTTACATTCCATTGAAGAGGGTGCGGTAGATCAGCATGAAGGTTCGTTTGAGGTTGGTAAGTTATTAAAACAGATTTATATTGACAGTGCTTTGAGAAAGGCTGACAAATTAAACGAGGACACGAACTCTGAAACTGAGGTCAAACCAGTTGAAAATATATCTTGGCGTGATTTTAAGGACAAATCACCTAATGAAAAACAAGAATGACTGTAAATATCATACACACTTATTGCTTTACAAATTGGTTGGCAAAATGGTATAAAAATATGTAAACTGGTGCAAAAAGATACAAATTGATACAAAAAGATACAAATTGATACAAAAAGATATAAACCTTTTTTGTATCAATATACAATGTCGTATATATTATTAATTGTCGAATCTCCTGCTAAATGTCAAAAAATAGAGGCTTATCTGGGGTCCGGATATAAGTGTATTGCTAGCTATGGTCATATACAAGAATTACCTGGTATTAAGAATATAGATATTGAAGATGATTTTAAACCCAAGTTTCAACATATGGAATCCAAGGCACATCAAATCACAAAGATGCGGTCAATGATTAAAAACGCAAAGGATGTGTTATTGGCCTCTGATGATGACAGAGAGGGTGAAGCTATTGGTTGGCATATTTGTCAGGTATTTAATTTACCTCTCACAACTAAACGTATTATTTTCCACGAAATTACCAAAGATGCCATTACTAGAGCTGTTCAAAATCCATCTCGATTGAATATGGATGTTATATTTGCCCAACAAGCAAGACAGATATTGGATGTTCTTGTTGGATACAAGATTAGTCCTTTACTTTGGAAACATATTTCACGCAACACAAAATCTGGCCTTTCAGCGGGTAGATGTCAAACACCTGCTTTGCGGTTGGTATATGATAATCAAAAAGAGATTGATGTGTCCCCTGGTAAAAAAGTATACAATACTACGGGATATTTCAGTCAAATGAACCTGGGATTTTCACTTAGTCATAATTTTGAAATCATCAGCTTTAATACTACTACGAATACGATGGAGCAATTTTTGGAAGAATCGGTGGAATATAGACACATATATTCTTGTTCAAAACCCCGACAAACCACCAAAAATCCGCCTTCACCGTTTACAACTAGTTCTTTACAACAAAAAGCATCAAGTGAATTAAATATTTCACCCAAAGATACAATGTCCATTTGTCAAAAATTATATGAAGCCGGTCTCATTACATACATGAGAACAGATAGCACTACTTATAGCTCAGAATTTATTGAAAAGGCCAGTGATTTTATTAAAGAAAAATATGGAGACGCGTATTTACACGATGAAGTAGGTAGATTAAGTGAACGTAAAGTAGAAAAACCAACAAAAACGAGTAAAACGAGTGGTAAGGGAACTGGTAATGGAACTGGTAAGGGAACTGGTAAGGCAAAAGGCAAAGATAACGAAGGTGATAATAATGCTCAAGAAGCACATGAAGCAATCCGTCCAACAGACGTGACTTGTGAGTCTATATCTGACGCGTTTTCTTCTAAAGAACGACGCATGTATAATTTAATTTGGTCGGTAACTGTAGAGAGTTGTATGAGTCCAGCATTATATCAATCTATTAGTGCCTCCATCAGTGCTCCTATGGAAAAGGAGTATAAATATAGCACTGAACTAGTCGAATTTTCCGGGTGGAAAATGGTGAGAGGATATGACAAAGAAAATCCCGAATTTCAATTTCTACAAACCATTAAAAATAAAGCAGTTGTTAATTATAATAAAATTACTGCCAAGGTAAGTGTCAAAGATTTAAAATCACATTATACGGAAGCCAAACTAGTTCAGCTGTTAGAAGAAAGAGGCATCGGTAGACCATCTACATTTTCCAGTTTAATTGATAAGATACAAGAAAGAGGATATGTTAAAAAGGAGGACGTCAAGGGGAAAAAAATAAAATGTGTTGATTATGAATTAGTTGGCGATGAAATGGCAGAAATCGAAGACGAGAGAGAATTTGGAAATGAAAAAAACAAATTAGTTATACAACCGGTTGGTGTTTTAGTATTGGAATTTCTCGTTCAACACTTTGATAAGTTATTTGACTATGAATATACGAAGAATATGGAAGCTCTATTAGATAGTGTCGCAAAAGGTAGCACTATTTGGCATAATATATGTAGAGACTGTTTGGCTGATATTAATGAATGCTCTAAGGAATTAGGCGATGATGATAAACAAGTCATTCAAATTGACGATAACCATACATATATGATTGGCAAGTATGGTCCAGTTATTAAATGCGGTTCTGGTGACAACTCGACATTCTTGAATGTTAAAAAGGATATTGATATTGACAAGTTAAAAAACAATCAATATAAATTAGAAGATATTGTTGAAACGAAACCAACTGATAAAATTGTCGGTAAATATAAAGGGGATAATGTATTTATTAAAAAGGGGAAATTTGGTAATTATATTACTTGGGGGGACAACAAAAAGACATTAAATGGATTAAAAAAGGACTTGAGTGAACTTACTATGGATGATTTGATTCCACTTATTGAGAATACAGCATCTTTGAATACAGCTATGGTAAGAATTGTCAATAGCGATATCAGTATTCGTAATGGTAAGTTCGGTCATTATATATTTTATAAAACGACGAGTATGAGTAAACCAAAATTTATTAAATTGGCGGGATTTAAAGGCAATTATAACATATGCCCTATTGAAGAAATAGAGAGATTTGTAAAAAATGCCAAATAGTACATGTTGAATAACTATAATCTTCAAATCTATAATCTATAATCTATACTCCTCTGGAACACGGACAACATAATCGCGTGCAATCTCATCTTTTAACTGATTAAATGCTATCGTGAAATTAAAATTATTGTCCTTGAAATCTACTAATCGACCGTCATGATATCGAAATTTAAATTTCGCCTTTTTTATCTTGTCAATCGGAGGATGATATTGAGATACGTTTTGTAAAAACCCGTTTCTTGAATCGAATATTTGACTGGTTTGACCACCTACCGTCACTGGTATTTTAGCAAATGCTGAATTTACACGACCATTATAATCATTATTATATAGGTTATTTGTTCTTTCCACATATGGTTTAATCTCATCAATCGTATTATATTTATCAAATTCCATATAAACCGCGCTATCACCAAACATGGATATTGTATTTGGTGATGAAATGTAATAAGCATATGGCGTTTGAGCGGGTGGTAAATAAGTTGTATCAGGACTTAACCATATATTACTGGCATCATAATTAAATAGGACATTTCCACTGGTTTCTATAGCGGTATACTCTGCTTTTTGAAAACCTAAATAAGATGGTAAACCCCATTTATTATATTGTTCCCATACATTTGGTGATTGATTGTCGCCTATTATCGCACTACATGGCACATTATACTCTATCTTAGTTTGAAATGGCAATACAAACCCATCAAACGTGTTTCCAAAATACATTACTTGGCTTACTTTGTCATATCTTACTTTAAAGTTTGTGTATGTTGCTCCTGCTATTCCAGAATCTATTACTAAAAAATCCACAATGGCCTGATTCATCAAATTTTGTAATTCATTCGCCATTTCATCTGGAGTGTAATATCCCTCTTGTATGGTAATCGTATATGGATTATTAATATTTGTAGCTAAAGCGGTGTATATAGCTGCTTCTGTTGATACAGTTGGTCTTAAATAAAATATTATTTTTGTATTTTGTTGATTATTACTAAATACATACTGATTTGTTGGTAACTGAATTTCAACCAATCTCATTGACTGAACATTTGACAATGTTTCTGGTAATTCGACTTCGAAATGATTTGAGTTGGGCCATTTATTTATATCTCTATCTTCACTGTGAATTGTTACTAATTTACGGTCTAATACATATGTATTTTGTCTTCTTATTAATTGATGCTCATTATTTACATTGAATTGAGGATATCTGCTCATGTATATGATTTAATGAGAAATAATTTGGATAGTTTACACATATTTCCGCAATTCCACAATTCCGCAATTCCACAATTCCACAATTCCACAATTCCACAATTCCACTATTCCGTAAATAAAAATAGCATACTATTCTATATGAAATATATAAATAATAAAAGTAATAATAAAATACAAAGAGGGGGGCAAGATACAATAGGCGATACATTATCATCTAGTAATACAGGGAGTTCTGCTATATCAACCCCAAGTAAAGAACTACCTGGACCTATAAAACGTCTTCCATATGATGTGAAAATTTTTTCATTTTTGTGTATTATGGGTATTTTAGTTAAAATTATTTTTGGTAATGCTTCAAGTGACTATGCCACGGCAACTGTTTGGGGGTATGGATTTAGTATTTTAGCATTATTTGGTTTATTGGTTGGCTCATTTGGAATATCATACAAAGACGGAACAGCTTCGACTGGAACGATTGGCTTTCTAAAGGTAATTTTTAAAAACGCTTTACCTATTTTATTAAATATTAGTATTATTGCTCTCATTATAGTCCAGAATGTGTCATTTTATAAACAAATCAACAGCGGAAAAGTTGCCGACGAGTATTATCAGTTTTCAGGAGTATCCTCCTTTTTAATACTTGTTCAATCTGTTTTAGTAATCAAATATTTAATGGATATTTTAGCAGGTGAACAAAGCAAAAGCGCGGATAAAAGTAGCATATTGGCCAGTTTAGCAAGTGAACTTAATAGTGTTATTTTAATTCTCTCTGTTATGAATATTGGTATTATTGGTCTTCTTCAGGTCATTTTAAAATATTTCTCAACTGATGGATAGTGCGATAACACAACACAGTTTATCATTTCATAATTATACTCAATACAATATGTACTGAATATAATTTTTATTGAATATAATTTTTATTGAATATAATTTTTATTGATATTATACATTTGTAATTATGTACATAATAATTTATATGTTATACCGTATTCAGTATCACTTTCCCATATACCAGATATTTTTAATGTAAATGAATTACTAATATTTAGTATGTCATCCTCCTTATTGGGATATAGTTTTATTACGCCGGATGATAGTGTTTCATATAATAGTTTTTTTTGTTTTTTTGTGCTGTTATATTTATTTAATATTTCTGTTTCAATTACATATATTCTATTCAACATGGTTGTGTTGATGTTATTGTCATAAGTTATTTTTATTTTTTTAAAATATAATTCTTTCGTTATATTTTTTAGTGATACAAGTATAAATAACCCTGCTGTCATAATGTTATTGTTAGAATATATTATTTTGATAAACAGGCTATTCTCTATTATTACATTTTGTATTGCTTCTCCATAATATATATTCGCTATGTTATATTGTTCTTCTCTTAATACTACGTTCATTTATGATAGTATAATGTGTATGGTTATCTTTATTCCAGTTTATTTATATATAAATTTACGATAATATATAAAGATGTGTCTGCTATATTAGTTATACTATACTATAACATATGAAATTTTTAGATACCCATTTTGATAATTATATTCAATCATCCAATTCAGTATCATTACATCCATCATTAAAAAATAAATATGATACTTTCCCTACTAATATTAGCGATTTAAAGAATATTATTTTGTATGGACCCTCCGGGGTTGGAAAATACACACAATTATTAGATATCATTAAACGCTATAGTCCAAGTGAATTGAAATACGAAAAGAAATTAACTGTCATATACAACAAGATTAATTATTACTTCAAAATAAGTGATATCCACTTTGAAATAGACATGTCGTTACTTGGATGTAATTCAAAGTTATTGTGGAATGATATATATATAAACATTATTGACGTATTGTCTGCTCGCACCAATAAAAATGGCATTATTGTTTGTAAAAATTTCCATAGAATACATTCCGAATTGTTAGACTGCTTTTACAGTTATATTCAACATAACAATACAAATACAAATATTAATTTGATATATATTATTGTCACTGAATCCGTTTCATTCATACCAGATAACATTCTTAATAATTTTCATACCATTTCGGTTCCTAGACCACTGAAAACCAATTATAACAAGGTGCTTCCAGAAAGGTTATCTGTTAATTACGACCTTAGTAGCATTCATAATATTAAAAATCTTATTACCAATACAGCATCTTTTGATATTAATATTAAAAGTTATGTTGAAAAACTGTATAATTTAATCAATAATCCCAAGGAACTAAATTTTATTCAATTTAGAGACACGATATATGATATATTTATATATGATATGGAAATTGGGCACGTTATTTTATTACTATTGAAACATATAAATGATAAACAAAATCTCTCTTTGGACACTATCTCTACAATATATATAGAGACGTATTCGTTTTTACAGTACTATAATAATAATTATAGACCTATTTACCATTTAGAGAAATACCTGTATAGTTTAATAAATAAAATACATGGATTTTGATAGCGCTTGTTTAAATTTACAAATTAACAGCCCGTTTTCAGTGGTCGAACTAAAAAAACAATATAGACTTATGGCACTTAAATATCATCCTGATAAACATGTTCCGGATATTGATCATTTGTATGAGAATAAATTTAAGGATATTCAGTCATCATATGAGTTTTTAAATACTTTCATTGAAAAGAATGGAAATACACCAGACAATTCTAGTGGTGATTATAATTCTTTATTTACTGATTTTCTCTCTACAGTCTTTACACATAATCAATCTGATATACAAAAGATTATACAAACTATTATGATTGATTGCCATAATTTATCGGTCAAGTTGTTTGAAAATATGGATAAGGAACGAGCTATACAAATATTTGAATTTATCAATACGTATCAGCATGTTCTTTACATCGATAGTAAAACAGTTGAAAAAATCAAAAATATTATCAATGAAAAGGTCGAAAACGATAATATTGTTATATTAAATCCTACTTTGGACGATTTATTAAACGACAATATTTATATGTTAGATTTTGAAGGAGAAAAATACTATGTTCCTCTTTGGCACGATGAAATTTACTACAAACATAAAAATAATGATTTAGTCGTCAAGTGTATTCCAGATATTCCTGAAAACATTTCTCTCGACAATAACAATAATATCATTGTTAATATTTACGACATTATCAATAACGTTATTAATTTAGAATATATACAATGTCACATCGGGACCAAATGTTTTCATATTCCGGTTCGTGAACTTAAAATTAGTAGACTACAACGTTATGTTATTAAACATCAGGGTGTTTCTCTCATTCATTCTAGTAACGTATATGATAATACACAAAAGTCCAACATCATATTTAATATTAATTTAACTTGAACAGTAATTGTTTCAGACTTATTATACCATCAGGATGTGCGGATTTAAATCTTCAAGAGTGTAAAATGGAACAATGAATATACAACCAAAATATAACCAAACACAATACACATTGGATAAATATATTATTACAATGTATAGAGATGGGTTATATGGTTTCAAAAAATGCGAGAAAGAGTAAATCAAAGAAATCTACTCGTAAATATACGCAACGAGGAGGCACGTATAATGAATTAAAAAAAGCAATTATAGATGGAAACGTTGATTTAGAACAAATTAACAATATGTTAACCGAATCGAACCTTACAACAGATGAAATATATATGGCACTTATGCTTGCGATTATGAAAAATAATGTAGAACTTGTAAAAATATTATTACAAAAATATGATATTGATTTAGAGAGACCCAACAATGATGGATATCGTCCATTGCCGTTTGCGATGGAGGAAGGACACGCAGAAATAGTAATATTGTTATTACAAAAAGGGGCAAATGCCGACGATTTAAACTTTGATAAATTTGATTTTTCAAATACTAATTTGCATTATATAAAAGTTCGTAATAGTTCCTTTAAAGACGCGATTTTTGTAAATACTAATCTAACCAACGCTACCTTGGCTGAATGCAACTTTACACAAGCACGTATGGAAAATACGAACCTAATCAAGGCAAAGATGCATGAATGTTATTTTACAGAAGCACGCATGGAGAACACGAAACTAACCAATGCGGACGTAATTGAATGTGTATTTAATAACGCTACTATTAGTAACACAGATTTTAGCGAGGCAGACCTGATTGATTGTGTTTTCAATGACGCTACTATTAGTAACACAGATTTTAGCGAGGTACACCTGGTTGATTGTTTTTTCAATGACGCTACTATTAGTAACACAGATTTTAGCGAGGCGACTCTAATACGTGTTAATCTGGAAGGGGCAACCATCACTGAATCTAATTTTACTCATACGGATTTAACTCTTGATGATTTTAATGGTGCGACATTAAATAACAATGATTTGTCAAATATGGCTATAGTAGAAGCCGTACCTGATACTGACGATGAAACTGACGATGAAACTGCTCTCCTCCGTGAACAACTGCTTACAACGAATGTTGTTACCTTACAGAAATCAGACATAAATCCTTTTATAAAGTCTGATTTAAAAGGATTCGACTTGATTGAAGGGATAGACGTCGATTTGTGTTATTATATTGAATCTGACCCAAAGAACGTTTTATTCATATACGAAGGACAGACTGCGTTAATTGATAAAGAACAATTAAGAAATATGGTAAATGATTACGACGATCAAATCGTATTTCAATGTGAAAATATTGATACTGCCTTTACACCTAGACAGGAGAATATTATTGAGGGCCCACACTTAAATATGAGAAGTATTGGAATATACGGCGTAATGATACCATTAGACCAATTATCGGAAGTTATCGTTAGAGATAAACAGATTTTTGTTATACAAACTGATTCTAAAAGTAAATCGCAACAAATACCCATCGCATCATTAAGTACCATACTTGGCGGCAATGTAGTTAGTGCAGACCATTGTCAAGCAGCGGTTTCTATCGCAATCGGCAATATATCATATGTTGATAATGAAACTTTACAAAAACAATGTGTAAAGCAGGTACAAAGAACGATCCCAGAAATAACACGAACAATACGTAAGCAAAGTGGGTATAACAATGTAGACCCGGCTATATCGAGAAATATAGGTTCATTCCTAGGAGGAAGAAAAACCAAGAAATCCAAGAAATCCAAGAAATCCAGAAAATCCAAGAAAACTAAGAAAACTAAGAAAACCAAAAAGTAAATCCATACATAACCTACATAATATATAATTTAATTATTATTGACTGAATATTCTATATTCTATATTTTCTCTCTACGTATGTCTTTCATTTCTATACTGGTTAGAATTTATTTTAGTCACATCTTGTTTTGTATTCTTATATTAAATATGAACGACATCACGGTGTATAGAGAGAAAATACCCGTGATATCACAAATATATATTACACCTAATTGAATTATTTACTCATTTAGTAGTTTGTTACACGTGTTTTATCCCCGTAAATAGATAAATACATATTTTTTACGTAGGTTTCGTCTTTTTTGGGCATTCAAACTTTATGATATTATCTCTCTACATGATGTAGGTTATTTACTATTATATATTCTCAAATGGTTTTCATGTAGGTATCCCCTACATATGTAGGGAGGGTTTTGAAGGTAAAAAAAGTGGTCTGCTTTTGATGAATGTAGCAAATTGACTTTTTTCATGTTTTTCAATTTGATTTTCGATTTTAAAAAATTACACACAGTATTTTTGTGTGTTTTTTTTATTTTTGAAAATAGGATTGGAAAAAGCGTGAAAATGCGTTTTAGAGCATAATGCTCTCATTTTCATTTTGAAATATTTTCAGTTGTTACGATACTTTTTTCGGATTCTTGTGTATTTTGTGTATAATGTTTAGGAGAATAATATTGTTGTAATATAGATGAAAAATACAACAAATGACAACCAAATATTATCACCAAAATTTATATGTAGTAAATGTGACTATAAATGCTGTAAAAAAGGCGATTTTAATAAACATTTACAATCTATAAAACACAACAATGATGACGACAATACAACAAATATACAACACATGTTTACACATATTTGTCATTGTGGAAAAGCATATAATCATAGAGCTACGCTGTATAACCATAAAAAGAATTGTATTACGAATACGAATACGAATACGAATACGAATACGAATACGAATACGAATACGAATACGAATACGAATACGAATACGAATACGAATACAGTAAGAACTAATATAGAAATAGATAAAGAAATGCTCATTAAAATGCTGTTGAAGAACCAAGATATAATGGAAAAGATAGTAGAAATACTACCCAATCTTGGAAATAATTCACATAATACAAACAACAACAGTCATAACACTACTAATAACCAGTTCAATATTCAAATGTTTTTAAACGAGCATTGTAAGAACGCCATGAACTTGACAGACTTTATAGATTCATTACCTATTACAGCAGCAACATTCGATAATACTATAGAAAATGGCCTTACAAAAACAATAACGAATATGATAACCAATGGCTTAAGTAAACTAGATATACTAGAAAGGCCTATACATTGTACGGATGCTACGAGAAAAACACTATATGTGAAGGAAGCGAATGTATGGGAAAAAGATACAGAATTGTTGAAAGTAGTAGCAGGAATAACAAATCTAATAAGAAAAAAAAGAACATTGATAAGTAAATGGAAAGAAGTGAATGAAGGTTGGGATACGATAGAGAGAAAACAAATAAAATTTACAGAACTGGTATGTAACATCATGACAGACATAGAATATGACGAAAAGGAAACAGGAAAGATTGTCAGGTCAATCAGTAAAACCGTATACTTGGACAATGAAGAGAAGAAAAAGTATATATGCTGAATAAATATGTTTACATAAACTTGAAAATATATTTATTGTGTCTGGTAAATTATCCTCCAAAAACGACAAATCCATATAAAAAATACACATTTTTACTTTTCTGGACATAGATTAACCTGTTTATTTTATCCCTACATGACCTAGATATGTTTATTATGATTAATATTCATTATTTTTTATGTAGACAACCCCTACATATGTAGGGAGGTTTTTGAAGGTAAAAAAAGTGGTCTGCTTTTGATGAATGTAGCAAAGTGACTTTTTTCATGTTTTTCAATTTGATTTTCGATTTTAAAAAATTACACACAGTATTTTTGTGTGTTTTTTTTATTTTTGAAAATAGGATTGGAAAAAGCGTGAAAATGCGTTTTAGAGCATTATGCTCTCATTTTCATTTTGGAATTATTTCAGTTGTTATGATACTTTTTTCGGATTCTTGTGGTTTTTATGTGAAAGTTTAGGAACTTTTTATCTTCGTCTATTATATACGAAAAATGACGAATATTGATAGTTCCAATAAGTTCGAGAATTATGTTTGTAATATATGTGATTATACATCATGTCGTAAAAGTCAGTATGATAGACATTTATTGACACTTAAGCACCAGATACGAACGAATACGAACTATGTTGATAAATATAGTTCGAATAAGTTCGAAATAAAATCGGATAAAGATTATAGATGTACATGTGATAAAGTATTTAAACACGCATCATCATTATGGAATCACAAGCAAAAATGTAATAACTTACAAAAGAAGGATGAAGAAAGCAAAGAATTAGATATAGAAGTAGAAATTGATAAAAAAACCTTATTAAAAATGCTGTTGAAGAACCAAGATATAATGGAAAAGATAGTAGAAATACTACCCAATATTGGAAATAATTCACATAATACAAACAACAACAGTCATAACACTACTAATAACCAGTTCAATATTCAAATGTTTTTAAATGAGCATTGTAAGAATGCTATGAATTTGACAGACTTCATAGATTCATTACCTATTACAGCAGCAACATTCGATAATACTATAGAAAATGGCCTTACAAAAACAATAACGAATATGATAACCAATGGCTTAAGTAAACTAGATATACTAGAAAGGCCTATACATTGTACGGATGCTACGAGAAAAACACTATATGTGAAGGAAGCGAATGTATGGGAAAAAGATACAGAATTGTTGAAAGTAGTAGCAGGAATAACAAATCTAATAAGAAAAAAAAGAACATTGATAAGTAAATGGAAAGAAGTGAATGAAGGTTGGGATACGATAGAGAGAAAACAAATAAAATTTACAGAACTGGTATGTAACATCATGACAGACATAGAATATGACGAAAAGGAAACAGGAAAGATTGTCAGGTCAATCAGTAAAACCGTATACTTGGACAATGAAGAGAAGAAAAAGTATATATGCTGAATAAATATGTTTACATAAACTTGAAAATATATTTATTGTGTCTGGTAAATTATCCTCCAAAAACGACAAATCCATATAAAAAATACACATTTTTACTTTTCTGGACATAGATTAACCTGTTTATTTTATCCCTACATGACCTAGATATGTTTATTATGATTAATATTCATTATTTTTTATGTAGACAACCCCTACATATGTAGGGAGGTTTTTGAAGGTAAAAAAAGTGGTCTGCTTTTGATGAATGTAGCAAAGTGACTTTTTTCATGTTTTTCAATTTGATTTTCGATTTTAAAAAATTACACACAGTATTTTTGTGTGTTTTTTTTATTTTTGAAAATAGGATTGGAAAAAGCGTGAAAATGCGTTTTAGAGCATTATGCTCTCATTTTCATTTTGGAATTATTTCAGTTGTTATGATACTTTTTTCGGATTCTTGTGGTTTTTATGTGAAAGTTTAGGAACTTTTTATCTTCGTCTATTATATACGAAAAATGACGAATATTGATAGTTCCAATAAGTTCGAGAATTATGTTTGTAATATATGTGATTATACATCATGTCGTAAAAGTCAGTATGATAGACATTTATTGACACTTAAGCACCAGATACGAACGAATACGAACTATGTTGATAAATATAGTTCGAATAAGTTCGAAATAAAATCGGATAAAGATTATAGATGTACATGTGATAAAGTATTTAAACACGCATCATCATTATGGAATCACAAGCAAAAATGTAATAACTTACAAAAGAAGGATGAAGAAAGCAAAGAATTAGATATAGAAGTAGAAATTGATAAAAAAACCTTATTAAAAATGCTGTTGAAGAACCAAGATATAATGGAAAAGATAGTAGAAATACTACCCAATATTGGAAATAATTCACATAATACAAACAACAACAGTCATAACACTACTAATAACCAGTTCAATATTCAAATGTTTTTAAATGAGCATTGTAAGAATGCTATGAATTTGACAGACTTCATAGATTCATTACCTATTACAGCAGCAACATTCGATAATACTATAGAAAATGGCCTTACAAAAACAATAACGAATATGATAACCAATGGCCTAAGTAAGCTAGATATATTAGAAAGGCCAATACATTGTACGGATGCTACGAGAAAAACACTATATGTGAAGGAATCGAATGTATGGGAAAAAGATACAGAATTGCTCAAGGTAGTAGCAGGTATAACAAATTTAATAAGAAAGAAAAGAACATTGATTAGTAGATGGAAAGAATCAAACAGAGGATGGGATACGATAGAGAGAAAACAAATAAAATTTACAGAACTGGTATGTAATATCATGACAGACATAGAATATGACGAAAAGGAAACAGGAAAGATTGTCAGGTCAATCAGTAAAACCGTATACTTGGACAATGAAGAGAAGAAAAAGTATATATGCTGAATAAATATGTTTACATAACAATGAAAATATATTTATGCTATCTTATGTCGAGATAAGTCATGGACAAGTTACTATCTCACAACATATAAGTATTTCATGTTATATGTTGTGTAAAATAAAAAATAATTATTTTATATTACAATTCTACTAACTATTTTTATTTTTGTTTGTTTGTTTGTTTGTGTGTTTTTTATTGTTTGTTTGTTGATATCTATTTTAAGCACTCTTCTTAATCACCTTCTTAATCACCTTCTTCTTGATAGGTTCAGTTTCAGGCTCCGTTTCCTTAACAGCCGCGGCAACCTCTTGCTTAACATCTTCCTCGTCGGAGTCCTCCACAGCTGTAGATACCATTTCGCGTTCATCCATATCTTCCGCGTCATCTTCGTCATCTGGCAATGTTTGCTTGACCATTCGCTCCTTATCTTCTGAAGACAACTGAATATGGCAGGTGCCCTTCAAAGAAGCCTTTGGCTTAACAACTCCCTGGAATAGCTTCCAAGTTACACCAAACTTACCATTGGCGAACCAAATACCACCGCATAAAACAACAAGTGCTACATGGGCACCCTTGGCAATGAGATCCTTGGGAGTAATAGTGCTATTATCCGGGTCTGGGAAGATGGCGCGTTGATTAATATCATATAGCTCAGTCTTCCATTCACCCTCCCAGTAAGGAATCTTGACCTTAAGTGTAGGGGAACGAGTAGTATCAGGCTCGCCTGAATTCTTGTCCTTAGGATACTTGAGCATAGGTGTCCAAAGAGCATCAATGGCATCCTCGCTCATCTTAGTCTTGCCAAACCACTCCTTAGCATTTGTGATGGCATCGGCCTTAATCCTGTTCTCAAACTCAATCATATTATTCATAAAACTTGTGGTATCATCCTTAGCATATTCATCACTGGGGAACTGAAGTGCCAAATCATACGATACCTTACCACTCTTTTCATCAGTATACTCATTCACACCCCAAGTCAACATAAGAGGTGTAGAGATATACGTAGCCCCATTGGAACCACTATTCAAAATACCAATACTCTTACTGCCTCTGGCGTCAACCTTTGGCTTAGAATACTTGATATCAGTGGAAGGGTTAAAGTTAGCGCCGGATAGAATAGTCTTAGAGATCATTGTCATCTATATATTTAATATATACTACAGGCTATTCTTTAAATCAATTTTTTTTTATAATTAGTAAATATCCCTAATAAATATATAGCATGTAAGGTTTAATATTTATTTAATTAAATTTGATATTTATCTACATAGATTATGAAAACATAGTAGGAAACATATACTATGAAACCGGTATTACGAAAAACATATTATAACAACACGAATGTTCTGATGGATTCCATCGTTACAACGTAGATGTAGAGAGAAAATAGGATAAATAAAGAGTATAAATAAATATATCTATATATATTAATAATGACAGAATATCTCTCTACACCACCAGTTATAAATGAAGAAGTAAAAAAGAAGACACGTGTTACAAAAGTTAAAAAAGAAACGAATACTGTGTTTCATATATTAACAATGGATGAGTATGAGACGGTTAAGACAACAAATCACAAGATATCCGAACTAAAGGATATGTGTAGTCATTATAAATTAAAAAAGTCGGGGAACAAGAATGAATTAATAGAGAGAATATATCACCATTTAAAATATTCACGATATGCGATAAAGATACAGAAAGTGGCAAGAGGAAATCTTATGAGGGAGTATATAAAAAACGCAGGACCCGCATTTAAGATGAGCCAAAGAAGTATATGTAAAAATGATACAGACTTTGCGACATTAGAGCCATTGGTAGAAATACCATTTAATCAGTTTTTCAGTTTTATAGACGATGATGGGAACGTGTATGGTTTTGACATAATTTCATTTAATAGTTTATTACATACTACGACACCATATCATGAAATTAAAAATTTAAAAATATTAAATCCGTATAATCGGAAACCAATTGATAAGTCAACAATGTTAACATTCAACAATAATATAAATATAGCGAAGAAGATAAAAATGGAGCAGGTAACCGTATTAAAGATAGAAGTGATTGATCCAAAGAAACAATTAGAGTTGACGATAATAGGATTATTTCAAGATATAAATGAATTAGGAAATTATGCTGATAGCAGTTGGTTTTCGAATTTATCTAAATTTATGACAATTGTATTTATCCGCGAGATGTATGATATATGGCATTATAGAGCACAACTAACACCAATATTAATGAGAACAATAGTACCTCCACACGGAAACCCATTTGTCGAGATGAATTTCCAACTAGTGCAAAATCAAACAGAAGAACAAGTGCGACGACAAGCAGTAAGGATAATGGAGTATTTGGTAAAGTCAAGTAATCAAGTAGATAACCGTTCTTTAGGAGCATACTATATTTTAGCAGCATTAACCTTGGTAAGTGATGATGCTAGAAATGCCCTACCATGGTTATTTCAATCGGTATCCCATTAATTGTATAATTGTAAAATCGTAAAAAAATCGTATATAATAGAATATTTAGGGAAACGTTTATGATGCTATTCAATCATAAATATCACCTTATAATATATATTGCGTTAAATAGCTTAAAAAGATATGTCTTAGTAGTGTATAATGGTAAGAACTACTAAGACTACTACTCCCGCTACTCCCAAGACCGCATCAAAGGCTCCCAAGACCACTGCTCCCGTAGCTGAGGTTGCCGCTTCTGTCCAAGTCGAGACTGCTTCTGTCGAGGCGGTCGCGACCGAGGCATCTACATCTACTGTTGAGGATACAACTTCCAGCGTGTTTGGACAATTCTCTGATTTCATGGCAAAGCTACAGGCTGTAAGTGCCCAGATGTCCTCCCTCCGCACCGAGTTCCGCGGGCTTGAGCGTCAGGTAACCCGTGACCTAAAGGCTGCTGCTAAGATTAGCCTGAAGCGTAAGAGAAAGACCGGCAATCGTGCCCCTTCTGGTTTTGTCAAGCCAACCCTCATCTCCAACGAGCTTGCTGGTTTCCTAGGAAAGCCCGAGGGAACTGAGATGGCACGCACAGAGGTAACCCGTGAGATTAACGCATACATCCGTGAGCACAAGCTTCAGGACAAGGAGAATGGTCGCAAGATTATTGCCGACAAGAAGCTTACTGGTCTTCTCAAGCTCAAGAAGGGTGACGAGCTAACCTACTTCAACCTCCAGAAGTACATGTCTCCTCACTTTGCCAAGGCATCTGACAAGATCGCCATCGCCATCACCGCCACCACTGCTTAATTGTAAGAAAATAAAAAACAATCAGCAATTGTCTAAAAAATAAAAATAAATTTTTTGTATTCTAAAATTTTATTTTTATTCGAAAACTAATTACCACGTAAACAGGAAATGTTCTTTCTCCATAATAGTAGCTAAATTATGTTTATTAATGGGTCCGTTTGATATTTTAAGTTTATCATATGGTTTATACTCCGGCATATTAGCAAGACTAAACATGTCTTGAATAATATACAAGTCAATGGAACTTGTAATATAATTGGTATTATCTTCCAACCATTTATAAAAATCACACGTATTATCTTTATTGTTTTCAGTATCCTTTTTATATTTTTTAAAATACTTAACAGACTTGATTAAATTATTACCGTTATTACTACTGTTACTACTATCGTTACTACTATCAATATTATAGTCAGTGCCAGAAACAATACATAAACTGCTGAATTCGTCATGTGTAAGTTGTAGTTCGTTCATCATATTTTTAAAATCATATAAAACAACCGTTTTATTTAATAAACTCAAATAACGTAAAACACGATTACATCCGTAGACAAATAGGTCCATATCCTCACTTAAACAAGCATATGCTTTATTTTTACAAACCAATTTAGCACACAATTTATCAGCCTCACCAGGGGCATCAATATAAGAAACCCCATACGACTGAATGAGGATTTTAACATTTTCAATATCAGTATGATGAATGCGAATAAATTCTTTTTTTAATGAAGTCATATTATCTTCCATTTCTCTTACCTCTTCAACGTCAAAATTGTGTAAGTTATGTTTCATATCATACTGTAATAGTTTATATTTGTATTCGGCATCTTTCTTGTTTTGTTTTCTTTTTTGTAGTAATTCGAGCTTTTCTTTGGGTGGTTTACCATCAAACACGAATAACGGGATAATATTATATTCTCGAAATATAGATATCATCAAATAAAAGTTTTCGAGAAGAGCATTTTCGCCCAAAAATCGATACAAATAAATACTTGTATCAATTACGATTTTTTTGTCCCTCAAATCATGTAGACTAATCTGTTTAATAGAGTTGCTACAATTAGACTGTAGATATTTATTGAGATATTTAATACCCATTGTTTTTCTAATATGACAATGTTTATAACATAATATATACTATCAATTTTTAATTTTACAATAACAATAACAATAACAATAACAATAACAATAACAATAACAATAACAATAACAATAACAATAACAATAACAATAACAATAACAATAACAATAACAATAACAATAACAATAACACACATCAGTGGGCGCAATATATTAGTTATGTCGAAAAAAGAAGATCAATATCATTTGACGTCATTTTTAATCTAGAAGAATACATATTGCTGGCTGAATGTAACATTTTTTCAATCGCATCGGTATTTTTAACAATGTTTTTATTTTTACAGCATTCGTATATAAAGAAAATATATTCATCCAAATTACCAGGAGTTTTTTTAAACTGAAAAAACTTATTATTGTTTGTATAACACCACGACATAAATTCCATATAATTGTTAATTAACAAACTAGTAATGATGTAGTAACTAAAAACAGATGTTTTCTCTTTATATAAATAGTTACAAATGCCAATATTTTCATGTTTTTTGCCAGTAACCAATTTGTAGTTTAAATCCATAAAACGTAAAATCTTTAAAGCTTGGAATAGAGAATGTTTACATTCATTGACCATATTATCTTTAAATGCGGTCTTAAATCTAGCAAAAGATGTATGATACGGTTTATTATCGGTGTTACCGTTAATTTTAAGGGATTGATATGTGTACATAAACGTGTTTATTGTTCTAGCCCAAAATTCACAATAGCTTTCATATAAGTTAAATTCAATGTTAACATTAAAAATATCCTTTAATTTGCGGTTAACACTATGTAAATTCATATCAGAAAAATCAAGACCGAAATTATGAAAAGTCTCGTGAATAAAAACTTTAAACCATTCTTCGTTTCTGTAGATAACGATCTCAGTATTTTTTTTACATCCGGTTGTATAGGCAGTATTAACGTGTTCAGTGTCAAGAATAACTAACTGGTTATTAGGCAATAGTTTATCAAATGGTGTCAAATAAATATAAATAGAAATAGAGTTAGAACAAGAATTACTAGCATATTCATTTAATATATAAATCCACATGTACATCATATGAATATATTGAAGTAATGTATAAACATATCCTTGTTTAAGTTCGCTGGTTAATACAAAATAAACATTGACATCACGATTTTGAATTCTACAATTAAAATGAATATTGTATGTGGCATTTTCGTCAATATATGTTTGAATAAATGTTGGAAAAAAATAGCCATCGTTCATAGTTGATTTAGGGATTTGTGAAATCAAATGAATTTTAGAGATAGTATATTGTAGACAGGTACCCTTTGCCTTCTTAGTTACGTATTCATCAGCTTCAAGAAATAAGGTATGAAGCGTAGAGAGAATATCGTCATTAATTCTACCAGTTTTAACTGTATTTTTAGAAGGTTTACTATGGTTTAAATAATCATAGTTGAGACCTTTTATAGATCTATGTATATAATCAGTCATATATTATATACATATATAGATAAATATTTATTTGTGTTTACGATAGACATATTTATTTGTGTTTACGATAGACATATTTATTTGCTTGAATTCGCCAATTTACTTCTAACAAGCATTAAAGCATTTGCTATTTCAGGTTCTTGTCCTTTTTTATACTGGTGTAGTTTTGCCTTTTTAGTTTGTATCAACATTTGTTTTAAATCAGTCTTATCCTGATTAAATTTGGCATATATTCCATTTTCCAAGATCAATTCTTCGTTCCCTCCATAAAAAGCAGGGTCAATTTTAATGTCTTTTGGACGTAACAACTCGCTTTTATGTTTGCCAGTTTTCGAACCGGCTGATTTAGCCATGTCAACGTCCTCGGATATTTTAGAACCACCACGGTCAAGAGAGAAAAGCAGATAAAATTCCGGATTGGTATTTTTGAATTTATTTGCTTGATAATAATGTTCAACTGTTTTCCATTTATGTCCGTCTAGCTCAAATGGTGCGACATAATCATTATCCAGCTTTCTTCGCCAATCATTAATTTCCGCTAATTGAGAAAACTCTTTAACCCGTTCAATCGGTATTTTCTCTCCATTACCTTTGCCAGGTAGAGGTTTATCATTTGATTTATTATAAAACTGGAATACAATAGAGTTGTCATATAATCCATTTTCGTTTTCGTTAATAACGTCGACATTTAATTCGATCGGTTCTTCAATTCCTAAATCTTCATTGAACTGTTTAAACTGTGATATAATTTTGTAGGGACCGGAAGTTCCTTGTAAGCAATTTTTAGTTACATCGAGTTTAATAGTATATGGTATTTCATGAAAGGAAAAAATTTTATGATATTTATATGTAATTAATTTGTAATGGTCGCCAGTATAATCCAAGAATATGTAATATTCGGGTTCAAAAGAGCCTTGGCGCTCTAAAACAGGGTCATTCAATTGACCGCATTGTAAAACGTTATTTTTATCACCGGATTTCCATGCCTCACTGGAAAAGATAATTAACTTAATGTTCATAATACGTTCTAGAGTGGAGATGGCCCACGTATCTGCCCAAAACTCGCATGTTTTCATGACCTTTTTCAAATCATCGACAGAACGAACCTTTTTCATAAATTTAAATTCTCCCATAATTTCCTTTGAAATTTTCATTTGCGATTTTAATAGTTTATATTTATTGGCAACCTCTTTTGCGCGTTCAACAATTGTTTGTTGTTCATTTCTCTCTTTACTATTACGCAGGCGGTCTCTAAGCTCATTATTTAATTTATTGAGTTCTTTCATTTCAGTTTCGCCAGATTGAATTGCTTGAACAAACATATTATATTTTTCAGTGTAATTTTCATATAATTCAGGTGTAACTTCATCCGCTAATTTACGTCGTAACTCCATAACACTAGTATCTTTATCAATTGATTTAAGGGCATCTCTAATAACGGCAAATAAGCAGTCACCTCCACCTTCATTATCCATAATTTGGTATTCGTTACTTTTAAAAAACTCTTGCACCCATGGTTGTCCGGCATCCTTTTTATATTCTTGGAGTTCTTTCTCCATAGTATTTTGTGTTTGTTCCGGTAAAATAGTATCAGCTTCTTGATTCTCAGCCGTTTCGTTTTTCTTTTTGCCTTCTTCTCCTTCTTCTCCTTCCTCTTCATCTTTCTCCTTTTTTTCTTTTTCTTTCTCGGCATTATCGTCGATGGCATCTTTACTAGCAACTTTTTTTTTGTCAGTGAGTGTTTGGGTAGTATTGTCGAAAAGTATTTTATTATTGACAAACTTATATAAAAGAGGTTCGTCTATTTCAGCCAAATCAATATCTCCATCTTCGTCAACAATATTGGGGAGTTGTTCCGCCATAATTTCATATACACCAATCTGTGTAGAAACCTTGTCATTTTTAACTAAATAAATAGGGTAATAAATAATATTATCATCAATAAAGGCATATTTAGCTTGACCCAATGCAATGACAATATCTTCCCCTAAAACGTTAATTTCGTACATAGACGCGTCGAAATGTTTATCTTCAGAGTCCAATTTTTTTATTTCAGGATAATTTATTTTGGGATTTAATATAGAATTCACCATTATAGAGTAATTATATATTTACTATTTATATTTTTATTTCGAATTTATGTTATGTGGGTATTAGAACGATGCGTTTTTTTAGAACATAATAAATTTGCTAAAATAAGGGTCACTTTTAAGCTCGTGTATGTAATGCCAAAAACGTTTACGATTATATACAATATGAAAATTTTCAGGCTCATTTTCGAACTGAGTGATAAGCTCAATCAATTCATTTTTCTTGAGACGGGTTTTAGAAATATTATAATACTTACCTATATGGTGTAACATTTTCAAATTATAATTTTCAAGATAGTCCACGTGTTGTGCTAATAAATTATCATTAAAGGTAGTTTCATTAAATTCAGAACAATCGCTACCATGTTCATCCTCTGGATCAAAAAAAAAGTTTTCGTCATTCAATAAATTACTAATTTCATTTTTGTCGACATATTGATTATCATGCGATAGAGTGTCAATTATTTCATATTTTATTTCGTGGTTGGTATCATTAGACATTGTGTTTGTAGAATTATCATTATTATCATAATTATTCATATTTGTGTATATGAATATACTTATTCGTTTTTAATTTGTTTATGGCTTTGATAATTTATCCAATATATCCATGTGCTTGAATTTAGTCTTGGGTGAGATGCCTACAAATACCTTGTTATCAACACTCTTAACTTTAATAATATTATCATTAATACGTGTCCACTGATTATATGTTTTTAGGGTAGACACCGCAATATTTGTAAGAAAGATGTATAAATTTTCAGATAATTCTTCAATCTCCAACCTTTTTGTTTCATCTTTCATACGAACCTCGTCAACAATAATATTTTGGATATTTTGAATATTGTTAAATACAATGTCTAATGTAATAACACCATTATTATATAAACTAGTAAGGAACAAGCTCATAGCACGTCTTTTCTCGTTTACAATATTCATTTCACAAAATTTATCATAGTTTTCGTCAGGTGAAACAAATGTCATATTTTCAAATAACTTCATAAACTCAGTAATATTATCTGTAATAATAACGGTCATAAACGCGTATTTCGATTTCAGTTCCTTAGCTAATTTAGCATATACATTACTATTAAATTTGTTAGCAGTGGCCATAGTAAATATCGCATGACCGATTTTATTGAGATATACAGCATCGCAGTTATCATCTTTTTCAAGTTCATCCAAAACAGCAATTAATTTTTCAATAATTTTGTCATATGTTTTTTCAGTCATTTTATTAATTAATAAACGAATACCATCAATCTCCTTTTCAATGCCTTCTTTAACAACAAATTCAGTTTTATGAAAACTACGAAGAGCTGTCCAATCATCCTGTTTGATTTCTTCTTGGTCACGACGTTTTTTCCTATAAGGTTTATTATTATGACTGTTATCAGTATTGGATTGTTTGCTATTAGTAAATAAAGGAGTTTTTACATAATTAGGAGACCCGACTTGTTGTGTTAACATGTCAATTAATTTAATAGTATCTTCGGGTAATGTTGGAATAAACGCACTAGACCATTTGATATTATCGAAATCCTGTATATTATAAACTACGGTAGCCATTATGTATAATATACAAAATATAAGATTATAATTTTATATCAATTTTATAATTAATTATATTATGTCATAAATGGAACGTCGTGTTATAACATATGTAACCCGATTACCTAAACTATTGTGCCCAACTCACTAAACTATTACACGATATTGACTTAAATATTATATTATACTTAACAATATGGATTATAATATTACAGAAGTGAATGAGTGGGGTGAATTAAACTTGAAAGAAAATCTATTGCGCGGGGTGTACAGTTATGGGTTTGAAAATCCAAGTCCTATTCAAAAAAAGGCAATTCTTCCAATAATGAATGGTAAAGATGTAATAGCACAGGCTCAATCAGGAACAGGAAAGACGGGTGCGTTTACCGTTTCAATCATTCAATGTATAGATGAAAAATTAAACGAAGTTCAATCTTTAATTTTAGCACCAACACGTGAGTTAGCAATTCAAATTCATACCGTAATTTCTAAGATAGGGTCGTTTACCGAGAATTTGAAATGTGGCTTGTGTATTGGAGGGCGTTCAATTGAACAGGACGTGAAAGAGTTGGAGATATGTCCGCAAATAGTAATAGGAACACCTGGACGTATTCATGATTTATTTAGAAGAAGGAAGCTGAATTCAAAGACAATTAAACTATTAGTGTTGGACGAGGCAGATGAGATGTTGTCGGTTGGGTTTAAGGAACAGGTTTATAACATTTTTCAATTTCTAGGAAATAAAATACAAGTAGCATTATTCAGCGCAACATTGCCACTTGAAATACAGGCATTAACCGAGAAGTTTATGCGGGATCCAGTAAAAATATTAGTAAAAACCGAAAGTGTTACCTTGGAAGGAATTAAGCAATATTATGTTGCTTTAGAAAATGACAGTCAAAAATACGAAACATTAAAGGATTTATTCGCAGCAATAACAGTAGAACAATGTATTATTTATTGTAATAGTATTAAGAGGGTGAGTGATTTATGTGAAGCGTTACGAAAGGATAGTTTCCCAGTATGTTGTATTCATAGTGGTATGGAAAAGGAAGAGAGAAGTAAGGCATATAAGGAGTTTACAACTGGAATATCACGTGTATTGATATCATCTAATTTGACAGCACGTGGCATTGATGTACAACAAGTAAGCACAGTAATTAATTTTGACATACCCAAAGATATTCATACATATATCCATAGAATTGGTAGGTCTGGACGATGGGGGCGAAAAGGAATGGGAATAAATTTTATAACGCATAGGGATGTGCGAAAAATGAAGGAAATTGAGCAATACTATGATACACAGATAGAAGAATTACCAGCGTCTATTGGTAAGTAATGTATGTAATGTAAGTAATGTAAGTAAACCCACTTGTCAATATAGTAAAATATAGTAAAATATAGTAAAATATAGTAAAATATAGTAAAATATAGTAAAATATAGTAAATCATAGTAAAAACATAATAAAACATACTAATACACTCATTCGTATAGAATGACTATATTAAATTAGGCAAATATAGTAATTGATGAATTCAAATTTTGAATTACCAATATTTTTTGTCGAAAATAAAGAAAAATTAGACAGCAATATAATAGACGATTTAGAGTTATTGGAATTAAACGAGGATAGTGAAGAGAGAAAATGCCTATTAGAAACCATTATAAAACCGAAATCTCAAATAGGAATAAATCATTTAGGTAAACTATGTGAATACTATACTAATAACAAGTTGTTTTTGAAGCAAACACAGCAAGTAATTCAGTCATGGGTACCAGACGATAATTTAGAAACAAAATCGAAATTATACGATGATTTCCACGAATTATGGAAAAATATAAAAAACGACGAAACATTCACTGACCGTTATTATTATGTGGATATAGATTTTTTCAAATTTTTAAATCATTCGTCGCCATTCCTTCAGGTACTAAGCATATATAATTTAGTAAGTCCAATACTAAGTCTAATTTTGCCGATAATTCTGCTGCTAGTGCCTTTTTTTATGCTAAAATTTAGCGGAATATCGATAACTATGGCCAGCTATTATCGTGTATTAATAAGCATATTTTCTAAACACGCATTAGGAAATGTATTTACATTAATGGAAGATGTTTCGTGGGAAAAACGGATATATGCCATTATATCAGTAGTGTTTTATTTATTTTCCATCTATCAAAACACGATTGTTTGTTATCGTTTCTATAAAAATTTTAAATCCATTCATACTAATTTGTTTCTGTTGAGAGATTATTTGTCGACCACTATTGAAAATATGAGCCTAATAGAGCAGTATAGTGTAAAACATAATACATATTTGCCGTTTATACAGAGTATATATCCGCATAAAGAGTATTGTATGAAACTGCTTGAAGAGCTAAACGTAATAACCGAATTCGACATAAAAAAACTACATACAAAATCGAGACAAATAGGATATATAATGAAATACTTTTACGAATTTCATATAAATAAAGATATCCAGAATACGATTGAATTTAGTTTAGGGTTGAACGCATTCATGGAACATATGAATGGAATAAACAATCTATGTAGAGAGAAATTAATAAATAAATGTAAATTCGGCAAGAAGACTAAAATGGAAAAGGCTTATTATCCATATTTAATGTTCAACGAGCCCGTAAAGAATGACATAGATTTAAGTAAGAATATTGCGATAACCGGTCCCAATGCTTCCGGAAAAACGACCATATTGAAAACGGTATTATTTAATCTGATTTTCTCTCAAAGTATTGGATACGGTTTTTATTCAAAAGCGACCGTAAATCTGTATAATCATATTCATTGTTATTTGAATATACCGGATACATCTGGAAGAGATAGTTTATTTCAAGCAGAAGCAAGAAGGTGCAAGGAAATATTAGAAAGTTTAGAAGATGGTAAGCAACACTTTTGTATATTTGATGAATTATTTTCAGGAACAAATCCAACAGAGGCGTGTGCTAGTTCTTATGGGTTTATAAAGTATTTAATAAAACAGAACAACATAGATTTTATATTAACAACTCATTTGACAGAGTTATGTAAAAAAATAGAACCAATGATGGAAAATCATCATATGAATGTAAAAAAGGACGACGAATTCAGTTTTAACTATACATATCAAATAAATAAAGGAATTTCATCCGTAAGAGGAGGCGTGAAGGTATTATTTGATTTAAACTACCCTAACTATATATTGGAAGAATCAAATAAACTACTAAAAGACATGTAATACGTCGTAATATCTAACATGTAATACGTTCACTTACTATTTAATTAATATCGTAATTAAATAATAATGATAGAAGTTTTAACAAATCCAATTACTTTACTATGTTTAGGCATCGTATTTTTATTAATAGCCTTGTTATTTTTTTATTTTAAGAGAAGTTTGTCTTTGTTAGAAAGAGCTCAAATGGAACAAGCAAAAGTATTACAGTCGTTTATTACAAATATGGAAATGTCTCAACATCAAAACATGATGCGACATCATCAAATGATGACACAGACACATATGAATAATAATAAAATAGACGAAAATGATAGTGTTATACCATTAATTGATGTGTCTGACGATGGTAATGCTACAGACGATGGTAATGCTACAGACGATGATAGTGACGATAGTGGCGATAGTGGCGATAGTGATAGTGATAGTGTTGACCATGACAGTGATAATGAGAATGATACAAACAACAGAACTCCAAGTAGAATACCAATAATAGAGGTAGATGAATTACAAAACGATGATAATGAAATAAAGGTAATTGAACTCCAAGAAATTAGTTTAGAAGAAATATATCCGGAAATTATGAATATTGATAAATTGAATAATAGTGACGATAATAATGATGAGAATGATAGTGACGATAGTGATAGTGATAGTGATAGTGATAGTGATAGCGATATTAATAATAGTGACGATGATGTTGTTAAATCTGGAATATATGAAGGAGATAATATTAAGAATACAATAAAACCAATAGGATTAATAGAGATTAATAAAAAAGAGACAGATGACAATGTTCCCAATACTGATTTGAAAACGTTAAACGTACAAACATTAAGGAAGATGGCAGAAGAAGCCCATATTATTGAAGCAGGTGACAAGAAAACAAAGAAGGAATTAATATCTTTATTAGCAAATAAGTAGAATACATTTTCTCTATGAATATATATATACATACATAATGAGTTGGGGAACATGTTATGCTGGATCTAATAATATTCATTTCGATTTTCCACCTATAATGACAGATGGACGAAATTATTCAAAGTGGCAACCGGGTGCTCAAATAAACGAAGAAATAAGAAAAGAGAACAATATCAAGTCTAATTGGCAATACAGAAAGTATTTAACAGAAAACGCAGACGCAGTCATAAGGTCAAATCAATTGGAGGCGTGTGATGAATGTTGTTATTGTCCTGCTTTAAGGACTGGTGAGCCAATTTCAAACACGCCATTTTTATACAAGTCGTGTATGGAAAAATCGCAACCCTATGGATACGAAAATAGTGATTTGAAGAATGTTTATTTATCTTCTTATCAACTTCAAGCTAGAATGGTTGCTCCAGCAATTACACAAGAGCAATTATTACAGCAAAAATATCCTAATCCAAACTAAAGGATGTTGAACTGAAATAAATAATAAACACCTGTAACGTTCAATAAGTATTGTAATATATTTATTGAATTTAGTAAATAAACAAATGATACAGTTTTACTATAATGAAAATACTAAGTATAGACGTGGGAATAAAAAACCTGGCTCTTTGTTTGTTCGATATAGAAAACAAAGACAAGTATGCCATTGAAAAATGGGATGTAGTAAGTTTATGTAATGAACTGGTAGTAAATTGTTCATGTGGAAAGAAGGCAAATTATTCATATAATGAAAAATATTATTGTAAAAAGCATTGTAAAGATACAAATCATCACATTATTCCACATGATTTAGAATTAAATAAATTAAAAAAAAAGAAAATCATTGAAATTAAAGATATATTAACAACACAATGTATTGAATTTGATCCGAAGCAAAGTAAAATACTTCTTTTAGAGTATTTGGACAAAGAGTTTCAGCAGAAATATATTGTTCCATTCTCGAATAAAGTAAAAACAACTGATTTAAGTCTAATTGATATTGGTATTAATTTAAAAGACAAACTAGACAAGCTATACGGAGATTTATATATAGACACTGTTATTATTGAAAATCAAATAAGTCCAATCGCAAATAGAATGAAAACCTTACAAGGAATGATAGCTCAGTATTTTATAATGAAAGATACGACAGATATACACTTTATATCAGCCTCGAATAAACTGAAGGAATATGTTTCAAAAAAAACAACCTATAACGAGAGAAAATCTATGGGAATTGAAATATGCGAAGAGTTAATAATTAATAACGAACAATTCGGGAAACATTTAGAGATGTTTCATACAAGTAAAAAGAAGGATGATTTGGCAGACTGTTTTCTACAAGGCATCTGGTATTTGAAGGACATGATAAATATTATATAATAAATGGGTTTGATTTAAAATTAAAGTTTCTATTTAATTCATAATGGGTGAACCTGAAATTATCGATATTAGTGATTTTGATGCTGGAGACACAATTAATATAGGTGGTCCCAAGTTATCAAGTTTTGGTTCAGGAATTGAATTATTAATGAATGATAGAAAAAAGAATTCAATCGGAAGCAGTAGAGGAGGAGGCTTATCAGATGATATAGATGTGAATGATTTGAATAAGTTAGAAGACGAATTAAATGATTTAGCAATGCCGCAAAAAAGTATGAAATCTGCTAGGTCATCCATGTTTTCAACCTCCTTCAAGTTAAAGGAGGATTTAGACGATAATAATTTGAATGATGACAATGTTAGTATAAATGAGCAATTACCATTAAATTTGGGTGCGTCTACAAAGCAACAATCAAGTGACGAAAAAAAAACATGGGATGGTTATGGCAAGTTTAACGATATTCCTATTAATCCAGATATTACAAAATTACAAGCACAGCCCAGCATGAGTAAAGAGGAATCATTAAAAGAAAAATTTTCTTATTTACAAAAATTGGAGGATTTAGAAAGAAAGGGTATTAAACTAACAAAAAAATACGACATGGAATCCAATTTGCTTGAAATGAAAGGAGAATATGAGTCGATTGTTTCTGAAAAAGAGAGAAAGAATGCTGTAAAATTTCAAGGAAAAATGTTAATGGCCTGTATAACAGGAATAGAATTTTTAAATAATAAATTTGATCCATTTGATGTAAAATTAGATGGTTGGTCAGAACAGATAAACGAAAACATCGATGATTATGACGAGATTTTTGCTGAACTACATGATAAATACAAGACAAAGGCATCAATGGCTCCTGAATTGAAGTTGTTATTTCAATTAGGTGGTAGTGCTTTAATGGTTCATATGACAAACAGTATGTTCAAATCATCCATGCCTGGTATGGACGATATTATGCGCCAAAATCCGGATTTAATGCAACAATTCACAAGTGCTGCTGTAAATTCAATGGGTCAAAACAATCCTGGGCTAGGTGGGTTCATGGGGTCTATGATGGAAGGGCAACAATCACGTCAACAATCACGCCAACAAGGACAGCAACAGCAGCAGCAACAGCAACAACAAGGACAACAACAACAGCAACAACAGCAACAGCAACAGCAACAATATAATCCCCATCAACAGTTTATGCCACAATCGAATAGACCACCTCCTCAGCCAATTGCGACACAAGGTCCAACCTCAGTACCCCCTCCGGTCAGACCCGGATATGTTCCTCTTTCAAATAGGCCGGACATAAATGCTAGTCGCAATATTCCCGCATCAGAACAGTCAAGGCGTCCTGAGATGAAGGGTCCTAGTGATATATCCAATATTTTATCAGGTCTTAAAATGAAGCAAACTGAAGTAAATATTCAACAAGATAGAGATGATAAAGGGAGCACGATAAGCATAAGTGAATTAAAAGAGATGCAGAACGAGAATATGCCAGTTAGGTCAAAGCGTCGCAAGTCAGAACGCAACACAGTCAGTTTAGATATTTAGAAAAACAAACGATAAAACAAAAAACAAATACTCTAATCCAATACCCGGATCCAATACAGAGAATACAAATTTGAAAGAATAGACCAACCACCGAAACCTTATAACGAAGAAAAAAAGGAAGAGGTCGTCAAATGTAGTCTAATGCCTATGAAAAAAGGTGCTTTTACACCACTGATTTGATAATTCATTTTATCAAATAGCAAAGGATAAATGACTGATAATTTTATTTTTTAAGATAATTTTGTCTCATTTTTCTTTCCGGTCGGTGTAATATTAAAACGCATATTTTTGTTATATTATATTGTTATATTATTTTTATGTAGGTTTCATTATCTACATATATTTCATGCGAATATTTTGTACCATCTCTTTAACTATGTAATATATCCCATATAAAGAGGCACATATACCTAGCACGTAGTTGATATTATCATAATATTCGTTATTGACAGAGTGTAAACGCATATAATCAAGTAACTGTAAATATTCAAATTCTCCAGTATACACATGAATTGGATTGTAATTATCGGTATATAATACGTCATTTTGGTCTTCATCGTAACTATGATGATAATGATAATCAAATTTCATCAATACATTAGGACTATCGTTATAATTCATTTGAATACACATATCTATAGCTAGTTAGGCTACCTAACACAATATTTTTACTATAATTCAATACAATATTATAGTTCAATTTATTTTGAAAAAAATACATTTGAATACCATTTACAAGTAGAAATATAATATATATTTGACTACCATTTACAGGTATAAATATAATATATTTGATTTATTCATCCTCATTGTTTAGTAAGATAGGTAAATCATTTCTTATAAAATAGCACTCACCTAGTCGGTTCCATTCAACTTGAACCGTCTTTATCTCAACGCCATTTTGAGAAGCTTGATAGACAGATTGTTTATAGATTTAATCTATATTTGAAGTTTGAAAATGCTTGACATCATTTATTTACTCTTTATTACACCTTTTCTCATGTGACTTATCAAACAATAATATAAATATATAAATATATTATTCGTTATTACTATAATGAATAATACAGAGAATTTGTTTGAAAAACTTCCATATGAATTAGTAAATCTCATATGTGAATATGATGGGCGTATCAAGTATAAGTATAAACAAAAAAATCACGTTGATTATCATAAATTTGTAAATGTAATCCATAAATACGACGAACGATACAATATAATTACACCCGTTATTGATAAAAAAAAAGATATTATAAGGAATACATATGTATCACATGTTGACACCGGATTTTTTTTTGAGGTAATGTTTGATAATAAACCAAATGTAATGTTATGCTATGATTATAATTGGTCTTACAATAATCAATTTGAAATATGTTATGCTGATATGGGAGATACTGATAGATGTTTCGGACACGTTTTGGGATGCGACCAAATTAGAACTGTATATACACCTTCGGACAT
>Ga0209702_10001703_pt1 | contig 40815 bp, 33 predicted proteins | sample FRY01_FD_187210 | JGI IMG/M metagenome (GOLD analysis project Ga0209702, IMG submission 187210) | Freshwater microbial communities from Lake Fryxell liftoff mats and glacier meltwater in Antarctica - FRY-01 (SPAdes) (version 2) | ecosystem: Environmental > Aquatic > Freshwater > Ice > Glacier...
TCAGCAAGCGGTCCCTCGGGGCCGATGATGATGAAACCGATCTTCTCGTGCGCGAGCCAGCGTTCCAAGTAATACTTGCGCTGGAGAGAAAATTCCTCGGGGCATGCGCTGCCGAGTTCGAGAAGTCCCGCGTTGGCGCTGGGATCAACCCAGAGTTTTCCAAGATGCGGCGATTGCTTCAGTCGCCATGCGAGTGCGTGCTCGCGTCCGCCTGAACCAACTAATAGGACATTGACTTTCTCGGGAAGTGGAAGAGATGACATAGTAGATTCCGTCTGTTTTATAGGTGTTTTGACTAAGAGTTTTGATGAAGGATTAAGACAAGCGCGAGCGTCAGACGCCCAGCGCCTCGCAGTCCAGATCGTGCGCTTGCGCAACGGCTTGATTGACCAGTGTTCCGCGGGTCATGTTGATGGCGCTTGCAAAGTGAGGGCTCATGCGCGCGAGTTGATCGGCGCTGAACTTAGCAAGTTTGAGAACCCACGGCATCGTTGCGTTGGTGAGAGCTTGGGTCGAAGTGCGTGCGACTGCTCCTGGCATATTTCCGACGCAGTAGTGCACGATTCCATCGACCGTGTAAACAGGATCGCGGTGTGTCGTGACTTTGGCAGTTTCGACGCATCCACCTTGATCAATCGCAACATCGACGATGACCGAACCCGGTCGTATATGAACAAGATCGTCGCGGCGAATCAACTTTGGTGCGCGCGCGCCTGGCACGAGCACTGCGCCAATGATGAGATCGGCCCACCTGAGGCGTTCACGAATTGCTTGTGGATCGCTGTAAATCGTGCGCACATTGGCGGGCATGATTTCGTCGAGAAAGCGCAGTCGGTCAAGATTGATATCGGTGATCACGACATCCGCTCCAAGTCCAGCAGCCATGCGTGCGGCGCATGTTCCAACAACACCGCCGCCGATGATGAGCACATTTCCTGGTGCAACTCCGGGAACTCCGCCAAGTAGGACACCCGATCCGCCCCAGGGTCGCTCGAGATATTTCGCGCCTTCTTGAATGGAGAGTTTTCCAGCGACTTCACTCATCGGCGTGAGCAGGGGAAGTTTTCCCGCATCGTCCGTGAGTGTTTCGTATGCGCATGCGATGCATTTGGATTGGAGGCAGGCCAGAGTCAATTCTTTATCTGCGGCGAAATGAAAATATGTGAAGACGATCTGGTCGGCCTTGATCAAAGGGATTTCGCCGGGTTGCGGCTCCTTGACCTTGACAATCATTTGGCAGCGGCTCCAGACTTCGGCGGCAGTGGGCACAATGGTGGCGCCAGCGGACGCGTAGAGCTCGTCGGCAAATCCACTGCCGAGCCCGGCTCCAGCTTGCACCACGACGCAGTGTCCATCTTTGATAAGTAACTCTGCGCCGACTGGTCGCATGCCAACGCGAAACTCATCCGCTTTGACTTCAGAAGGAACGCCGACGATCATGACAATGACTCCAAGAAAAGTGGGTGGGAACGCCGAACGGACGAGTGTAGCGCTATGCGTGGTACGGCGGCAGTTTGCTAACCTTGTCACCCTTATGAAGATGATCCTTTCGATGCGAGTTGGTTGGGTACTTGTCGCTGTTGCGATGGCATGTGGCGCACGCGCTGCGCGAGCTGAAGACACGGCGTTGGTCGCCGCTCTCAACAAACCACTTAAAGATATCTCTGAAAATGAACGCAGTGCGACGAGTGTCTTCGCCGCATATCTCACGATGACCACGCCTCCGATTGCCGTTGGTGACGATTTCAATCAGGCGACGATTTGGCAGGGGATGGACAAGTGGTCAGAGGTTTCCAAGTGGGCGCAGGTCAATGCACCGATGGGCGAGGCCTTGAAGGCATCTCAGACCGCGATGATGTTGGGATTGCCGTATGGGAATCAATCCGTCGACCCGGCGTGGTTGAAGGCTGGTGCAAGTGTTTCAGTTGGCGACATGGCCAACCAAGGGTTCATTCGTTGCAACTATTTTCCGATTGTCCGCACCATCAGTGCGTATGCAACGGCGGAGATGTATCGCCTCGGTGAAGCGGGTGAGTTTGAAAGCGCGTTTCAGATCGGCCTTGCCAACGCGCGTTTTCTTCGTCAGGTCTGCGAGCAGTCGCTGCTGGAGGAAAAATTATTTGGATTGCAGATTCTCGCGGAACAGTTGACCATTCAGCGCGACTTCATGTGGGTCTATCTCGATCGGATTCCTTCGGAAGTGCTGCAAAATGTGGCATGGAAGGAATATGGTTTTCTCAAGCCGTCGGACAACGAAAAGCTCAGTCGCCTGCAAATGCCCGAAGGTGATCAACTCATTGTCAATCGAGTGCTCGAGAAGGTATTGAAGGATCAGGGCAGTGGGACGGTTGATGGGGAAGTTTTCGCACAGACCCTTTCATCTCAAGAGACGGTTGCGGGTCCGCTGCAGGCGTTCGGCAACCAAGAAATGTGGCGCAGAATTGCGGGAGTACATGATTCGTATGTTGCCAGCGTCAAAAAGTTGGCGGATGTGTACGACGACTGGTGGCGCCGCTGGAAGATGCCCAAAGATTCGCCGATCCAGAAGATTTCGTCAGAATTTTCGCGAACCAATCCAATTAAGTACCGGATTGTGTGGGCGATGGTGCAGGACATGCAGAACGCATTTGCGTGGCGCACGGTGGTCACGGCCGAGGTCAATGGAACCGTGATGAGCGCGGGGCTTTGTGCGTCTTATCGAGACGCGAAGAACACATGGCCCAAGGATCCCGAGCGTGCATATGGAACCTATTTCCAGCGGCGATTTAACTTCGATCCATTCACCAAGATCATCGCTGGCACGAAACGGGCGAGGCCTTTTGAATATCGGTTGCTGAGCGAACGAGCGGCGATCGACACTTCGCTGGGACGAGTTTGGGCGACGGGTTGTCTGCTGTATGCGCTGGGAGTCAACGAGGAAGACGACAACGGCAACTCGCATTCCGCCGATGCTTCCACGGCCGACTTGGTGATCTGGCCTCCCGTGCGAGCGCTGGCGCGTCAAGAGGGATTGTTGAAGTGACCAAATCACATGCGGTCGAGCGAACCGTCATCATCGGTTCGGGACCCGCTGGTTGGACCGCCGCCATTTATGCGGCCCGAGCGAACCTTGATCCGCTATGCATCATTGGTGTGCCTCGGTCTGATCCGGCGCCAGTTCTGCCAGGTGGTCAATTGATGTTGACGACCGAAGTAGAAAACTATCCAGGTTTTCCATCGGGTGTGACCGGACCCGAATTGATGGAGCACTTTCGCAAGCAAGCCGAGCGATTTGGCACACGCGTTTGCGACGACGATGTGGTTGAGTGCGATTTTCAGACGCATCCATTTGTGCTGAAATTGGCGTCAGGAACATTGATTCGCGCACACAGTGTGATCATCGCCACCGGTGCGGTGGCCAACTGGGTCGGTGCGCCCAACGAACTTCGGCTGGCGCAGTCTGGCGGTGGAGTGAGCGCGTGCGCGGTGTGCGATGGCGCGTTGCCGGTCTATCGCGGTAAGGAACTTGCGGTAGTGGGCGGTGGCGATACTGCGATGGAGGAAGCGACTTACTTGACGAAGTTCGCGTCGAAGGTCTATGTGATTCATCGCCGTGATTCGTTTCGAGCTTCGAAAACCATGCAAGATCGATTGCTTGCGTTGCCCAATGCAGTCGCTGTCTGGAATAAAAAATTAGTGAATGTGGTTGGTCAAGATCGCATCGAAGCTGTTGAATTGGAAGACACTGTGACTGGCGCACGATCATCACTGCCGGTGCAAGGTCTGTTCATTGCGATTGGTCATTCGCCTGCGACAGGTTTTCTGACCGCCCGCGGACCCAGTGCGATCACGCTCGACGAGAATGGATATATCTCGCTGCCGACACGATCATCCGCTACGAACATTGATGGAGTGTTCGCTGCGGGAGATGTCGCCGATGCGCACTATCGACAAGCAGTCACGGCGGCAGGGATGGGTTGCCAAGCAGCGCTTGAATGTGAACGATGGCTCGCGGCGCGGGGCGTGCACTAGATAGTCATGATAGTCATGATAGTCATGATAGTCATGATGGTCATGATGGTCATAGTGGGCAAGGCCTGAAAACGGCGATTTTGCAGCCTTTTATGATTGTTCTAAGCCTGAGCTGATTGAACTACGGCGTCGCTGTGCTTCGAACGCTCAGCTCTTTCAGTTGATCATCGCTAATTGAACTGGGCGCGTCAATCATGAGATCGCCGCCCGACTGCGTCTTTGGGAATGCGATCACATCGCGGATGTTGTCGGTGCCGACGATATGCATCACGAGTCGATCGAGACCAAAGGCGATGCCGCCGTGTGGCGGTGCTCCGTGGCGAAGCGCCGAAAGAAGGAATCCGAATTTCGCCTGCGCTTCATCGTTGGTCAGTCCAATGAGATTGAAGACACGCTGTTGAACATCCATGCGGTGCATGCGAATGGATCCACCCGCAATTTCGCTGCCGTTGAGGACAAGATCGTAACCCGCCGAGAGGCATGATCCTGGATCGCTTTCAAGAATGCCAAACTGATCTGGATTGGGGCTGGTGAAAGGATGATGAAGCGCAACCCAACGCTTGCCCTGATCATCCCACTCGAACATTGGGAAGTCGATGACCCAGATGAAGTTCCACTTGCCCTCGGGGATAAGTTTGAGCTCATGTGCGACGCGCAGTCGCAACTCGCCCATCGTCTTGGTGGCGATGTCCCACGAATCCGCAGCGAAGAGGACCGCATCACCAACTTCAAGGCCCAAGCGTGCTTTCAATTCTTCCGCAATTGGACCGATGAATTTGGCGATTCCTGATTCGAATCCTGCTGCGGTGTATTTGACTACGGGCACACCGCCAGCGCGGAATGTTTTGACCCACTCGCTGTATGCGTCGGTCATCTTGCGCGTCAGTTTGTCCGCACCGCCAGGAATCTTGAGGCATTTCACCACGCCAGACTTGCCCGTGGCACTGCGTTGAGCGAGCGCCTGTTGAAAAACTTGGAAGTCACACTTCGCTGCGAGATCGGAAATATCTTGAATGAACAGTTCGAAGCGTGTGTCGGGGCGATCGATACCGTACTTTTCCATCGACTCGAGCCATGTGATGCGCGCGATCGTGCCTGGGTTGTATGAAAAGAGTTCCGTCCAGAGACCTGCGACAAAGCCACTCATCATATCCAAGATGTCGGAGCGTTCAACGAAACTCATTTCGAGATCGATCTGACTGAACTCAGCTTGGCGATCAGCGCGTGGATCCTCATCACGCAAACATCGGCAGATTTGCAGATAGCGATCGCAACCAGCGACCATCAAAATCTGCTTGAAGAGCTGGGGACTTTGCGGCAGGGCGTACCACTGACCGGGATGAAGACGACTCGGCACGACAAAATCGCGCGCGCCTTCGGGCGTGCTCTTGATGAGCAGCGGCGTTTCAATTTCCATGAAGCCATGCTTGGCGAAGTAATCGCGTGTGTATTTAGTAATGCGCGAGCGGGTCTTCAGAATGCTCTGCATGCGCGGACGGCGCAAGTCGATGTATCGATATTTCAGCCGTGTTTCCTCGTTGATTTTGTCGGCGTCGTGCTCATCGGGAAGGATTGGCGGAGCTTCGGCCTTGTTGAAAATCTCAAGTTCCTCGGCGACGAGTTCGACTTCGCCTGTGGCAAGCTTCGGGTTCGCACCGCCCGTGCGAATGCGAACCATTCCACGCACACCGATGACATCTTCTCGGCGTAATCCGTGCGCCCGTTCAATCAGCCCCGCCGCGGTTGCTTCAGTGCCAAAGACAACTTGGGCGAGTCCTTCTCGATCGCGAAGGTCGATGAAGAACAATCCCTTGCCTTGTTCTCGATATGTATTGACCCATCCGCACAGAGTGACCATTTGGCCTGCGTGAGAGGGTCGAAGTTCGCCACAAAATTGAGTTCGTTTCAGCATTGGTTCAGTCCACTTCCTTCGGGGTCGGGATGGTAGCGACACAGTGTCTCGTTGCGCTGTTAGGCTTGAACTGTGGCAGCAGGAGCGCCAATCATTCTCTTCACCGCGTTTGAACCCTCTGGGGATGCGCACGCGGCGCCGGTCATCGCCGCGTTGCGCCGGATCAATCCGGCACTTCGCATCGTTGCCTGGGGAGGTCGTCGCATGGAGGCGGCTGGAGCTGAGATGATGGGACGCACCGCCGATGACGGAACGATGGGAATTCCAGCGCTTGCCAAGGTGTTGGCGATCCACAAGGTCGCTGGCGAGATTGACCGCTGGGCCGCATCCAATCAAGTGGCGGTTCATGTGCCAGTTGATTCGCCGGCCGCGAATTTCCCGATGTGCAAGCGCATGAAACGGCGCGGCGCGCGTGTTGTGCATTTGGTCGCGCCGCAAATGTGGGCGTGGGGACCGTGGCGCATCGCCAAACTTCGGCGCTTAAGCGATCATGTGATTTGTCTGTTGCCATTCGAAGAGGCATGGTTTCGTGCGCGCGGAGTCGACGCGACATTTGTTGGGCATCCAGTGCTCAACGATGTTCACGATGCATCGGCGGCGTTGAAGGACTGGTCCGAGCCCGTCGCGGGTTCGCCCAAAGTTTTGTTGTTGCCCGGTTCGCGGACGATTGAAGCGGACCGCAATGGCGAACTGCTCTTGGAAGTGCTGCGGGCCATACGCCAAGATTTTCCGCAGACAACCGCAGTGATTGCTGCTGCAAGCGCTCAAGTCGCCGAGAGATTTTATGAATCGGCCGGAGCATTACCCCAGCGCACGACCATGATGGTTGGCGTGATCGATCAAGCGGCCGCATGGTGCGATTTCGCCATCGCAGTTTCTGGAACAGTCACTCTCGATTTGACGCGCGCACGCAAGCCAGTCATCGGCATCTATCGAGCGAGTCGAATTGCCTGCATAGGCGCTGGGATCATGCTTCGCTCACCGTATCGACTCTTGCCCAACATTCTCGCGGGCAGGGCGCTTGTGCCTGAGTTTGTGCCGTGGTGTGGTTCATCCGCACCCATCATCGCCGCTGCGCGACGCATGGCGGGCGATGCGAGTTGGCGCAAGGAGATTTCCAGCGGACTCGATCAAGTTGCGCAGCTGTTCGCGGGCCACGATCCTGGAACAGAGTCGGCGCAGGTCATTCTGCGTGTCGCTGGTCTTGCGGACGGTTTGATCAACAAATGATGTTGGAATACCGCTAACCTTCAACAAGAAGCCACCGACTCGGCGGCTGCAAGAACTTTGACACCTTGGAGAAAATCATCATGAAACAATTCTCATCGGTTCTCGCGGTTGTCGGGGCATGTGCGTCGTTGTGCCTTGGTGCGCAGACGGCGCCGGCTACGAAGGGTTCGCTCAAAATTGTCTCGAGCCTGCCGCGAACGGGGAGTGCCAATGCGCAGACCAATACGATGGTCAACGGAATTAGACTCGCAATCGAAGAAGTGGGCGGCCAAGTGGATGGATGGAAGATTGAATATCAGGACATGGATGATGCGAGTCCACAGCGCGGTAATTGGGATCCAGCGGTGGAAGCGCAGAATGCCAACGCAGCAGCGAAGGATCCGAATTGCGTTGCGTATATCGGAACATTCAACTCAGGTGCAGCGAAAGTTGCGATGCCAATTCTCAATCGCGCGGGATTGGTGATGGTGAGTCCGGCCAATACAGCGTCAGGCTTGACGAAGCCGGGCCTAGGCGAACTCACCGAGCCGATGGTGTATCGGCCCACTGGCGCGGTCACCTATTTCCGCGTCGTTCCAACTGATGATTTGCAGGGGGTTCAAGCTGCGAATTGGGCAAAGGATCTCGAGGCCACTAAAGTTTTTATTCTGCACGATCGCGAGGTGTATGGCAAGGGCATCGCCGAGGTCTTCAGGAAGCAATCGGAGAAGATCGGGCTTCAAGTCGTGGGCTTTGAGGGAATCGATACCAAGGCCGCGAATTATCGATCGCTCGTGACGAAGCTCAAATCAATGGAGCCGGACCTTGTCTATTTCGGTGGCACGACGCAGACCAATGCGGGGCAGATTGGCAAGGATCTTCGCACGGGCGGATTCACGGGCCTGTACATGGTGCCGGATGGTTGCTTCGAGGAAGCGTTTATCCAAGCTGCCGGTGCTGACAATCTCAACGGCAAGACCTATGTCACCTTCGGTGGACTGCCACCCGATCAGCTGAAGGGCAAAGGAGCGGAATTTTGCTCGGCGTATCGCAATAAGTATGGAGCGGAGCCAGAGGCCTATGCGGTATATGGTTATGACGCAATGCGTGTCGTTTTGCAAGCGATTGCGCAAGCGAAGACCAAAGATCGTGCAGGCATTCTTGCGGCCGTTGCCGCAACCAAGGATTTTGACGGCGCACTTGGCAAGTGGAGTTTCGATGAAAATGGCGACACATCAAGTCAAGTAATGAGCGGTCAAATCGTGCGCGGCGGAAAATTCGAATTCGTGAAGGTCTTGGGAAACTGATCGATGCGTTGCGGATCGAAGGCGGTCTCACACTGTCCAATCACATCTTTTCATGCTCGACTTTGAAGTCTTTACGCAGCAGCTGATCACCGGCCTTTCCAACGGCATGATCATCGCATTGATCGCGCTTGGATACACGATGGTGTATGGCATCATCGAGCTGATCAACTTCGCGCACGGCGATGTCTTCATGCTGGGCGCATTCTTGGCGCTCACGCTGGTGGGTGCGCTAGGAATGGAAGCCTGGGGACCATCGGGGCAGTTTGTTGGCGTGGCAGTGATGCTTGTCGGTAGCGCGCTCTTCTGCGGAGGATTGAACTGGTCGCTGGACCGATTGGCGTATCGATCATTGCGCAAGTCATCGAAGTTAACGCTGCTGGTCTCGGCGATTGGATGCTCGTTCATCTGCATGAATCTTGGATTATTCTGGGGCGGTCTTCCGATGGATGTCTTCGCCGACGGAAACTCTGCGGCGGCACCGAAGAATTTTCCGCAGATCATCCCGCAGATCAATTTGCTTGGCGATGGTTTCTTGCGCATTACACCGGCAGATCTGCTTGTTTTCGCCGTGACCATTCCGTTGATGGTTGGTTTGTCAATCATGGTGAAGAAGACTCGACTCGGCCAGGCGATGCGCGCGGTGGCGCAAGATCCGACCGCGGCGTCGCTGATGGGAATTCCAGTTGATCGTGTCATTGGTTCAACATTCTTTATTGGAGGCGCGCTCGGTGGGTTCGCCAGCGTGATCTATGCGCTTTACAACAACACAATTGGATTTCAGATGGGCACGCGCGCTGGTATGGATGCATTCACGGCGGCGGTTCTGGGCGGCATCGGCAGTCTGCCAGGGGCGGTGCTGGGTGGACTGACGATTGGTTGCGTGCGCTCGATGAGCGATCAATATCTTGAAACGCGCTGGACGAACACGATTGTCTTTCTCATTTTGGTTCTCATCCTCATCTTTCGACCCAGCGGCATTCTGGGTTCGACGCGCAGGGAGAAAGTCTGACCGTGCGCTGGCGACCTGGTCCAGCGTTCATCATTCTCGCGGCCGCCGCGTGCGTGCCGTTGTTGGACCAACTGCTTCCAGCCCCGTTGCATGTGAGCGAAGCGGTCCGCGGCATTTTCGTTTACGCGATTCTGGCGCTGGGGCTGAATGTCGTCACGGGTTACGCAGGAATTCTCAATCTTGGAATCGCGGCATTCATGGCCATTGGCGCATACACCTTTGGCATTCTGACCTGCGAGATCTATCCATTTCAACTTGGATTTTGGTCGGCCATCGCATTGACGATTCCATTTGGCGCACTCGCAGGATTTGTGCTCGGCGCGCCAACCCTTGGATTGCGAGGGGATTATCTAGCGATTGTGACGCTCGGATTCGGCGAGATTGTTCAAGATGTCCTGAAAAATCTAGAAGTTGTCACCAAAGGAACGCAGGGGATCAATCCGCTTGCAGCGCCAGTGTTCGGTGGTCATCAGTGGACTTCCCAAGATGAGTACAAGTGGTACTACTTAATGTTGGCCATCTTGGTGCTCGTGGTCATTGCGATTGGCAATCTCGAGCGATCGCGCCTCGGGCGAGCGTGGTTCAGCATTCGCGAAGACGAGATCGCATCGCGTTCGATGGGCATTCGAGTCGAGCGCGCCAAGATGATCGCATTTTCAACGGCCGCTGCCATTGCAGCATTGGCTGGCGGACTTTCCGCCAGCATCCTGAGCTCGACCGGCGAGCCCGGCAATTACGATTTTCAGATTTCAGTGCTCGCACTGTGCATCGTGATTGTTGGCGGCATCGGCAATATCGCAGGTGTGCTCGTTGGAGCACTGGTGATGGTTGGAATGAATTCGATTGTGCTGGTCAAAGCGACTGCATGGATGGCATCGCAAGGCATCGGCAGTCAAGGAAATGTGTTGCTGGCTCCCAACAACTGGAAATATTTGATCTTTGGTCTTGCACTTGTTCTGGCGGTGCGACTGAAACCAAACGGATTGCTTCCGCCGAGAATTGCGAGGACGCGCTCATGAGCGTTCTTGAAGCCCACAATGTCACGGTGCGATTTGGAGGATTGGTCGCCGTTGAAAATGTCAGCTTTGCCGTTGAAAAAGGGCAGATTTATGCTGTGATCGGCCCCAATGGTGCGGGGAAAACGACACTCTTCAACGCGGTGACTGGCATCTATGCGCCGAGCGAGGGCCGTGTCGAATTTGCTGGGCGCGAACAATTCGCGCCGCTAACTGCGGCGGTTCTCATGCGATTTGCATTCGCATTCATGGCGGTTGCAATCGGCGTGGTTGTTGGCATCAACGGCGAGACGCTTTGGCAGGCTGCCATCGTTGACAATTATGCATTCCTAAAACCATTCCCGTGGTCGACGGCGGCTGTAAGTTGGTGGTCAACAATGTGGAGCTTGCCGCTCTCGCACACAGCACTTCCCTTTCTCGTTGGAGGGTCCGTCGGCTTGGGCGCTGCGATGGTGAGTTGGTGGCGCCGCCGCCGGTCGCCCGACTTCATCGCACGCTGTGGTGTCGCTCGAACTTTTCAGAACATTCGTCTCTTCAATGAACTGAGCCTCGTGCAGAATGTGCTCGTTGGCATGGATTACCGCATGAAGACCGGATTCTTGAGCGCACTGCTGCGCCTGAGGAGATTTCATACAGAACGGCGCGCATGCCAAGCGCAAGCGGTGCAGTTGCTCGACTTTGTTGGACTCGCCGACCGCGCTGACCACGCCGCAGGCAGTCTGCCGTATGGATTTCGCCGTCGTCTGGAAATCGCGCGTGCACTTGCTGGAAAGCCCGCCGTGATTCTGCTCGATGAACCCGCAGCGGGCATGAATCCATCGGAGGTTGGCAGTCTGATGGCACTCATTCGCCGCGTGCGCGACGCCGGAACCACGGTTGTCCTGATTGAGCATCACATGCGGCTGGTGATGGGTGTCTCGGACCGAATTCTGGTCTTGCAATATGGACGACAGATCGCGCACGGTACTCCCGCGGAGATTCGCGCCAATCCAAAGTGTGTTGAGGCATATCTCGGTTCGGAGGATCACGGATGAGCGATGCGCTCTTAGAAGTCAGCGATCTGCACGCGAGTTATGGTCCCATCAAAGTTCTACGCGGAGTTTCACTGCGCGTGCATGAAGGCGAAATCGTCTCGTGCATCGGATCCAACGGAGCTGGCAAGAGCACCACGCTCATGTCGATTTGTCAGGTGGTGATTCCCACGAGCGGGGATGTCCGCTTTGCTGGCGAATCCATGATCGGGCTTCGTCCCGATCAAGTGTTGCAGCGAGGATTGGTGCAGGTTCCAGAAGGGCGCCGAGTTTTCGCCCGCATGACCATTCGGGAAAATCTCAGCATGGGCGCGTATTTACGCCAGGATGCCGCTGCAATTCAGCGTGATCTGCGCCATGTCCACGAACTTTTTCCAGTGCTCGCAGAGCGCGCTAGTCAACTTGCTGGCACACTCTCTGGAGGAGAGCAGCAAATGCTCGCAATCGGCAGAGCTCTGATGAGCAAGCCGCGTTTGCTCATGATGGATGAGCCGTCAATGGGTATCGCGCCAATTCTGGTCACACGCATTTTCGCAGCGATCAAGCAACTGAACAGCGAGGGATTGTCCGTGTTGCTCGTCGAGCAGAATGCGCACGCGGCGCTGAGTCTCTCCAAGCGTGGCTATGTTCTCGAAACGGGTTCAGTCGGTTTCGAAGGAGCGTCAAGTGATTTGCTCGTTGACCCGAGAATTCGCAGCGCATACTTGGGTGACTGAATCTTCTGCGGCGGGGCGCCACGCATGCGCTCGCCGCGGTCCGGCTCACCACTCGTCAATTGCGGTGAGATGAATTTCAGGCTTGTTTCGGCGCATATTCAGCTCAGCGAGCGCATCGGGACGCTCGTCAAATGCAACGCGGTCGACGGAAAAGAAGCCTTCGCAACTCCACTGAGGCATCTCGTCTTCGACATGGTCATTCACCAAGCGCTCCATCTCGGCCAAACTTCCAGCGGTCGCCCAGAAGGTGACATATGCACCCTTGCCGCGCCGGTCCTGTCGCACTGCGAGCACAATCGCATGCCACAGCACCATGCCAAGTCGTTTGCCGCTCTCGTCGACATTGCCATCGGGGTCCACATCTAATTCCAATTGCCACTCTTCGCGCAATTGCAAGAGAATCTCATCAAGGTCCGGGCTCTGATCATCTTCAGTCACCAGCACCTCGCGTAGTTGCGACGGTGGTTCGGGTGAGTGCTCAATATCGTGCGGCCATGTTTCAAGCACCTCACGCAGCCCGTGGCGCGCAAGCATCTGCTCGACCTCTCGCCGCATGCGAATCGGCACATTGATCAGCAATCCCTTCCATGTATCAAGAAAGACTTCGACAAATGGTTGTTCGGCACTCGCGCCCGCGCCGATTGAGCCATCTTCCAAGAGCAGTGACTCAAATCGTTTCCACACCTTGAGGAACGACCGTGTCTCAATTGGTTCGGTGCCGATATAGATATCGAGCGCACGATATGCGTCACGCGAACCAATCTCGACAATCGGCACGACTTCATTCGGCAAGAATTCAAATGCGTCGTGAATGAGCGCTCCGAGTCGATCGTGACTGACCACAACATGAAAAGCGTATGTGTCCGGGTCGTCTTCCTCGCCCGGGGCGTATTCGAGTATGTAACCCTGCTTGGGCGCAGGCATCGATATCGGCTCAATTCCAAGAGGAAACTGATATCCCTCAACTTCGGACCGCTTTAGATCATCGCGCAACTCATACTCCCGCATGGTGACATCTTACGCCAGCACCGCCCCAGAAAGAAGCCCCCGATCACGCGCACTGGTCAGCGATTTCAGCAACCATGTCCATTCAGCGCAGAGGTAGGGGATGCGTTGCTCGTCGTGCAACGACTGGATTGAGCGGTGCATCGACTGCGAGAGGCTCGGTTGCCAGAGTCCATCTCCACGATCGCAGAAATAGGTTCGGCATCCCGTTGGTCGGGCTGTATGAATCGAGCAGAGCTTTCCATCGAGGTACGCACACACTCCCTGATCATGCGCAGCCTGCGCTGCAGCGCCTGAAATGTGGCGCGTCGCAGTGCGCATGGTCCACGCAGCCTCCAACCCAGTCGCGATGAGTAGGTGATCGTGGTTTGTGAACTGACAGCACCGCCCCGATGCGAGGCACACTGGTCGGTGAAAATCCACAGCATTCGCTGCATGTTCATGGAGCGCCCGCAGAGCGTCATCGACAACTGGAGTCGCTGCAGCGGACCACCAACGCATCATCGAATCATCGTCAGGCGGATGCGATGGAAGAAATGGGTTCAATGCAATCTTCGTGGGTTACCAAGGCGCCGTTTCATTATCCGCTTGATCGAGATCGCGCATGATGCGAATCTGCTCGATTGGATAGAGCTTCCCATTGTCCATGCCGTGGCACGGAGTTCGGTCTTTCGCTGCCTTCCAAGCTTGCGGACTCTCGAGATTCTCCGGCCAGAACGGCCAGGTGCGACATTGCCCAGGGCGAGCGGTATACACACTACAGAGCGCGCGACCGGGTTGGGTTGTTCGATCGAGAAAGACACAGTCGAATCCGTGCTCGGTCTCACGCTCGTTCAGCGAGCGCCGATTTTCAATCTCTCGTGTGTATCGTGCGCTGAATTCCTCGTCCGACAGACCGAGGGCAGTCGCCATCGCGTGCCCCTCGTCGGCGGTGTACCACACCGCGCCTGGTCCGCCCGTGCAGCAATTGCCGCACTGCGAACATGAAAAGCGCAGACCATCTTTATACCAAGGTGTGTCTTTCGAATCAGTCATGTCGGTCATGTCGCTCATGTCGACCATGCTTCGATCGAACTCCGTTCACATCGGCTTGCGCCGAAATTTCACGCCTCTTCGTCAACTGCTTCGAATGACTTGCCTTCGCTGGTCTCCAAAATCAGCTCCGCGCGAGGAGCACTCATCGCGAGATCACGAATCGTCGGCGCACTTCCAACTCGGTCCGCACCGAGAGCTTCGGCGGCGATTGCTGCCGCTTCCATCTCTGCGGCCTCGCTGAAATCTTCGCCAGTTCCTTCGACGAGTTGCTTGATAATGAGATTGGTGTACGGCTCAAATCCTGTTCCTGCTGGAATGAGTTTGCCCAAGAGCACATTTTCCTTGAGACCAACCAGCGTGTCGACCGCGCCACGCAATGCGGCTTCGGTGAGCACCTTGGTTGTTTCTTGGAAACTTGCGCCAGAGAGGAAACTCTCCGACTGCAACGATGCCTTGGTGATACCGAGCAACAGCGTCCGCGCGCGCGCAGGCTTCGCTCGACGGGTCTTGGCAATCGCCTTACCCGCGAGTTCGGCTTCCGCATTTGCCTGCTTGGCTTCGTCCTTGCTCACAAGTGAGCCCTTGACTAATGTCGTTGCGCCAGCGTCTTCAATCTTGAGCATGCCTGTCAGTTCCAGATTTATGTTGCGGAAGACATAGCGTTCAACCACATCGTTTGGAAGCAGGGTCGTATCGCCGATGTCGACAACGCGAACCTTGGCGAGCATTTGACGCAAGACAACTTCGATGTGCTTGTCGGAAATTGGAACGCCTTGTGCGCGATACACATTCTGAACTTCGGTGAGCATGTATCGATAGAGTTCGTCTTCACCCTTGATCGCCAAGATTTCAGAGGGCGTGAGCGCGCCTTCGGTGAGCGCGTCTCCAGCTTCGACTGCATCGCCCGAATGGACGAGCAGACGCTTTCCTTGAAGAACATAATGATCTTCGATGAGTTCGTCCTTGCCACCTTCAGCATGGACGCGAATGGTCATCTTGCCACGCCGTTCATTGGGAAGCAGTTCAACGCGTCCCGAGATGCGAGCGAGCACGGCCGGATCACGCGGAATGCGCGCTTCGAAAATTTCAGTCACGCGGGGCAGTCCACCGACGATGTCCGCAGAGCGAGCCGTTCCCTTGGGGGTGAAGGCGATGCGCTGACCAGCCTCGATGACCTGTCCATCCTTGACTTCGATGTGCGCCTTGGCTGGAAGATGGTGCAAGTCAAGAACCTTGCCCGTTTCGTCCTCGATGGCGAGGCGAGGATGCTTCTCGCCCTTGTGTTCGATGACGACCATTTCTTCCTTGTTGGCCTTGCGCTCGACGCGAACAGTTATGCCTTCTTCGACATCACGGAAGCGGATCTTTCCGCTCTTTTCCGCGAGGACTGGCGAGACATGCGCATCCCATTCGATGACGGCATGTCCCTTCTTGACTTGTTCGCCAGGATTGGCAATCAAGATCGCGCCGTAAGGAACCTTGTACTTCTCGAGCTCGCGCCCCTTGGCATCGAGGACGCGCACTTCACCAGTCTTGCGCAGAGCGATGCGGTATGGCGTAGCGGCTGTTGTGACCTTCACATCGCCGCAGTCGACATATTCAACCGTTCCAGACTGTGTGACCTTCCACTGATTCTCGGTCGTCGCGCTGACTGCGATACCACCAGTATGGAATGTACGCATCGTCAACTGAGTTCCAGGTTCACCGATGGATTGCGCCGCGATGATTCCCACTGCGAGACCTTCTTCAACCAACTTACCAGTGGACATATCCATTCCGTAGCAGGTTGCGCAAATGCCGCGCGCAGTCTGGCAGGTGAGAGGACTGCGGACAAACACCGTGCGAACGCCCATTTCTTCGATCAGTCGAGCCTTCTCGACCGTGATGATTTCATTTCGCGCAACGATGGTCTTGTCCGTTCGAGGATCAACAATGTTCTCGCAACTCGTGCGACCCTTGATCACATCGCGCAGCGGCACATCGACCTCTTCGCCCTTGTAAACAGCTTCTTTGGCGATTCCTCGGGTCTGTTGACAGTTGTCTTCGATGACCACAACCGATTGAGCGACATCGCACAACTTGCGGGTGAGATATCCCGAGTCAGCCGTCTTGAGCGCGGTGTCAGAGAGACCCTTGCGCGCTCCGTGTGTCGATGAGAAATATTCAAGGACCGAGAGACCTTCTCGGAAATTCGACTTGATCGGCGTTTCCATGATCTCGCCGCTCGGCTTGGCCATCTGACCTCGCATACCAGAGAGCTGCTGCATCTGGTTCTTGTTTCCTCGAGCACCCGAATCCATGAAGAGATAGACGGGATTGAGGTAACGAGCAGACTTGCTGGCAGCCGATGGGACTCCAGGGACATTGCCAGCCACGGCCTTCGTGCCTGCGGGCTGATTGCGGCGGTCATTCTTCAATGACTCGAGCACCATCGCAGAGAGTCCGTCGCGGCACTTTGACCACGCGTCCATCACACGGTTTCGGCGCTCGTCATCGGTGGTCACACCGTCGTCGCAATCTCGTCGAGCTTGATCGACCTTCTTCTGGCTATCTGCGATGAGCTTTTCCTTGTTCTCAGGAATATTGAGATCGGTGATACCGAATGAAAGTCCGCTCGTCGTGCTTGCCTTGAAACCAGTGTCCTTGAGAGCATCGAGCAGTTCGATGGTCGCGGCCTTGCCTCGTCGAGCGAAAGTATCGTCGATGACTCGTGCAGCACCCTTCTTACCCAGCGAGCAGTTATAGAAGGGCAGACCAGTCGCGAGAATCTCAGAGAAAACCACTCGTCCGACGGTGGTTCGAATGCGTCGATTCGCGTGAGTCAGCACGGGCGCATCGTTCGCGCCGTTGATGACTTCGGTGAATCGATCAAGTCGGATATCGACCCATTCGTGGACACCGATCTTGCGCAATTCATAGGCCAACAAAATTTCGTTGACGCTGCCGAAACTCGGAACCTTCGACCGTTTGCCTGGGACATCGACCGGTGGTTCGATTGGCGCGACGGTCAGGAAGTACACGCCCATGACGATGTCCTGTGACGGACTGACGATGGGGTTTCCATTGGCAGGACTGAAGATGTTGTGCGTGCTCATCATGAGCACCTGTGCCTCAATTTGTGCTTCGAGGGAGAGCGGCAAGTGGACGGCCATCTGATCGCCGTCAAAGTCGGCGTTGTACGCCGCGCACACCAGCGGATGCACCTTGATCGCATTTCCTTCGACGAGCACCGGCTCGAATGCCTGAATACCCATGCGGTGGAGAGTGGGAGCGCGATTGAGAAGCACTGGATGATTCTTCGTGACTTGTTCGAGAATGTCCCACACTTCAGGGGCGCGCCGTTCCAACATGCGCTTGGCACTCTTGATCGTGTCGGCGAGACCATGCTCCTTTAACTTGCGAATAATGAACGGCTGGAAAAGTTCCAGCGCGATCTTCTTGGGAAGTCCGCACTGCCAGAGTTTCAATTCAGGTCCAACCACGATGACGGAGCGAGCCGAATAATCGACGCGCTTGCCGAGAAGATTCTCTCGGAAGCGACCTTGCTTGCCCTTGATCATGTCCGTGATGGACTTGAGTGGTCGGTTGCTTGAGCCCAACACGGGTCGGCGGCAACGGCTGTTGTCGAACAATGCATCGACGGCCTGTTGCAGCATGCGCTTTTCATTTCGGATGATGACCTCGGGGGCATTGAGATCCATCAGCTTCTTCAAGCGATTATTTCGGTTGATGATGCGCCGATAGAGATCGTTCAGATCGCTTGTCGCGAAGTTGCCGCTTTGCAGCAAAACGAGCGGTCGCAATTGCGGTGGGATCACTGGAATGACATCCAGAACCATCCACTGTGGTTCATTGGCGGAACCGCGGATTTGCTCCACGATTTTGAGTCGTTTGGACAGGTCTTTCACCTTTTGCTTGCTCTTGGTCTCGGCGAGCTCCTTGCGAATTTCGCCAGCGAGTTGATGCAGATCGAGCATGTCGGGAGAAAGGAGTTCTCGAATGGCTTCCGCACCCATCATGGCGGTGAACTTCGAACCATGCTTGGCGACCATTTCTCGATATTCGTCATCCGTCAGCACCTGTTTGAATTTCAGATCAGTCGTGCCAACATCGGTGACGACATAATCTTGGAAGTAAACAATCTTTTCAATATCGCCAGTGCGCATGCCCAGTAAAGTTCCCAGTCGGCTCGGCAGAGCCTTGAAGAACCAAATGTGCACAGCAGGGGCAGCGAGATTGATGTGACCCATGCGCTTGCGTCGAACACGCGAGTGCGTGACCTTCACGCCGCAACGGTCGCAGATAATTCCCTTGTACTTCGTTCCCTTGTACTTGCCGCACGCGCACTCATAGTCGCGCTCTGGCCCGAAGATTCGCTCGCAGAAGAGTCCATCTCGTTCGGGTCGATAGGTTCGATAGTTGATGGTCTCGGGCTTCTTGACTTCTCCGAAGCTCCAGCTTCGGATGTCGTTGGGGCTCGCAAGTTGAATGCGAACCGCTCCGTAGTCGTTAACTCGATCAAAAACGCTTTCTGCCATGCTGTTCATAGTGGATCTTTCCAAAAGAAGTCAGATCAAAGAAACCAGATCAATTGAAGTCAGGATTATGTTTGAAGATGAAAAGGACAAATGGTTTACACGGTGAATCACAAGGGGCGATCAGAGAACTGGCGCGGTCGCTTCGCCGCCTACTTTCTCAAGTTGAATATTGAGACACAAGCCCTTGATTTCTTGGCACAACACATCGAATACCACTGGCATTCCTGCCTGCAGTGTGTTGTCGCCCTTCACCATGGACTCATAAATCTTCTGTCGACCTTCAGTATCGTCGCTCTTGACGGTCAGGAGTTCCTGCAAGACATAAGCAGCTCCGTACGCTTCAAGCGCCCACACTTCCATTTCGCCAAATCGCTGACCTCCAGTACGAGCCTTACCACCGAGCGGCTGCTGGGTGATCAAACTGTATGGTCCAGTCGACCGTGCGTGAATCTTGTCGTCGACCAAGTGATGCAATTTCAGCAGATACATATAGCCCACGGATGTGCGCTGATTGAACGCCTCACCGGTGCGGCCGTCGTAGAGCTGAACCTTGCCATCCTCGGGCATGAGCGCAAGCAGTTCGCGGGCACCGCCAGGATTCTGGGAAGTCTTCTCGAAAGACGCAACGCGCTCGTTCACATGATTGTTGGCTTCACGAATCGCGTCGAAGATTTCTGATTCCTTCGCGCCGTCGAAGACCGGAGTGACAGCTTGGAATCCAAGCACGCGTGCCGCCCAACCGAGATGTGTTTCCAGAATCTGCCCGACATTCATTCGACTCGGTACGCCGAGTGGATTGAGCAGGACTTCGACTGGAGTTCCGTCCTCGAGGAACGGCATGTCCGCTTCTGGAACGATGCGGGCGATGACTCCCTTGTTTCCGTGGCGTCCTGCCATCTTGTCGCCGACTGAAAGTTGACGCTTAGTGGCGAGGTAGACCTTGACCATTTCAAGAACGCCTGATGGCAACTCGTCTCCACGCTTCATGTGATTGACGCGCCGTTCCTTTTCGCGCAACAACTTTTGAATGCGCGGCCAGAATTGTCCCAAGGTCACCAGAGCTGTCTCGCGCGTTTCCTTGGAACCCTTGATCCACTTTTCGCTGAATCCGACAATCTGTTCGAGGATGACATCTGGAATATCGCTCGCGCCGATCTTCTGTCGAGTGGTTGGATCGACCATTTCGGTGCCAATGATGCGATTGATATCCACAGCCATCTGCCGAAAGAGTTGGATGGCTTTCGTATCCATCGTCTGCTCGAAGGCAGAAATTTCTTTCTTCAGTTGGCGCTTTTGCTCGTCGGTCTGATGCTGACGACGGCTGAAGCTCTTGGTTGAAATGACGACGCCTTCGGTTCCTGCTGGAACTTCAAGCGAATCATTCTTGACATCTTCACCGGCTCGACCGAAGATCGCATGGAGCAACTTCTCTTCGGGTGAGAGCTCGCTCTTGGACTTCGGACTCACCTTGCCGACGAGAATGTCGCCTGGCATGACGCGTGCGCCGACGCGGATCACTCCGTGCTCATCGAGATTACGCAGGGCGCTTTCCGAGACATTTGGGATGTCGGCCGTGAACTCCTGACGGCCAAGTTTCGTCTCGCGAACTTCCACATCGAATGACTCGATGTGAATCGAGGTGAATGTGTCATCCTTCACCAAGCGCTCGCTGATCACGATGGCGTCTTCAAAGTTGTAACCGTCAAAAGTATTGAACGCGACGAGGACATTCTTGCCGATGGCCAGTTCGCCTTGAGCCGTGCTTGCGCCGTCTGCGAGAATTTCTCCCGCCTTGACGCGCTGCTTGACCTGCACAATTGGCTTCTGATTCTGGCAGGTCTTCTCGTTGAGACCTATGAACTTACGCAACACATATTCGTCAGCGTTATCGATGATGATCCGATCAGCGTCCACGAATGTCACGGTTCCAGCTCGCTCGGCGCGGACGATCATTCCACTCCAACGACCGACGACTCTTTCCATTCCAGTTGCGACGAGCGGGGGATCCACTTTGATTAGCGGCACTGCTTGACGCTGCATGTTGGAACCCATGAGCGCGCGGTTGGCATCGTCGTGCTCGAGGAATGGAATGAGAGCCGCTGAAACTCCGACTGTTTGCTTGGGGCTGATGTCGACGAACTGCACCTCAGTCGATTCCGCGGTGATCAATTCGCCACCCTTACGAACAACGACCAAATCTTCGTGGATCTTGCCACCTTCACCAATGGTTTCGCTTGGCGCGAGCACGCTCTTGATTTCCTCGTCGGCTCGAAGTCGCACGCTCTTGCCAGTCGCCTTTCGGCCAATGACTTCCTGATAAGGAGTGAGCAGGAATCCGTAATCGTCCACCTCTGCATAGATGCCGAGGCTGGCAATGAGTCCGATGTTGGCGCCTTCAGGCGTTTCAATCGGACAGATTCGACCGTAATGGGAAATGTGCACATCGCGCACTTCAAATCCTGCGCGCTTGCGATTCAATCCACCTGGTCCGAGTGCAGAAAGTCGGCGCTCGTGAACAAGCATGGAAAGTGGATTGGTTTGATCGACGACTTGCGAGAGTTCGCCGCGACCGAAGAAGAACTCGATCGCGCTCGAGATCGACTTGGAATTGACCAAGTCCGTGATCTTGTACGAGTTGTCGGTTGGATCCTTCACACTCATGCGCTCTTGAACAGTGCGCTTGAGTTTGAGGAATCCCTTGCGCATTTCTTCGGTGGCAAGTTCATCGAGCGTTCGTAGTCGGCGATTGCCCAGATGATCGATGTCGTCGACATGTGCGCGGGATTGTCGATTCGGATCTGTTGGACGCCGAAGTTCCATGATGTAGCGAATGACCGCCAAGAAATCCTCGGCTCGCAAATGCTGCGCAGTTTCGCCAACTTGCTTGTACTGCGGATCATCGGCGAACTTGCGGTTCACGCGGAATCGTCCGACGCGCCCAAGGCGATAGCGGTTGGTGTCAAGGAATTTCTCAGCAAAGAGATTCTTCGCCTTCTCAGTCTGCGGTGGATTGCCTGGGCGCAGTCGAGCATACAAACGCAGAAGCGAGGCTTCATACTCAGTTGCTTCGGCAAGGAAGTCAAGCTTCTCTTCTGCAAGTGTGTTGAGAATGAGCGGATCGCCAGGATTGCAAATCGCGCGCACGGTCTTGAGCGGGCTGGCCTGAATCATTGCCACTTTGTCGCCAAACGGCACGCCAACCTTGCAGAGTTCTTCGCCAGTGTCTTGGTCGATGATCAGTTCCGCCGAATAATGCTCAGGACGGAGCCGCTCGACTCGGACATCTTCCACTTCATAGAACAGTTCAAGAATCTTTTCGGTGCTCGAATATTTCTCGTCCATCGCACGCAGGAAAGTCGTGGCCGCCAACTTGGTGGACTGGTCGATTCGCATCGCCAGCACATCTTTCTTAGTGACTTCCAATTCAATCCATGAGCCGCGCTCTGGAATGATGCGCGCGCTGTGCAGGGGACGATCACCAAAGCTTGAAGCGATCGAGAAGTCGACTCCGGGCGAGCGGTGCAACTGACTCACGATGACACGCTCTGAACCGTTGACGACGAACTCGCCACCGCCCAGAAGAATTGGAATGTCGCCGAGATAAATATCTTCCTCGAGAACATCGGTTGAGTCTTCGCGACGCAGTCGCATCTTGACGCGCCACGGATATCCGTATGTCAATCGCAATTCACGGCATTCGTATTCGGTGTGTTGAGGTTCGCCGAATGAGTAGGAGACAAACTCCAGTTTCATCACGCCGTCGTAACTCTCGATCGGAAACACTTCGCGCAGCAGCGACTGAATTCCCAGATGGGGCTTGCGCGCGTCGTGTGCGACATCGGCCTGCAAGAAGCGTTCATACGCATCTCGCTGTACGCGTGTCAAGTTCGGGACAGGGATCGCGTCGCCGCGCTTCGAATAGTCACGGACGTTTCTCGTGGTCATGTTCACCTCTGAAAGTTCTCGTTCCAACCCATTGCGCCCTCACAATTCCGTTCCACAATCTTCGACACGAGTCTCCGCGAAGGAGTTCGCTGTGGTCGTTGTTTCGTGAGTTTCCAATCAAATTTTGGGGCGCGCGCCAAGTCCCGAAGGCTAGCAACCATCATGCCATTCGCGCAAGGGGCAAGGGCGGATTTTCTTGATATTTTCAAGATTTTTTTGGAAGGAGGTGATGTATGGCAGAACGCCCCCAACCGCCTCGAACGGGGTGGCGCCGCTCGGCTGGGCACTCTGGTGCAAATGCAAGGAAAAAGCCCCGCCGAAATAGGCGGGGCTTCTTGTTTGTCAACTCAAACCGCCCTCCGTGGGTCGGCGATTGGCGCAGGGCGTTGGGGGGTCTGCAAATAGACCGAAAATCCCGTTCGACCAAGCCAGCGAATTACTTGAGGACGACTTTGGCTCCAGCGGCTTCGAGAGCTGCCTTGAGCTTTTCGGCGTCTTCCTTGGAAACATTCTCCTTGATGGCCTTGGGGGCGGCATCGACGAGATCCTTCGCTTCCTTGAGACCAAGTCCGGTCGCTTCGCGGACGACCTTGATGACATTGATCTTGGTCGCGCCGCAATTTTCCAGCATGACCGTGAATTCGGATTGCTCAACAACTGCTGGTGCGGCTCCGCCGCCGTCGCCCGCTGCCATCATCATCGCGCCACCTGCGGCTGGCTCGATGCCATACTTTTCCTTCATGTATTCCGCTAATTCGACGGCATCCTTGAGGGTCAGCGATGCGATGGAATCACCCAACGATGAAATTTTTGCGTCATAAGTCTTTGTGTCGGACATTTCGAAACTCCTTCAAATTGTGCTCCTCATAGGCGACACCACGAGGTGTCATTTCATCCCCGAGGGGACCAGTGAAGTGCGGTTCTAAAAACAGTTCAGTTCAACCAACCTTCGCGGCGATGGTTTCGCCCTTCTCGAGGCGGGTTTTGATTTCGTTGACAACGCCCATCAGGCGCGACCCAGGTGAGACCACCGTGCCAACCAGCTTGCGGGCAGGTGAGAGCACCAGAGTAATAAGTTGTGAGTGCGCTTCTTCTCGCGTTGGAAATTTGCTGAGGCGCTCGACGCCCTCCGCTCCAGCGAACCACGACCCATCGATGCAAGCTCCCATAAGCGCAAGTTTGTCGTTGGTCCTGGCGGACTTGACTAATGCGCGTGCGATCGTGACGACGCTTGTCTTGCCATAGATGATCGCGCGTGGACCTTTGAGTCCAGGGTTGAGGGCTTCTAGTGGAGTACCCGCAAAAGCCCGCTTCGCCAAGGTGTTTTTGACAACAGTCACCCGAACATTGCTCGTGCGCATTTGCGCGCGAAGTTGGGTCGTGGCCTTGGCAGGCATTCCACGGATTTCGACTAAGACAGCGCCTTCGATATCTGTGAAGCGCTTCTTATATTCCGAGACGATCATGTTCTTGATTGGTTTGCTCATTGGATATTCCTCAGTGCTTCGTTGTTGTCATCATTCAAATCATGATTCAAAACATGATTCACAATAACTGTGTGAATTTAAACCGAGACTTCGATTCCTGGGCTCATCGTCGCACTGACGACGCATTTTCGAATGTAAGTCCCCTTGGACGACGATGGCTTGGCCTTCTGAATCACAGCGATGAAGTGCTCAAGGTTGGTGACGAGATCTTCGTCGTTGAAAGAAAGTTTGCCGATGATGCAGTGCACATTGCCGCCGTCATCATTGCGATACTCAACTTTGCCGGCGACATATTCGGCAACAGCCGTCGCAACATCCGGAGTCACCGTACCAGCCTTGGGTGACGGCATCAGTCCCTTTGGACCGAGCACCTTTCCAAGTCGGCTCACGATGCGCATCATGTCGGGACTTGCGACTGCGACATCAAAGTCGAGCCAGCCGCCTTCAATCTTCGCGACCAAATCATCCGCGCCGACTTCCACCGCGCCAGCCGCCTTCGCAGCCGCAGCCTTGTCACTGTTGCAGAAGCACACGACGCGCGCCGACTTTCCCACGCCCTTGGGAAAGGAGATCGCCCCGCGCAGTGCTTGATCCGCAGCCTTTGGATCAATGCCTAAATGCACGACAATATTGATCGTTTGGTCGAATTTGGTCGCCTTGAACTTGCGGAGCAATTGGATGGCTTGCGCAGGTGTTTGGCTGACGGACACGAGCGAACCTTGATTGGCACGCACGCGCTTGCTGTGACCGATGAGTTTGATTTCTTTTGTTGCCATTGAATTATGCCTCCACCGTGACCACCGTGACCACCGTGACCACCGTGACGCCCATTGAGCGCGCAGTTCCTGCGATGACGCGCATTGCAGCTTCGATACTGCCCGCGTTGAGATCCTTCATCTTCTCTTCAGCAATCTTGCGCAACTGAGCTTGGGTCAGCTGGCCAACCTTTTCAGTGTTGGGCTTGCCCGAACCCTTCTCGATCTTGACCGCTGCTGCAATCAGAACCGATGAAGGTGAACTCTTGATTTCAAGATCGAATGTGCGATCGGCATAGACGGTCACAATGCATCCAACAACGCGACCGTTGAACTCACGCGTCGCTTCGTTGAACTTCGTGATGAACTGCCCTGGATTGACGCCATTTGCACCAAGAACTGGTCCAAGTGGAGGTGCGGGAGTCGCCTTGCCGCCAGGGGCGAGGATCTTGAATTGTTTTAGTATTTTCTTGGCCATGGTTTTGAACCTCCCACCTGAACGGCCCCAACGAGGGGCTGTGCCGACTCAGCCAAGATTCGGCGCATTCAAGTAGTTCGTACGGTCTGAGATTGAAGAGTCGAGAAGGCTAGCAACATCTGCGCGAGGGCGCAAGGGGATGCACGGATGCAACCGAACCTCGAAGACTCTATATAAGATCGGGCTATGAGAACCTGTCATGCCAAGTGATTTCATCGCCGATCTCACCTGGCGAGGATTATTGCACCAAACCACTTCGCCCACGGTTCGAGACCACATAGCGACCGCAGGCAGGTTGGCCTACTGCGGATTTGACCCCACGAGTGACAGTTTGACCGTGGGAAATCTGCTGCCCATCATTCTTCTGGCGCGCTGGCAACAGGCTGGACATCGCCCGCTTGTTGTGATGGGGGGCGCGACAGGGTTGATTGGCGATCCGAGTGGCAAGAGTTCGGAGCGTCAGATGATCAGTGTTGAGAAAGTTCGCCACAACATTTTCAGGCAGCGCCCCATCTTTGAGCGGGTGCTCGAATTCAAGGGCTCGCATGCGGCCAGCGTGGTCGACAACGCCGATTGGCTCTTGCGCATCGGATACATCGACATGCTGCGCGATATCGGCAAATGTTTTTCGGTGAATCAGATGGTGGCGCGCGATTCGGTCGCGACTCGATTGACGGAGCGCGAGCAAGGAATCTCGTACACCGAATTTAGTTACATGATTCTGCAAGCCTATGACTTCTTGCATTTGTATCGCACCGCAGGATGCACGGTGCAAATCGGCGGCGCGGATCAATGGGGAAACATTTGTTCTGGAATCGATCTCATTCGGCGCATCGTTGCGGGTGAGGCGTATGGCATCACCAACCAACTCGTGACCAATTCCGATGGAACGAAGATCGGCAAGTCCGAGTCGGGCGCGATCTATCTCAATGCAGATCGAACGAGTCCGTATCGCTTTCACCAATTCTGGCTCAACTCCGCCGATGCGGATGCGGTGAAGTTTTTGCGCTGGTTCACTTTTCTCTCGCGGGAAGAGATCGAGCAACTCGAGCAGCAACAGAAGAATGCTCCCGGCGAGCGCGCGGCGCAGAAGTCGCTTGCGGATGCGTTGACCAACATGGTGCACGGCGAGAGTGAAACGGCGCGGGCCGCGCAGTGCGGGCAGGCCTTGTTTGGTGGGGATATTCGCACGCTCGATGAGCGCTCGGCTGTGGATGTTGCCGCTGATCTTCCCGGCCCTCGCAGCCCGCGTGCAACCCTCGACGGGGGTGGAAAGTTGATCATTGATGTGCTGGTTGAATCTGCGCTCGCGGCGAGCAAGCGCGAAGCGCGCGAGTTTCTCGAATCTGGCGCCGTGCAGGTCAACGGCGTGCGCGTCGGGCTGGAGAGTCGCATTACCAACGATGATCTTTTGCACGGAACCTTCGCATTCATTCGGCGCGGCAAACGGAATTGGGCCGTGGCCGAGTTCACCCACTAATTTTTTAGCTAGTATTGGTTGTATGGCAGGGACCGCTGGAACATACGAACTTGGAAGATTCACGGGCGAGTGCGCACACACGCATCAACCCATTCTCACGCGCGATGAGTTTGTCGCTGCGCTGATTGACAGCGCCGACGAAGAGGGCCGTCCGATTCTTCGCAGGCTCGATTTTTCGGCCCAAGCGTGGGATTCCGCAGCGCGTCCCGATGGATTGGTCTGCTTCTGGAGATCGCTCGCGCCAGAGCCTGGCGAACACCGTCAGATGTTTGTCGATGACGAGACATTGATTGAAATGGTTCAGCGCATGGAAGAGGAAGCCGATTCACGCCGCCGAGGTTTTCGCTGGATCCTCGCACTCGTACTCCTTCGCCGCAAGATGCTGAAGTTGGATGGAATCATGCGCGAGGGCGAGACCGAGTATTGGTCCTTCCGCGTCCGTGGATCCGATCCCGCCGCAGTGCCGATGCGCATCGCAAATCCTGGCATACGCGACGAGGAAATGCGGGAACTCGCCGATCAGCTCGGCGACATCATTCGTGCGGACGCATGATGCGTTGGTGGGCTTTCTCACTCGCGCCCGTGGCGCTCATGTCGATTGCGGCGATTTTCTCAGCAGCTGCTTGCGCGCCAAAGACGGTGCGCATCGCGCAACCCGAGGGTCCCATTCCAACTGCGCAAGAGTGCGCGACTGCGCAGCAAGATCGACTTCGTGCGGTGCCGTCGCTTGCGCTGCGTGGTCATGCTGAGTTTCGATGGAAAGATAAATCGGGCGCACATTTTGAGAATGGAGATTTCGACTGGCTTGTTCGCCCGCCATCTGATTTGAGTTTGCGGATCAGCAAGTTGGGCGAAAAGTTTCTCTGGGTCGGCGCCGGTGGAAATCGATCTTGGATTGTGCTTCCAAAAAACTCTCCTTCGACCGCGATCGTGCACGAGGGCGCAGGGTCACTCTGCGATTTCATGGATTCCATGGATTCCATGCAGGGCCGACTTGACATCGGCGCTCTGGGAATGTTGATGGATCCCGCGCGCCTGATCGAGGCGATCGGTCTTGCGCCGATTCGAGCGAGCGAAGTTTCGTCGATTTCGTGGAGCGAGACGCGCGCCGCGTGGGTCTTCACACTGCCCAATCGCCGGGTCTATATGCGAGGCGAGAGTTTCTTGCCAGTTGGATGCGATTGGCTCAATTCGGCAGGGCAAGTCGTGGCGACCTGTTATCTCGATGGATTCGAGTGGATTCGCGGTGATCGACCAGTTGGATCACCATCCACAACTGTGCAACCACTTGTCGCCACACGATTGCGATTTTCGATCTGGTCAAATCGACGCTGTCAAAAGGATGGCGATGCAGACGGAGAACTTTCAATCGCGGCGCAAGATCCTTCCTTTGGCAGCGAGCGCATTCGTCCGCAACTGTTCGACTGGGATGCGGTCAAGGCGGCTTTACGACCTGAAGTGATTGATGGTGAGCAGCGATGATGAGGCGCATCGTCTTGATCGTCGTGCTGTCGATAGCGAGTTCGTTTGCGCACGCAGACACCGATCCCACCTTGCTCGTCTCGAGTTCTGGTTCGCATCTGTGGATTGCCGTTCCCACAAGCGATGGTTGTCGCATCATGCATCATGCGGCCGACATGAACGGTCCATTTTGTCGACAGGTCGTCACGCTGCCCGCGCTGCCCACGGCGCTTGCATCACATGCGAATCAATTGCTCATCATCATGCCTCCATCGGGCATTCCAGCCGTCAGCGCTGTGTATTCGCTTGTGACAGATCGCAATCCAGCGACGGGAACCTTTTACTATCAGCCTGCTGGTCGACTCGAAGTCCTGCCGAGCATTCAATCTGCACAGCGCATCGTTGATGCGGTGAGCACAGCGACGGGACCGCGGGCGTTGATTCCCAATCAGAATCAACTCATCAAGGCCGAGGCGCTCGCGTGGTCGCCGCTTGAATTGCCCGCTGATTGGGCGGGAAATTTGCGTATTGTTCCGTGGTTCGATGCTGGCGATGAGAGCGCGTGGGCGCTCCTGTCGCAACAAGGCGCCGACCTTGTGACTTGGAATGTGTCTTCGCCGAAAAATGCCGCACTGCTCCTCGGTGATCTCACAGCAAGCGAACGGCCACTCTGGTCGAAGTCCAGCTGGATCGGCGCGGCCGATGGATTTGTGATGGTGATTACAGGATCGCATCGGCCTGCGGTGCTGTCGCACGGAGCAGATGGTTCATTTTCAATCGGCTATCCGACGAGCACCGGCCTTCGCAAGCTCGGTCCCATCACGCCGCCAAGCGGTGCGTGGTCTGTCATCGGGCTTGGTGAGCAGTTTCAAATTGTATGGATTGATGCAGCGAGTGCGATTCATCTGATGGGAATCGATGCGCTCAATGGCGCGGTGAGTGGCGAGGAGCAACTCATCGCGCAACCCACGACCACTGGCGATTGGATTCATCTTCCATTCATCGGAGCATTGACAATCGGCATGCTGCTTGCAGGTTTCATCATTCGTCCGCCGATGCAGGCGCCGTTACCAATGCCAGTTGGTTGGCAAGCTCTCAGCATGGGGCGCAGGATTACCGCACTGACGATCGACATGATCCCCGGCGCCATCGTGGCGTTGCTACTCACTGGAGCATCGCTTGAAGAGCTGTCGATCATGCCGTCGTGGACTCCAGAATTGTCGCGCGCCGTGCCCGCGTCGATTATGCTGGGATTCACCGGCATTTGGTGCGCGATTTTCGAAATCGCAATGCGCGCTTCGCCGGGCAAGTTCATCGTGGGCGGCCGGGTGGTGCGCGCTCCAGATGGCGGAACCGAGATGCGAGCTGGCAAGAGTCGCTCGTGCGTGCGAGCCGTGTTGAAGACCATCGTGCTCTTCGCGCCAGCGCTGGGATTTCTTTCCTTTGTTCATCCACTGCAGCAAGGACTTCCCGAGACACTATCCAAGACAGTGGTCGCTCGCCGCATTTGACGCACCACGCTCAGCGTTGCGCGCGATCGCCCATGAACGCTTGCGCGATCAAGTCTTGGAAATCTTGGGCGAATGCCAGCCGCCTGGTGGAAGCAGCCAGTCGTTGCCGATTTCAGGACCCCATGTTCCAGGAGCGTATGGATGCACTGGGACCACCGAATCCAGAATCGGATCGACAATGCGCCAACATTCGTCGACGCTGTCTTCGCGCGCAAAGAGAGTTCCATCGCCGCGGAGTGCGTCGCCGAGCAAGCGCTCGTATGGAGTCATTTCGTCGGATTGCTGATCAATCGCCAGCAGTTCGACTTGCTCGCCAATCATTCGCTCGCCGTCGACCTTCACTTCAGCGCTCAATCCAATTTCGATTCGCGGTGTGATTTGAAAACGCAGCACATTGCGGCTCGGCGGCAGGGGCTCACTGAAAACTACTTGTGGAGGTCGATGGAATTCCACGCGAACTTCCGTTGAACTCACTGGCATATTCTTGCCAGCACGCAGATAAATTGGCACTCCCGACCAGCGCCAGTTGTCGATTTGCAGCCGCACCGCCGCATATGTTTCCGTCGTCGACTTTGGATTGACTCCGCCTTCCTTGAGATAGCCGTCGAACTGTCCGCGGACAATGTCGGTCGGGTTCAGTGTGCGCACGGCACGGAACAACTTGACTTGTTCGTCGCGTGTGCGTTCGGTGTCTTCCCAATTTGGCGCTTCCATGCAGAGGAATCCAACGACTTGCATCAGATGATTCTGAATGACATCGCGCAGGGTGCCAGTGGCATCGTAAAAATTGCCGCGTCCTTCGACGCCAAATGATTCAGCCATCGTGATCTGAATCTGCCGAACGAAGTGACGATTCCACACTGGTTCCAGAAAGGCGTTGGCGAAACGGAAGTAGAGAATGTTCTGGACCGCTTCTTTGCCGAGATAGTGATCGATGCGAAAGATCGATGTCTCATCGAAGACAGCATGGAGCAGCGCATTGAGGCTCGTGGCGGTCGAGCGGTTGTGCCCGAATGGCTTTTCGACAACCACGCGTGCTCCGCTGGCACACCCAGATGTGCCAAGATGCGATGAGACTGGCCCGAAAAGCGACGGGGGAATGGCCAGATAATGCAGCGGCGCTTTGGCATCGCCCAGTTCCTTGCGCACACTCGCAAAGGTCGATTGATCTGCGTAATCACCGTCGACATATCGCAAGAGATCGCACATTTTCTTGAACGCAGCCTCATCAACACCGCCGCCAAACTTCTCGATTCCGTCGCGTGCACGGGCCTTGAGTTGTTCAAGATTCATGCCGCTCTTGGCGACACCAACGATGGGAACGGTCAGCACACCGCGTCGCACCAGCGACTGCAGTGCCGCGAATGTTTTCTTATGCGCAAGATCTCCGGTTGCTCCGAAGAAGACCATCGCATCCGCCGGAGCGTGACTTGCCATCGATCAGTGTCCCTTCGCGTCGGCTGGCTTTTCCAAGTGACCACCAAAGCCCATGCGCATCGCAGAGCAGACTTTGTTGGCGAAATCTGATTGGCCTCGGCTCTCGAATCGGTCCATCAGAGCTGCACTGAGAACATGCGTTGGAATTCCCTCTTCGATCGCCGCCAGAATCGTCCAGCGACCTTCGCCAGAATCAGAAACTCTTCCAGCAAAGGTCGAGAGATCCTTGTCGCCGGCGAAGGCTTGCGCGGTGAGATCGAGCAACCAAGATGCAATCACACTGCCGCGGCGCCATACTTCTGTCACTTCTGGCAGGTCGAACTCGTACATGAATTCCTCTGGATTGCGCAGTGGCGTTGTTTCTGCATCGATCTCGCGCGCGTGCTTGCCGGCATCCGCATGGCGCAAGATGTTGAGGCCCTCGGCGTATGCGGCCATGATTCCATATTCGATTCCGTTGTGAACCATCTTCACGAAATGCCCTGCGCCAGACGGACCGCAGTGCAAATAGCCTTGCTCTGCGGTGCCCTTGGCTGTTCGTCCTGGAGTTGGTGGCGCGCTGGCCTTACCGGGCGCGAGCGCGGAGAAAATCGGATCAAGTCGAGCGACGGCTTTGCTGTCGCCACCGATCATCTGCGAATAGCCGCGTTCGAGCCCCCATACGCCGCCCGATGTGCCGCAGTCGACATAGTGCATCTGCTTCGCAGCGAGAACTTTGGATCGGCGGATGTCATCCTTGTAATACGAGTTGCCGCCGTCGATAATTGTGTCGTCCGCGCCGAGCAGTGGAAGCAGGTCGGTGATTGTCCCGTCGACATATGCCGCAGGAATCATCAGCCAGATATTGCGAGGTGCGGTGAGTTTCTGGGTCAGGTCGCCCAGACTCGCGGCACCGACCGCTCCAGCTTTGACCAGTTGCGCAATCGCATCAGCGCTGCGGTCAAAGACGACAACTTGGTGTCCAGCTTTCAACAGGCGCAAGGTCATGTTTGCGCCCATCCGTCCAAGTCCAATCATTCCAAGTTGCATGGTCAGTCTCTCCTGTGTAGGTCCGGGTCAAATGTGTCAAGGGGGGGAAGAGTACACACTTCATTTCCTTTGCAATGGATTGCTATGATTCAATATCTCGGATCGCGCTCGATAGCCGAGATCAGTTGGAGTAATCATTGGCTCGAAAAGAACGCAAGAAAATTGGTGAATTGCTCGTTGATGCTGGTGTCGCAACTGCGCCCAAGGTCGAGGAAGCTGTCGCTACGGCCAAGAGTTCGCGCAAGCGCACGGGCGAGGTGCTTGTGGAAATGGGCGTTTGCTCGGACGAAGATGTCGCGCGCGCGCTTGGCAAGCAATTCGGTTTGGAATTTGTGAATCTCGAGCGTCCCGAGGGGGCCAATCGGGTGAACAAGAAGCTGCTGACCGACGATGTCATCAAAAAGTATCTCATTCTGCCGCTCGATGAGAAGACCGGCAACACCATGCGCATCCTCATTCATGATCCGATGGATCTCGATGCGTTGACTGCGCTGCAGTTTCGCATGAATTGTCAGTTTGAGAAGTGCATCACCAGCCGAACCCAGCTGCGCGACTTTGTCGAGGAAGGCAAAGCAAAGGGGAGCATTCTCAACAAAGGCGGAATTGTCACCGACTCGGTCACGCGCACGCGAGATGATTCAAAGGACAACAGTCAGGATCGCTCAAGTCAAGATAAGTCCCAGGATGCATCGGTTGACCGTGACAAGATTCAACGCATCGACGAGGGTGCGCTCAAGATCGTGGATCGCATGATCATCAAGGCTGTCAACGATCGAGCGAGTGATATTCACATTGAGCCCATGAAGGAGCATGTGCGTCTGCGGTTTCGTATCGACGGCTCATGCATCGATATCTCGCCTCCGATTCCCAAGAAGCTGCAGAGTTCGGTGATTGCCCGCGTGAAATTGATGGCGGGAGTGAATATCTCCGAACGCCGCATTCCTCAAGACGGTCGTATTAAATTCGTCGTCGATGGATCTCCCATCGACTTTCGAGTGAGTGCCTGCCCGGCGGTATGGGGCGAGAGCATCGTGCTGCGTATTTTGCGTCCAGAATCGGCACGAATCGGTTTGCTCAACCTCGGTCTCAATCAGGACACGCTGGATATGTTTAACAAGGTCATCCGGCGCCCCAACGGAATTTTTCTCGTGACGGGTCCGACCGGATCAGGAAAGACGACAACTCTCTATTCGGCTTTGAACGATCTGAACCGTCCCGACAAGAAGATCATCACCGCGGAAGATCCAGTTGAATTTTCATTTAAGGGTGTCAATCAGGTGCAGGTGCGTGAGAATATTGGGCTCACATTCCCGGTCATTCTCAAGTCGATGTTGCGTCAGGCTCCCAACATCATTCTCATTGGTGAAATTCGAGACCGTGAAGTCGCGGACATCGCAATTCAAGCGGCGCTCACTGGGCACTTGGTCTTTTCAACATTGCACACCAACGACGCACCCAGCGCGATCACGCGTCTGATTGACATGGGGGTGAAGCCATTCCTTGTTGCGAGTTCTATTCAGGCCGTCTTGGCGCAGCGTCTTGCGAGGATGCTTTGCGTTGAATGCAAGGTTCGCGACGAAAATCCGGATATGAATTGGCTTCGACTTGCGGGGATTACCGCAGAGGAAGCTGCGCGAGGGACGCTGATGAAGCCGGTGGGATGCGAGAAGTGTTCACACACTGGATATCGAGGTCGTCGTGGTGTCTATGAAATGATGATCATGAACGCCGAGATTCGCGATTTGGCCTTTGCTCGTTCAACCGTTTCGAAATTGCGGCAGGCGGCGGTGCGGGCTGGGATGCGAACTCTCTTGGGTGACGGAAAAATCAAGGTTCTGGGTGGTATGACCACGGCGGACGAAGTTGCGAAGTTTGCTCAGGCGGATATCGCATGATGTTCGCAAGCGCCGAGTATGCTCGATTGGCCTTGTGGTTGATGGAAAGCAATTGCATTGGATCTTTTATTACAGAGGAGCACTTCCATGTCGTCCGGTGAAACAACAAATGCCCCCAAGGTCGCCGAGAGTTCGATGCAGATTGATCGGCTCCTCGACACGGTCATTCGCCAAGGCGCATCCGATCTCCATTGCACGGTCGGTCGACCGCCTACGCTTCGGCTCAACGGTCGATTGAGATCACTCGCCACCAAAGTCCTCGAAGCGGAGGACACGATGGCGCTGATGAAGCAGATCGCGCCCGAGCGAAATCAGCAGGAATTGCAGGAAAACGGTGGTTCAGATTTCGGTATGTCCTTCAAAGAGCAGGCTCGATTTCGTTGCTCAATTTTTAAGCAGCGTGGCAGTGTAGCGATGGTGCTTCGCCAAATTCCAAATCGACTTATGAAATTCGAAGAGATTGGTCTGCCCAACATCTGTCATGAGCTCATTCGTCGACCACGAGGTCTGTTCTTGGTCACAGGGCCGACGGGGAGCGGGAAGTCGACCTCGCTTGCGACGATGATCGACATCATCAACGAGACGCTCGAGCGGCACATTGTCACAGTCGAAGATCCAATCGAGTTCTATCATTATCACAAAAAGTCCATTGTCAATCAGCGAGAAATCGGCCAGGATGTACCGACATTCACGGAGGCTCTCAAGCGTGTGCTTCGTCAAGACCCGGATGTGGTGCTCGTTGGTGAAATGCGTGATCTTGAGACCATCGAAGCCGCGATTCGCGCTGCGGAAACCGGCCATTTGGTCTTTGGAACTCTGCACACTACTGGTGCCGCAGGAACGATCAACCGAATTATCGATGCGTTTCCCACCAACCAACAGGAGCAGATTCGCGTGCAGCTCTCTGTCACGCTCATTGCCGTGTTGAGTCAGGTGCTGCTCGTTCGCAAGGACAGACCAGGCCGGGTGGCGGGCTATGAGTTCCTCATGGTGACGCCCGCGATCGCCAACCTCATTCGCGAGAACAAGACCTATCGAATTGATTCGGCCATTCAGACCGGAAAGAAATTCAGCATGCAGCTGCTCGACGACCATCTCTGGTCGATGTACACAAAGGACCTGATTGATGCGGAAGAGATGATTGACAAGGGAAAGAACCCTGGAACTCTGCGGGATAAGGTGCACGCGGCTGGTGGAACTATTGGGCGCGCGGAGTGGGACGAGAAGGATGATGAGGAGTCTAGCGCCTAAAAACCACATGGTTTTTCGCAATCAGATTGACTCGAAAACCAGATGTCATAATAATTGTCGCTTCGTACGCTCAAAATCGATACCGCATGCGTATATTGCATGGTGATAATTTATGGTAACGATCTCCCCTGAAATCGATCCGTCGGAACTAAAGAACAGAAAACTTGGTCGGGTGTTGACCAAACTGGGGAAGATCACCCGAGAGCAGGTGCATCAGGCTCTCGAAGCACGCGCAGCTGATCCAACCAAAGTGAAAATGAAACTTGGCGAGCTGCTCGTTGAAATGGGGATGGTGACGGCAGCAGATGTCGCCGTCGCGCTTGCTGGTCAACGAGGTTTTCGCTTTGTGTCGCTTGCAGGAAAGGTCATACCGCAGGAAACACTTCGAGCCGTCACGCCCGAGGCGGCCAATGTGATGCGAGTGGTTCCGCTGGAAATTGATCCGCCCGCCAAAACCATCACCATCGCCATCGGCTCGCACTCAAACTTCCAAGCGATTGACAACCTGCGAATGAACATGTTTCCGGGTTATGAGATCACGGTTGTCGTCGCGCCGCTGGAAGAGGTCGATGAGGTCATTCGCCGTGAATACACGCGAAAGTCGGAAGCTGGCGAGCTCTTTTCAGAAGTTGATCGCTCGGAGGCGGTGAAGAACCTCCAAGGCCGTGGCGATTCGATCGATGTTGCTTCGCTCGAAGACGCGGCCAGCGACAACGCCGTTGTTCGCTTGGTGACCAACATGCTCGCGCAAGCGATCGCCAATGGCGCGTCGGATATTCATCTTGAGCCGTTTGAAGATGAGTTCAAGATGCGCTACCGCATTGATGGTGTGCTGTATGAGATGAAGAATCCGCCGAAAGAAATCGCGATGGCGATTGTCAGTCGCGTCAAGATTCTTGCCAAACTGGACATCGCCGAGCGACGAATGCCGCAGGACGGACGCATCAGTTACCAGCTTTCTGCGGGAAAGGAACCGATCGATCTTCGAGTCGCGGTGCTGCCCACGATGTACGGCGAATCTGTTGTGTTGCGAGTGCTCGATCGTTCGGCTGTTCAATTGGAACTCGATCGCATCGGGCTTCGCGAAGACGAATTGACCAAGATAAGATTGATCATCAACAAGCCAAACGGAATCGTGCTTGTTACGGGACCGACCGGATCGGGCAAGACCACCACGCTCTATGCGGCGCTGGGTGAGTTGAACCAGATCGACACGAAAATCCTGACGGCCGAGGATCCAGTGGAATACGACATTTACGGCATGATCCAGTGCCAGGTGAACACAGATCAAGAACTCACCTTCGCAAAGTTGCTGCGCTCATTCCTTCGACAAGATCCTGACATTATTCTCGTGGGCGAAATTCGCGACCTCGAGACTGCGCAGATTTCCATTCAGGCCAGCCTGACTGGCCACTTGGTCTTTGCGACATTGCATACCAACGATGCGCCGAGTTCGATTCTTCGTCTACTCGATCTTGGAGTGGAGTCGTTCCTCTTGACTGCCACCATCGAAGCGATTATTGCTCAGCGACTCGTGCGTCGCATTTGCACCAAATGCAAAGAGGAATTTGTCCCCGCCGAAGAGCATCTGATGGAACTCAGCCTTCGAACGAGCGATGTGCAGGGGCGCAAGCTCTTTCGAGGTCGCGGTTGCGATGCATGCACAAAATCTGGTTACAAAGGTCGGATGGCGCTCTTTGAAATCATGACGATGGATGATGAGTTGCGCGAACTTGTCATGCAGCAGGCCTCGACTGCGGTCCTCCAAACGGAATCACGCAAACGAGGCATGCGCACGCTTCGTGAATCCGGTCTGCTGGCGCTTTACGAAGGACAGACGACGATCGATGAAGTGGTTCGGGAAACGATTCTGATGGACGAATAATTATGCCAACCTTTGCATACGAAGCGGCGAATTCTGCTGGGAAAAACCAGAAGGGCACGGTCGAGGCGGCGACGAGCGAAGAGGCGGTCCGCAAAATTCGCACGCAGGGTCTTTTTCCAACTTCAGTGCGTGAACAGCGCGAGGCCAAGAAGGCAGCAGCGGAAAAAAAGAAGCAGACCGCTGGCAGGAGGAAGAAAAAAGGGGGGTTCAACATCTCAATCGGCGGCGTGAGCACGAAGACGCTGACTATGTTCACACGGCAGATGTCAACCCTGCAAGACGCAGGCCTTCCGCTTTTGAGATCGCTGCAGATTCTCGAGGATCAGCAGAAGGCCGGAAAGTTGAAGAATGTGTTGGGCGATGTCTGCGAGTCGATCGGCGGCGGTTCTTCTTTGTCCGAAGCCTTCGCCCATCACCCTCGCGTCTTCACGCGTCTGTATGTCAAGATGGTCGCCGCTGGCGAGGTCGGTGGTGTGCTCGATGTGGTCATGCAGCGATTGGCGGAGTTCATGGAAAAGGCCCAGCGCCTCAAGCGCCGAATCATCGGTGCGATGATTTATCCAGGCGTGGTCATCACGATTGCGATCGCCATCGTGACGGGCATCATGTACTTCGTGATTCCAAAGTTCGAAACAATCTTCGCGGATTTCGATGTCGAACTGCCAGGGCTGACAGTCTGGTTGATGAACACGAGCCGTTGGGTTGCCGGGCAGGAGGAGAAGCAGAAAGTGCCAGGTGCACTTTGGATTGCGGCCTCGCCAGTGCTCATTTTCTTCTTCTTTAAGTTGGTTCGAATGACAAAGTTTGGCCGTGCCGTCACCGACATCATTCGAATGAAGATTCCCGTCATCGGCAACTTGATCAAGAAGACGGCAATCGCGCGCTTTACGCGCACGCTGGGAACGCTGATTGCGGCAGGCGTGCCGATTCTCGAGGCGATCTTGATCACCCGCGACACATCGGGCAACTATGTCTTTGAAAAGGCGCTGACGAAGGTGCATGACTCGATTCGAGAGGGAGAAACTTTCGCCAAGCCGCTTCGCGAGAGCAAAGTCTGCGACGCCATCGTCGTCAACATGATCGATGTCGGTGAGGAAACCGGAGATCTCGATGCGATGTTGATGAAAATCGCTGACAATTACGAAGAAGAAGTGGATGTCGCGGTGGCCAGTCTTCTGTCGTTGCTCGAGCCATTCATGGTGGTCATCTTGGGTGGCATCGTCGGGACGATCGTCTTGGCGCTCTTCCTGCCGCTGGTGACGATGATTGAGAGTGTTGCGGGTGGTGGCAAGAAGTAAATGGACCGCTATATGGACCACAGCCGAATGGACCACAGCCGAATGGACCACCGCCGAATGAACCACCGCCGAGACCGCCGAGGATTCACGATCATTGAACTGCTGACTGTTGTCGGCATCATCGTGACATTGGTGGGAACCACCGCCGAGACCGCCGAGGATTCACGATCATTGAACTGCTGACTGTTGTCGGCATCATCGTGACATTGGTGGGCATTCTGATTGTCGCGGTGTCGGCTTCATCCAAGGCCGCGCAAGCGGCGAGCACGAGAAGCGTGATGGGAGCGGTTTCGCGTGCACTCGTGCAGTTCAAGACTGACATGGGGTATTTGCCGCCAGTGCTAGGTTTCCAGGCAAATGGTCCATCGCCGGTTGGCAATGTGGGATACTTGCGCGATTTGATTTTGCCACCCGCGATTAGCGTTATCGATGCGCCGACTCCGGATGAGATTATACAAATTCAGAACTATTATTCCATGACAACCTTGATCGATTATTTGATCGGGCCAGGCGGGCGTGATGAGGATGGATATGGCGGCATTGGCGGTGTTCTTGCCACGGGTCTTGGGGCCAAGGAACTTCCGCCAGTTGGAATACGAAGTCCACTCAAGGATGGTGTTTGGGGCGCATACGCCAATCCGCGTGACGGAAGTCAGCCACTCGGAGGTTTCTCGCGGCGGAATTTGCCGCAAGGCGCCACGGCCAATACTTCAACGCTTCCGAATGTTTCGGGGCGTGTGCTGGGGCCCTATCTTGAATTGAAGGACGGTTCGAACATCGGGGCGATTATTGGAACTGATGCGGCAACGGGGCAACCGATCGTCGCCAGAGCGGGCGACAACAATTGGAGCGCGACCGCGCCGAAGGTACTCCTTGATTATTACGGACAGCCAATTCGTTATTACCGCCGCGGCTATGCCAATGCAAATCCAACCCTTATTGCGGCTAAGAACACTGGCGGTTCAGGTGGAACGGGCCTCGGATGGGATCTTTCGGACATTTTCGTTCTTCGACCCAAGACCTTTGCGCCCAACACCGAGATCGAGGGGCTTGCGGATGGCAACGGCGACATCGCAACTTCGAGGTCGCTGCAAATGGCTGACTTCGCACTCTTTTCTGCGGGACCGAATCAGCGTGCGGATTACACGGTGCGCCGCGATGTGACGCTCTTCAACGAGGACAACATTGTGGAGGTTGGCAATTGAATCATCGCCTTAATCATGCTCGCGCATTTACGGTTCTCGAATTGGTGATTGTGATCTCAGTCATTTTGGTGCTCATGGCGCTTGCGTTGACCGTCACGAGCACCGTGCTCGCAGCAAACGATCGTCGGACCATGCAGAACACATTCTTGATGCTGGACCAAGCGATTGTTTCGTGGGAAGCGCAAGCGGGGCGGCCGTTGTCGTTTGGGAGACGGTTTATTCCAGCGGGGGCGGTGATGCCGTTGCCTCCGCCCGCAAATGGTCCAGACTTCACGCTGAGCGGTGCTGGACCATCGGAGGCATTCGACATTTACGAAGACGATCTCCTGAGGGAGTTGAGGGAGTACGAAGAAAGGCCGCACAACATCTGCGTGGTGCTCGAACGGTTGGCAAACAATCCGGATTCTGCGGAAATCATTTCAAAAATTCCAACCAACTCCATTCGGTTTGTACCGATGGTCGCGCCTGCGTATACCGCGGGCGTCGAACCGCTGCCAACAGGTTGGGCGCAGACGACTCCCGCAACCGATCCAAATCAGATGCCAACTCCTACCGCGACACCGGCGATCCCGTCGCCAATACGAGAAATCTACGATCCGTGGAACCGCAGAATTGCGGTCATCTTTCCGGGTCGTGCTGCGACGAAAGCGGAAATTGGCGCAGCCTTGGCCAATCCAACACTCATCGATGGTGAAGATGGCACGGTCCGAACATCGGACGAGTTTGACATGGGCGTCTGCCGCAATCGCAAGATTTGCTTTGTGTCGGCTGGACCAGACGGCAACTTCGCAACGCTTGACGACAACCTCTATTCATATGAAACGCTTCCGAGGCCAGCGCAGTGAATCGCACGCATTCAATTTTGCGCGCCTTCACGCTGGTCGAGTTGCTGGCGGTGATGGGCATCAT
>Ga0209702_10001704_pt1 | contig 40809 bp, 22 predicted proteins | sample FRY01_FD_187210 | JGI IMG/M metagenome (GOLD analysis project Ga0209702, IMG submission 187210) | Freshwater microbial communities from Lake Fryxell liftoff mats and glacier meltwater in Antarctica - FRY-01 (SPAdes) (version 2) | ecosystem: Environmental > Aquatic > Freshwater > Ice > Glacier...
TTAAACACTGGATCAAGGATACAACTGATAAAGAACTGAAGGAATTTTACACCACTGCCAACACCGTGAAAGCCAATTTTGAACACATTCTTAACTTCTTTAATAACAGAAGTACCAATGCAAGTGCTGAATCTTTTAATGCCAAAATAAAACTCTTCAGAGCGAACCTAAGAGGGGTTACCGATACAGCTTTTTTCTTGTTCAGATTAAATAAACTCTTCGCTTAGTCCCCGTAAATTAAACGTGTCCCAAAATATTCTGTTGAAATTGCATAAACGCTACCAAGTTCAGATAATCCAAACAGTCACAAAATTACCCAGCTGATACGGCGCAAAACAAGTGCCGAAAGCGCAGTGATTCCTGAATAAAATCACAATGTATTCTGCATTTTATAACGGTTGCTTTATTAATTGAAGCAACCTTTTTTTTTTCCATTTCAAATACTTTGCTAGCGTTTTCTCCTGTAATTTAAATCAGAAAAATGCAATATTATCATAGGTCGAGTCCTTGAAACCTATTAAGATTTCCCAATTATAACCCCGCTAACCATGCCGTCATGGAACCTATCAAGGCAGCATAATGACAGAGCGAGAAAAAGAACAGAAGGCGACAGAACGGAAAGCGTTTTCTATTTTTAACGATGAATACAATTCACGCAACACACTTTTATCATAAAAAAAGGAGAAGCCTAAACATAGACCTCTCCTTTTCAATATTAAATTTATTACTATTTCTAGTGCGTCACTGAAATTCTCGTCGCTCTCATTTGATCATTCGTGAACAGTTGAACCACATACATGCCTTGAGCAAGTTTGTTGGTTGCTATTTGAATTCTATGACGACCTGAAACCAATGTTCCAAGATCTTCGGAATATACTTCACGACCTTCAATATCAAGAATCGAAATACGTGTATTTGAACTTTGATTCAAGCGGATGTCTGCCGTAAAATTCTGATCTGCAGGATTTGGCCATAAGTTCAATGAATTCAAAACGTTGCTCTCTTGAATAAAATCAGGTTCCGATATTTCATAAACATGAAAATCATCAAAAGCGGCTTCAATCAAACTTCCACCATCAAGGTTTTGGCCCAAACGAATGCTATCTGATGCTATAAATCTCATTCTGATTTCATCTGTTAAATTAACGTAATCAGCTACTCTGAAAGCATTTCTTCTCCAACTGATATCAGAAGATTTGGTTTCTTCAACATGAACCCAAGTGCTACCACCATCATCAGAGATCAATACTTCCCACCAGTCTGCACCTGGATTTGCGCCTGAGGGAGGGCTATTAGTGTACCAGCGCCAGTATGAAATTGCCGGATTTTCCAATTCTGAAAAATCCATTATTGGAGATTGGAGTGTGGTTTTTCCACCGTCTACATCATTTTCTCCCAAAGCCGCATCAGGCGAAGATGAGTTTCCTGTGATATAGCAAAGTTCTCCATCGGCGCCGCCTGTGTGTTCATAATAAGGAGCCACTACAGTAGAAAAATCTCCTGGTGTTGCAAAAGAACCAATTGGAATGTCTAATTCCCATTCTCCGGTTGTAGAATTGTCATCTGCAACTCCTGCTTGCCAAATTCCAAAATCCTCATTGATATCACAATCATGCACACCAAATAAATCATACCCAACTAAAATGTAATAGGGGAGGTTAGGATCTTCTACATGAGCTGCAATAGGCAAAACATTAGACAATATACCATTAACATCAATAGCGCCCAAATAGTAGGCAATAACAGTACCTGCCTGTTGTGATGGGATTTCTGTGATATAATTGTTTCCACCATTGTTTGTCATGGCTTGTTCTGTCCAGCTATTTCCATCATTGATTTTGTAGAATAGCATGGCTGCTTCAAGATATTGATTGAAAGGGAAGGTGAGGATAATAGCTGCTTGAATGGAAATACCTTCTTCTGCCTGAGCAAACTGCACATCATTGTGATTGAGCGTGGCATTAGAGATGAGTGTGATTCCATGGATCGCAAATCCTTCCACAATAGCCGCTCCGTTTGGAGTGCCATTGCTGATGTCGCCATCATTATCATCAGCCTGGAGCAAATCAATCAAAACATCTGTAAATGCAACTCCTTCATTTCCGTTAAAAGTATTGGCTTGCAATCCTGCAAATGCTTGGGTAAACAGATCCATAGTCAGATTCCAATCTCCGCCCATGAGCAGATGACTATCATACCAGGCCCCGCAAATGATTTCTCCATCTGCATGCACTTCTCCTGTTAAATCCACAGGGTAAACTTTTGGATCAATATCGTATCGGCGAAGAGGATCTTGGTTTGTTGTGTAAAAACCTACTCCAAGTAATGGACTTTCAGTTAACGAAATTGCCCAAAAATCAGCATATCCTTCACCCATTCCTCCATTCATAAAATTGGATGAAAGGCTTTGATAGTACTTATCGTTAATGCCATGCCCATATTCATGAAACACAACATCAGAAATAATTGAAGTGGCATTACATCCACCTGCCAGATTGTAGAAGTTGATAGAATTTCCATCATAAAAGGCATTACATTCTCCAGCTACATCAACATTAGTGGTGAGCGAAAAGTCCAGTCCGGTAAAGGATGGCATCAAGGCCTTCATGTGTTCATGAATGGCATTGGTGCTGTAATAGGCAGAGCGCTCTTTAACGTTTGAATTCATTTCAAAACTCAAAACATTTGCATTTCCTTCAGCCAAAATAGAATTGAATTGTGGTGTAACATTATTCGTTTCAATCGTACACCATTGTCCCGCTAATCGCGCTTGTCCGTTAATCGGTCCGTTAACCGGAATAGAGAATACGCCATTTGCATTGGTATAATAGGTAACACCATTTACAATAATGCTCATAAAAGGTAATGGTCGGGAAACAGGAACCTCAAAAGGGGTAGTTTCATGAATTGTTGATGAAACGGTTCCCCCCACTACTAAAGGAAGAGCTAGGTTACGAACACCATGACTGCAATTTTTATGTGGGTCTGTTGGATCGTTACTTGCAACATGTTGAATTTTGTCTTGTCGATACCAAACCTGACCGCTGGCTGCATCTACAAGCGTATAAAAACGCGAAGGTATTTCTCCCGATTGTGCATCAATATAGACCTCATAAACAGCGCGATAAACATTAGACTTACCATTTGGAATTGGAAGGATTTTTAAATTCCCATCACTTTCAGCACTAATGATTTGGATATCATTTAAGCCTGAAACGGAGTAAGTGGCAGCTACCTGGGCTGATAAATAGGGCAGTGTTTCCAATTCGATATCGGAATATACATCCGCACTAAACATGATCACATTGCCCGATTGATCCATTTTGATCATCATTTGTGATCCTAATACTTCCAATCCTTCATGAACCTGATTGAAATAAACCATGGAGTGTTTGCGGGTTAATGGAGTGCTTTTGAATACTAATTCTCCTGCTGGAATATTGAAAGAATTCAGTTCATTTTGAATGAACCAGTTTGCACGCTGTATAGGGCCTTCCCCTTGTGTAGGGATTGGCTGACCATAGGCTCTGTGTGGAAGAGCGTTACTTTCATTAAAATGAACATACCAAGTACCATGATCCATTAAAAATCCCTGCCATGCAGTTTGAGATCTTAAAAGAGCTTGATAATTTATATCAGGAGTGGCCCCCCCTTTTATAAAACTAACCTCCCATGAGGTATTGTTTCGTGCAGGATCACTTGTGGCAAAGGCGGTGTTGAAAAACAGCACCAGCAGAACTAGAATAGTGTAATATTTTTTCATTTGCAGATTTTTGAATCGTATAAATATCTTAAAAGCTTTTGAGCTAAGCAAATGAATAAACAACAACATTTGAGAATCTAAAGTTCACAATCGGAATGCAAAGACTTGAATAAAAGGCTGGCAGACTTGAAAAAGAAGTCAAATGGAAATGGAAATATGTTATTATGCCCTACTTGATGCGAAGAGTTTAAAAATTGGGATGGAGTGATGTTAGAACTAAAAAGACCCTCATCATTGTATTTTCAAGATAGCAAGGCTTGGTTCATTTCTGAGGTGCTTGGAGCACTTCAATATACGAAAATAAATTCTGAACGGCACTTTCCTTTTCTTCTAGTTCTTTGACTAAGTGAAAGTTAGACTCCCTAAGTCTTTGGATTTCGTGCTCGAGTTCTGTTAGTTTTTTCTGATTAACCAAATAGTCATTCAGAAGATTTTCTCTTTCGTTCAATTTAGTATCCATTTTTCAGTCGTTAGTAGGGCAATTTAGTCCTTTTATCCCAAACTTAATGATCTGATTGTCATAATTATTAACGTCTTGATGTGAATGTCATAGGATTCCCCCTTAATTTCGCCATCAAATAGTCTTATATTTATTGTAGTTATTTTATATTCAGTGTGTTGCGACAAATTTCTACTGCTTTTTTAGAAAATTCCTGATTCCATCCTTTGCCAAGATTATAACATTCATTGGGTGTATTAATAATAATTCTATACCGGGGCACCAGTATTTTCCACATTGAAAGGAACGGATTCAACAAGTTCAACCCTCTTGATTTCAGAAGCCCTGAGCCTTATATTTTGGTATTGGATGATAAACCTCAATGAAATCTCCATTTCATTTGGTGTAATCTTCCAGATCTCACGATGAAAAAGGTTGATTAATGCTCTTTTGCTGAGCAATATTCCAAATAATGTTTAATGATAGAAGAAAGAAGAAATGAGTCCATTCAAATGAATTCGGCTTCAAATGGGAAGCATATAGAACTAAAGCAAAAATCAGGAATAGTGAATATTTCAGCGCAATGAAGCCTGAAAAAATCAGCGTAGCATAAGAGGAATCAGGTTTTCCTATGAATATAATTTTATTATTGTTTTCGGACATTTTCATTTAGCGTCCGAAAATTTAATATCAGGCAGTTACACCAAGTACTTCGGCCATTTTATGACCAATACTTGCCGGTGAGTCAACCACGTGAATCCCACATTCGCGCATGATTTTCTTCTTAGCATCTGCAGATTCATCATCACCACTTACAATGGCACCGGCATGCCCCATAGTGCGACCTTTAGGTGCTGTTTCTCCTGCAATAAATCCTACAACAGGCTTCGTGGCATTATCTTTAATCCAACGTGCAGCCCTAACTTCTAGATCACCACCAATTTCACCAATCATTACGATACCTTCTGTTTCAGGATCGTTCATAAACAATTGTACTGCTTCAAGCGTGGTGGTTCCAATAATCGGATCTCCTCCTATGCCTATAGCAGTGCTTATGCCCATTCCAGCCTTTACAATCTGATCAGCAGCCTCATAGGTTAATGTTCCTGATTTCGAAACGATTCCCACTTTACCAGGTTTAAAAACAAAACCCGGCATGATTCCCACTTTGGCTTCTCCAGCGGTGATAATACCCGGACAGTTTGGACCTATCAAACGGGTATCTCTTGAGCTGATGTATTGCTTCACTTTAGTCATATCGAGCACAGGAATACCTTCCGTAATTGTTACTATCACTTTGATGCCAGCTTCAGCAGCTTCCATAATAGCATCAGCAGCAAATGCAGGCGGAACAAAAATAATACTCACATCGGCGCCTGTTTGCTCTACAGCTTCGGCAACTGTATTAAATACAGGCCTATCTAGATGGCTTTGTCCGCCTTTGCCCGGCGTTACTCCACCCACTAAATTGGTGCCGTATTCAATCATTTGTTGAGCATGAAAAGTACCCTCGCTGCCAGTGAATCCCTGAACAATTACTTTCGATTTTTTATTTACTAGAACGCTCATTTTATGCTGTTTGAAAACCGCTGCGAAATTAAGTCATTATGTTGAATATAGCTTAAATCATGTTATCTCTTTGTTATTCAATTAAATATAGTTCTATAGCCAAAAAAAAAGACCATCCGCAGATGGTCCTTTTGGAAAAAACAGGTGTACACAGACTTAATGATTCACAATTAGACGATTGGTGTGGATTCTTTCAGAATTCAACATAATCGAAACAAAATAGGCGCCCTTTGGCATATCCGCCACCGGAATTTCGGCAATGTGATTTCCAGCAGGCAAAGAAGGGTAAGAAAGCTGCATGATCTCTTTTCCAAGAAGATCATAAACAAGAATATTTACGTTTCCTGAATGAGAAAGTCCAAAAGAAAGTGTACTCACTTCCGAAGCCGGATTTGGATACAAACCATTCACAACAAATTGATCGGAGCCCTCTTCAATATTAGTACCTCCGCAAGCTTCAATGGCAGCAATAACCTCAGGAGCATTTTCAGTAATAGGCCAAACGTCAAAAGTAACGCTGCGGTCAGGACAAATAATCACATAAGTAGGATATCCGGTAAACTGGCCATAAGTGCCACTAGTGTATAACGCCAAAACGTCCAACGAGCCACCTTCGGTGCTGCAAGAAGGAAACTCAATACTGTAGGTTGATTCGTAACCAATTACAGCAGCGTTATTATCATAAGGTGTAAATGACCAAAAGTCAACATTGCCTGTGCCCGAACCAAAATGTTCATAAGCATGATTGATACTGGCTGACCAATATTGACAAGGACCACAGTTTACAAAGAAGAGGTCAAGCATAATTGTTTTGCCTGCATCTAATTCTGTGAATAAATTGTGTTCAACACCTTCTGTGTCGGTAAATGTGAAATCAACGGCATCTTGTGCACTTGCTGAAATCATCATAGCAGAAAGACTGATAAAAAGTAAAGATTTGCGAACCATATATTCTCATTTTGATTTGTAAGGAAAGTTAACAATTAATTTCATAGCTTAATGCTCATTCGCTGGATAATTATTGGATTCCCTTATCCGTTTTTAAATGGCTCATGCAACTGATGAATGATTTCTTAAGTCTAAAGAATGGAATTTCCATTAAATCATTATCTTCACAGAGTTTAACCACTTGCCATAATAACCACTTGCAAATGACTAATTTCAAGATCAATGGATTTCTCAGCGTATTAGCTGTGAATATCATCTTTGCCACACTCTCTTTTTCTTTGAAATCCCAAACCACTGTTGCATTTAACTATACCGGAGCTCAGCAGAGTTGGACTGTTCCTGCAGGCGTAACAAACATTACCATTGAAGCTTGGGGAGCTCAGGGCGGAGATTCTGGTATTTGCGGAGGTACTGTTGATTTTGATGGTGGTTTAGGAGGTTCTGCTACAGGTAACTTAGCTGTGAGCCCGGGTCAGGTAATTTATGTTTTTGTCGGGGGTAAACCTCTTACTAACGTAAATGGATATTCAGCAGGGGGATTTAATGGCGGTGGAAGTTCAGGACAATACGGCGGCGGCGGCGGCGGAGCATCGGACGTTCGCGTTGGAGGAAATACATTTAACAATCGTGTGATTGTGGCCGGTGGTGGCGGTGGTGGGAACCACGGTTGCCCTAACCACGGACAGGGCGGTGCCGGAGGTGGTTTACAAGGCGCTGCTGGTATATCATACCAAAATTGGGCAGCTCCAGGCGGAGGAACTCAAGTGGCAGGTGGATTTGGCGGTGCAATGCCTAGTCAAGCAGGTAATTTTGGAACTGGTGGTGGTGCAACTTTAGGTTCTGACTATCACGTTGGCGGCGGCGGTGGCGGCTGGTATGGCGGTGGCTCATCTTATGCTACCGGCGGCGGCGGCGGTTCTTCATATATAGTAGGTGTAATTGCTGGAAGCACGCTTTCAGGCGTTCAAAGCGGAAACGGTTTAGTAAATATTATATACGGACAGTCTAACGCAGGTTGCACCAATCCTGCCGCTTGTAATTACGATCCGAATGCTACTGAAGATGATGGGTCATGTTCTTTGGATATTGACTGCAATGGAGTGTGCGCTGGCACGTGGATTGAAGACCAGTGCGGCAACTGCTATGATCCTGATGCTGGTGGAGCGGAAGATTTTACACTGAACCTTGCTTATTCCGGTCAAATAGTTAACTGGACTGTTCCAGCGGGAGTAACAAGCCTCACGATGACTGCAAATGGCGGTCAAGGTGGTGGAAATGGAGGATTTGGAGCAAGGATGTCGGGTACATTTACCGTAATTCCTGGGCAAGTTTTGGATATTCTTGTTGGACAAATGGGAATGATTTCCCAAAATAGTGTTGGTAATGGTGGTGGCGGTGGATCATTCATCGTACTTTCTAACGGAACGCCTCTACTTATTGCAGGAGGTGGTGGAGGAACAGCCCATGATCAAACCAATGGAAACTATCAATTTATTGGCGGTCAAACGGGTACTAGCGGCATGGTTGGACAATTTGACAACGCAGGCGCAGGTGGAATTGCCGGAAACGGTGGAGCAGAGGGTTATACAACCTGGGGAATCCCCAACGGCGGCGGCGGCGGCGGTTTATATACCAATGGAGGCAGCGCAGGAAATGCTCATGGTGGACTGGCATTCGAAAACGGAGGTACTGGCGGACCAATTACCGGCGGATTTGGCGGTGGCGGTGGATCTGACCTCTTTATTTATGGATGCGGAAGTTCGCCACACGGCGGAAGTGGAGGAGGTGGCTATTCAGGTGGTGGTGCCGGTGGTTACAATTGTTATGGTGCTGGTGGTGGCGGCGGTTCTTACAATTCCGGAACCAATCAAAACAACATTGCCGGAATTAATTCAGGAAATGGATCTGTAACCCTTACATATACCCAAGCTCAACAACCTGATTGCATTGGTGGTTGCACAGATCCAAATGCGCCAAACTACAATCCAGATGCTGATTATGATAATGGTACTTGTGCTACGAGTGGTTGCACTTATGAAGTTGCCATCAACTTTAACGCAGTAGCCGTTGATGATGACGGATCTTGCATTTTTATAGAGTGTGGTGACACTTGTCCTGAAGATATTAATGGCGATGGAAATATTAATACTGCTGATTTGTTGATGCTGCTTGCCGTTTTTGGCATGTCGTGTTAGTCGAAATTTTTTTTCTTCTTCATTGTATTTTTTGGTTAAGCCGGTTTATAACCGGCTTAATTTTTATCTTGCCCTCTCATGGCAGATATCAGACCATACCGACTCCTTCAACTTTGTGAGTCAATAAAAAAGGCACTCGAACTTGCCAGCGGAGGTAGGCAATACTGGATCATTGCTGAAGTTGCTTCTTTGAGCATTCGCAAAGGTCATCGCTACATCGAATTGGTAGATACAGAAGATGAAAAACCTGTAGCCAGAATGCAGGCTAATCTTTGGTTTGGAGAGTATCAAAGATTGCATGATCAACTTAAAATAGATCCCGATTCTATTTTGGAAAGTGGAAAAAAGGTGCTCTTGTTCTGCTCTATCAGTTTTCATGAACTATATGGTTTAAAACTCACCGTTCATGATATAAATCCAGAGTACACCCTGGGTGATCTTGAACAGAAAAAAAGAGAAACCATTCAAAAGCTTGAGCAGCAAAATCTCCTCAAAAAGAATACCTTTTTGAAACTGCCTGCCGTGATCAAGAAAGTGGGAATTATTTCTTCGGCATCAGCATCTGGTCTGGAAGATTTTGTAAGACATCTTGCGGGCAACTCCTTTGGATATGGATTCATCTGGAAGTTATTTGACACACCGGTACAAGGAGCAAATGCAGAGCTCCCTATTTGTGAGGCTATCAAAGAGGCACAATCTTACAACATTGATGCTTTGGTTATTATAAGAGGAGGCGGATCAAGATTGGACCTAGAAGTCTTTAATGGATTTCAAATTGCTTTTAGTATTGCTAATTGTAGAGTGCCTGTTTATACCGGATTGGGGCATGAAACGGATGAAACCGTAGCTGATCTAGTTGCCCATAGTAGATGTAAAACACCTACTGCCGTTGCTCATTCTATCATCGAACACAATGCAGAATTTCATGCCCAGTTTCAATGGAAAATGGAGCAGGTCTTAAAACAGTCATTGCTTCTCATCAAACAAGAAAAAGAAAGTGTAAAACTGCATAAGGAAATACTGAGAAGAATGAGCGGCGATAATTTGGCTGAGTGGAAAAGATTGTTGCAGGAAATGAAAAGTGGTGTAAATCAATTTGCTGTTCAGATTTTGCATCAACATGGCAGAATTCAAGAGCGTTTTCGGTTTGCTTTCATAAGAGCTAGTTCAGAAGTACTCGTGGAACAAAAAATTCAGATCAGAAAGTCTATTGAACAATTGCGCAGAAGCTCTATTGTTTTGATTCGGAAATGGGAAAACGATCAGCAAGTTTACCAAAGAAATCTTAGTAGTTTTGCTATCAGAAGTATCCAAAATACTAAGCAAATTCATGATGATATAGACAGAAGAGTGAGTATGCTCCATCCTTCCAATATCCTCAGAAAAGGATTTGCCATTGTAATGAAAGACACACAAGTGATTACCAAAATGCATCAACTCCAAGAAGGGGATGTAATTAACACACACTTTCTTAATTTCAGCTTCAGTAGCACAGTAAACGAAATCGAAAAAGAATCGAATTATGGGGAAGAAACAAAGTGATACCTATCAGCAGGCAATGGAGGAATTGCAAGAAATTTTGAATCAACTCGAACGTGAAGAAATCACGGTTGATGAGCTCGCCAGCAAAGTTGAACGGGCTAGTTTCTTACTTAAGCAATGCGAAGAAAGACTCAAGAGCACTGAAGAAAAAGTAAAAAAAATAATTGGCGGTGAAGATTGAAAGTCAGTGCATTGTGATAAGTTGGGATAAATATTTGCGCTCAAAGATCATTTTAGATTATCTTTGTGCCGCCTGCAAAAAAGTTCTCTTTTTTCCGAACAAAAGTTGAATCCCTCTGTAATATAGGGGTAGTACTTTTAAAACACTCGATTTTAAAAAAATCTAATGGTGTTTTTTGCAAGCACAAGAAATTATTTAGTTTGGACTAAACGAACGTATTCAGGAAACAAAATGGAATTTGCCCGTTTTAACACAGCCAATCAGGCCGACTTTTTTATTACCCTGCGTAATAGAGTAAATCACTATTTCGAGAGCAATCACATCGATAAGCACGCCAACACAGCCATGAAAGTGAAAACTGCGGCTATGCTTACCATGTATTTTGTTCCTTATGGTCTCACTATGGCGGGATTGATTACCAATCCATGGCTTTATTTTGGCATGTGGACTTTGATGGGATTTGGAATGGCCGGTATTGGCTTGAGTGTTATGCACGATGCCAATCACGGAGCATACTCTAAGAATCGCAAAACGAACGACAGAATCGGATTAATTCTGAATTTTATTGGAGGAAATGCTCCAAACTGGAAAATTCAGCATAATCAGTTGCACCATTCATTCACCAATATTCATGGCGCGGATGAAGATATTGCGGGCAAAGCGATTTTGCGTTTTTCTCCCCATGATACTTGGAGACCAATTCACCGATACCAGCATATTTACGCATGGTTTCTTTACAGCTTAATGACCATTTCTTGGATTACAGCAAAAGAGTTTAAGCAAATAGCATATTATCGTCGTGAGGGATTGGTTAGTGAAAAAGATTTTGCTATTGAATTTAGACGTTTACTTTTTACCAAGGTGTTTTACCTTGTTTACACTTTGGTTATTCCTTTGATTTTCGCTCCGGTTGCTGCATGGGTAATCCTTGTTTCATTCGTATTTATGCACCTCATTGCGGGATTTATTTTGAGTTGTATTTTCCAACCTGCTCACGTGATTCCTACTTCTCATTTTCCTCTTCCCGATGAAAATGGAATGATGGAAAATTCATGGGCAGTGCACCAATTGAATACAACCTCCAATTTTGCCCCTAACAATACCATTCTAAGTTGGTATGTTGGTGGATTGAACTACCAAGTGGAGCATCATTTGTTCCCAAACGTATGTCACGTTCACTACAAAAAGATTGCTCCTATTGTTGAACAAACAGCAAAAGAATTTGGATTGCCTTATTACAGTGCACCTACTTTTATGGCGGCGCTTATAGCTCATGGTAAAACACTTAAGGCTTTTGGACACAATTTGCCTAACGTTAGTGTGGCATAACAAGAGATTTATTATAATGAAAAGGCTATCGTAAGATGGCCTTTTTTTATGCGTAAATACTGAGTATGCAGGCCATGAGTTTTTTATCATTATAATCAGTTCTTAGCTGTCTTTTTTTATAATAAGGCGGATTATTTTGCTAACATGAGTTCAATTTCAAGACGTATTTCGTATCATTATAGTCAGGTTATAGCTGATGGCTCTCCTCCGATTTTAGCAGATCATCAATTGGTGTCAATAATTGCACATTTTGATTTTTAATTCCTAGCTCACCCAAAAATGCAAACAAAGGGCAGCGTCAAATGAATGTTCTACGCTCTTTGTAGACAAATCTTGCAGAATCCTTAATATGATGAGTTGGAAGAATTTGGGAAGTATGTCAATTGCTTCTCTTTGGACCATCTGGCGATATAATTGTCACTCAACTGCCACCGAATGCACCTGAAGCTATATACGCTAAAATAAATTTTGAACTTTGCAAAAGAGTTCAGCTAGTGATTTCATTATTTGTTTGCTTTTCCCATTGCTTCAATCTTTTGTAACATTTTTTCTCGGAAATTGCTGCTTGAATTTCTGATGGGTCCCACGTAGGTTACTTTTACTGGCTTAATACCGCAGAATTCTAAAGTAGATTTTTTGAGTTGGTTCACGCTCGGACTGCCAAAAGCAAACCAATAATAAATCCTTGGAGTGTCCAGAGTTGTAATGATATGGGCTGTTTTCCCAATCAATAATTTGTCCCACCAAACGGAATTTTCCTTGTGTTTAAAGCCAAATCCAGGTAAAAATACTCTATCAATAAAACCTTTTGTAATAGCCGGTAGTCCACCCCACCAAACAGGGTGAATCCAAACCAAATGGCTGGCCCATTTTATTTTTTCTTGAGCTTCTAATAAATCGGTTTCTAAAACAGCTATTTTTTGATAGCCAAAAGCAAGATTTGGATTAAATTGTAGTTCTCTGATTATGATGGTTTTTATTTCTACTTGAGATTTTTTTGCCCCATTTAAATAGGCCTGAGTGAGTGCATTATTAAAACTTTCTGCGTTAGGATGCCCGTCAATAATGAGTATTTTGGTCATTGCTTGTTTTAAGTTAGTAAGGAAAGGTAGTCTTGTTGACTATTAGATTTGTTACACAAAAAACATCAATATTTACATGATTCACATTAAAAGCTTGTTCTTTTTTAGTTTTATTTGTTAGCTTCCAACGGACTAGCGACTTTGCCTTTAGTCTTCAAAATGATTATATTGTTGACACAATCAAAAAATAGGGCTCTGAGATTTATACAGCGGGAAGGTTGATCATGAATATTTCGAATATATTTGGTTTGACGGAAAGGAGCAAAAAGCATATTATTTTTAGTTTGATGTGAGATGGACTCCTCACTAGAAAAGCCTTTGTATGATTGATTGTATCTAGAAAATTGGGAGACAAATAAAATGAAAAAGATCTTTCTAGTGTTATTTGTTGCTGCAATTCAGGTCGCAAATGCACAAAACATAACAGATAGTTTAGTAGGCCATTATAAATTTGATGGTTCATTGCTTGATTATTCTGGTAATGCAAATGATATTGTTTATTCAGGAGGAAGCTACTCCACAGATCGATTCGGTAATGCCAACTCTGCCTTTAAACTCAATGGACTTAGTGATTCTCTGCTCATACCTACACCAGAATTTGCCCCAATAATAGGAGATTTTACGATTAGCTTTTGGTATAAAACAAATTCCTCTTCTGTAATGAATTTGTTCTCATCCAAACAATTCGCATCAGATACTACCAATAATTTTGAAATTCAACTTAATAGTAATAGTAGTTATTACCTAGAAAATTTCCCTCAATCATGGTATCAAACTTTTGCGTATTGGAATGGTAGTGGATTGCCTCCAAATGGGATGGGAGAAGGGAATCCTGGAAATTTTGTTAAAGGAGAATGGAGTCATTTTCTCATTACTCGAGAAGCAGATACACTCAAAATATTTCGGGATCACCAACACTACATTTTTAGCTCAGATTACTATTTCGGAGGTCCTCTGGGAGATGCGGTAGAAATGGTTTTTAGTGCCGCACCATTTTATTTTAAAGGAGCAATTGACGATTTGCGCTTATACAACCGGAAATTATCTCAGCAGGAAATAGATTTACTTTGGTTCGAGAACCAGCCTATTATTTTTATTCAACCTCAAGCCAATGACGCATACGTGCAAGGCTCAAATTTATTGGTTTATTGGGAATATGATCAATCCAGTATTAGCGATTCGATTTTAGTAGAATATAGACTAAATAATGGCTCTTGGATTGCACCCCTTCACTCTAATTTAGCGTATGAGAATTACACGTATATCAATCTTAGCTATGCCCCGGGCACAAAGGTTGAAGTGAGGGTGACGGATATAATTGATCCTTTACTTTTTGCCTTTTCAGCTGAGTTCACAGTGAGTGAATATGATTGGGAAGAAGTTGCTGCAAGTTTGCCTTTCCCCGCAAAGGATGGTGCTGGGCTTTTGAATTTTGATAATAAAATGTGGTTGCTCGGTGGCTGGGACCCTCCTTATCACCCCCCAAACCATACCCATAGCGAAGTATGGAATTCTACCGATGGCGCCAGTTGGAATTACGTAAATGAGGCCCCCTGGCAAGGCAGACACTGTTCAGGCTGGATTAGTAGCGACGATAATATGTGGGTTATTGGAGGCGACCCTCAATCAGGGTGCCTAACTGATGTTTGGAATACAGAAGATGGTATTAACTGGGTTCAGGTACTTGATTCAATTCCTGGTTATACTACACGAAATATGGTTAATCAAGCTTATTTTGATGACTATCTTTTTTTGTTTGGTGGAGAAGATTGCGCCTATGGAGGAGGATTGAATGAAGTTTGGCGAAGTGCTGATGGACTTAATTGGACGCAATTACCAGATGCGCCTTGGTCTGGAAGAGGAATGCAATTGAATAGTTGTGTTGATGACAATGGAGAACTTTGGATGTTAGGCGGCTCAAATGAAAGAGATAGAAGAACCTTTAATGAAGTATGGAAAACCGCTGATGGCCTCAACTGGACTTTAGTTAATGAATCAGCCCCTTGGTCTGGGAGGTATTGGCATACCATTGCATGGTTCGATCATAAAATGTGGCTATTAGGAGGCATGGCCTCGGGAATTGAAATGAATGATGTTTGGTATTCTGAAGACGGAATTACTTGGAATGAATTAAAGAGCACGACCGATAATTGGCCGGCTGGCACTAGGCATGCTCAATCTACCATTGTATATAACAATGCGCTTTGGTATATGTGTGGAATGTCAACAAATAATGTTTGGAAAATTATAAATACACAAAATACTTTGAGCATTGAAAATGAAATACCACATGAAAATGAAATCCACGTTTTTCCTAACCCTACTAGTGGAATTCTTAATGTTCAACGAAGAGATAATTGTCCGATTTTAAGAATTGAAATTTTCAATTCGCTTGGACAAGTTGTTTTTGAAGGCCCATACAACGCTAATGAATCCCTAGACGTATCTCATCTTCATTCTGGAATTTACTTTGTAAGAGATTCGATTGTAAAGAATAAGCCGCTTAAATTTGTAAAAAATTGATTTTCATTATGCTCGTAAATGCGACTACAAGGCTTTTAAATAGAAAACTCTAAATTGGAAGAACTTTTTCAATTACTGGAATTATAAATCCATTGTGTAACATGAGTTGAATTTAACCAAATAGAGACGTTTGGCGTTTTATAAATACACTAAAAATACCATAAATAAATAAATTAAATGGAAAACATATTCAATGCCTGGCACCATGTATCGCCTGGTAGTAACTTACCTCAATATGTAAACGGCATAATTGAAATTCCAAAAGGATCAAGAGCTAAGTATGAAATAGATAAGGAAAGCGGACTTTTAAGGCTGGATAGAGTGTTATACTCTTCCGTTTATTATCCAGCGAATTATGGCTTTATTCCACAAAGCTATTGTGGAGACCATGATCCTTTGGATATCTTAGTTTTATCGCAGATTGATGTCGTACCAATGTGCATAGTTCCGGCCAAGGTGATTGGCGTGATGCGCATGCTTGACAACAATGAAGCCGACGACAAAATTATAGCAGTGGCAGCAGGCGATCCTAGCGTTAGTCATATAAATGATATCTCTGAACTACCGGCTCATTTTATTTCTGAATTGCGGAACTTTTTTGAAAATTATACGAAATTGGAGAATAAAACTGTTCTAGTATCAGACTTTCTTAACCGCGAAACGGCCATGGTAATCCTCCAAGAAAGTTTTGCAATGTATCAGGATAAATTTGGTAAAAAGAGATAACAAATCGGAGAAGAATCCTTCTTTGGATTAATGATGCTATTGCTTATGTTACCTGCATTTTATCGCGAATGTGATTCGGAAATAGCGCGATATTAATAGGTTTGCTGGTCAATCAAACTCTATAGTTTACAACAAAAAAAAGCATATTCAGTTTAATCCTGAATATGCTTTTTTGCTGAGAGGTGTTTATTTCATCAATCCAATATCACAATCTTGCCATTATAGAGATGCTCATCATCATAATAGCGGTAGTGATAATTTCCGGAAGGTAGATTTCCAAAATCCAGTCTTATTTTGTTTCCAGAGAACTCGGTTTTGATGATAATCAATCGTCCCGAAGGATCCATTATTTCTAATCTTCTGTTCATGCCTGTAACAGCAGGTAACTCGATTGTTACATCATCCTGAGATGGATTTGGATATACTTTCAATGATCTATGCTTACTCGGTTTCTCTGGAAGATCAGTACTAATCAGATCGGTAATATAGATCTGATCCAAACTATCTGCGTAGAAATTTAAGCCACTTATGATTTGCCCATCCTCTTCAATAGTAAAATAATGGGTTTCAGCCATAGGCAATCCAGGAATGTCAACATGCAATTTATAATTGCCGGGAGGAATATTGCTGAACAAATAATTACCTAAAATGTCAGTGCTGGTGCAAACTATAGGTTCAGTATTGGAGGTGTCCTTTTCTACTATTATTGGAATACCCGGTATAGGATCGCCCTGAAGATTATTTTTTACAATATCTCGATAATACACTCCTCCAGCAACTGCTACTTCAAATCCACTGAAATCATAACCAATCAAATTGATCACAGAGCTTGCCTCCGTATTGCAACCAACAGCAAAAATTTCTGCCGATTCCCAATCCGGAACTTCATTAGTGTAAAGAGGAATAATTTCAGGATGCTCTACCATATCAGGCATTGCTTTGATTTGATATAATCCTTGGGCAAAAGTAAATACATATTCACCATTTTCATTGGTATATTCATTGCCACTTAGTTCAAATTCACCTGACTCAACGCTCCATTTATACGCCATCACAGCAATGTTTGCAAGGATTTCGCCAGCGAAATTTACGATGCCATCCACCGTTCCTGAAATTTCAGAAATATTGATCATTTGACTGGCATTATTGGCCCCGCAAACGCCTGTCCCTAGCAACGAAACATAATATTCTTGTGCAACATTAAATCTTATACTTATTGAATTGGGATCATTGAGAGAACCATCAATTATTTCATAACCTTCGTTTGGAGAAATTTCCCATGTAGAAGGTAATGCCGCTTCGCAGCCATTTTCGCTCACATGAATATAACCATCACTAATATTCACAAAGCTAAATTCTCCTCCTGCACAATCCCCAAATTCTGTATTGGAGCTGAGGAAGGAGGTATTGGCATTTTCTTCTGCACCACTCACATAAATTGCTGAAACCATCGATGAAATTGCACTACATGAGTTTTCTGCGGATATTTTAGCATTGACCGTATTTTCAGTCCCGTCAAATGCCATAAGATTACATGAAATGTTCTCTAGTGTGTAATTGAATTCAGATGGAGGTGGATGATTAAAAATCATAGCTGGAAGTCCATCACTGAAGTTAACAGTATACACAGTTGAAGGATCATTGTTTTCCCAGTTGCTTAGCAACATGGTTATTTCATCACCTTGGCAATAATTGTTGGAATTCTCAGCCGGAGTCATTGTAATTGATGGACTGGAAAGTATTTCCAAAACGTAGTTATAAGTAATTTCACAATTATATAATCCAATGCCAGTGATATTAATTGAGTAATTAGACTCATTTTCATAAACATGATATATGTTTAACAAGGGCAAGTCAAATATGCTTTGTTCTCCATCGCCCCAATCAATAACAATCGAGCTAATTTCATCACCATATCCAGTGTAATATGCAGAAAACTCAAAAAGTCCGTCACCTAATGGATCGCACAAACTAATAGTACTTCCATTATCAAGTTGATTGATAGAAGGCACTATGTCTATTAAGTTACAATCCATAATACATGAATCATCATTGGTATTAGCAATTGGATCATAATTTAATGCGTTCTCATTTGTACAACCGTAATAAATGCATGAGCCATTATCGACTTCAGCCTCTGGATTGTAATTGTTTGCTTCCGAATCAGTGCAGCCTTCCACAGGTGCATAAGTACAAGTTCCATTTTCATTATTAGCATCAACATTGAAATTCTCTGCTAATGGATCAGTGCATCCGCTAATTATGCAAGTGCCATTATCTACTTCTGCTGTTTGATCATAATTATCAGCCAATTGATTAGTACAACCTTCCACAGGAGGATATGTACAATTTCCATTTTCATTATTAGCATCAACATTGTAATTCTCTGCTAATGGATCAGTGCATCCGCTAATTATGCAAGTGCCGTTATCTGCTTCTGCCTCTGGATTGTAGTTATCAGCCAATTGATTAGTACAACCTTCCACAGGAGGATATGTACAAGTTCCATTTTCATTATTAGCATCAACATTGTAATTCTCTGCTAATGGATCAGTGCATCCGCTAATTATGCAAGTGCCATTGTCATTGTTCGCATCCGGATGATAGTTGTCGGCTATCGGATCAGTACATCCGCTAATAATACATGAGCCATTATCCACTTCGGCAACAGGATTATAATTATCAGCCAATTGATTAGTACATCCTTCCACAGGAGGATATGTACAAGAACCATTTTCATAATTCGCAACTGGATCATAATTTTCTGCCGATGGATCCATACACCCACTAAAAATACAAGTACCATTATCAAATTCTGCATCCGGATCATAATTGTCGGCTTCGGGATTTGTGCATCCTTCCATAACTAGATAAACACAAGTTCCGTTGTTATTATTAGCCCATGGACTATAATTTTCTGCGGCAGGGTCTGTGCAGCCTGAATAAATGCAAGATTCATCATTCACAGCTGCAGTCGGATCATAGTTATCAGCTTCCGGATCGTTGCAGCCTGCAACAATTGGATAAAGACAAGTTCCATCATCCACCTCTGCAGTAGGATCATAGTTAAGTGCAATTGAATCTGTACATCCTAATTTGGGAGGAAACACACAAGTTCCGTCATCTTCTATTGCATCAGGATTGTAATTTTCTGCTGTAGGATCAGTACATCCCAACAATACATTATAAACACATGATCCATCATCATAATTCGCATCAGGATCATAATTAATGGCCATTTGATCTGTGCATCCTCCGTTATTTACGTATTCATAAATGCAAGAGTTGTCAAAAATATCAGCTCCATCATCATAATTAATAGCACTAGGATCCGTGCAGCCAGAGCTGCCACTAATCTGAATATGTTCAACAACTGTATAGTCTATTCCTGCAACTTCAGATCTGTACTTTAAATTGATTCTACCTTGAATATCGCCACTTGAAGTAAGTTGGGCAATTAGCACTTTTTTATTGACTCCAGCCATTGCCTGAATTGATCCTTGGTTTGCATACCAACCCATATAGTACTGTGAGTTGATAACCAATTCACCTACACCAGACTCAAATCCGGAGAAATCAATTCCTTGATCTATCATGAGTAAATCGGGAATGATCGCGCCGATTATTGTTTCTGGCGCCATCCCAATACATACATAGCTGTCATACTGAACTAAAGGATCTACTGCGGCATCAACACTAGGAAAGTCCAAAGAACTGGGGCCGGCAAGGGGATGTTGATACATTTCTGCATTACAGCCCATCACCAAAGAGGGGTATTGGCCACCGCCTAAAACTTTAACCAGCTCATCGCTATCATTCAAGAACCTAGCATATAGCCTATACGTTTTGAACCCTTGCAAGGTGCCGGTGTTGTGGTAAATGGTATCAATTTGTAAGCCGGCATACTGTGCAAAAGTCGCAACAGTTACCAGCGAAATGAAGAAAGAGAGTAAAAGCTTTTTCATGCTTTGTTTATTGGAGTCAGAGAGAAGCTATATTATAATATGACTTTACGGAAGGCACAACTAAAAAGTTGCATTTTAATCACAATTGTCTTTTTGAAACCTACAAGTGTATCTTTCGTAAGATATCAGGATATGATGCGCTTTTTCACCCTATATGCGCTGCTCCTGGCCTGGTCAGGTATGCAAGCTCAATCCTACCGTATAGATAACTACACGGTGGAGAATGGCTTGAGCCAATCCCAGGTTTTGGAAATTATTCAGGATCCTACCGGAGAAATTTGGATTGGAACTGCCAATGGTGGTATTTCTATTTTTGATGGACTTCAGTTCAGGTATATTACCCGACAAGAGGGTTTGCCTTCCAACACTATTTATGATCTAGAACTTGTAAGCGATGACCTTATGGCGGTAGCCACTTTTGAAGGGCTCGCACTTGTTGATATTCACAATCCTTCCAATATGCGAATTGTGAAAGGAATTCCGGACGGAATCGTATATAAAATTTTTAGAGATGGAAATAGGATTATTCTTGGCACCGGCAAAGGCATTTGCTATCTCGAAGACGAATCTGTAATTGTACCTGAAAATAATCCCTTATTAGGAAAAGCTGTTTTTAATATTTCAAGGGACGGAAAAGGAAGAATTTGGTACAGTACTTTAGGCCATGGGGCATACTACCAAAGCGGTGAAAACATAAACCGTTTGTCTGTTAAAGAAGGCTTGCCGGATAATAATGTGAATTGTGTTTTTGATTATTTAGGAAACACTTGCGTTTGCACTTATTCCGGTGTTTACATTTTTCAAAGCGAGAATCAAAAGCTAGTTGAAGTTGATCTTCCGTTTAAAGATGAAATCGTTTTTAATGTCGTTTATGATGAAAATTCAGAGTATTGGCTTGGAACGCACAATGGACTTTTTCATATTAATGGTGAAGCAAGGCTTTATACAGCTAAGGACGGACTTGTTGGAAAAGACATCGGTAAATTAATACAGGATAGAGAAGGAAATATCTGGTGCGGTTCGCGTGATGGTGGAGTTAGTAAGATCAGAGAAAGAATTTTTACTACTTATACCAAAGATGATCTTCTTCGAAGCAATGGGATTAATAGGATCCAAAGTTTTGATTCAGACCGTTCTATCTGGCTCGCTACAGATAAAGGCATAGCCATTATGGATGAAAATATTGAGCTGAAGTACCTTGATTTCTCGAGTGGATTACCTGACAATCGTGTTCGGGCAATGATTGAAGGCAATGACTCAGAAGTATGGATTGGCACGGCTTCGGGAATGGCGTTGTACAAAAATGGAAGAATTCAAAAAGTGAAATTGGGGGCAGATGTCAATGAGTACGTTCAGGATGTATGCTTACACAAAGACACTGTATTTGCAGGTACATACAGTGGTATTGCTTACGTAGATGACAAAACGCTAAAACCATATCCAATAGAAGGTTTAGAACCAACTCTTGTAAATCAGCTTTTAAGTGATGGCTCGGGAGGCCTTTGGATCAGTACCAATGAGTCTGGTTTATACAGGTATGAAAATCGTGTACTTAGGCAGTTTAGCGAAATAGAGAGTTTTACTGCCAAAACTGTTAAAAGCATTTATATTGATAATAAGGGATTATTCTGGGCCGCTACCAATAGTGGGCTTTTTATGTATAAAAATGGTCGTTTTTTCAGATTCAGTTCTGAGGATGGATTGGGTTCTAATGCCATTGTTTCAATTATTCAACAAGATGATTCCACCTATTGGGTTGGACTCAATAAAGGGGCTAATCGCTTTGTACTTAGAGATGAATCAATACATTCCATAAGACTATACTCCAATGAACATGGATTTTCTGGTCAAGAGAGCAATCCAAGGGCCATTTACCGGGGTAATGACGGTAGAGTATGGTTTGGTACAAATGGTGGTTTAAACATTTATCACCCTGATCGGGATAATCCAAATCTTAAGGCTCCAATAGTGCGCATTACCCGACTGAAAATGTTTATGCAAGACACAGACTGGAAAGAGTACGCCAATGAATTTGATACTGACGGATTGCCGCGTGACTTAGTTTTGGATTATGATAAAAACAATATAAGTTTTCTATTTAAAGGAGTTAGTCAAGTATCGCCGGAATACGTTAAATATCGTTACCGCTTAATAGGTGAACAAAGCGACTGGATTGAAACAACGGAACGCCGCGTGGATTATTCCAATTTGAATCATGGCGATTATTCATTTGAGGTGATGGCGGCAAATAGTGATGGAGTTTGGTCTGAAAATTCAGTGACTTTTAGTTTTTCTATTAATCCTCCATTTTGGAAAACTTGGTGGTTTTATTTGTTAATTGTAAGTATTATTTTTGCAGCTATTTTTTCTTACTTTAAAATCAAAAATGCGAATACAAAAATCACAGAGATCAATCAAATTCTGAGTGAACAAAAAGACATAATTTCTCAAAAGAACAAAGACATCATGGATAGCATTCATTATGCTAAACGAATCCAAGATGCAGTACTTCCTCCTCCCGATGAAATTGATCTTCCCAAGACATTCATTTTCTTTAGACCAAGGGATGTGGTTAGCGGAGATTTTTACTGGTTTCACAATCGGGGAAACATGAGTTTGTTTGCTGTGGCAGATTGCACGGGTCATGGTGTTCCAGGAGCGTTTATGTCCATTATTGGATATAACCTCATGGATAAAATTGTGGGTGAGCATCATATTTACGAGCCTGCTGCTATTTTGGAACGATTAAGTGAGGACGTTTCCAGAACACTAAACAAGCGTTTGGAGTCAGAAGGTCCGGTGCGCGATGGCATGGATATAGCGGTTTGTTGTTTTCATCGGGATACTGAAGAAATTGAGTATGCAGGAGCTGTACATCCCCTTATTATTTGGAGAGAAGGAAATTTGCAGGTTATTAGAGGTGATCGTTTATCTATAGGAAATAATCACAATAATTATAAATATACCAGTAAGAGGGTGAAGTTGCAAAAAGGCGATATGTTGTATTTATTTACGGATGGATTTGTTGATCAGTTTGGAGGCGAAAAGGGAAAGAAGTATAAGTCGGTGCATTTTAGAGAGTTCCTAGAGAAGCTGGGTAAGTATCCAATTGATCAGCAGCGCAACATGATTATCCGTGAATTTGAATCCTGGAAGGGCAAACATGATCAGGTGGATGATGTGTTGGTATTGGGAACTTTGCTTTAGATATTTAATAATTAAGAATTGTATTAATTATTTTTTGTTGTGAATCGGCAAATCATCAAGCACTAATATGATTCACTCCATTTGGGTAATCCTGATCAATTAAATGGAGAATTTTCCGATAATCTTCGTCCTTATTTACAAAATCGAGTCTATTGCTATCAATTATAAGGACCTTCAGATCTTCTTGCTTTCTTATAAATTCGAAATAGTTGTTTTGAACATCAATTAGGTATTTATCCGTTATTTGCTGCTCATAAGGCCGCCCGCGCTTCTTAATATTGTGTTGCAACCTTTCAATATCCAAGTAGAGGTAAACTAGCAAATCAGGTTTGGGAATTTGAGGTATAATTAATTGAAACATTTTGGAGAACAATGAATATTCATCATCCTTTAAATTGTTTCGCGAAAACACCAAAGATTTGCTAAGAAAATAATCGGAAACTACATGACTTCCAAAAAGGTCTGGTTGTTCGAGGTCGCGTTTTAACTGGCTGAACCGTTCAGCTAAAAAACTTAGTTCTAAAGGAAAAGCATACCTGTCTGGATCTTCGTAGAATTTGGGCAGGAATGGGTTTTCTGCAAATTCTTCCAAAATTAATTTTGCTTTGTACTCAGCAGCTATTTTGGAGCTAAGTGAGGTTTTACCAGCACCTATATTGCCTTCTATAGCGAGGTAGCGGTATCTCATGGTAAAATTCTTACTTGTGTTTTGTCAGAACATGATTCCAACAGTTGACTCACGTTTTTGCCCTTTAATCCGGGAGGGACCAGATTTGGTGAAAGTTCTGTTAATGGAACTAAAACAAATTTGCGATCAGCTAAACGGGCATGTGGAACAGTGAGCTCAGGCAGATTGTACATTATTTCTCCATCTACCAGTAAATCCATATCTATAATTCTAGAAGTATAAATTTCTCCTTCAGCAGGTATTGATCTGCTTCTGCCCATTTGTTTTTCAAGCTCAAGCAGAGATTCTACCAATTTACGAGTTGAGAGTGGGGTCTCAACTTCAATCACTTGATTGATGAAATAGTGTTCTGAATGAAATCCCCATGGTTCTGTTTCATAGCATGATGATTGCCGTAATACCTTGCCAATCTGTGAGTTGATCTCTTCCACAGCCTGCTTAAGGTAAGCATTACTATCCCCTTCATTTGATCCCAGACCTATGTAAACAACTCTGAATGCCACGGGCCAAATATACGATTGACTTGCCCTTCTTCATGAACTCTTGCCGTTTATGTAACTTAATTCATTTGCTCTAAGTCTCATACTAAATTTGTATCAGGATCATCCAGTTAAGAAACAAGCAAACTGATACTCCAACAACAAAAACCAATAATTATGAACTCTTTTTGGAAAAACACTTTATCGGCATTTCTTGGATCAGGCCTCGCTATGGTCGTTTTTGGAGGCATCCTGATTCTGATTTTTATCTTGTCCATTTCAAGTCTGATATCCTCAATGGGCGGGGATAATGATAAAACAGCTGTAAAAAATAATAGCGTTTTGGAATTAACTTTGGATGCCCCTATTATCGACAGAGGCAAGAATCAAGAAATGAATTTTAATTTTTCGACCTTCAGTTCTGATAATTCTATTGGTTTGGATCATCTGGTCGCCAATTTGGAAAAGGCGGCTGAGGATGAGCATATCAAAGGTATTTACCTTAATATAAAATCGGTTCAGGCTTCTCCATCTACTTTGCATGATGTAAGACAAGCACTGCTGGATTTTAAAACTTCGGGTAAATGGATTGTTGCTTATAGCGAAGAAATGGCTCAAAGTGCCTATTATATTTCCAGCGTAGCCGATGAAATCTATCTGTATCCTCAAGGAATGATGGAGTGGAAAGGAATGTACACGGAATTGGCCTTTTTTAGTCAGATGTTGGAAAAACTGGATGTAAAAATTCAAATAATTCGCGGTCCAGACAACAAGTACAAAAGTGCTGTCGAACCATTTATGTACGATCAAATGAGTCCTGCTAATCGTGAGCAGATTGAAACTTTTCTTCAAACAATTTGGGATGGAATGGTGCAGGAAGTGGCAGAAAGCCGTGGATTAACTGCTGAAAGCCTTAATATGCTTGCAGATTCACTCAGTTCTTTTATGCCCCAAGCGGCTCTCAGTTCTGGTTTAATTGATGGCTTGAAATATGGGGATGAAGTTCATGAAATTCTGAAAACAAAAGCTGGAACCGAAGCGGAATCGGATTTGGAAATGGTAGATTTTTCTAAGTATAAATCAGCCGTCGCTAAAAAATCGGATTCAACTGAAAAGGAAGAAGAAGCAGCCGAAGCAGAATCAGAGGAAAAGGAAGAGAAAAAAGTATCTCTTTTAAAAGGGGATAAAATTGCTGTGGTGTATGCGGTTGGTGCTATCGAAAGCGGTGAAGGGGATGATGCAACTATTGGATCCGACAGAATTGCAAAAGCTCTGCGCGATGCACGTGAAGATGAAAATGTGAAAGCCATTGTTTTGCGTGTAAACAGTCCGGGTGGAAGTGCTCTTGCATCTGATGTGATTTGGCGCGAAACTCAACTCATTAAACAATCCGGAAAACCTTTCGTAGTGAGCATGGGTGATTTGGCAGCTTCTGGTGGCTATTACATTGCTTGCGGTGCTGATAAAATTTATGCTAATGCCTCCACACTTACCGGATCAATCGGTGTGTTTGGAATGATCCCGATTACCGGTGAATTCTTCGAGAATAAACTCGGAATTACTTTTGACGAAGTAAAAACCAATGCGCATTCTGATATCATGACTACCACTAAGGCAATGGATGAGTATGAAGCTGCTGTTGTGCAGGATTGGATTGTTGATATCTATGATCAGTTTATCACTATTGTTGCTGATGGACGAGGCATGACTAAGGCTGATGTTGATTCTATTGCTCAAGGTCGCGTTTGGGCTGGTGCTGATGCTAAAGAAATTGGATTGGTGGATGAAATTGGCGGGTTGGATGATGCCATTGAAGAAGCAGCCCGTTTAGCTGGTATTACCGACTATAAGATGAAATATCTTCCAAAACTCAAAGATCCTTTTGAAGAATTGATCAAAGAACTAAGCGGTGAGGCAAGTGCGTCTGCTATTTTGGCTAAACAAATTGGAAGTGATTACGAATGGCTGAATTATGTTCGTGATATGGAGGAAATGGCAAATGCTAAAGGTGTTCAGGCAAGACTTCCATTCTTTATTGAATTCAAATAATTATTGAAAGGAGCATCGGAACTGAGCACAATTTGATTCAAAAAAAAACAGGGGAAGACGAGAGGAATTGAATGTTCCAATAACTATGCAAATAATGCAAAAGCGTTGTTTGATTTGGAAATATAGAAACAAAAAGAGTTGCGATTTCGCAGCTCTTTTTTTATGTGCTTTTGATTCAGGCCCTCTGTAACTCCTGTCGAATTTGGATTTCTGTTTGCGTTTTGGCTGTCCAATCGTACAAAATAGGAAAGAGGTCCCGCAGATTAGCGCAGAATAGCTGGGCGAAATCCGCAGTAAAATTCTGATCTAAAATTAGGAGAAAGAAAAAGGTCCTGCAGATTTCGCAGATTAGCGCAGAATAGATAGGCGAAATCTGCGGGAAAAATATTTTCTATCGCACATAATAGGAATGATGCAAAAGTGTTATTTGATTCGGAGAAATTGAAACAAAAAAGAGCTGCGATTTGGCAGCTCTTTTTTAAATGTTTTGAGTTAATTCTTAATCGCAATTTGTTCCGTAAGAAGCAAGGAAACTTAGAAGGTCACTTGAATTTACATAACCATCGCCATTTATATCGGTATTGCAAACTTCTGGCAGTGCGCAACCATATTCTGAAAGCAGAATTAAAAGATCATCAGCTCCTATAACATTATTGCCGTTAAAATCTGCTGGACAATCGTTGCATCCATAATCGCAACTGCCGTCATCTAGTGTAGCTCCAGGAGTATAGTTACATGCAAGTTCATCGGTGCAACCTGAGCAAGACAGAAATTCGCAACTGCCATCATCAATGCTTGCGTTTGCATCATAATTACATGCGCCTATATCGGTACATCCAAAACATGAATAGTTGCAAGAACCATCATCAGAAGTAGCATTTACATTGTAGTTGCAGGCATTAGCATCCATGCACCCTGCCACACCAACAAATGCTGTTACCTGATACTTCTCGCCAGGACAATCATAAGAAACGGATTCAATTTGCCAATCATAGAAGAAATAATAATAAGCCGTGGCATTATTTCCAACTATTGAAGATCTGGTTATTGTTGCCAAACCGCCGATATTATAGGGGTAGCTCATCGCTGTTGGCGGTGCATCTCTCCATAATTGTGGATTTGCGTTAGTTGTGCGAATACCATAATTTATTCCTGCAGGAATGAAGAAATCGAGATTTACATACGAAGTGCCATTCGGAATATTAAATGTTCCCACTTCCACTTCATTTCCCTGACTGTCGATTACTTGAATAGTTCGATTTCCACTACCATTTGCAAATACTTTAACTTGTTTCAAAATGATGTCCTGATGCACATCAAATAATTGCCAGTTCTGGCTATTGGAATGGTGTGCGCCAGTTCCCTGATTCACTTTCCCACCAGAAACTTCTATGCCAGGATATTGTGCCACTTCCTGAACCCAGAAATTGGTAGTTTGATTAATCACCGGCGTTTGGTATGAAATTCCGGTAGCGGTAGGAGAGAGGTCGTTTTCATTTAAATACCAATGGAGGTTTTCTGCGCTTCCGGTAAATGTTGCTTGACCCGGGCCGGGAATCACTTCATCTCCCACTAAAGGATCTCCTCCTGATTGCAATACTGTAATAGAAATAGTATTGGATTGTAAGGCCACATTGCAGATGTCAGTAACCTCTACGAAGTAATCACCACTTATATTAGTCTCAATACTTTGGGCTTGATCACCATTCGACCATAAGTATGATTCTCCTGCAGTTGAGTTTAAAACAGCACTTTCACTAGAACAAAAGAAATCAGTGCCATTCAATGTAATTTCAGGTGCTACGGACTCAAATAGGGCAACTTGAATAAAATTGGAAAGCCCTAAACATCCGTTGAGGTCCGTAACGGTTACAGAGTAATTACCCGTTTCGGTAACTTCAAGCGTTTGGCCTATACTTCCGCCAGTCCAAATGTAATTTTCAAATCCGGGGGGCGCAGTTAATAAAACGAATTCTCCAGGACAAAGCTCAGCAGGACCGTTAGAACTGATTTCGATGCCATTTACTTGACAAGGAGCTTCTAAAATGTCATGAACCACATTAATTTCCGGATTGCTAATACTACTTACAAATCCGCTAGGCCACTGAATTTCAACCGAAGTAACTGCTTCTGCTGCACCAATTCCGAAATGACATTTGAAGGTATTAGTGATACCATAAGATTCACCAGCGCGGATTTCCCGCACCTGAACTCCCCATGGGCCATATATTTTAACCTTTGCTCCAACGGCATCTAGATTACTAACGAAGCCTGTTAAATCAAAACTGATCCAATTATTTGCGTTCCCATCATTTAGCCAAAGTTGGTCCGGATTTACGGTGCTCGGTGTAACGTAACTGTTTCCGTAAGAAGAATAGACATCCAAAAATCCGTCATTATTCAAATCGCCAATCCCGAAACTGTGCATTACGTCGGCATAAGGAAATTTATTAGTGAAACGTGTAAAAGTTCCGTCACCCTCATTGTGGAAATAAGCATGTGATCCGCCGGAATACATAATGTCAAGAAAACCATCATTGTCGAAATCGACCATTTTGGCTTGGAGGAAAAATGCCTGATCACCAATTCCGGCAATATCAGTTACATCTGTGTAATTGTTGTTACCATCATTCTGAAGTAGGGTTAAGGTATTAGAATGGGTTGTTATCAAACAATCAAAATCTCCGTCGTTGTCGTAATCACCGAAATCTCCGGTCCAACTTTGCTCGTAAAGAACTAGTCCACGGGCCAAAGCATCTTCTGAATAATTTCCATTTCCATCATTCACCCACAATTGATTAATGCGTCGCGGGTCGTTCACGTTGTTGATGCCCTGTCTGCATTTTGCGATCAGTAAATCTATATCACCATCATCATCAAAATCAGACCATACCGATCCGTAATTTCCAGAATGGTCAGTATTAACACCCAGCGCGTAGTCAGTAAGGTCGATGAGGTTAAGGGTAAAATTGAGATTTCCGCTTTGGTCATTTTGCCAAATACGGGAGAGCGATACATCATGGCATCCAAATGCATCAAGCCAACCATCATTATCGATATCTGCAAAATTAACTCCTTGCAGAAACATCTGACTATTATCGAGATTGGCCATAGAACTAGCGCCTCTACCTGTAATATTTACATAGTGCACGCCATCATTGGAGCCACCGCTAATGATGTCTTTATGTCCATCATTGGCAGCATCTGCGGCGCACATACCCCATTGACTGCTGCCGGAAACAGTGCCATAGCTGAAAAGTGTATAGTCGCCATTGCTTTCTTGATAGGCTATATACAAGTGTTTGGATTGATGGAGAATTATCATATCATCTAATCCGTCACCATCCATATCAGCAACTCCTGTGCAACCCCCACTGAAGGAAGTTTGAGGCAGAAGCGCCGTGTTATTGGTGAAAGTTTGAGCTGATAATTGTAAAGTTAGAATGGCTGAAGCCAATACGAGGTAATGTTTGATTTGCATAAAATTCCTTTGGTTCGCTCTAAAGGTACGTATAGTTTCAAATAATGGTCAAACACTTTTATGTGTTCAAGTGGATTCCTGATTCTGGTTTAAACAAAAAAAACCACCCTTTTGAGGTGGTTTTTCGTTTATAATAAAATGATTAGTCGATAACCTGAAAACGTTTTGTGGAATAAGCAGTTCCTGAGCTTAATCGGATCAGATAAATCCCACTGCTCAAGTCTGAAGTACTCATTCCATAAGGGCCGTATTGATTTTGGGAAATGGTCAATGATTTCATCAAAGCGCCGTTATTTCCGAAAACTTCAATATGTATTTGACCTTGCCCTTGAGGTGTATTTATCAAAAGCTCCGAGCCGGCAAAAACAGGGTTTGGATAGATGCTGGTTTCAGCGAAAATTTCCTCATTTACACCATCCGGATCAAGGGAAATATGGAAGAAGTCTTCCACTAAATATCCATCGGTATAATTGCCCGCATCATCCACCAAATTTGAAGATGAAACATCTATATTCTCTTGATTTAAATTGCTATCAACCAAATCGAATTTAGCTCTGAAAGTGCTTTGATTCAGCCATTCACTTTCATTAGAATTGAAGTTTAAAGTAAATGCAAATGCCCCTAATTCTGGGAAGTCGATTTGTGGTTCAAATGATTGATCCATTTCATCATCAAAAACCAATAATAACTCAAATGCAGCAATTGCTACATCTGCTTCTATCAGTTGATAATTGTTTGCTGTAATTGAAATAATTTCTGGGTTTTTAGTGTCGATAATAAATGAAGACAAAGACTCGTTCACAACCATCAAATTGCCATTTGCATCCAAGGCAGCACTTGCAATATAATCAGTGTATTCAATTTCAATATTTGCATCTATCACATCGTAAACTGCCGTAAATATGCTGCCGTTAGTCCATGCACTTGCTAAAGCGTTATAGCTCAAACTTGAGTTCATATCAAGATTAGAAAACACAATTGTCGGTATGGATTCAATATCCATTATTTCATCAAATTCTAGATTAATACTAAAATTTTCCGCTCCAACTAGATCATCATTTATTATTGACTCATTCAGTCCCGCAGAAATTAATTCAGGATTGTGAGTATCGATAGTAAGAACATCGATCTGCAAATTACCTGATTCATTGTTGCCGTTGAGATCCTCAGCACCGCTAGTGTATACATTGAGAGTGTAGGCCTCAATATTAAAATCGAACACATCAAAAACAGCATTGTATGTTTGATTATCCGACCAGTTGCTCAAATTAGAATTCAAGACCAATGTTGCTAAAATTTCCTGATCAAAAATGAAATCCGGACTGGTTGTTTCATTCATCTCCTGATCATATTGTACTACAATATTTAATGTTGAACCTGCATGGATATCAGTAACAATGTTCAAGTTTGCAATAGTAGAGATAGCATTAGGATTGTAAGTATCAATGATAAATTGCTCATTGTACAAATAAGTTTTTTGAGCAAGCATTTCTAAATCTATAGCACCATCTACTCGTATATTTATATTGCTCATTTCGATGTTGTTGTCTTGAATACTATATTCCATTTGGTATTCTGTTGCTGAAACCCATGAGCCGTTTAAACTTAGCAGGGTGCTGCCCAAGGGGTTGTCTTCAGGAAAAGAAATTTGAGGCTGAACATCTGGATTCATAGCTTCATTATATTCCAAATTGATTGAGAAATTATCGCCAATATGTGTATCAGAAATCAGCGGCTGACTCATAGTAATTGAGGTAATTTTTGGAATACCTGGATCAAAGAATTGTATAGCATAACTGTAGGCTTCCGGGCCAAGCTCAGCCCCGATCAATCTGCCTGGAATATCATCACATGGAGGGTGAATTCCGCCCCAGATGCGCGACAGGCTACATTGATCTGATGCGTCGCGATAAGTTGCCCACTGTAGGGTTACATCCATAGTTGGACCGTCTTCAAAAACCAAAAACTCATTTTGAGCACAATTAAATTCACCCATACCACCTGGAAAAAACTCATTTCCAGTAATAAGTGTCATAATTTCTGCTGCACAACGTGAATAAGTGGAATGTCCTGAAACGTAAGCAGCAAATGGAGGAGTAACGAAGGAAGGGCGTTGATATGGCCACCAATCTTTGGCAAGTATCCAATCTACGCCAGCATATTCAGTTTCTATATCGTTAATGTATAAAGGACCTCTCCAAGTATAAATTTTAACTTCATTAAGGTACTCTTCATTTCCACCAACCAATGGATCTCCGGCTTGCACGAGTTCAATTTTGCCGGGGATAAGCGGAAATCCTGCCGGATGGAAATTGGGTAATTCCGGATCAGAACACTGTCCTTTTTCAGCCATGTAACGAATTGCAGATACCGGCCTTATGAAATCATAAAATCCTTTGATTGCCCAACAGGTAATTGCGACATCATGCATAGCACCACCCATAGTAAGGTAAGCTTTCGCATCCCATTCAAGGTCATCTAGGATTTCTCCTTCTCCATTCCATCTTTTTTCGAATTGAGGATGATCGCTCACATAATTCATTATTTCGAACCAGTGTCCGGGAGGAGATTCTGAATGCGGACCATCAGCCCAAAATTCAGCGAGAATTCTAGCGTAATCAGCACGGGGAACTACTTGAGGCTCATAAGGCAAGCCGGTTGCAGGATTCATATTGCGACCTGTTGAAATGTCGCCACCTTCGTAAAGATTAAAAAATGATCCGTAATCATTATGATCTGTTGGATATTGATCAATGGTAAGATTGCCAATACTTGCCGGAGAAATATCCCACATAACACCATCGTTTGGATCATGATGGCCTTGCCACAGTGCTACCTGAATGAACCCGTGTTTGTAGGGAGATTCAAGACCAAGCGCAAGGGTAGTGTCAATTAATGGAGGACTTCCGGGATCATGATAAACATTCCAGTCGTAACCATCGCGGGTATAGGTGTTCATTTCTGATTCCTGCAAACAAAAAGGCACAACATTTCCCCATTCAGGTGAAAGAAATGGCGGGACAGTAGGGAAAGGATTTCCACCCTGATCGATAAATCCTTCTAATTCAAGTGGTTGCCATCTGTTAGGATCTATAATATCCGGATTACCGTGCTCAACCATTACCAAGTCCGGATTTACAGGTAAATAATATTGATTAGAAAAGCCCAAGTTTTCATTAGAGCCATCCTGCAAACCGAATTCGATCATTTTGGCGGCGATGTAGTTTCCTAGTCTGGCAGGAGAACCATCGCTATAATCGGTGCTCATGATTGCAGTATTATAGCCCATGTCTTCCATTGTAATATCAAAAAGTCCATAGCTAAATATAACTCCCGGAGAATTTTGGAATCTAAATCTCAGGAGTCTATACATTGCATAGCTGATGGCTTCTTCTCTTGCTGCTTTCAACTGAACAGGATCTTCAGGCCGCACAATTCCTTCAAAGGGACAATAGAAATCACCCAATGTATTGCCAAGTAAAACAGTCTGAGCTGCGGTATCATAAGCCGCCCAAGCATCCCAAGTAACCACTGAATGATGAAACAAATTTCGAGCGTGGATTGTTGGTCGGGCAACATCATTTCTTACTGCCTCTAAAAGCACATCATTCCAAACTCTAGCTGCGCTTTCTTGTGCTAGCAATTTTGATGACGATCCTATGCCAAGTATCACAAGGAAAGTGAATAAGACATGTAGAGAAGAGGCTAAAATTCTTTGCATAATGGTATGTTTTGAATTATTGAAAAGGGAAATCTCTTAAAGGTTTTTCTATTAACAATAGAAAAGCACGGCAAAGTTGCGATTTACAAATCAGGATTCAAATGATAATAGTCACCTCTTCTTTAAGGCAAGAAAATTTCTCTAGAAAACAAAAAGTCGCCCTCAAGGAGCGACTTTTTGTTTAGATTTAATTTAGTTTCTAATCAGCAATTTGAAATCTGAATACAGCGTTATAGCTTTCGCTAATAAGTCTACTCATATATATTCCACTGCTCATTCCGTTAGTATTCATTCTGAAAACAGAACCAGCTTCGTCATTAAGTTGGATAGACTTAACAAGGGCACCATTAATTCCGAAAACCTGAATAGTAACAGCACCTTTGATTTCGCTCAAATCAATATTCAAGTCAGAACCTGATAAAACAGGATTCGGGAATACTGTTAATTCACCCATACTGATTTCGGCAAGTCCAACCGGATTGAGATTGATGTCAAAGAAATCTTCGATCAATAATCCGTCTGTGAAATTGCTTGCATCATCTACCAAATTCGAAATAGAAACATCTGTACCTTCAAAGTTGAAATTGCTATCTACAACATCATAAACAGCTCTGTAGGTGCCGCTATTCAACCATGAAGACTCTGACTCATTTAGTTCCAGTGTGAAATCGAAAGCGCCTAATTCAGGGAAATCAATTGCCGGATCAAAAGTCATATCCATTTGATCATCAAAAATGATAAGCAAACTAAAAGTTCCATCACCTACCAGTGATTCATTTACCAAGTAGTCATTTGCTGTTATCGCAATCACTTCAGGGTTTTTAGTGTCAATGTCAAACAAATCAATCATGCTAGGTTCAATCATATCATTACCTGCTGCATCGCGACAAATATCTGTTTCAACTGTTAAGCCTGGAAGATCAAAGTTGGAGTCCGTTACATCATAAACAGCAACAAACTCTAAGCCTGAAAGCCACATGCTTTCCGTTTCGTTTAATTCGAGTGTACTCGAAACATCGGCGTTAGGGAAAGCAACAGCAGGAATTGCAGAAACGTCCATTAATTCATCAAAGCCAAAACTGATAGAGAAACCTGCAACACCTGCATTGGCATCTGCAATAATCTCTACACTTGGAGTGCTACTAATAACGTTCGGATTTTTAGTATCAATGCTGAATAAATCTGCAAATACTGCTTCTGATTCGTTGTTGCCATTAATATCCGTTGCTCCTGTAGAGTGCACATCAATCTCAAAAGCTTCAACACCGGCATCTACAGCATCAAACACGGCTATGAAGGTCATATCATCAGACCAGGTACTTGCAGCTTCATTTAATGTTAATGATCCATTAATACTAGGTTCAAAACTGAATGAAGGAGTAGTTCCTTGATCCATTATCTGATCATAGGTTACAGTGAAAGTTATTGCCATTTCCACAGCGGACGCATCATTAATAAGCGCAACATCCGAAATGGTGGTTGTAGCATCTGGATTATTGGTATCTACCATCAACTGATCATAGTACAAATAAGTCTTTTGCATTTTGGCTTCTAAATCCTGAGCTCCATCAATTCGGAAATCGATGGCGTTGAGGTCTTCGTTGGCATCTAATACTGTGAAGTGAGCTTCATACGTAGTGAGTGATGTCCAGTTTCCACCATCAGCAAGCAAAGTAGTGCCTAGTGGATTGGTGGCAGGGAATGTAATAACAGGAGCAATTCCCGGATTCATGCCTTCATTGTAGGTAATTGTCAGAACATAGTCAGTACCAACTTCTGCATCTGTAATAAGATCATAATTGGTTTCAACCGTTACAATTGCAGGAAGTCCTGGATTCATAAAATTTTCAGCATAATCGAATGCTTCTGGTCCTAATTCCATTCCGATTAAACGGCCAGGAGTATCGTCGCAAGGAGGGTGAATGCCACCCCAGATGCGAGAAAGACTGCATTGGTCGGAAGCATCTTGATAAGTAGCCCACTGAAGGGTTACATCCATAGAAGGGCCTTCTTCAAAATGAAGAAATTCATTCATTGGAGCATGAAATTCACCCATTCCACCCGGAAAATAACTATCGCCGGTAATAAGAGTCATCACTTCAGCAGCAGTTCTGGAGAAAGTAGAGTGACCTGACATATAGCCTGCGAAAGGTGGAGACACAAAAGTAGGTCGTTGATAAGGCCACCATTCTTTAGCCATTATCCATCCAACACCAGCATAGTCTGTTTCAACATTGTCAATGGCGAATGGTCCTAACCATGTCCAAATCTTAATTTCATTAACGAATTCATCATTATCTCCAGCTAAAGGATCTCCCGGCTGAATCTGCTCAATTTTACCTGGCATTAATGGGAATCCTGCTGGATGGTAACGCGGTAACTCAGGGTCTGAGCATTGTCCTTTTTCAGCCATAAAACGAATAGCGGAAACTGGGCGAACATAATCATAGTATCCTTTGATTGCCCAACAAGTAACCGCAGCATCGTGCATTGCGCCGCCAAGTGTAAGATGAGATTTTACATCCCATTCGAGATCGTCTAAGATTTCACCTTGGCCATTCCAACGTTTTTCGAACAAAGGATGATCATCTACATAGTGCAAAATGGAAAACCAGTGTCCTGGAGGAGTTTCGGATGCTGGCCCATCAGCCCAAAATTCAGCCAAAACACGAGCATAGTCGCCGCGCGGTACCATTTGAGGCTCATACGCTAGACCAGTAGCCGGGTTAATTGCATGACCAAGACTCGGGTCTCCACCATCTAATATATTATGAAAATCAGGTATACCATCAAAATCGGCCGGGATCAGTTCTGCCGGAATATTTCCAATATTGGCAGGAGATATATCCCACATTACGCCATCAGTTGGGTCGTGGTGACCTTGCCAAAGAGCAACAAGAATAAAACCAAATTTCCAGTTGTCTTCCAAACCTACCGCAAGAGTAGTATCTAAGTAAGGAGGGTGTCCAGGATCATGATATACATTCCAGTTTTCACCTTCTCTTTCAAACGTTTCCATTTCCTCTTCTTTCAAACAGAAAGGCACCACGTTGCCCCATTCCGGAGAAAGAAATGGAGGTACAGTTGGGAAAGGATTTCCACCTTGATCAATAAAGCCTTCAATTTCTACAGGCTGCCAACGATTTGGATCTACCATATCCGGATTCCCTGGTTCTAACATCACCAAACCGGGATTTACAGGGAGATAGTATTGGTTTGAAAAGCCTAAACCTTCGTTAGAACCATCTTGCAAGCCAAACTCGATCATTTTGGCGGCTATATAATTCCCCAATTTTGCCGGATCCCCATCGCTATAATCAGTTGAAGCGATGCCTGTGTCGTAACCTGAATCTTCCATAGTTTGGTCAAAAAGGGCATAACTCAAAATTACTCCCGGGGAGTTTTGAAAACGGAATCGAAGCAAGCGATACATAGCGTAGGCAATCGCTTTTTCACGAGCCTCTTTCAATTCAACTGGATTTTCTGGACGCACTACACCTTCAAATGGAGTGTAAAAATCACCTAAGGTTGTGCCTAACATCACAGGCTGAGCTGTTTCATCGTAAGCCGCCCAAGCATCCCACATCACTACAGAAGTATGGAATAGGTTTCTTGCGTGAATAGTTGGCCTTGCCCTATCCTTTCGAATGGCTTCAAGTAAAACTTCGTTCCATTCTCGGGCTGCAGAATGCTGGGCAATGGCTCCAAAATTAAAGCCAATCAAAAGACTCAATAGCAAAGTAAAACCTGCAATCGGTTTTCTAAGTACGATTTTCGTCATGTTAAGTATATATTGCGGTTAAAAATCTGGATTCTTGCACTCATTAGACGGCAAAATTATAAAATGGTTGCGATTTTCGCAGAAAAATTAACAGTTTTAGACGAGCTACAGTGGGGTTTTGTCCATAGCTTTCCAATAATATTGAGAAGAGGAATGTCTGTAAGTGTGATCTAGGTCACATTTTGAATGCAAAAGACTTTTTTTAGATTTCTATGATTTTTTCGATAGGAGAGAGGATTTAAACTTAAAATCCTCTTTTTTTCAAATTGAGTTATAATCAAGGTAGAGCAGAAGATTTTTCGGCCTTGATGGATGAAGTGCCCAAAGAGATCTTAAAAATGCTAGGCTAATTTACTGGCAAATGGTACCAAAAACGGCTAGAAACAGCAGCAAGTCTTGAGTATTAATATATCCATCCCCACTCAAATCTGCAGGACAGTCGAAAATACAAGATCCATTATCACGAGTGGATGAAGGATTATAATTAGCAGCCGATGGATAAGTGCAGCCTAAGCAAGAATAATCGCAGTTGAAGTCTGAAATACTGGCGTCGGGGTCAAAATTACAAGCTGTTTCATCAGTACAACCATAGCAGAAGTAATGGCAATATCCATTGTCGGTTTGTGCTGCTGGGTCATAATTGCAAGCCTGAGGATCTGTACAGCCAAGGTTCAAAGAATTACAAGAACCATCATCTATGGTAGCAGCCGGATTGTAATTACATGCCGCTGGATCTGTGCAGCCTTCAATATCTTGATTAAAATTCAAACAACAGTTTCCTCCTGCGCTGATGGCATAAGTTCCTGCCCAGCAGCCATATTGTGTTTGATGAAAACGCAAAACGGAAGGCCCCATTTGGGAGAAATAAGCAATTAATTGTTCAGGAGAATTGCCGCTATCTGGCTGAGAATCACATTGATAACAGTATATAATCCAAGTATCTAAGCCTGGCGCCTGATAATTGGCGGTAGGTAAAAATTCTATTTGGGTTATTCCGGGACTTACTCCGGTAATGGTTGTTGCATGTGGCGGAGCGAGGTTGCAGTGATTATTACTGCCATTGTATCCGGCATACCAAACTCCGGCAACATTATTAGCATAAGTTCCTGTGATGTTCACTCTGCAAAACTCATAAGCAGCAATGCCGATGTACAGATTTGGGATATCGACATCGACATTAATGGTTAATGGACCTCCGTCATAATTGGAGAATATTACCAAGTTACCTGCAGGATTGCAGGTTTGAGCATTAGAGTGCACGAAATTCATGAACATGATGCTAATTAGTACAATACTGCGCATATTTGAAAAAGTTTGTGCAAAAGTTAAGGAATTTTTGTGAATTGATTTGATTAAAACTAGCCTTGGTAAGGTTCATCAATTATTATGGGAAATTTTATGCGCGACAATTTGTTTAAATAGGCTTTGTTCTTTGCAGGTGTTATCAGAACTTAATCGGTTGATATGCAAAGGAATCTAGCAAAACGATTAATTAAATCTTGAAACACTGTCAATTATTTAGAGAGGAATGTTTTTAAAGGTTGAATTTCAAGAACGGATGACTAGATTTTTTTTATTTCTTGATATAGGATTAAAATAAAAAAGTCGGGGAAATAAACCCCGACTTTTCAAATGTGAAGAAAATTATAAATTAATCAAATTTCATTTTACCTAACCATAGTGTTTTCCACTTTTGATCATGACCGATATAAGTTACGCTATTTTCTACAGCGTCGAATTTTTTCGGTTGATTTTTGCGAAGGAAGTATTGACCATCGCCCAATACATGAATTTTGTCTAAAGAGTTTGATTCTAGATTAATTTTACAAATTCTTGGGAAATAGAGGGCATAGAAAGTCTTCACTCCGTTAAGTGCATCTGAGAATCCGGCATATCCATTTTCTCCTTGGATTTCAAACATTTCCCAATGGGCAGTTTTGCCATCAGCCGAAAGGTAGAAATGTTGAAGCATTTGGAAAATCTCACTGTTTTTATCATTGTTCACTTTTCCTATACCATATTGTGCTTTGAGGCTTCCGTCTTTAGCAAAATGAAAACAAACAATATCCTGGTAAGCTTTCTTGGAAACACCATCGTAAGTTATTCTGCTTGATAACTGCCCTGCAATCAGAAGTTCGCCACTTGGCAATGCAACAAACTCTTCAATAAAGAATTTTTTGCCTTCATAAGCCGTTGCGCCTTTATCATCAGGCGCGGTTACCATTTTTGCTTTGAATTCTTTCACGGGAGTGGTAGTAGCATACTGAAGAGAATTTCCTTTAATTTTAATTAAATGAAAATTGCTCATCTTTTCAGAGGCACCTCTTTCCCATCGCATGTCTAGTGTGTTTTCTGCTCCGGTAAATCCAGGGCTTGGAATAGAAGCATATTCTCCAAATTCTTCATCATAGGCACCATCCGACTTCGCTGAACTTCCAGAGAAATATACAGAGCCATCATTTTCACTCATAGAGGTGATTAACATAGCTGAAGCTGGACTTTTGAATTCAATTTTATTTTGGAGCTGTCCTGACATATTGTATTCGAGGTACAAATATTTTGAAATATCAGTTGAACCTTTCATGGGGGCGAAAAGCATAATAATGTTGTCATTTTTCAGTTGATCACTGTAGATTAGCAAGTGCTTACCGTTGAGTTCAATAGGAAATTCTTTAATCTCTAACTGGTCATCAAAATGTAGGAAGTAATAGCTATCGCCTGATTTTTTATCCTCAGATTCTGTTTTGGTAAGAATACTAACATCATTTTTTCCTTCATTATATGAATTAAAAGTAGCTAATCCTAAGTAGTTTTTTCCTGAATCGTTTTTTGGCTTAATGGTTTCATTGAGTAATGTCTTTTTTAACTCAAACCTTTGTGTTTCATTATCCCATGTGCGAAGTGAAACCACTTTTCTCAATCTCAATTTCATGCTGAGAACATCGAAAGAAGTTGATCCTCCTACGGAAGCGTAATAAGCCGTGCGTTCATAATCAGGTTTATCTACTTTTTTTGGGTCAAGTAAATTTTACGGGGAGAATGATAGATTTGTGTAAAATCAAATCATTTGAATACATCATTGATCAGCCATGTTCTTCCTGAAGAACTGATTTTATATTTTGATCTTATCGGCATTTTGGA
>Ga0209702_10001707_pt1 | contig 40750 bp, 33 predicted proteins | sample FRY01_FD_187210 | JGI IMG/M metagenome (GOLD analysis project Ga0209702, IMG submission 187210) | Freshwater microbial communities from Lake Fryxell liftoff mats and glacier meltwater in Antarctica - FRY-01 (SPAdes) (version 2) | ecosystem: Environmental > Aquatic > Freshwater > Ice > Glacier...
AAATACGAATGTTATTGTGGGGTTGTTTTATGATTTATTGGGAATAAGGTTGTCGATTATAAACCAATACGAGATAGTTTCTTTTGAAAAGCTTTCTTATATATAAGAAAAGTACTTTATAGAAACCTATGCCATAGCCACGATAGTAGTGGAAATCCTTGTGAAAAGAAAGTCTAATTTTTCTTGCGATAAAAGAGCGACCAAAGGAAGCTCCTTTTCTCGCTTAGAAAAATAGGCTTTCTTAAACAAGATTGAAACGGATAGCGGGAGATTGCTTCGAAAAACTCGCAATGACAAAATCCGTCCTATATATAATGTATAAACTTGTACTTATATATTGTATGTATTTTAGTAATGCGCTATATTTGCAGTCACAAAATTAAAAAAAATGATTAAGATTACTTTGCCCGACGGGTCAGTTAAAGAGTTTGCGCCAGAGGTAACGCCGATGGATGTTGCTAAAAGCATTAGTGAGGGATTTGCCAGAAACGTGATTTCGGCTTCTTTCAATGGTACAATTGTAGAAACTACAACTCCTTTGACGACGGACGGCAGTCTTATATTATATACTTGGAATGAAGATGGCGGCAAGAAAGCGTTCTGGCATTCGACTTCGCACGTGATGGCGCAAGTTCTTGAAGAAATGTATCCTGGGATTAAATTAACTCTTGGGCCTGCAATCTCGAATGGTTTTTATTATGACGTAGATTTTGAAGATCAAAAAATCACGGATGCCGATTTCAAAAAGATTGAAGATCGTGTTCTTGAAATTTCGCGAGAGAAACACGAATTCAAATTGCGTCCTGTTTCTAAAGCGGAAGCTTTGGAAGTTTACAAAGACAATGTTTATAAAACGGAATTGATTTCGAATCTGGAAGATGGAACGATTACTTTTTGTGATCACTCTACTTTCACTGATTTGTGTCGTGGTGGTCATATTCCGAATACTGGAATTATCAAGGCGATGAAAATTATGAGTGTTGCTGGTGCTTACTGGCGTGGTGATGAGAAGAACAAGCAATTGACTCGTGTTTATGGAATTTCATTCCCGAAACAAAAAGATTTGACAGAATACCTAGAATTATTGGAAGAAGCAAAACGAAGAGACCATAGAAAACTAGGGAAAGAATTGGAATTGTTTGCTTTTTCGGCAAAAGTTGGTCAAGGTTTGCCATTGTGGTTGCCAAAAGGAGCTGCTTTGCGCGATCGATTAGAGCAATTTTTGAAGAAAGCACAGAAAAAAGCGGGTTATGAGCAGGTGATTACGCCTCATATTGGACAAAAAGAATTGTATGTAACTTCTGGTCATTATGCTAAATATGGTGCAGATAGTTTTCAACCCATAAACACTCCTGCCGAAGGTGAAGAGTTTTTGTTGAAACCTATGAACTGTCCTCATCACTGTGAAATCTATAATGTAAGACCTTGGTCATATAAAGATTTACCGAAACGTTATGCTGAATTTGGAACTGTATATCGTTACGAACAAAGTGGCGAATTGCATGGTTTGACTCGTGTACGTGGTTTTACTCAAGATGATGCTCATATTTTTTGTACGCCTGACCAATTGGATCAAGAGTTCAAAAACGTGATTGATTTGGTATTGTATGTTTTTGGTTCTTTAGGATTCGAAAATTTTACGGCACAGATTTCGCTACGTGACCAAGAAAACAGAGAAAAATATATAGGTAGCGACGAAAACTGGGAAAAAGCTGAAAATGCGATTATCAATGCTGCTGCTGATAAAGGATTGAAAACTGTTGTAGCTTATGGCGAAGCCGCTTTCTATGGGCCGAAGTTGGATTTTATGGTCAAAGATGCGCTTGGAAGACAATGGCAATTGGGAACAATTCAAGTAGATTACAACTTACCGGAGCGTTTTGAATTGACCTACAAAGGTTCTGACGATCAATTGCATACACCTGTGATGATTCACAGAGCTCCTTTTGGATCGATGGAACGTTTTATCGCTATTTTGATAGAACATACGGCAGGAAAATTCCCACTGTGGTTGATGCCGGAACAGGCTATAATATTATGTTTGAGTGAGAAATATGAAATTTATGCAAAAAAAGTTTTAAATCTGCTAGAAAATCACGAAATTCGCGCACTTATTGACAACCGAAACGAGACAATCGGCAAGAAAATTAGAGATGCCGAAATGCAGAAAACCCCGTTTATGCTAATAGTAGGCGAGGAAGAAGAGAAAAACGGCACCATATCCATACGTCGTCATGGACAGGAAGGAAAAGGAAATAGTACCGTCACAATTGAAGAATTTGCTGCAATTGTAAACGAAGAAATAGGCAAAACATTAAAAACATTTACAGTTTAACTTAAAATATAAAGTCATAGCAATAAGAAGTAATAGAGGTTACCAACCTCGAGTAGAGAAAAAAGATGCCCATAGAATAAACAATCTTATTCGTGGTGTACAAGAAGTAAGACTTGTGGGTGAAAATATCGAGCCAGGAGTTTTTAAACTTTCTGAAGCGTTACGATTAGCGGACGAATTTGAACTGGATTTAGTTGAAATTTCGCCAAATGCGGAACCAACCGTTTGTAAAATAATGGACTATAAAAAGTTCGTTTATATGCAGAAGAAGCGTGAGAAAGAGCTTAAAGCAAAATCTACTCAAATTGTAGTGAAAGAAATTCGTTTTGGTCCTCAAACGGATGAACACGATTATGAGTTTAAAAGAAAGAATGCAGAAAAATTCTTGAAAGAAGGTTCTAAATTGAAAGCATTTGTTTTCTTTAAAGGACGTTCAATTATATATAAAGACCAAGGTCAAATCTTATTGTTGAGATTAGCCACTGATCTTGAAGAATTTGGAAAAGTAGAAGCAATGCCAGTTCTCGAAGGAAAGAGAATGATTATGTTTATTGCTCCGAAGAAAAAGAAGTAAGCAGATAGCAGTCGCAGTTTTCAGTTTTCAGACTGTAATCTGAAAACCGAGACTGAAAACTAAAAAATAAGTAAGTAAGAATAAATTAAAACACTAGGAAAAAATGCCTAAAATGAAAACCAAATCTAGCGCCAAGAAACGTTTCAAAGTTACTGGTACTGGAAAGATTAAAAGAAAACATGCTTTCAAGAGTCACATCTTGACCAAGAAATCTAAAAAACGTAAATTAGCTTTGACACACTCAACTCTAGTTCACAAAACAGATATGAAAAGCATCAAACAACAATTAAGAATTCTCTAGAAATTGTAAAAAATGTAAATTGTCTACTGTAAAAACTGTCTTCGGCCAATAATACAATTCTACAATATGCATTATACAATTTTAAAAAGATTCTTTAGGTTAAAACAATTTAAAATAACCTTGGAGTATGGCCTTAAGTTCCCTTGATTCAATTCGGGACGCCTGCTACAAAAAAACAAGAAAATTATGCCAAGATCAGTAAATTCAGTTGCTAAAAGAGCAAGAAGAAAAAAGATAATGAAGCAAGCCAAAGGTTTCTTTGGTCGTCGTAAAAACGTTTGGACGGTTGCTAAAAATGCGGTTGAGAAAGCAATGTGCTATGCTTACCGTGACAGAAAAGTGAACAAAAGAAATTTCCGTTCTCTATGGATTCAACGTATCAACGCTGGAGCTCGTTTAGAAGGAATGTCTTATTCAGAACTAATGGGAAAAATCAAAAAAAACAACATCGAATTGAACCGCAAAGTTCTTGCCGATTTAGCAATGAATCACCCAGTAGCTTTCAAAGCAATACTTAATAAAGTAAAATAAACGTTTTATCAACTCAATTTAAAATTACTTACTTATACAGAAACCCAGTCGAAAGATTGGGTTTTTTTATTCCCAAATTTTAAAACCCTTTGATATTTTAACAATTTTTTTATATCCTAATATGCAGATTATCCTATTTTTGAAAAAACAAAAAAAATATATGAAAAAATTATTGTTACTAAGTTGTTTATTCCTTTCACTGACAAACGTTACATCGCAAAACTTTTCGACAGAAAAAAAGAAAGACTCTCAAGGATATTCTTATGAAACAGTTAAGAATGACAAAACCGGGGTTAGAGTTTATACTTTACAAAATGGTTTAAAAGTTTATCTAGCACAAAACACCGATGAACCAAGAATACAAACCTACATCCCGGTAAGAACTGGTTCCAACAACGATCCATCTGACAATACTGGTTTGGCACATTATCTTGAACATATGGTTTTCAAAGGAACAAGCAAAATAGGAACACAAAACTGGGAAACAGAAAAAAAATTAATAGCACAAATTTCTGATTTGTACGAACAGCATAAAGCAGAAACCAATCCGGAAAAAAAGAAAGCCCTTTACAAACGCATCGACGAAGTTTCGCAGGAAGCTTCTAAATATTCGGTGGCCAATGAATATGACAAACTCATTTCTTCATTAGGTGCAAAAGGGACAAATGCCCATACTTATTTAGAAGAGACGGTTTACAAAAACAATATTCCAGCAAACGAATTAGAAAAATGGATGATTATTGAAAAAGAACGTTTTTCAGAATTGGTTTTGCGACTTTTTCACACCGAATTAGAGGCGGTTTATGAAGAATACAATCGTGCACAAGACAATGATGGGCGCATCGTGAACTATGAATTGATGAGCGCGTTATTCCCAGCTACTCCATACGGACAGCAAACTACCATTGGTAAACCGGAGCATTTAAAAAACCCTTCGATGGTTGCCATTCACAACTATTTCAATACCTATTACGTTCCAAATAATATGGCTGTAATATTGGTTGGAGATCTAGATTTTGATAAAACTATCAAAATGGTGGATCAATATTTTGGAACATTTGCTTATAAAGAACTTCCAAAAAGAAAACAAACTGTCGAAAAACCGATGACTTCTATTGTAGAAAGAGAAGTAAAAAGCCCAACTGCAGAAAGATTAATGATGGCTTGGAGAACCTCAGGAGTAGGAACAAAAGAAGCTCTATTGGCAGACATCACCTCTAATATTTTATCCAACTCTGGTGAAGTTGGTTTAATTAATATTGACATCAATCAAAAGCAATTAGCATTAGGTGCTGGTGCTTACACCTCCGTTTTTAATGATTATGGTTTTCAAGCATTGACTATTTCTGTAAAGGATGGGCAGTCGTTGGAGGATGGTAAAAAATTAATGCTTTCAGAAATTGAAAAAATTAAAAAAGGAGCATTCGATGACTGGATGATTCAGGCGGTAATCAACAATATGAAACTGGATCGAATGAAAAATTACGAATCGGGAGATGGATTAGCCACTTCTTTGTACCGTTCGTTTATTGAAGAAAGAAGTTGGAATGAAACATTATCTGAAATTAATGAATTATCAAAAATTTCAAAAGCCGATGTCGTGAAATTTGCCAAAAGCTTTTATAAGGACAATTATGTAATTGTTTACAAAAGAAAAGGAATTAATGACAAATTGGTTCGTGTATCTAACCCAGCCATCACTCCTATTCAATTGAATCGCGATTCGCAATCGGAATTTTACAAAAATTTTGCAACCTTAAAATCTACAGACTTGACGCCTGTTTACGTTGATTTCAAAAAAGAAATACAAACTAAAAAGGTGAAAAATACCAATATTAGCTTTGTAAAAAACAACACCAACACTATTTCGAATCTGTATTATATTTTCAATATGGGATCGGATCACAACAAAAAACTATCCTTGGCTATGGGAATGTTGGACTATTTAGGTACTGACAAAATAAGTGCTGAAGACATCAAGAAAGAGTTTTATAAAATTGGAGTTACCTATTCCGTAAATGTTGGAAATGATTTGAGCTATATTTATCTTTCTGGTTTAGAAAGTAACTTACCAAAAGGAGTTGCCATGTTAGAAAATTTATTGAGAAATGTAAAACCAGATCAGGAAGTTTACAACACGACGGTTACGACAATTTTAAATACTAGAGTCAACTCAAAAAAGCGTAAAGAAAACATTATGCTTGCCTTGACAAATTATGCAAAATATGGAAAAGATTCTCGATTTAGAGATATTCTTTCCGAAAAGGAATTGAAAGAAATGAATGTTTCTGAACTTACTGACTTGCTAAAAGGAATTGCTGATTATGAACACCAAATTTTCTTTTACGGAAATGATTTGAATCCAATTGTTGACGCTTTAGAAAAAAATCACAATCTAAATGCCAACAAAGCCATTCCAACTCCGAAAGTTTATCAGGAACCAGCGACCACAAACGAAGTCTATTTTGCCAACTACGATATGGTTCAGACAGAAATGACTAGGATTGCAAAAGGCGAAAAATACAATTCAACCTTAACAGGGACTGCAAATGTATTTAACTCGTATTTTGGTTCAGGATTATCATCCATCGTTTTCCAAGAAATCAGGGAATCAAAATCATTGGCTTACTCTGCACGTGCTTATTATGGAATGGCAAACGAAAAAAATCTGAACGATTATATGCAAGTTTCCATAGGAACACAAGCCAATAAATTGCCACAAGCTGTTGATGCTATTTCGACATTATTAAACGATATGCCAAAAATTGAAAAACAATTTAACAATGCCAAAGAATCCAGTTTAAAGCAAATTGCTTCTACCAGAATTATCAAAACGAACATTTTCTTTAATCAAATGAGCCTCAAAAAATTAGGTTTTGATTACGATATTAGAAAAGACACCTATAAAAAAATTCAAAATCTTACTTTAGAGGCTACCAATGACTTTTTTAATAAAGAAGTTAAAACTAAAAAATACAATACAGCCATCATTGGCAAGAAAGAGAGCATAGACTTTGAAGCGCTTACAAAACTAGGAACCATTGAAGAAGTTTCTTTAGAGGAAATTTTTAATTACTAATGATTTAGGAATTATAGCATTTGTTCGCAAAAAAACCCAGTCGAAAGATTGGGTTTTTTGCTTTATACAATTACTAAAGTATATTTCCGTGTTTTCAATTGGGTGTTACACTAACTTTATTTTTAAGCATGCTAAACGCTTTTATCAGTTTGCGGATTGTTTCTTGCGGCAGAATAACATCGTCAATAAAACTACGTTGGGCAGCAATGATAGGATTGACAAACAAATCGGCTTCAATTTTCAAAAAAACATCTCGGATTTCAGGACTGAAAACTGAACACTTTTCTATATATTCTATTCTATTTATTCTATTTTCTTGCTTTTCTCATACTTCGATAAATAAAACCCAGTCTTCGGACAGTATTTCACGCATTTCGTCCTAACTCGCTTTGTAATTTATCTGATTATCTGTTATTTAGATTTTTAATAAATTAAAAATTACTAATCTAAAACCACTGAAATTATGAAAAAATTAAAACTTTCAATCCTAGCTATTGGAGGATTTCTGCTATCTGGTACAATGACTATGAAAGCTCAAGATCAAAAGTACTGGATACTCAAAGACGAAGTAAAACCAGCTATGCAAGTAGAGTATGAAAAAGCAGCTAAAGAATTTGCTGAAGCTTGCAAAACCTACAACGTTCCAGACTTTAGCTTTAATTGCTGGCGTCATGACAATGGTTCCTACATATATTCGAGTCCGATAAAAAACATGGCTGATTTAGACCGAGATATATTCAAAACCTTAAAAGACAAAATGGGCAAAGAAAAACTCCAAGCACTTTATGACCAACTTGACAAATCCTATTATAACGAACATAGTTTTATAGTAACAGCCAAAAACGATTTGTCTTTTATGCCAAATGGAGATTTAAACGCTGGTGATTTTAGAAAATACCATTTCTTTTATGTAACACCCGAAAACTCTAAAGCAGTAGCAGAAAAATTAAAAGAAATAAAAGACCTGTTTGCCAAAAAAGGTTCCAAAGAATATTATCTAATTATGCACAGTGGTTTTGGTGCTCCCGAAGAATTTTATTTAGTCATTTTAGGTGCAAAAGATGCGCAAGATGAAGATCGCATTAGTAATGAAAACAATAAACTTTTAGGAGACGATTGGACCAAAAAATGGAATGAATTATTTGTACTAATGACAAGACATGAAACTGAAACCTCAATGTACAGAGCGGATTTAAGTTACACAGCAAAAAAATAATTATTAATTTAAAAACCCACAAGGTTTTCAAAAACTTGTAGGTTTTATTTAAATCTCAATATTATGAAAAAAATATTCTTATTAGGATTTGCAACAATCCTTTTCGCAGCGTGTAAACAAGAAGTTCGTTACACGCAAAATTCGCCAGAAATTGACACCTACAAAAAAGTAATGGAAGATTATAAAACCCAAAACTGGGAAGATATGCCAAAACATTATGCAGATACAGCCAAAATTGCTAATAATGTGATAAAGGAAAAAGCGCAGACGGTTGCACAAGCCATTGAAAAAAACAAAGAAGACGCAAAATTATTTACTTGGGTGGTAAAAGATGATGATTATGAAATGGTAATAACCGACAAAGGTGAAACTTGGGTAAACTATTGGGGTTTATGGACAGGAACATTAAAATCCAACAACAAAGTATATGAAATCCCTTTTCACAATACAGCACGATTTATCGATGGTAAAATTGTTCAAGAAAATGGCTATTGGGATAATTCAGAAATAGTAACTGATATGATGTCAAAACCTCAAACTCCTACAGCTGAAACTGCTAAAACAGAAAAGTAATTATTAATTCCAAACCTATTCATTTCTAATTAGAGCGAATAGGTTTAATTTTTTTTATTATGAAAAAAGTAGGCATCATAGGTGGTTCTGGATTCATAGGAAGCTATATCACCAAAGCATTTTTAGACAATGGTTATGGAGTAAAAGTATCGGCGACGGATATTACACGTGAAGATAAATACCAACATTTAATGGCATTAAATCAAGCAGTGAACTTATACGTGAGCGAGTTGAGTGTAGAAGACAAAGTGGCTCTAGCAGATTTTGTCTCCGATTGTGATATTGTCATTCACGGTGGAACGCCTTTTATTTTGGATGTTAAAGATCCACAAACCGAATTATTTGACCCAACTATTATAGGAACCGAAAATTTCTTGGAAGCCATTAAAAACACTCCCGGAATTGAGAAAGTTGTTTTTATAGCTTCGGTTGCGGCATGGAATACTAATTTTCCAATGCCAGCAGGAGGAAAAAGCTTTACGGATACTTTTGACGAAAATGATACCAAATTTACAAGTCCTGCAAGTCATCCATATGCGCAAGCCAAGTATATTGCTAACCAAACCGTAGAAAAGTTCATTCAAGACAATCCAAATTTATCTTTCGAAATCAGTTCGGTTTCACCCGTTTTTGTGTCTGGTAAATCAATGTCAAATCGGGAAGATTCGACCTCAACGGGCTTACAATTTTTAATCAAAAACAAAATAGCTCCTGATGATTTTATTCAAGCATTATACGACAACAATGTGGCATTTGCTATTGTAGCAGTTGAAGATGTTGCCAAAGCTATTTATAAAACCGCAACAACCAAAGGTTTGCACGGCAAGAATTATTTGTTGAGCAGCGAAACCTATTCTATATCAGATATGAATTTGATGCTCAATCAAGAAGACCCAAAAGAAAAACCAGCCATCATTTATAAAAATGATTTGGCAAAAAAAGATTTAAACATGAATTTCAAACCCGTAAAAGAATGTTTATTTAACTTTAAATATATAACAAAATGAAAAAATACATCCTATTAATTCTAGCCTTTTTATGCGCAACAACGCTTTTGGCACAAAGCAAAAAAGACAATACAAAAATCATTGATAACTTATACAAAGCATTTGCTATTGGCGATATTCCAACGGTTTTGGCTGGTTTGGATGCAAAAGTGGTTTGGAACGAAGCCGAAGGAAACACCTATGCTGATGGCAATCCTTATATTGGACCTGATGCTGTTGTAAACGGAGTTTTTGCGCGAATTGGTGCCGAATATGAATATTTTAATCTTACCGACATCAAACTTCACAATATGGAAAATAATCAAGTATTGGCAACATTACGTTATAAAGCAAAAGTGAAAAAAAATGGTGCCGAATTTGATGCACAAGTAGCCCATCTTTGGACTTTAAAAGACGGGAAAGTTGTTGCTTTTCAACAATATGTTGATACAAAAAAGCTGAATGATGCTAATAATAAATAATGATATTAACTGAAAAATATTTTTATAATTTATGAAAACAAATCTTTTAAAACTAGGAATTGCAACATTAATAGTAACCTTATCGAGTTGCAACCAAAATCAAAAAGTAGCCACTGAAATTAAAAAATCAGCAATTGAAACGCACGACTATTTTAATCTTCGTCCAGAACTTGAGAAAAATTATGGCTATTCGTATGCTGTAAAAATTGGAAATGATTTAAAAATTTCTGGTGCAGTAAGTATGGACGACAAAGGAAATCCAACTGCTGTTGGTGATTTAGAACAACAAATGAAAAACTGTTATGCTGATTTAGATAAAATTCTGAAACATTACGGTTACACTTTTGATGATGTAGTGGTTGAAAATGTATTTACCACCAATATGCCAAAATTTTTAGAAGTTTCTGGATACAGAAATGAAATCTATAAAAAACAATTTCCAACAGGGTCATGGCTCGGCGTTGCAGCATTAGCCTTGCCAGGATTTATGATTGAAATTGAATTAGAAGCACATAAATCTGAATAAACTTTTAAATAAAAAACAAAAAGTGCGGCGTCAGCACGATAATCACTGACAAAACTAAAATGAAAAAAATGACAACAATTGTGATGGTGATGATTTCCTTCATCTCATTTTCACAGAAAAAAACTAACGGAACCATTTATGTAGATCATCCAGCAATTGCAGCTGTTGAAGCAATGACTAAAGCATTTGTAAGCGGCGATGTTGAAAAAGTCGCTAGTTATTTAGCAGATGATTTTAAAGAATTTGATGGCAGTAGTATTAGAACAAATGACAAAGGAACAAACAAAACTTCATTTTCAAAAAGTGTGAAAGATTGGAATGACGAACTAGATTATTTTTCTATAGCGCGTTCAAAAGGAGCTTACCCAGATGCTTTAGAATATAAAGATGAAAGCCAAAAAGACTTGGTTTGGGTACAAACATGGGAAGATTTGAAAGGCGTTCACAAAAAAACAGGGGTGAAAGTAAATATGCCAATGCATCGTCTTTTTGTTGTCAATAAAGACAATAAAATCAAAAGCATCACAACCTATCTTAATAATAGTGTTATGGATGAAATTGGCAATAGCAGCGCAGACAGATCTAATGGAACCATATACAACCATCACGAAAACATCAATACTGTTCGCAAAATGATTTATGCTTTTGAAAATAATGACTTCGAAAAATGCTATGCTGTTTATGATAAAGGCGCAAGATTTAATGATACGAATGCTCCAGACAATAAACAAATGACATTGGATGAAGTAAAAGTGAATGATCAAGGATTTTTAAAAGCTTTTGAGATAACCAGTATCGAAATGGTAGGTTATCCTGACTATCTTCATTATGAAATGGATGATGCTAGAGTTGTTATGTCTTGGTGGAGATACAATTTAGTACGTAAATCAGACAAAAAAGTTATTGCTTTACCAGTTCATCTTATGGATAATTTTAATGCCGACGGAAAAATAATATCCGAAACTGCGTATTATAATGGAGCTTCATTGAAATAAAAATCATAAACCTAAAATTAATCTTTGTCAAAGTTTTACACTTTGGCAAAGATTTTAAAATTTTAAAAAACCGTGGCGGCGAAACGCTTAAATATGAAAACAGTACTTATTACAGGAACAAATAAAGGCATTGGCTTTGAAACTGCTTTGGCTTTTGGTCGAACTGGTTACAAAGTTTTTGCAACCATGCGAAATCTAGAATCTTCTTCTGAATTAAAGCAAAGTAGTATTGATGAATCACTTCCAATCTTGATATATAAAATGGATGTTGATTCGGATGAATCGGTTAAGCAATGTGTAGCCAATATTTTGAAAGAGCATAGAACAATAAATGTATTGGTTAACAATGCAGGAATTGAACGACATGGCTCAATTGAAGAATTGAAAATGGATGATTTTAAAGAAGTAATGGAAACAAATTACTTTGGTGTTATCAGATGTATTCAAGCAGTACTGCCACAAATGCGTCAAAATAAAAATGGTTGTATTATCAACGTAACTTCGGTTTCGGGAAAAATTGCTAACTCGCCATTAGGTGCTTATGCTGCTAGTAAACATGCTCTTGAAGCACTTTCTGAAGCATTAGCCCAAGAAGTTAAACCGTTTAATGTCAAAGTTATGATTGTCGAACCAGGTATTATTAATACTCAAATGGCACAAGATATCAGTGTAGATAGCAACTCAAAATATCCTCAAGTACTTCGTTTTGGTGCTTTATTCGAAGAATCACTAAAACAACCAACTTCGCCAACATTAGTAGCTGACAAAATGCTAGAAATTGCTAATAGTAACTCTTGGCAATTAAGACATCCTGTTGGACCAGACGCTTTACCATTTTTAGGATGGCGCGCATCTATGACAGATGAGCAATGGGTTGACTGGAACGCACAAAGTGATGAAGATTGGTTTAAAGCTGTTGAAACTGACTTTGGGTTGAATGTAAGAAGATAAAAATAATATGAAATTACAACAAAAGGCTTATTGCTGTTAAACTGCAATAATATAACTGTATTACAACCACAAAAACCAACCACATGAATGTAATTTCTAATCTCTCGATTAAAAACCGTTTACCCTCACTTTACGAAAATACTTTTTTACGTTATTTCAATTTTGTTGCCTTATATTTTGCTCAAGGAGTTCCAGAAGGAATGTTGCTCTATGGCATTCCTGCATGGATGGCCATGAATGGGAAAACTCCTGGCGAAATCGCTAGTTTTGTAATTGCATGCGGATTGCCTTGGAGTTTTAAATTTATAGTTGCTCCAATGATGGATCGTTTTACATTTTTAAAAATGGGACGTAAAAGACCTTGGGTAATTTTTGGGCAGTTGGGTTTAATGACAACATTTATAATTATGTCTTTTGTTGATGATCCATTAAACAACTTGCATACGCTTATGCTTGCTGGTTTTACTGTATCTTTTTTTGGCGCATTTCAGGACGTTGCCACAGATGGCATGGCAGTTGACATCATTCCAGTAGAAGAGCAAGCAAAAGCCAACGGATTGATGTGGGGCGCAAAAATCATTGGCACATCATTTTCATTAGCTGTAGGTAGTTGGTTGCTTCATCTGTATGATTTTTCGACTTCAATTTTAATGCTTTCTGTTTTGGTTTGTCTTATAATGATGGTGCCAATTTGTATACGAGAACGTCCAGGAGAAAAATTATTACCCTGGACAAAAGGTGAGGCATCTTCTGAATCAGAAAAAATGCAATTAACAAATTTTAAAGACATTTTTAAATCATTGTACAAGGCTTTTACATTGCGAAACAGTTTGCTTTTTGCACTAATTATATTTATCACAGAAGCAGCATTTAATTACATCGATACCTTATTACCCATTTTTACCGTTCAGCATCTTGGATGGACAGACCAGATATATTCAAATTTCTATGCAACTTCTTCCCTAATTGGAGGAATTAGTGGAATGCTAATTGGTGGTTATTTAATTGATAGATTTGGTAAAATTCAAATGCTGAATATTTATTTATTTCTGTTGTTCGCTTTATCCTCAGGATTTGTGTTTTTAAACTCACATTGGCATAACCGATTGCTTATTATCGGGTTTTTGATTATTTATCAAATGTTATATGTATTTTGTATGATAGGAATATTTGCAATAGCAATGCAATGTTGTTGGAAAAAAGTATCTGCTAGTCAGTTCACTTTGTTTATGACCATCTCGAATATTGGTCGACTTGTTGGAGCAGCATTAATTGTTCCAATTAAAGCTTCTTTTAGTTGGGAATACACAGTTTTATCCTTTTCAATTTTAATTATTATAATGTGGATAGCACTTCAGTTTTTAAATATCAATAAGCAAGTAGCACGAATACAAGAACTTGATAATTTAGATTACGACTATCAAGTACTCCTATTGTCTGTAAATAAAAATTAAAATCTAACCAAACCAAAATGACATCAACTATCCAAAAAAGAATTCAATCCATCGATATCCTTCGTGGTATTGTTATGGTGATTATGGCACTCGACCACGTTAGAGATTATTTCCACATTAACGCTTGGACAGATGACCCGATGAATTTAGAAACTACCACACCATCTCTATATTTTACTCGATATATTACGCATTTTTGTGCACCGACCTTTGTTTTTCTTTCAGGAGTTTCTATTTATTTGCAAAGTTTGCGTAAAACGAAACCCGAGTTAAGTGCATTTTTAATAAAACGCGGTTTGTGGCTCATTTTTGTAGAATTGGTAATCGTTTCATTTGCTTGGTCGTTCAATCCGGCCTTCGAACGCTTTCCGCTTGCTATAATTTGGGCAATTGGTATCAGTATGTTTATTCTTGGGTTGCTTATTCGATTGCCGTATAAACTCATTTTAGGATTGGGATTACTGATTGTTTTTGGTCACAATTTGTTAGATTATCCTGAAGCAGCCACTGGTTTTAACGGTGGCTTTTGGTTGGATTTATTGCACAGTAGCAAATGGACATCTTATCAAATCATAGGAGATCACAATCTGATTATTGCTTATCCTTTTCTTCCTTGGTTGGGTTTGATGACAATTGGATATTGTGCTGGAAAACTCTTTTCGCCACAATTTGAAACTGCTAAAAGAAAAACCCTTTTAACTCAAATAGGAATAAGTTTACTGTTTTTATTTGTTATTTTACGCGGCATCAATGTTTATGGTGATCCTCTGGCTTGGTCGGAACAACGAAACGGATTATATACATTCTTTTCTTTTATGAATATCCATAAATACCCTCCATCGCTCTTATATATATGCTTCACCATTGGTTGTGCATTATTGTTTTTACCTCATTTAGAAAAATTAGAAAATAGATTTACGAAAATTATGTCCGTTTTTGGGCGCACTGCTTTCTTCTACTACATCTTGCATTTGTATTTGATACATGTTTTGGCAATGATAAGTTTTTACATCCAGGGACATACTTTGGCTCAAAGTGCTGAAGCTGAAAGTGTTTTTAAATGGAAGTTTGTTGTGCCAGGCGAAGGTTATGGCTTGATAGTAGTATATACAATTTGGGTTTTTGTGATTGTTTTTTTGTATCCATTTTGCAAATGGTACGATAGTTATAAAACCAATCATAAAGAAAAATGGTGGTTGAGTTATTTGTAATCTTAGTTAAAAATATTAAAACTAAAAAAATTTAATGCTGAAAAAACTAATCCTTCTCACTTTACTCATTTCATCCTATTCAATTTTCTCGAAATCCTAATATTACCAACTTGGCTATTGTTGACCTAGAAAATCAAAAAATTGTTCCTAATCAAAATAATTATTTTATTCATCACCTGAAGTATGACGGCTAAAATGAGCTAGGTTTTTAAAACTATTAGAATATTAAAAGAACAATCTTAATGTATGGTTGCCATCGTATTGGTAACCAGAATATTTTTGGTGACAAACATTCACATAACAAAAATCGAAACTCAATTTAGGATTAGTGACTTGTTTAATTCTAATAAAAGTTTGTTTTGATCAATGGTATTAAACACTACTTGACCAAAATGAATCAAAATTTCATCAGAAATAACTAGTGATTGCATTGTTTTTTTCTTGAAAACTGGAATAAACAAACTTGCTAAATAACAAAATCTATTTGTAAATCAATATTCTCCAATCCATTGATCATTAACTATTTGTTATTGACCAACGTTGCGCAATCCTTATTCGTTGCAATACACTTACTTCTTCGCAAAATTGCTGTAGTTATTCCAAAAAAAATTACAATACTAATAATCCAAATTTTCTCAAAGTATTCACAGGTTTTGAATACCAAAATAATTCAAAATCTTCTAAGTGAATTTCAAAATCGGATTTTATTTCTTTAAATGAAAGGGTTTTAGATTTGGAAACTGAAATTTTTTCAAGGATTTGAACTAGCCATTCTCCCTCGTTTTTGTCTGTTTGAATTGTGTAGCTCTCTTTCTTATCATAAAAAGTCAGGGTTATTATTTCCCAAGAATTTCCTTTTTTGGTTTTTGTGAAATAGTCAAACTGCGGCTTTCCACCTAACCAAACTATTTTAGCGGTTGGTTTTATATTGAAATCTTCGACCTCTTGTATGGCATTCGAAATAAAATCGGGATGAATTTTTGTTTTCGGAATTTTGAAATCGAACCAATCTTGTAATTCGTAGTCAAAACAAATGCCGTGCATAAAATTATACAAGGATTTCTTTAATCCAAAGCTGAATTTATCGTGGTCAATTCCTGTTTTGTCAATAAAATTTATATCGTTATTGGCAAAAGTCCCAATGGTTTCTGTTTCTTTTACAACACCAAATTTCTCTGGATACATTCCCACCGGACTGTGCGCCGTCATTGCAAATTGATGCCAAAATCCCGATTGCAAAACTCCTACTTCAAACAATTGACGCACCATTTCTAGGCTATCGACCGTTTCTTGAATGGTTTGCGTTGGATAACCGTACATCAAATACGAATGAACCATAATCCCTGTTTCTGTGAAATTTCTGGTGACTTTCGCCACTTGTTCGACTGTAACGCCTTTGTCAATTAGTTGCAACAATCTATCCGAAGCTACTTCAAGTCCACCAGAAACGGCAATACATCCAGAAGCTTTAAGCAACAAGCATAAATCTCTGGTAAAACTTTTCTCGAACCGAATATTCGTCCACCAAGTAACCGATAATTTCCTGCGAAGAATTTCAATTGCCAAAGCGCGCATTAAAGCCGGTGGCGCAGCTTCATCTACATAATGAAAACCATTTTGACCCGTTTGCGCAATCATTTCTTCCATTCGATCGCACAATAAACTAGCGGCAATGGGTTCGTAAATTTTTATATAATCTAATGAAATATCGCAGAACGTACATTTTCCCCAATAACAACCATGCGCCATTGTGAGCTTATTCCATCGTCCGTCGCTCCACATTCTATGCATTGGATTCACGATTTCAATAACCGAAATGTATTTATCTAATAGCAAATCAGAGTAATCTGGCGTACCAACTTCGGATTGTTTGTAATCGGGTTTTGTAGAATTGTTTTTGTAAACTACTTTTCCATTTTCCAATAAAAAAGTTCTTTTGAATTCATTTTCATTTATCAATTCTTCATTTTCAATTATCAATTGAATCGGTAATTCCCCATCATCCAACGTAATATAATCGAAAAACTCAAAAACGCGAGCATCCGAAAGCGAACGCAATTCGGTATTTGGGAAACCGCCACCCATAGCAATTTTAATATTCGGATGGTGTTTCTTGACCCATTGCGCTGAACGAAAAGCCGCGTATAAATTCCCCGGAAAAGGAACCGAAATCAAAAATAATGTTGGCTGAATCGTTTCTATTTTTGCTGCCAAAATCGAAAGTAGAATTTCATCAATATAAGTTGGTTCTTGTTGTAAAGCCGCGTACAATTCGTCGAAAGAATTGGCGCTTCTTCCCAAACGTTCCGCATAACGGCTGAAACCAAAATTATCATCCACACATTCCACGATAAAATCAGAAATATCTTCGAGATATAAAGTGGCCAAATGTTTGGCTTTATCTTGTGTCCCCATCGTTCCAAAAGCCCAGTCTAATTCTTCTAATTGTGCAAAACGAGACGCTTCCGGCAAATAGTCATCTTGACAAATTTGAAGTGCCAATGTTGGATTTTTTCCTTGTAAAAAAGCAATTACCGAATCAATGGTTTTAATATATTCGTCCCACAAAGAAAATATTCGTTTTGAATTATCCGATAAGTTGCTCATTCCCCCTTTGGGGGTTAGGGGGCTTAGTCCTTCTTTCGAAAACAATTTCAAAATCACTTCAATCCCTAAATCGGCTTGCGTTGCCGAAATGTTTTTGGTATTCAAAAAACCTTTGATGTAAGCCGTTGCAGGATACGGCGTATTCAGTTGGGTAAAAGGTGGCGTAATGAGGAAGAGTTTGGTTTTCAAAAGGGAGATTGTTTTGTGCAAAAATAGGAGTTATTTTTAGTTTCTTATCATAAGCAAATTGAAATTAAAAGAAGTTGGTTCTATCCTCGACTTTTTGTATCGTTTGATTTTAAAGAAAATAATCCAGTCAAAAATTTCGAATTGGTATAAATCTCCAGATTCTGAAGTAAAACAACAATCTTCGTTCGAAAATCACGAAATTCCTGACGACAAATTTCAATGTTTGATTTACATTATTGATAAATATTTTTGTCACTTGGGATTGCACCTGAAAATTGACAAATCTTGGCTGCAAAAATTAAAGCACTCTTCAATGCCTTTTGGACATCATTTTGTTTGAAATAAGAATTTAGAAAACAAGCCAAAAACCCATCTCCTGCTCCAATTGCGTCTTTAAATAGATTATCCGAAACCATTTGGGTTGATTCTTGAATAATTTTACCATTCCAGTAAACCAATGCTCCTTTTTTAGCTTGAGTACGAATAATTTTGATTATACTAAATGAATTTTTCAAGTAATCCAATAGCTGGTCATCTGTGGATTGTTTGAAAATTTCTTTCAAATACATCCATTCATCATCATTTACTTTTAAAATAGTAGTATTTGAAAGACAAAAATTAATTGTGTTTTCTGAATAAAAATCCCCTCTCAAATTCAAGTCGCAAACAAAGATAGCTGATAAATTCTCTGTCTTGTATTGCAAAAAAGTTGTTTGGTTCTTTTCAAAATACAAAGCCAAACTTCCATAAATAAAAACATCGATAGGCTTATCTACAGCAATATAGTCAATAAATTGCCAAGCTTTTTCTGTTTCAATAGTATAATGTGGCTCATTTTCAATAAATTGAACACTTACAAATCCTGTAGGATGATTTCTATCAAAAGAAATTCCTTTTTCAATATTTTCATTTTTTGCAAAGTCAAATATTTCTTTACCAAAATCATCTTTTGCAATTTTACTAATAAAAGTTACTTGATTCCCAAAACGTTTTAAATGAATTGCTACATTAAAAGGAGCTCCTCCGATGACATTTTTGTCTGGCAGGCAATCCATTAATACTTCGCCAAAAGCTATTATATTTTTCATATTTCATCGGGGTTAGAAGTTGCATATTCATTTTCTGGTTCAGGAATTACGTGAATTCTTGAATCACTTAATGATATAATAGCGGAACAAACGTAAACGCCAATTTTTCCATCATTATATTTGAAATCCAATAAAGTCAATTTTACAATTTCATTGATGGAAAGTTCATAATAGTTTCCATATCGAATAATCTTGAAATGGATTTGTTTGTTTTCTAGAATTTCAAATTGATTTGTTTGAATATTTTCAAAAATAAAATTATTTTTTACGTCTTTTTCGTTAAATCCCCAAGCTCTAAATTGAACAAAACCATTTACAAAATCAATTGATATATAATATCCCGTTCCATCTCCATCACATTCAATTACAAAACCCGTTTTACCCATTCCTTCAACGGTCAATGTTCCTTCCCAAACAAAGTCATTTGCAGGTTTTTCAAAGCAAAAAACTTCGTAACCACTTCGACAGCTGCATTGCCATTTATTTTTATCGACAAAAGTCAAATTTGCAGTAGGATTTCCTAAAATAGCCATTGGAATTGGAAAGTCTTGTTGGGAAATTGTTTTTTGATAAAGCGTTTCCCAGTAATGATAGGTTTTTAATAAAAGTCTGCCATTATCATCAACATCTAATTGTTTTGGAGGAGGAATAACACGATGAGTATTAACATTTCCACCAACAAAATAAAAATTATATATCAAAAAATGATTTCCTTCTTTTACTATTCGTGCTGCATAATTGCCTTGTGGCAACAATACATTATCATGAAAAGCATGATACTCTCCTTTAAATTCTGAAGCGAACCAATAACGAATTTTAATATCTTCTCGAATTGAACCTAGCAAATAATGTATTCCGTTTATTTCTACCACAGAGGGACATTCAACATCATCGTATACATAAGAAATGTGCAACGGTTTTTGTAGAATGAAACCATTTGATTCTCTTTTTGCTACACCAATACATCCTCTTCGATACGTAGGTCCAATCGCGCTTCGAGCACAAATCAATAAATAATCTTCTCCTTCGAATTGATATTTAAAAGGATCCCTAAAACTTAACCATTCACGGGGATTATTCTTTGAATTTTCATAATATGGAGCTTGACTTTTAAAAGGCAGTCCGTATTTATTTTCTTTTGTCCAATGAATTAAATCTAGTGAGACAGCCCTACCTATTTGTTGCTTAATTCCTTTATCTCTGCGTTTTAATCCTGTGTAATACATCTCATATCCTTCTCCTTCAAAATTTTTACTAATATGCATCGTCCATAACATATCATCATCCCATTCTCCGGGTTCTCCAACCCACAAAGCATTTTTCACTCTTTTCCACGAAAGACCATCATTAGATATTGCATGTGCAATGTAGTCGTGATTAGGAATAATCAAATGAAATAAATGATGGACTCCAATTTCATCTATAAATACATCAACATCTCCTATTTCCCAATTACTAAAACCTGAACCTGAATACATATTATTTTATAATTTTATAATGTTTTAATCCCTCTAGAATTCCAGAGGAAGCTGAACTTTTAGCTACATATATTTTTTTTGTTGTTTCATATTCAGCTAATTCTATACTTCGATTGCCTACAATAATTCCTTTAACAGAACTTCTAAACATATCAATGTCATTTCCTGAATCACCTGCGGCAATTACGCTTGATAAAGGGATTGCCCATTTATGGCATAAAAACTTGATGGCATTTCCTTTTGATGCTCTTTTAGGTAAAAAATCAATAAACTCCCCATGACTTGGAATAATATTTACCTTGTACCATCCTGTCCCTAAAACTTTGATTAATTGCTCGTGATTGTATTTTTCCTTCTCATAATAATATGAAATTTTAAAAGGATTTTGGGCTGCTGCTTCTTGCATTTTTAGCCAAGGAATTCCTTTTAAACGATTTACAATATCTTCTCTTTTCCAACGACCCGACAAAAATGTAGACCAACCTTTGTCTAAAATATAATCTTTTCCATTTGTATAATAAATTTCAGTACCAACAGAGCAGATAATAAAATCTGGTAAGGGTAATTGTTCCTCTTCAATAACTTGTTTAACCAAATCTACATTTCGTCCTGAAGCCAGAGCAAATGCCATTGTTTCAGTATTATTAATTAAATACGTTTTCAATTCCTTTAACCCAGGATTATTCAATTTTGGATGAATCAATGTTCCGTCAATGTCCGAAACCAATAAATTTTCGACTTTTCTTTTTAATCTTTCAATATTAATATTGGGGTAATGCTGCTTTTTGATTCCTGAACCAGATGAAAGCAATAAATTTTCATTAACTAATGCAACATACTGATTGACGTGACTTAACCAACTGTAATGTTTTTGAATGTTAATTGCACCATTATTTGAATAATATTTCCATAGATTTTCGTTGGTTAAAATATTCCTTAATGATTTTTTAATTTCATCTTCATCCAAAGGATTTACTAATTCCCCATTTTGACAAGTCGGAATAATCGCAGAAGGACCTCCGTTTTTAGTTACCACCACAGGCAAACCAGAACTTGCGGATTCAATTATTGTAAGACCAAAATTTTCATGCAAAGCCAAATTTACAAAGACTCCTCTTTTTTCTGCAGCATAACGATAAATAATTGAAACCTCATTTTCCACATCATGCTTTTTAGGAATTGCCATTTTTCCATACAAATCATACTTATCCATCAATAATAACAAATCTGTTAAAACGTCTTTTTCAGATTCTGGCATTTGTGAAATATCTTTCCGTATCCCAGCAAAAATCACCAAATTAGCAATACTTTGCAGTTCCTTGTCTTTGCCATAAACATCAATCAATGTGTGAAGGTTTTTATGACGATCAGGTCTTGAAAGAGCCAGAATAATAGGTTTGTGAGGATTTGTTAAAAATTTAGAAATGGTTTCTGACACCCAATATTTTCTTTGTTTTTCCTCCATTTGCTTATCAAAATTTTCTTCAATATGATAATATGGAACAAATTTTGTGGTGTCAATCCCAGGAGGGATTGCATGGTACTTTCCTAGATTAAAATTTTCATAAGGCTTATATGTTTCAATTTCTTGCTCTGTAGATGTAACAATAAATTCTGATAATTCTAGTGTCTTGTCCTCTGCGGCAATTCGTTCTTTAAACTTAAATTTTCTTTCACGTTCTTCTTCGAGCATGCCGCTTTCTTGTAGTTTTTTCTGTTTATAAAAACCCAAAGAGTGTCCCGTATGTGCAAATGGAACATTTAAAATTGTAGATAATTCACTTGCAACATAACCTGCATCTCCATAATGAGAATGAATCCAATTTGGAAATATATCATGAAGCTTAATGTGTTGAACGACACCATTGACAAAAGTATCCAAACCTGCCCATAATTGTTCTTTTGGCCTGTATTTTTTTCCCAAAAAAGGAATTCGTCTAATGTTAAATTTTTCATTAACAATTTCAATAGGCACTGCATATTCTGAAGAAAGATTTCGATCATCAATCAATCTTGTAAATAAATCAATATGTTCTACATCTTTATGTTGTGATAAAAACTCGGCAAGTTCATAAACATACTTTGTTTGTCCGCCATTATCAGCATCTCTCCCAATCTCAAGACCTGTACCTTTTACAAGTCCATGAATATTGATTAATGCAATTCGTAATTTTTTCGTCTTGTTTTCAATTGTTTGCATCTTGTAATATAAGAAAAATTAAACAATTCAGAGTACATTTTATAAAAATAACAGAATTGCTAATAATTCCGTATTTAATTATAAGAATTATTCTGTTTATGAACTATGATTATGCTGCTTGCTGAAAAGTAGAGAAAAAATAGAGAATGCTAATAACTGTAACCTTTAGTCAAACACAATTCCTCTTCAAACGGCATCACAAATCAAGCTTCGCAAGCTATAAAGGTTTGAAAAATATAATTATTGAGGTTATTGAAGGAAACGAAATAGAATATAAAGGCCATTTTAGTTTGAAACGATAATATCATTAAAACTCCTCCTCTTTCTTTCGAATAGCCAAAAGCGCCAAAAAAGAATTCAATCCCTCGATATTCTTAGTGGTTTTGTCACAGTATTTTTTAAAAATAAAATCAATTTACAAATGAACAACAAGAAAAGAACTACTGTATCTCAAAAAATTTACCGTTTAGATAATTTAAGTACTTTTTGCTTTGAAATAACAGCACTAGAATAGTACTTTTCTAAACTAATTAAACACATTCTGGCTTAAATGCATTATCGTACTTGATTTTTCTTTACATAAAAAACCACCAAATAGTATCTAATTTTTTTGGAGGCCGTCTAAAAGATTGATTCTTTTGCTTTATTAAATTACAAAGGTATATTTCCGTGTTTTCTATTGGGCGTTACACTAACTTTATTTTCAAGCATACTAAAGGCTTTTATCAACTTGCGCCTTGTGTCTTGCGGCAGAATAACCTCGTCAATAAAACCACGTTGAGCAGCAGTGTATGGATTGGCAAACAAATCGGCATATTCTGTTTCTTTTTCCAATAGTTTGGCTTCGTGATCTTCGGCTTCACTAATTTCTTTTTTGAAGATGATTTCTGAGGCACCTTGGGCTCCCATTACGGCAATTTCAGCTGTTGGCCAAGCAAAATTCATATCGGCACCAATGTGTTTGGAGTTCATTACATCATAAGCTCCACCATAAGCTTTTCGGGTAATGACGGTTACTCTAGGCACGGTTGCTTCACTTAAAGCATACAATAATTTGGCTCCTTGAACAATAATTCCTTCCCATTCTTGATCGGTTCCCGGCAAAAAACCAGGCACATCAACCAAAACCAATAATGGAATATTAAAACAATCGCAAAAACGGGTGAAACGAGCAGCTTTTTTAGAACTTTTAACCCCTAGCACTCCTGCCAAAAATAAGGGTTGATTAGCGATAATTCCAATACTTCTTCCTGCTAATCTGGCAAATCCCACAATGATATTTTCGGCAAAATTCTTATGAATTTCATAAAATGAATCTTCGTCGATTATCCCTGAAATAACCTCGTGCATATCATACGGTTTGTGTGTGTTGTCCGGAATTACTGCTGCCAATTTCATCCGCACTTCATCACCTAAAACATAAGGCAAATTTTGTGTTGTTTCTTTATTACTTTGAGGTAAATAACTCAGTAATCGCTTTAAATCTTCCAGACATTCAATATCATTCCCCGAAGTAATATGTGCCACACCCGACTTGGTTGAATGTGCAAAGGCACCACCTAATTCCTCCGAAGTCACTGTTTCGTTGGTTACCGTTTTCACTACATTTGGCCCTGTAACAAACATATAACTGGTGCCTTCAACCATCATAGTGAAATCTGTCATTGCTGGAGAATAAACAGCTCCACCAGCACAAGGCCCCATAATTGCTGAGATTTGTGGAATCACGCCACTAGCTTGAACGTTTCTATAAAAAATATCGGCATAACCTCCAAGAGAACGGACGCCCTCTTGAATTCGCGCGCCACCTGAATCATTAAGTCCAATCATTGGCGCACCCATTTTGACGGCCATATCCATAACTTTACAGATTTTTTCAGCGTGAGTTTCAGATAACGCTCCACCAAAAACAGTAAAATCTTGGGCAAAAATATAGACCAATCTGCCATTTATGGTTCCGTATCCCGTAATAACACCATCACCATAATAGAGTTCTTTTTCCATTCCAAAATCAGTGGTTCGGTGAGTTACCAACATTCCAATTTCTTCAAAAGAACCTTCGTCCATCAAATAATCAACTCGTTCTCGAGCTGTTAATTTTTTTTTCTCGTGTTGCTTTTCAATACGTTTTAGTCCACCACCCAAAAGAGCTTGGGCAATTTTATCATTTAATATTTTCATTTTATCTTCCATAATTTCTTTGAATAAGATGGTTTCGATGTACTCAGCCTAACAGTAAAATTTAAATTAAGAATTGGGCAAGCGTACTATTTTTTGACTTTCAAAATAGTGTTTCAAGGCTAGCATTGCAGCGATTTCGGCTTCTTTTTCGTGTAAAGCTTTCAAAACCGAAGTGTCATAATACTTTTTTACGAAATTGGTGTCAAATTTTCCAGAACGAAAAGCTTCGTGTTGAAAAACAAATTTTCCAAAAGGCAAAGTGGTTTGCACGCCTTCAATTTTATAATCGTCGATGGCTTTAATCATTAGTGCAATTGCTTCTTCTCTGGTTTTCCCGTAGGTAATTAATTTCGACAACATTGGATCATAATAAATGGGAATATCCATACCTTGTTCAAAACCATTATCAACCCGAATCCCTTCGCCTACAGGCAACTGATACACCTCCAAATTTCCCACACTTGGTAAAAAATCGTTCATTGGGTCTTCGGCATAAACGCGTAATTCCATTGCATGTCCTTTAATTACTAAATCTTCTTGCTTAATGTTTAGTGCTTCTCCTCTAGCCACTCTTATTTGCATTTCGACCAAGTCAACTCCTGAAATCCATTCTGTCACGGGATGTTCCACCTGCAAACGGGTGTTCATTTCCAAAAAATAAAAATTATCATTTTCATCATATAAAAATTCGACAGTACCAGCTCCAAGATAATCACAGGATTTAGCAACTAGAACTGCTGCTTCTCCCATTTTTTTTCGTATTTCAGGCGTCACTACTGAGGATGGTGCTTCTTCAATTACTTTTTGATGACGTCGTTGAATGCTGCATTCTCTTTCAAATAAATATAGAATATTACCGTGACTGTCTGCCATAATCTGTATTTCAATATGTCTGGAAGAAGCCACGTATTTTTCAATAAAAACCGAACCATCGCCAAAAGCAGCAATCGCTTCACTGATGGCTCTATTCATTTGGGATTCAAAATCACTTTCTTTTTCTACCACGCGCATTCCTTTTCCACCTCCGCCTGCAGAGGCTTTAATCAAAATAGGAAATCCAATCGCATTAGCCGTTCTCTTGGCTTCGTCAATATCTATGATGGCGTGATCAACTCCAGGAACCATTGGAATATTGTATTTCATAACCGCAGCTTTGGCAGCAAGTTTACTTCCCATAATTTCAATGGCTTTTGATTTGGGACCAATGAAAATAATATTATTTCTTTCGGTTTCTTCCGCAAATTCGGCATTTTCGCTAAGAAATCCGTAACCGGGATGGATGGCGTCCACGTTTAAAGCTTTGGCGACTTCAATAATTTTGCTTCCCAACAAATACGATTGGTTCGATGGAGACTCTCCTATCCAAACGGCTTCATCGGCAAATTTTACATGGGGTGCATTTCTGTCGGCTGTTGAATATACAGCTACTGTTTTTATTCCCATTTTCTGGGCGGTTTTCATTACCCTGATGGCAATTTCCCCTCTATTGGCAACTAATAACTTTTTCATCTTAGTGTTCGAATTCAATTAATAAATCTCCTTTAACAACCGAATCCCCAACGCTAATAGCGATTTTTTTTATAGTCCCTTCGCGCGGAGAAAGAAAGCTATTCTCCATTTTCATTGCTGTCAGAATTAATAAATTATCGTTTTCTTTTACGGTTTGTCCCACAATCACATTAATTTCAAGAATTAATCCAGGCATTGGAGCTTTGATAACATTAACTTGTTTGGTTTTTCCAACGGCAAACCCCATTTCTTTAATGAGAGTGTCCAATGGATTTGAAATAGTAACAAGGTAAGTGTTGTTATTTACCTTAACCGTGTATTTTTTTTGATTGAAATCTGAAAAGACAATTTCAGCTTTGTAAGGGACATTCTGATCAAGAATGTGAAATTTATTAGTTTCAATACTCGCTGCATTTAATTGCGAGATACTTTCCGTTTCGAAATCAAAATGAAAAGTGTCATTAACGGTTATTTTATAAGGAATACTCATTTGTATCTATTTTATGATGCGAAATTAGTTAAAGAAAACGTTTTCGTAAACAAAAAAAGACTTTTTTTTGCTAAATTAATATAGTTATTCCAAAAAAAATTACAATACTAATAATCCAAATTTTCTCAAAGTATTCACAGGTTTTGAATACCAAAATAATTCAAAATCTTCTAAGTGAATTTCAAAATCGGATTTTATTTCTCTAAATGAAAGGGTTTTAGATTTGGAAACTGAAATTTTTTCAAGGATTTGAACTAGCCATTCTCCCTCGTTTTTGTCTGTTTGAATTGTGTAGCTCTCTTTCTTATCATAAAAAGTCAGGGTTATTATTTCCCAAGAATTTCCTTTTTTGGTTTTTGTGAAATAGTCAAACTGCGGCTTTCCACCTAACCAAACTATTTTAGCGGTTGGTTTTATATTGAAATCTTCGACCTCTTGTATGGCATTCGAAATAAAATCGGGATGAATTTTTGTTTTCGGAATTTTGAAATCGAACCAATCTTGTAATTCGTAGTCAAAACAAATGCCGTGCATAAAATTATACAAGGATTTCTTTAATCCAAAGCTGAATTTATCGTGGTCAATTCCTGTTTTGTCAATAAAATTTATATCGTTATTGGCAAAAGTCCCAATGGTTTCTGTTTCTTTTACAACACCAAATTTCTCTGGATACATTCCCACCGGACTGTGCGCCGTCATTGCAAATTGATGCCAAAATCCCGATTGCAAAACTCCTACTTCAAACAATTGACGCACCATTTCTAGGCTATCGACCGTTTCTTGAATGGTTTGCGTTGGATAACCGTACATCAAATACGAATGAACCATAATCCCTGTTTCTGTGAAATTTCTGGTGACTTTCGCCACTTGTTCGACTGTAACGCCTTTGTCAATTAGTTGCAACAATCTATCCGAAGCTACTTCAAGTCCACCAGAAACGGCAATACATCCAGAAGCTTTAAGCAACAAGCATAAATCTCTGGTAAAACTTTTCTCGAACCGAATATTCGTCCACCAAGTAACCGATAATTTCCTGCGAAGAATTTCAATTGCCAAAGCGCGCATTAAAGCCGGTGGCGCAGCTTCATCTACATAATGAAAACCATTTTGACCCGTTTGCGCAATCATTTCTTCCATTCGATCGCACAATAAACTAGCGGCAATGGGTTCGTAAATTTTTATATAATCTAATGAAATATCGCAGAACGTACATTTTCCCCAATAACAACCATGCGCCATTGTGAGCTTATTCCATCGTCCGTCGCTCCACATTCTATGCATTGGATTCACGATTTCAATAACCGAAATGTATTTATCTAATAGCAAATCAGAGTAATCTGGCGTACCAACTTCGGATTGTTTGTAATCGGGTTTTGTAGAATTGTTTTTGTAAACTACTTTTCCATTTTCCAATAAAAAAGTTCTTTTGAATTCATTTTCATTTATCAATTCTTCATTTTCAATTATCAATTGAATCGGTAATTCCCCATCATCCAACGTAATATAATCGAAAAACTCAAAAACGCGAGCATCCGAAAGCGAACGCAATTCGGTATTTGGGAAACCGCCACCCATAGCAATTTTAATATTCGGATGGTGTTTCTTGACCCATTGCGCTGAACGAAAAGCCGCGTATAAATTCCCCGGAAAAGGAACCGAAATCAAAAATAATGTTGGCTGAATCGTTTCTATTTTTGCTGCCAAAATCGAAAGTAGAATTTCATCAATATAAGTTGGTTCTTGTTGTAAAGCCGCGTACAATTCGTCGAAAGAATTGGCGCTTCTTCCCAAACGTTCCGCATAACGGCTGAAACCAAAATTATCATCCACACATTCCACGATAAAATCAGAAATATCTTCGAGATATAAAGTGGCCAAATGTTTGGCTTTATCTTGTGTCCCCATCGTTCCAAAAGCCCAGTCTAATTCTTCTAATTGTGCAAAACGAGACGCTTCCGGCAAATAGTCATCTTGACAAATTTGAAGTGCCAATGTTGGATTTTTTCCTTGTAAAAAAGCAATTACCGAATCAATGGTTTTAATATATTCGTCCCACAAAGAAAATATTCGTTTTGAATTATCCGATAAGTTGCTCATTCCCCCTTTGGGGGTTAGGGGGCTTAGTCCTTCTTTCGAAAACAATTTCAAAATCACTTCAATCCCTAAATCGGCTTGCGTTGCCGAAATGTTTTTGGTATTCAAAAAACCTTTGATGTAAGCCGTTGCAGGATACGGCGTATTCAGTTGGGTAAAAGGTGGCGTAATGAGGAAGAGTTTGGTTTTCAAAAGGGAGATTGTTTTGTGCAAAAGTAAAATTAAAAAATTGGGTTTTGGTTTTTTTGAACTAATTGATAAGTGAAAATTAGTGAAAATAAAAAACCCAGAGCAAGTCTGGGTTTATCTTATTTTTTTATAGTGCAGCACTAATGCAAAAGAATAGAAGGGCACTTAACATACTGCAAAAATACAAAAGAAAACTCAAATCGCTATGTAAGCCTTTCCATTTTATTTGAGTTAATTCTAAATGCAAATGGTCTATCGTCTGATGATTTCTTTTTGATTTCTGGCCAACGTTTAATTAATTGTTCTACCATTTCCCAAAAACTAAAACCAGTAGATGGCGGTTTGAAAAAGAAAACACCTAACCCGTGTTTTTTATATAATTCGTTTTGATGTCTTGTAGTTTGAATTCTTAAATCTTGCGTTATGACAATTCCTTTTTCCTCTCCAACTAAAGGAATCCACACTTCATCCTTAACGCCTTTTCCAAATACTTCTTTAATAGATAAAACTTGGATTTGTAATTTTTCATTTGAGTTTAAATGTTTTTGAAAAATGTTTAAGCCATCCGCAAGGTAATGTGAAAAATTTTCATCAATGTAAATGTTTGTCATTATGCTACGCTTTTGCAATAATCAATTGCATCATTAACTTGTTTTAAAGAAATTTCATACGATTCGGCAATAAATTTTTTACTCTCTTTGGATTTATGAAGATTGTAAATTGTTTGCGGATAAATATTTGTATTCTTTATAACTGGTTGTCCAAACTGATGTTCAGGATCTACGACCACACTGTTTGATTTTCCTAATGGATAAAATTTATTGGCTAAATTATTTTTGTCAAAATCTAAATTTTGAGCAAATTGTTTTATAAATTTTAAATTTAATTGTTTTGTAGCATCTAAATTTATTAGATCATTTTCATTTATCTCAAAGACGATTCGTTTACCCATACAAGTCATTTTTTCTATTATTTTAGAACTTGCAAAAGGAAAAGCCGTCTCAAATAGCATAGAAAGTTGACTATGGGCATCTAAAATTTTTTGAGTTGGAACACCGACTTCCTTTAGTTGAAAAAAAATGTAGAATTCAACCAAAGTGTGAAAACTTACTGCTTTGCTATTGTGAACTTTCCAAGAATATTTTTCACCGTATTGGCTTGCAAATCTTTTATCCCAATATTCGTTTAATAGACTATTAACTTTAGAATATTTTAAATTTAATATAGACGCAATGTCAGGAACTGTAAAAATCCCCAAACCTATTTCTATATTATTTTCAAATTCCATATTCTTTAATTTTTCATACAAATCTAACGATTTATCTTTAATGTAAAATTTTATTTAGCATTTGAATCAAACTTATTCTCAAACATACGTTGTTTGTAACGAAGTTTTTTTAGGTTATATTTTATGTCAACTATTTTTTTCTAAAAAATCAATCTTTAAATCTTTGATTAATTCATCCGCCCTAACCCCAAGAGCAGTAGCAATTTTTAACATCGTGCTCACCTTCATTTCTTGAGTTCCTTTAATATATTTTCTTAAATTTTCAACATCCAATCCTGCATCGTGGGCTACATTTTTTGATACGAGATTTTTCTTTTTAATAATTTCTTTTATCCTGTTACCGAGTTCTACAACAACTTGCGGAATTTCTGTTTTTCTGATCCTTTTCATAGGACTAAATTTATGATGTCGAGATTGTTTTTAACCGATTGTATTCAATCGATTGTTTACAACCGAATTTATTTTTTTATATTTGGAAAAAATCAAGTTAAAAATGCCCACACTAAACTGGATTGGTAAAGACAAAATCATCAATCACCATCAAGAAGTTCCATATAAAGTACTAAATCACGAATATACTAGCCCCTCAGCCCCCGAAGGGGGAACTAAAAGCGGGAATATGATTATTAATGGTGATAATCTCGAAGCATTAAAATCATTATTACCCAAATATGAAGGTAAAGTAAACTGCATTTATATAGATCCGCCTTACAATACGGGTAACGAAAGCTGGGTATATAACGACAATGTAAACTCACCTCAAATAAAAAAATGGCTAGGCAAAGTGGTGGGCAAAGAAAGTGAAGACTTAACACGCCACGACAAATGGTTGTGTATGATGTATCCCCGATTGAAATTATTACAAAAACTTTTGGCGAAAGATGGAGCTATTTTCATTTCGATAGATGATAATGAGCAAGCCAATTTGAAATTAATGATGGATGAGATTTTTGGCAAAAATAATTATCTTGGACTAATAACTAGAAAACAAAGTAGTGGTTCGAAAAATGATACAGGAAGTAACAAAGTTATAACAACAGCTGATTATATTTTACCATACAAAAAAAATAATTTTACATTTCTACCCTATCAATTAAAAAACAATAAAAAATTCAATTTAAAAGATGAAATTGGATTTTATAGCACAAGAGCATTAGAAATGCAAGGCGGAGGTGATACTTTACCTCAAAGAAGCAAAATGGGATATTCAATTTATTTCAACAAAATTGACAACAAAATCGAAGTACTTTTTGATTATGATTTAAATGACATTGAAGTATATAAAAATGAAGAGATAAATTTAATTTCTAAAGGGTATAAATGTTATAGACCTAGGAAAAGAGGAAATGAATTTGGAATTTGGAGATGGGGCTTTGAAACTTTTATTGAAAGATTTAATAATAATTTAGTCCATTTTGATAGTGATAGAGTTTATATGAAAGAAAGGGAAGCTGAATTTTTAAATAAATATCCTGAAGCTTTACTTGATGAATATCTAAATACTCAAGGCACTAATGAATTAAAAGCAATTTTTGAAATAAAACCTTTTGATTTTCCTAAACCGTCTGAATTATTGAAATTTTTATTTTCAGTTTCAACAGATAACAACTCCATAATCCTCGACAGTTTCGCTGGCTCCGGAACAACAGCACACGCCGTTTTAAACTTAAACCAACAAGACAATGGCAACAGAAAATTCATTTTAATAGAAATGGAAGATTATGCCGAAACCATTACAGCCGAAAGAGTAAAACGAGTAATAAATGGTTATGGTTTGACAGGCTCAACACAAGTTCTAGGAACTGGCGGAAGTTTTGATTATTACACTTTAGGTGAACCGCTTTTTGACGAAAACAACAATCTAAATGAAATAGTTGGTATCGAAAAAATCAGAGAGTACGTTTGGTTCACAGAAACCCGAAGCCCCCTAACCCACGAAGGGGGAACTAGCAATGTTATACCGTTTATGGGGATTCACAACGACACCAGCTACTATTTTATCTATGAAAAGGAAAACATAACCACGCTAGATTATGATTCTTTGGCAGAATACATTACCGAAAAAGCGGAGCGTTACATTGTATATGCTGATATGTGTTTGTTGCCCGAAATGTTTTTGCGAGAAAAAAATATTGAGTTCAAGAAAATTCCAAGAGATATTACCCGATTTTAATTATGGAACTAAAAACCTATCAAAAGCAAGTAATAGACGATTTGCAAAATTATTTTGACTATCTGCAAAATCATAAAAAAGCCGATATTGCTTTTAATACTTATTGGCAAGACAAAGTTGGACAATACAATCCGTTATCTGGTGAAGGAATGCGTCCGTATCAAAACACCGTGCCCAATGCAGTACATTTAAGTATAAAAGTGCCAACGGCTGGCGGAAAAACATTTATTGCTTGCAACGCTTTGAAAACCATTTTTGACGCTATGCCAGATACCAAAACCAAAGCCGTTGTTTGGTTGGTTCCTTGGAGTAACTTGTTAGATCAAACAGTAAAAAATCTTTCTAATCCAGAACATCCGTATTGTCAAAAATTAAATTCTTTATTCAATAATAGAATTCAAGTATATGAAAAACGAGAACTGTTGCAAGGTGCCAATTTTAATGCCTCGACTGTAAAAGAACAATTGAGTATTATGGTAATGAATTTTGCTTCCATCAGAGCCAAAAATAAAGACGATAGAAAAATAAACGAGCAAAATTCTAATTTGGCTAATTTTCCAATAAATGAAAATGACATTTTAGAAGGAACAGAACGAGAAGCATTAATTAATGTCATTAGAAGTTTAAATCCTATTTTGGTAGTCGATGAAAGTCACAATGCCGAAAGCGATTTGAGCGTTGAAATGTTGAACAATCTTAACCCAAGTTTTATTCTCGATTTAACCGCAACACCAAAACAGAATGCCAATATTGTGAGTTTAGTTTCAGCAATTGAACTCAAAAAAGAACATATGGTAAAATTACCTGTGATTGTTTACAACCATCAAAACATTGAAGGCGTTATAGAAAGCGCCTTGCATTTGCAAAATAAATTAGAAGCAGAAGCCAAAATTTTAGAAGCCAATGGCGGAAAATACATTCGCCCAATTGTGCTTTTTCAAGCGCAACCCAAAGGAAAAGAAGACAACACCACTTTTGATAAATTGAAAGAACAATTAATCAAAATTGGCATTCCCGACGAGCAAATCAAAATTAAAACCGCCAATAAAGATGAGTTAAAAAACATCGATTTGATGAGTAAAGATTGTGAAGTTCGTTACATTATAACCATCAACGCTTTGAAAGAAGGTTGGGATTGTCCGTTTGCTTATATTTTGGCATCGCTTGCCGATAAATCTTCAGAAGTGGATGTCACTCAAATTTTAGGTCGTGTGTTGCGTCAACCCTATGTGATGAAACACAACGGAACGATGCTAAATTTGTCGTATGTGATTACGGCATCTGCTAAGTTCCAAAACACCTTGCAAAACATTATTAAAGGCTTGCAACAATCCGGTTTTAGTGAAAAAGATTATCGAGAAAAAGATATAATGCCTGATTTGGTTAAAGAAGAAACAAAACAAGAATCGTTAGACAATTTCTTTTTCCCAGAACAAATTGAAGCGACTGCCGAAGTTGAAAATGGATTTGATGTTACAAAAATAGCCTATAATCCAAATGAAATTATTCTGACTACAAACACAACTGTTTTTGAAATTGAAGAAATGGCTATTGCTCAAAATGAACAATTTCAAAAACAAATAGCCAATGCGGAAAATTTCAATCTAACAAATCAAATTTACACAGAAGTTGGTATGAAAGTGAAACAATATAAAATGCGGGAAAGCGTTGCTGAACAAGCACAACAAATAGAATTGCCAAGATTTGTGATTGAAGTACCTCAAAATGCTATTTTCGATTTAGGTCAAGGGGAAACCCAGTTATTGGATAGAGTAAATTTGCTCAAATCATTTAAACTTTCGGATAAAAGTATCGAAATAAATTTCAATAAAGTTTCCGCTGATTTGTATAAAATTGATACTGAAAAAACCAATAATGATGGATATAAAATGGTGTCTGTAAAAATTGAAAACTCAGTTCAAGAACAAATCACAGCCTATATTGTAGCCAAACCCAAAGAAAGTCAGATTAAAGATATTGCGTATCAAATTGTAAAAGAAATTGATAAAATGCCTCCGATTTCGGATAATGAAATTAAGAAATATGTGAATCGCATTTTGGAAAATTTGTCAGGAAATGAATTGCTTGATTTTTTACAATATAAATATACTTACACCAAATTAATAAAAGATAAAATCAATCAATTAGCTGACCTTGAAGCTGAAAAAACATTTTTGGAATGGATTGATATTGATAAAATTACAACTCAACCCAACTGGAAATTTGAAACTTCTATTATTCCGTCCAAAACAGGTAACGATATTGGAAACTCTTTATACACGCACGAAGGCGATATGAACGGATTGGAACAGCAATTTATTATGGAAATTTCCAACGCTCCAAATATTGCTTTTTGGCATAGAAATTTAGGAAGAGGAAAAGGTTTTTCATTAAACGGATTCAAATCCAATCACTATCCCGATTTTATTTTGGTAACCAAAACCAATAAAGTCATTGTTGTAGAAACCAAAGGTTCTGACAGAGATAACTCCGATAGTGCATCAAAATTGAGATTAGGAAAAGCTTGGGAGAAATGTGCAGGTTCAACAAAATTCAAATACTTTATGGTTTTTGATAAAAATGCAATTGAAGGCGCTTTTAATTTAGAAGAGGGAATTACTAGAATTAAGCAATTATAGAGCAAAAAAAAGGTCTTCCAAATAATTTTTAAAAGACCTTTAATTATCAGACTTCACCATTATTAAAACTCCTCCTCTTTCTTTCTTATTGCCAAAAGTGCCAAAAATGAAATCGAAGCTGTGATGGATAAATAATACCCAACATAAGCAATTCCATAACTTTTGGCTAACCAAATGGCGATTAGTGGTGCAAAAGAAGCACCCAAAATTCCCGCCAAATTAAAAGTCAATGATGCGCCTGAATAGCGAACCTCCGTAGGAAACAATTCTGATAAAAAAGTGCCGAGTGGTCCATAAGCCAATCCCATTAATCCCATTCCCACACATACAAAAGTGGTTATCGTTGACGTGCTTTCAGATTCCATAAAAAAAGAAAAAGTGAATCCAAAAAAGATTAGCAAAATAGAAGCAAAAATCAATATCGTTTTTCGACCAAATTTATCTGCCAGAATTGCCGAAATTGGAATTCCTGTAATAAAAAATAAAATCGAGAACAATTGAATCATCAAAAAATCGCGTCGGCTAAAACCCAAATCAGTGGTTGCCCAACTCAAACTAAAAACAGTCATTAAATAGAAAGTAGCAAAAGTCGAAACCGCAGCAAAAGTTCCAAAAATCAATTCCCATTTATAAGATTTTAAAATCGTCATCAACGGAATTTCTACTTGCTTTTTAGTTTCCAAAGCGTTCTCGAATGAAGGCGTTTCGGTAATTTTTAATCGAATATAAAAACCAACGAGAACTAATAACGAACTAGCAATGAACGGAATTCTCCAACCGTATTCAAAAAATTGTTCTTCGGTCAACATATCGCTCAACAGCAAAAACGTTCCTCCCGAAAGCAGTAAACCTATTGGTGCACCAAGTTGCGGAAACATTCCATACCAAGCGCGTTTTCCCGGAGGTGCATTTTCGATTGCCAATAAAACAGCTCCTCCCCATTCGCCTCCCAAGCCGAGTCCTTGACCAAAACGGCAAAGCATTAATAATAAAGGAGCAACAATTCCGATGCTCTGATAAGTAGGCAACAATCCGATGCAAACTGTCGAAATTCCCATCGTTAATAAAGCGGCAACCAATGTGGCTTTGCGTCCAATTTTGTCTCCAAAATGCCCAAAAACTGCCGAACCAATGGGTCTGGCGAAAAACGCTATCGAAAAAGTGGCCAAGGATTCAATGGTTGATGTGGTTGGATCAGAACCCGGAAAAAATAATTGTGGAAAAACCAAAACCGCTGCATTCGCATAAATATAAAAGTCGAAAAACTCAATAGTTGTGCCTACTAAACTGCCAAAAAGCACATTAAACAATGAATTTACTTTTTTCGGATTGGAATTATCTTTCATAAGGATTTTTAAAATTTTGGTTAAAAATGAAGCTAATTTTCGAAAGTAACAAATATTTAGTTCCAATAATTTGTGGTAATTTAGCATAAAATAAACTTCAATATGCCAACCGACTGTATCAATTTTCAAAATTCAGGTTATTTCTCGCCATTAATGAATGATTATTTGAATCAAAAACCACTTTTACTGTCACTTTACAACCGGTTTCCAAATCTTGAAAATTTCGAAGCACAAATTCAGGAGAAGAAAGAGAATTTCAATGACAATGGCAATTTCAATGGCAATTCGAAAAGAGAACTATTAGTTTCTGTTTTGCAGAAGCAATATTCTAAGATTTCAGCTTCGGGCTTGACCCAACAAAATATTGAGGCTTTGGCAAGTTCGGATACCTTTACGATTACCACAGGACATCAACTGAATTTATTTTCTGGGCCTTTGTATTTCTTGTATAAAATCATTTCGACCATTAATTTAACCAAGGAATTAAAAGCAAAATACCCATCCCAAAACTTCGTTCCCATCTATTGGATGGCGACCGAAGACCACGATTTTGAAGAAATCAATTATTTCAATTTCAAGGGTCGAAAATTTCGCTGGAACGCGGCAAGTTCTGGACCTGTTGGACGATTATCTACCGAAGGATTGTCCGATTTTTTTGAAGTTTATGCTCCCGAATTAGGTTCTGGTAAAAATGCCGAAGCCCTCAAAAAACTTTTCCAGGAATCCTATTTGAACCATTCCAATTTAGCCGATGCCACTCGTTTCCTAGCAAATGAACTTTTTGGTGAATATGGTTTGGTTATTCTTGATGCAGATGACCAAGATTTAAAACGAGCTTTTATACCTTATATAAAGGAAGAGTTGGTTCAGCAAACATCGCATAAAAGAGTTCTTGAAACTGCCGAAAAATTAAAAAACTATACCATACAAGTCAATCCTCGTGAAATCAATTTGTTTTACTTGGAAGATAATTTGCGGGAACGCATCATTTTCGATCCTGATAGCAATCGGGAGGAAAAATACAAAGTAAACAACACCAAGACATCATTTTCAGAAACTGAAATTTTAGAATTAGTAGAGCAAAATCCTGAAAAATTCAGCCCCAACGTGATTATGCGTCCGCTGTATCAAGAAGTGATTTTGCCCAATCTATGCTACATTGGCGGAGGCGGAGAAATTGCGTATTGGCTGGAATTAAAATCTTTTTTTGATGCCGTGAAAGTTACTTTTCCGATACTTTTACTAAGAAATTCAGCATTACTGACAACCGCAAAACAAGCAAAGAAAGCAGACAAATTAGGATTGTCTTGGAGCGATTTGTTCCGTAAACAAAAGGACTTGGTAAACACTAAAACGGAACAATTATCCAAGTTCCCAATTGATTTTACACCTCAAAAAGAACTGCTACAAAAACAATTCGAAAGACTTTATGAAATAGCAAATCAAACGGACAAATCCTTTTTAGGAGCCGTAAAAGCTCAGGAAGCCAAACAAATAAAAGGCTTGGAAAATCTGGAGAAACGATTGCTGAAAGCTCAAAAAAGAAAATATTCCGAAGAGCTGGAAAGGATTACCGATTTGCAAAACGAATTGTTTCCCAACCAAAGTTTGCAAGAAAGGCAAGCCAATTTTTCAGAGTTTTATATAGAAAATGGAGAAAATTTTATTCCTCAATTATGCAATCAACTCAAACCTTTGGAAGATAATTTCAGTATTATTATACTTTCTTAAGATAAAATATCAAATAATCACCAATAAATTGATGATTCGATAAAATCTATCCATAAAAAAGTCTATTTTTGCACCCAATTTAAAAAAACAAAATGGCTACAAATAGAACTTTTACAATGATCAAACCGGATGCGGTTGCAAACGGACACATCGGAAATATATTGGCGATGATTACAAATGCTGGTTTCAAAATCGTTTCCTTGAAATTAACGCAATTAACTTTGACTGACGCTAAAGCATTCTATGCCGTTCACGCTGCAAGACCTTTTTACGGAGAATTAGTAGAATTTATGTCAAGAGGCCCAATTGTTGCTGCTATTTTAGAAAAAGACAACGCGGTTGATGATTTCAGAACTTTGATTGGAGCTACAAATCCAGCCGAAGCTGCCGAAGGAACTATCCGTAAAGCTTATGCAACTTCAATTGGCGAAAACGCAGTTCACGGTTCTGATAGTGATGAAAATGCTGCAATCGAAGGTGCTTTCCACTTTGCAGGAAGAGAGCAGTTTTAGTATTTAGTGTTCAGTCGCAGTTGAAAGTGACTAATAAAATAGAAAATCCAGTTTCAAATTTCGAAACTGGATTTTTTTTGCCCTATTTTTACCATCGCGCACGGTTTAAACCCGGAGTAACATATAATTTAATTTCTGTTTTTTTATTTTACACATTCCAACGGTTGAAACCTTTGGCAATGGATTATGTACAATTTCTATTGATATCAAAATAAAATTAGAACCAGATTTTTTTATTTACTATCACAACTGAATACTGACCACTGTGACTGCACACTAAAATGGCTATCTCAAAACCACATCTTTAACAACATCACGACGCAATTCTTCGTTAATCATAGCGACGATTTTTGATTTTCCGTGACTCAATTCTTCCCGCAAAACTGCCGACGAAAGTTCCACATGTAAAGTAGTTCCTTTCAAAACCACGTTCTTGGTATAATGATTTACGCCGTTGCCCATCAAATTTTTCCAGGCCTCTTTGACGTCGATTTGATCCATTCCGGGTTGCAACTTGTTGACTTGGATAATTTGTTTCAAAACATCGCCAACGGTGCTTTGATTATTTAGTCTTTTTGCCATCTCCCAGTATATTTAATGCTCCCGCTTTCTTGTAATGATACTCTTTTTTTTCGGCGTTTTTAAGAACCAATTCTTCCTCTGAAACAGCAATTAATTCTTCACTCCATTTTGCATAAGGAGTCGAATAATCTATAAAAGTTTTGTCGTCTTTTAAACGAATTGTTGCCGTTTCATAAGTGTCATTTACAATGAAAGTACCATCCAGTTGAGGCATCACTTTCTTTCTGAAACCTTTATTATTCTTGTCAATTTGGAAATAATCATAACTTTCGTTAATGCCATATTCTTTGTCATCACCTTGGTCAAAAATCACTTTTTCTATTTCCCAATACCCATTAATTTTGGAAATATCTTCGGGTTTTATCTTTTGCTGACAAGAGATAAAAAGAAACGACAAGAATAAAATTCTAAAAGTATTTTTCATAAAATGTAGTTTTTTTTGGAGCTATTTCCTGCTGTCATTCCAATCTCGCCAAGAAAAATGGCGAGGATTTTCCCTTCCATCAGGGCTAGGGCTTTTCGAGTCAAAAAGATTTTTTTTTTCTTTGACAAAGTTAACCTTATTAAATTCAAAGAAAAACAAAATAAAAAAAATCTCATTAAACTATTTACTCTATTTTTATTCTTAATTTGAAATAAATCCTTTAAGCTATAACAAAAATAATCTATGGATTCCTGATCCTCATATTGTTAATCAGCTGTGGTTCTGACACTAGCAATCCAACTCCTACTCCAATTGAAACTGCTTATTTTCCACCATTAACAAGCGATACTTGGGAAACATAATCAATTGCCGATTTAGGATGGAAACAAACTGCAGTCCAACCGCTTTTAGATTATTTATTTACGTTAGTGCGAGTGCAATGTCATTAAGTTAAGAGATTTTTGAATGTAGATTAACGATTCTTGATTTCAGATTTTTATATTAATAAATATAAACCGTTTATTTTTCAAGTACTTAAACATCTGAAATCAAGAATCGTTAATCAAAAATCTGCAATCATTTTTATTGGTTTATCCTTAACTTAATGACATTGCGCTCGCGCTAGCCTTCAAAATAAAAACAGATCTCATATCTTCACGACAAAGTTATTCTACATAAATCCAAAGAAATGTCCCGTCCTAAATAATCGATACAGATTATTAGACAAAAATAATTAATTAAACAGTTGCAAGAACGTTCTTGCAACTGTTTTTTGTTTTATAGGTTCTCATTTTAATTTCACTTTGCTCATGCATT